>Ga0335077_10010676_pt1 | contig 11462 bp, 12 predicted proteins | sample Lox_Sample_31_FD_207151 | JGI IMG/M metagenome (GOLD analysis project Ga0335077, IMG submission 207151) | Soil microbial communities from Loxahatchee National Wildlife Refuge, Florida, United States - Lox_Sample_3.1 | ecosystem: Environmental > Terrestrial > Soil > Wetlands | place: USA...
AAAGAAATTCGCGCCCTCGAGGAAGCCGCAGGAACACTTTCGAGCTCAGGCGTCAAGATCGTCATGATTACAGCCCTCGACGACGTTAAAAATGTAGTCGAATCGTTCAAGTCCCTCTGTGATGCCTACTTATTCAAACCGATTGATACGGCAAAGCTGGTTGGGCAGCTGCAGGCGCTTCAGTTGATCTCGTGAGCGGGCGCTCTTCACTACGACGTTTCAAGCCCTCAGGCTAGCTCGGTAATTCCCGGCCCTGTGGGTTTCGATCCTTTGTATCCGTAATAGGCGATGTAGAGGTAGCAAAGCGCGGCCAGCACGAACGCGTGATGGATTCCGATGGCATCGGCAATTTTGCCCGACACTTCCGGAATAATCGCGCCGCCGACTATTGCCATAATCAGCAAGCTGGAGCCTTTGCTGGTCATCGGGCCAAGTTCGGCGATGCCCGAGGTGAAAATGCTGGGGAACATGATGGAGTTGAACAGGCCGACCAGAATCAGGCTCCACATTGCAACGTGGCCCAGCGTCAGCATGGACGTGCAAACCAGACAAAACGCGACCAACGCGGCAGTGCCCAGCACCAGGCTTGTCGGAACCTTCTGCAACACCGCCGACCCGATGAATCGGCCCACCATCGCCCCGCCCCAGTAGCAAAAGCCCACCAGCGTAGCCGCGGTCACCCGCGAGATATTTCCTATATTTGGCTGCGTAAGGTAGTTGATCAGCAGGCTGCCAATAGTGACTTCTGCCCCCACATACACAAAGATGCCGATCGCACCCAGCCACAGATGACGGTAGCTCCACACACTTCCTGTCTCCTCGCCTTTGTGGTGGACTGCTGATTCAATGGCGGGCAATTTAAAAGCGGCAATGATCAGCGCGAGCACAACGGCAATCAGGCCTAGCCCCAGATACGGCAACTTGACCGAGGAAGCCTGCTGCACTCGGAAGGCATGCAGGGCTTCAGCCGATAATTGGCGAACGAGATCCGCATTCGGCGCGGCCGTCAGAATGATCACGCCGCCGAGATATGGGGCGATCGTCGTGCCCAGCGAGTTGAAAGCCTGCGTCAAATTCAGACGGCTGGAAGCAGTTTCCGGCGGCCCCAGCACCGCCACGTAGGGGTTGGCGGAGACCTGCAGAATCGTCATACCGGCGGCTAGCACGATGAGCGCTGCGAGAAACAGCGGATAAGAAGGAAGGCTGGCGGCAGGAATGAACAGGAACGAGCCCAGCCCCATGGTGAGCAGCCCCACGACCATGGCCCACTTGTACCCGATCCATTCGATGACTTTGCCGGAGGGAAGCGAAAATATGAAATACGCGGAAAAAAAACAGAACTGCACGAGCATGACCTCGGTGTAGTTCAGGTCGAAAATAGACTTCAAGTGGGGAATCAGAATGTCGTTCAGCGCGGTCATAAAGCCCCACATGAAGAACAGCGTCGTGACCATGGCCAGGGCGCTTGTGTTGGTGGGAAGATGTGCAGGGGCAGTCTTAGTCTGACTATTCACGCTCGTCATTGCCATCGAGTGAAGTCCCTCCATGCGGGCCGGAATTCGCCACAGTCGCCAACACCGGTTGCATTGTATATGGAATCGGAAGAATCCGATGCGAGTCTCGAACTGCGCGCCGCTCGAAAGTAAGCAGGCACAGATGGACGGGATTCGTGGAATGATTAATCAATTCCAATCAGCCTATCGCGATTCCCCCGGTCCATCCAGGCTGAATCTGCTGCTGGAGGAGCCTATGCCAAATCGAAAAGCAGTATCTCGGAGTCCTCATCGCCCCGGATGCTTAGCGTTTGCTCATCATGCACCGCGGCGCCATCGCCCTGCTTCAGTTTCTTGCCATTCAGTTCGACTGCGCCCTTCGCTACCTGCAGCCAGGCATAGCGTCCGCCGGTGAGTTCATGAGTTACCTGCTGTCCGGGGGCAAGAAGCGATACATACAGGCTGGCATCCTGATTGATCTTAACTGATCCATCTTTGCCATCGGGTGAAGCAATCAGGCGCAGCTTGCCGCGTTTCTCTGCCTCGGGGAAAGCTTTCTGCTCATAGCCTGGCGCGTGGCCGGGACGGTCCGGGGTGATCCATATCTGCAGCAAATGCACGGGATCAGCCTGGGAGGGATTGGCCTCGCTGTGACGCACACCGGTGCCGGCGCTCATGCGCTGGCCGTCGCCGGGGTGAATAATCGAGCCATTCCCCATGCTGTCATTGTGGGCCAGCGCGCCTTTCAGAACGTAAGTAATGATCTCCATGTCGCGGTGAGGATGCATGGGAAAACCCTGGCCGGGCGCGACCCAGTCCTCATTTATGACGCGCAGGGAGCGGAAACCCATAAATCGCGGATCGTAGTAGCGGTCAAACGAAAAGCTGTGGCGGGTATTCAGCCAGCCATAATCGGCGCCGCCGCGTTCATTGCTCTGACGGATGTTGATCATCGTGGAATCCTCGTTATAACGACTATTCGTTGGATGCGTCCAGCAACGCAAAGGATTCGCGGCAGGGACAAACGAACAATTGGGCTTTGTCCTTACTTGTTTTCCGTCTTCTTGCTTTCTTTAGCTTTGGACTTGCTCTCCGGCTTGGCCGTGTCAGCTTCACATTTGCCTTCCTTGCTGGAGGAAGAGCCGGTCTTGCTGGCCGAGTCGCCGTCGGAAGGGGAACCAGATTTACCCGTCGGCTTTTTGGCGTAATCGGTCACGTACCACCCCGAGCCCTTGAACTGCACCGCGGGGGCGGAAATCACCTGCTCGACGACGCCGCCGCAGTCGGGACATTTCTTCATGTGCGGGTCGGAGAACTTCTGGATTCTCTCAAAGCGGTGGTGGCACTTCTTACATTCGTATTCGTAAAGGGGCATAAGTAGGAATCGAACGGCTCTGGCTCAAAGATAACACGACCACGTCGCCGGAAAGCGGGCAGCGCCGCGTCTGCGTCCCGTCAGGTCAGTCTCCGGCTTACTCACGGTGTTAGACTCGCGTCCATGACGGCGGGTGAGGGCGGTCTTGGAAAGCAAAGTCTGGCGCCCGGGCTATACGTGGTGGCCACACCGATCGGCAATCTGGAAGACGTCACGCTGCGGGCTTTGCGTGTACTCAGGCAAGCCGACCTGATTGCCTGCGAAGATACGCGCCATACGCAGAAGCTGCTCAATCACTACCAGATTGCGACGCAGACCATCAGCTACCACGAGCACAACGAAGCGGCGCGAGCCAGCGAGCTAATCGCGCGTTTGAAAAACGGAGCGCGCATCGCGCTGGTGACGGATGCAGGCATGCCGGGCATTTCTGATCCGGGATTTCGCGTGATCTCGCTGGCCATAGCGAATGGAGTTCTCGTCGTTCCGATACCCGGCGCAACTGCCTTGGTGGCCGCGCTCGCCGGCAGCGGTCTGCCGACGGATAAATTTCGCTTCGTGGGATTCTTGCCGGCGAAACAAGGCGAACGGCGCAAAGTGCTGGAGACAATTCGATCAGCGAAAGAGACGCAGATTTTCTACGAGGCGCCGCATCGGGTGGCGGAAACAATAGAAGATATCGTGAATGTGCTTGGCGCAGCGCGAACCGTGGTCGTGGCGCGGGAAGTCAGCAAGGTCCATGAAGAATTCCTGCGCGGGACAGCCATCGAGGTGATACAAGCATTGCAATCTAGCGGCGAAATAAAAGGCGAGATCACGCTGCTGATCGGGAAGGCCGCAGACGCCGGACCCGACGATCTGAAAGGCCAAGCGGCCATATCCGAGAGATTGAATGAGATTATGACCGCGGATAAATTGGACGAGAAAGCCGCGTTGAAGAAAGTTGCCCGGGAACGCGGGATTTCCAAGAGCGAAGCCTACCGGGAATGGCAAAAGAGCAAGCCCTAGCCTCTAACCTGCTCGGTCGCATCAGAATTTCCGATACTTGTTCTCTGAAAACTCGATGCCTCAAGTCTTGTGCAGTACGCGTATAATTCGCGGCAACTCTTGTGCCCAGGAAGGGCTCTTACCTGGCCCATGTTTATACGCCTTGGGTATGACATTCAATTCGAGATTCCCGCACCGGTAGCCATGGTGGCCGTACTGCATGTTCATCCTTCGCGAGAGAAAGACCTCCGCGAGCCGGATGAATTAATCATTGAACCTGCGTCGAAAACCTCCGCTTATATTGATAGCTATGGCAACCGTTGCACGCGCTTCCAGGCGCAGGCTGGTCTGCTGCGGCTGACTTCTTCCACGTTGATTGAAGACTCGGGCGCACCGGATGCAGTCAACCCAGGGGCGCGTGAACTTCCAGTGGGTGAGTTGCCACACGAGACTCTGCGCTATCTGCTGAATAGCCGCTACTGCGAAGTGGACCGCCTGTCGAACGTTGCGGTCGAATTGTTCGGCGGACTTGAGCCGGGATGGGGCCGCGTGCAGGCCATATGCGACTGGGTGCATGAGAAAGTGGCCTTCGGATACCACCATGCGCGATCGTCAAAGACCGCGCTGGACGTGTTCACCGAGCGCAGCGGCGTCTGCCGCGATTTCCAGCATCTGGCGATAACATTTTGCCGGGCGCTGAACATTCCTGCGCGCTACGCGACTGGATACTTAGGAGACATCGGAGTGCCTCTTGCGCCTGAGCCGATGGATTTCAGCGCCTGGTTCGAAGTCTTTCTTGAGAATCGCTGGTGGACCTTCGATGCACGGCACAACCGGCCGCGCATTGGGCGCGTGCTGATGGCAACGGGCCGAGACGCGTCGGACGTGGCGATTACAACGTCATTCGGCATCGCGAACTTGAAGAGTTTCAAAGTGGTGACGGAGGAAGAATTTCCCGAGCGGGAGAGAAAGACGGGAACCGAGTAGTTATTTGCCCGCCAGCTCCTTTTTCACCGCATCACTCACGATTTTCCCCTCCACGCGCTGGCGTGCCGCGGCAAAGCGCGCCATCGCATTCTTCATGACCGAGCCCATGTCTTTCATGGTCGGTGAACCCATCTCAGCGATCACGGCTTTCACGCCCGCGACGATGTCTCCCTCGCTGGCTGCCTTCGGCATATAACTTTCGATCAGCGTTATCTCGGCAGCCTCTTTGTCAGCCAGTTCTTTCCGGCCGCCCTTTGTAAACTGTTCAATCGAATCTTTGCGCTGTTTGATCAGCGTGCTCAGCACCTGCTGCGATTCTTTTTCTTCGAGCGGGGCCATTTTGTCAATTTCGCGGTTCTTGAGCGCGGTCTTCACCATACGCAGAGTCGAAAGCCGGTGCTCGTCGCGCGCTTTCATGGCGGCCGTAATATCTTTTTGAATTTGCTCGGAGAGGCTCATACTGAAGGTCATTATACGGAAAGCATCCCGCTTACCCGGCGGTAACCTGCGCCCCGGCTAGCCTTCCGGTAAACTGGTACCAATTTCCTTGCATCGGGAGTCTTGATCATGCTTCGCAAGAATCGTCTGTTTACGCCCGGCCCCACGCCTCTTCTGCCCGCCGCGCAGACTGCCATGGCAGCCTTTTCGCTGCATCATCGCACCGCGGATTTTCGCGCCCTTTACACGCGGGTTTTGTCCGAAATGAAGGAGTTCATTGGCACGCAGAATGATGTGCTGGTGCTGGCCTCTTCGGGCACGGGTGTGATGGAAGGCGCGGTTTCGAATCTGACTTCTCCGGGCGACAAAGTCTTGGTTTTGACCGCAGGAAAATTTGGCGAGCGCTGGCGTGATCTGGCCAAAGCCTTCGGCTGCAATGTTGAAGTCCTGAGTGCACCGTATGGCGAGACGTTCTCACTTCAGGATGTGCGCAGCAAGCTCACATCGGACGTCCGCGCCGTGTATGTACAGGCCACCGAAAGTTCCACCGGCGCCCGGCACGACGTGGAGGGGATCGCGAAGCTGGTGCGAGCCCAGGACGACACCCTCCTGGTCGTGGATGCGATCACCGGTCTGGGGACAACGCACTTCGATGTAGATGGCTGGGGCATCGATGTGATGATCGGCGGATCGCAAAAAGCGCTGATGATCCCGCCGGGCCTGGCGTATTGCGCGATCAGCGAACGGGCCTGGAAGCGAATGGAGACCGCAAAATCTCCGCGCTATTACTTTGATTTTCGCAAGGAGCGCAGGGCGGCGGCCAAGGGCGAGTCCGCTTATACGCCGGCGACATCGCTGTTTGCGGCGCTGGGTGCGGCATTGGAGTTTGTCCGCCAGATGGGCAATGGCGACCTGGCCGCGGGCCGCGAAGCGCTGGTGAACAATGCTGAACTGGCGGCGGAGATGACGCGGGCTGCGGCGCAAGCGTTGGGGCTGAAGCTGTACGCGGCCACCTGCCCCGCCGCGGCGCTTACCGCGCTGCATTCGCCGGCGGGAATTGATTCCGGCGCGATCGTAAAGGAATTTCGCGAGACGTTTTCCGCTGTTGTGGCGAACGGTCAGGGCGATATGAAAGGTAAGCTTTTCCGCATCGCCCACATCGGCTACTACGATTACCTCGACACAATTGGAATTGTGGCTGCGCTCGAGCATGTGTTGCCCAGCGTTACCGGCAAGCCCGTAGAGTACGGGAGTGCGGTCCGCGCGGCGCAGAAAGTTTACGCCCACAGTCTGGCCGAGAAGGCGCAGCCCGTAGGCGCGTAGGGCGGCATTGATGGCCCTCCTAGTTGATGGTGAAGTTCACCGCGGCAGAAGTCTCGCTAAGTGTGCCGCCTCCATAAGGACCCATTGCCATCGTGCCAGGGTTCGTGACCGTCACCGCAACTGTGGCAGGGGTTGCAATGGCGCTGGCGGGGATGGCCGCCATGATCTGGCTGCCGCTGACGAACGTGGTCTGCATCGCCGCGCCGTTGAAGCTCACGCTGGCGTTGGACGCGAAGCTTGATCCGTTGACTGTCAGCATGAACCCACTGGTTCCGGAAGATGCGCTGTCAGGCGAAAGTTGCGAAATTGTGGGCGTGGTTCCTGGCTGAGGCGCGGCGGCAGTCGTCGGGCTCTTGTAGCCGCAGGCGGCGCAGAGCAGTGTGAGCAATAAAATCGCTGTGATCTTCATCGGTTTCTCCATTGAGCGTTAGTTGGAAGGAGTTTAAGCAGGCTGGGGCAACTGAGTGTCAGTGGCGTGTCATTTTCTGGTAAAGGAATTGTCGAGTGAACTATGTCTTCAGGCTATAGTGCAATCATGGACGACTCGGGAACAAAACCCGGCAATATTCGCGGAGAGCTGATGAATGTAGTCGTAGCGGAGAAAATTTCCACGTCGGCGGTTGACCTGCTGCGCGAACCGCACTGGACGGTGGTTACGCACGATCAACTGGAGGGCAAGCTGACTGAGAAGCTGGAATCGGCGGACGCGCTGATTGTCCGCTCGGCGGTGCAGGTGGATGCAGCTTTGCTCGAACACGCGAAGAAATTGCGCGTGATTGGCCGCGCGGGCGTGGGCGTGGATAACATTGATCTCGACGCCGCCACGCGAAAAGGCATCGCTGTGATGAATACGCCGGGCGCGAACGCCGTGGCGGTTGCCGAGCAAACGCTCGGCATGATGCTCTCCATGGCGCGCCATCTTTCTCGTGCCGATGCGCTCACGCACGCAGGAAAATGGGAGAAGAAATCTTTACAAGGCACCGAGCTGCGCGGCAAGACGTTGGGAATTATTGGGCTGGGAAAAATCGGTATGGAAGTGGCGCGCCGAGCGCGCGCCTTCGGCATGGAAATTATCGCTCACGATCCCTTTGTTTCCGTGACCATCGCCAAAGAGCAGGGCATTCGTATGGCCACCATTGACGAAGTCTATACGGTGGCGGACTATCTGACCCTGCATGTCGGGCTAACGCCACAGACCACCGGCATGATCAACGCCGACTCCCTCAAGAAAATGAAGAAAGGCATTCGGCTGGTGAATTGCGCCCGCGGCGAACTGGTGGATGAGGCCGCCCTCGCCGGAGCCGTCAAGCAAGGCCATGTCGCCGCGGCTGCGCTTGACGTTTTCTGTAACGAGCCGCTGAAGAACTCGCCGCTGCAGGCACTGGAAAACGTGATCCTCACTCCCCATATCGGCGGTTCGACCCATGAGGCGCAGGAAGCGGTGGGCTACCAGATCGCGCTGCAGGTGAAGGAATATCTGAAGGATGGCGTGATCCAGAATGCGGTCAACGTGCCCTCGGTTTCGCACGAAGAATACCTGGAACTTCAGCCCTATGTGGTGCTCGCCGAGCGGCTGGGCGCATTTCTTGCGCAGGCCACCGAGGGCACGCTGCAGGAAATCTCTCTGCGCTACAGCGGCAAGATTGCACGCGGCAAGACCGAGTTGATCCGCAACGCCGCCGTCAAGGGCATTCTGAATCAGCGGCTCGACGAAAAGGCAAATCTGGTGAATGCCGCCACCATCGCGACTTCCCGCGGGTTGCAGATTCACGAAAACACCAAGCAGCAAAGCGCGGGTGCGGAAAGCATTCTTTCGATTCTGCTCAAGACCAGCAGCGAAGAGCACCTCGTGAAAGGCGCCGTCCTGCATGGAAGTGAACCCCGGCTCCTGCATGTGGACGGCATCTCGGTGGAAGCGCCGCTTGAGCGCAACCTGATCTACATGCGCAATCGTGACGTGCCGGGCGTCATTGGGCGAGTGGGGACCATCCTGGCCGAGCACCGGATTAACATCGCCGACTTTTCCCTGGGACGCCGGTTCGAAAGCGCAGCCGATGGCAAAGCACGCGAGGCCATCGCCGTGGTCCACGTGGACGACCCGGTCCCGGAAAGCGTGCTGGACGAACTCCGCAAGGCGCCGGCGGTTGAGCAGGCCAAGGCCATCCGGCTTTTCTAGGCACAGTCTCGAATTGCACTTGTCGCTCCTCTCGCAAAGCTTTGCGCCTTCCTGCGCGTGTCCAAAACACATACAACCATTTAAACTGTCTCGGAATCTGCCAGTGAATATGAGACGAGGATAGCGAATGCTCAAGCAAGCGGGAGCGGTGGTCGTGCTCTTCATAGCCGCGGCCGCGGCGCTCGGCCAGGAAGGCCATTTCGATGTAAGCATCAACGGCAGCGCCGATTTCACCAAAGGGACCCAGGGCAATGGGGTTACGCAGAGTGCCTCGACCTCGGCGGGCTACTTCGCCAGCCTGCGTCTGAAGCTTGCGCCGATGTTCTGGCTGGAAGGGAACTACGGCCGCACCGAGAATTCTCAGTTCTACAATTCCTCCACCAGTTACCGCATTCAGGGCCGCATAACCGAACTCACCGGCGACCTGGTCGTGCGCCCCTGGCACATCGGAAAATTTCAGACTTTCCTGTTCGGCGGTGGGGGAGTGCTGGTTTTCAATCCCACTCAGACGTTGGTGATCCTCGTTCCACCGGGGCAGACGGTCGCCACCGAGGTTCCCGTCGCACTCGGGGCTGCGCGCGAGTATCGCACTACCGTGATTTATGGCGGAGGCGTGGACTACAAATTGATCTCGCGATTCGCGCTGCGATTGCAATATCGCGGACTATTCTTCACCGCGCCCGATTACAAGCTGGATATCTTTACCGATGGCAAAGCCCACATGGCCGAGCCTTCGGTGGGATTGGTGTTCCGCTTCTAGCTGCCCCAAGAACTTTCACCCTGCGCGAAATCGGTCTTGCGCCCGGCGCAAGACGGTGCCAGTCGAAGGATTGTTTCCCCTGAGACGAAGTATCACGAATCCTGCGTATCGCGGCGCAACTTGCGGCTCTCAGCGAGCAAGGCCATCGAATGCATCAGGTTCTGCAGTGTGACGATGCCGATCAGGCGCTGCTCTTCCACCACCGGAATCAGGCTCAGGTTGCGGGAACTCAGCTTGCGGAAGGCAGAGGCCAGCGATTCTTTTTTTTGCGCGACTTCAAAGATTCGGTTCATCACCGCCTGTACATAGCCGTCGCCCTCGGAGCGCAGGGCCTGCAGAATCTTGTGCTTCGAAATAATGCCGACCAGATCATTGCCGCGCACCACAGGGAAATCATCCTGCAGTGAGTGAACGGCCTTATCGAGCGCATCTTCAAGCGTGTCGGCCGGTGAGAGCGTCGCAAAATCGCGAAGCATGATGTCTTCCAGACGGACCGTTTCCAGCACCGACTGAAACACCGCCGAGCGTTCTTCCAGTTGACCCGCCACAAAAAGGAACACGCCAATCAGCGTCAGCCAAATGTTCCACAACATGCCGACCAGCATGAACAAGGTTGCGAATGCCTGTCCGATCGAAACCGCGCGCCGGGTGGCGCGAATGGGTTCCATGCTGCGCGAGAGCACAGCGCGCAGCACCCGGCCGCCATCCATGGGATAAGCGGGCAGAAGATTAAAGAGCGCAAGCCACAGATTGCCCCACACCAGGCTGCGCGGCAGGTTGGTAGAGATAACGTAGGGCGCATCCCAGAGCCGCAACTGCGGAGCGGCAGCCAGGAGAATGCTCGCTGCCACGAACGCGATGATCAGATTGACGAGCGGGCCCGCAAGGGCGATGCGGATATCGCGCTTCCACGTCTGCGTGCCGGCCGGCAGCGGCTCGCGGGTCTCATCGAGCAAGGTGACCCCGCCGATTGGAAGCAGAATGATTGCCTTTGCCGGAATGCCGGCATGCAGGCTTACGAGTGCGTGGCCCAGTTCGTGCAGGACCACACAACCAAAAATAATTCCAACCAGCGCCAGCCCACGCGCGGCCGACCCGGCGTTGTGATGCGCCGCCGATTCGGTAAGCCACACGAATAGCAGCAAGAAGAAAAACGTCAAATGAATGCGGATTTCAACTCCGAAGAGCTTGCCCGCGGGAATGGACCAGCTTCGCATGAGAGGTCTGCTTACACTATTTTATATTCTTGGCGTGCCTCCTGCATTCGACAGGCAGGCGCCGCAGAAACCATGCGAGTGATTGCCGGAAAATACCGCAGCCGTTTACTGACTTCCCTGCGCGAGCTCGATCTGCGTCCCACGGCCGACCGGCTGCGAGAGACCCTCTTCAATGTGCTGACGGCAGGAAATCCAGCCGCGCTCGAAGGCAGCATTTGGCTCGATCTTTTTGCAGGGACGGGCGCGGTCGGCATTGAAGCGATCAGCCGTGGCGCAGGCTTTGTCTATTTCGTAGAGTCTTCGGCGCGAGCGGCCGCATTGATTCGGCGCAACCTTGGTTCGCTTGGCGTTGATTCACTTGGGGCCAAAGCCGCGTTAGAAGTCATCAAAAACGACGTGTTCCGCGCCCTGCGCATTCTGGAGGCATCGGACGTGACGGCAGATTATGTTTTTCTCGATCCGCCTTATCGGATGCAGAATGCGTATGCTCAAACCCTGGAACTTCTGGCGAGGTCGCCAATCGTGAGGGCTACAACGATTGTGGTCGCCGAACATAGCAGGAAGTTTGATCTGGGGACTGAATTCGAAGATTTGCGACGCTACCGCACGCTGCGGCAGGGAGATTCTGCTCTGAGCTTCTACCGCAAGAACTAAGATTCCGCAAGCTGCGCTACATCACAATTTCATCGGCGCGGCGCATCAGGGGATG
>Ga0335077_10010678_pt1 | contig 11461 bp, 8 predicted proteins | sample Lox_Sample_31_FD_207151 | JGI IMG/M metagenome (GOLD analysis project Ga0335077, IMG submission 207151) | Soil microbial communities from Loxahatchee National Wildlife Refuge, Florida, United States - Lox_Sample_3.1 | ecosystem: Environmental > Terrestrial > Soil > Wetlands | place: USA: Florida...
ACGCGCAGGTGCTGCTCAAGGTTCTGGCGCGCTTCAACCCTGAAGCCGCGTCGCGTTTTGGCGTCTCCGGCCTGGACGAGCAAGTGATCGATCTCCAGCCCAAGTTCGAGGAGCGCGGGCGCGAGGCGCTGCGGCAAGCGCAAGGCGAGCTCGAACGCATGTTGGCCGAGGAAAAGGACCCGGCTGTCCGCGAAGACCTGAAGATCATGATCAAGTCGGCTGGGCTTTTCCGGCGGCAATCCGAGTTGAATGAAAAGTACGAGCTTCTCTATCTGAATTTGCCGGAGCTGGTTTTCCAGGGCACGAGAGGGCTGCTCGACGATCAGGTGGCGCCGGGTCGGCGCCCGGCGGCGCTGGTCCGCTTGCGCAAGTACACAGGCATGGAGCCGGGCAGCATCTCTATCGTTCAGCTCGCGGAAGCGCGCACCCGCGAGCGCCTCAAGACCCCGGGATTGATCGGCCCGTTCAAGGGCGAAGTGGAAAAAAACTTCGGCAACGAAGCGACCTACGTCGAAGGCGTCGGGAAGCTCTTCCAGAAATACCAGATCGCCGGTTACGAGGAGCCCTACGCTCGCCTGAAGCAGCAAATGGCGGAATACCATGCCTTCATCGAGAAAGAGGTCCTGCCTCGGGCGCGCACCGACTTCCGGCTTCCACCGGAAATGTATGCCTTCCGCCTGGAGCAGGTGGGAGTGGAAATGCCTCCCGCCGAACTGGCTGCCATGGCGCACGCCTCCTTCAACGAAATCCAGAACGAGATGATGGTGCTGGCCCCCGCGGTGGCGCAGGAGAACGGACTCAAAGTCACCGATTATCGCGATGTGATCCGTGAGCTGAAGAAGGACCAGTGGCCGGGGCAGTCCATCCTGCCCAATTATGAGAAGCGCATCGGCGAGATTGAGCAGATAATTCGCCGTGAGCACCTGGTCACGCTGCCGCAGCGTCCCATGGAGATCAAGCTGTCGAGTGAGGCGGAGAGCGCCGCCGTGCCGGCGCCCAACATGCGCCCGCCGCGCCTGATCGGCAACACCGGCGAGCACGGCACCTTTATGCTGCCTTTGCGCACTCCGCCGCCTCCGGGCTCGAAGACGGCGCTCCAGTACGACGATTTCACCTTCGATGCCGCCGCCTGGACGCTCATCGCTCATGAAGGCCGCCCCGGCCACGAGTTGCAGTTCGATTCCATGGTAGAGCGGGGGGTCTCGATCGCCCGCGCGTTGTTCTCCTTCAACAGCGTTAACGTCGAGGGCTGGGGATTGTACTCGGAAGCCATTCTGCAGCCCTTCATGCCGGCCGACGGCCAACTGATCTCGCTGCAGCACCGGCTGATGCGCGCCGCGCGCGCTTTCCTCGATCCTGAGCTGCAGGCAGGCAAGGTGACGCCGGAGGAAGCCCGGCGCGTCCTCATGCAGGACGTGTGCCTGTCGGAAGCCATGGCCAATCAGGAAGTGGAGCGGTACACCTTTCGGGCTCCCGGACAAGCGCCATCGTACTTTTATGGCTACACGCAACTCATGCGCCTGCGCGCCGACACTGAAAAAAACATGGGTCCTCGGTTCGACCAGGAACGCTTCCACGATTTTGTGCTGGCCCAGGGCCTGCTCCCGCCACCGCTGCTGCGACAGGCGGTGTTCGCGGAGTTCGTCCCCCAGCAGCATGAGGCCCACGGGAACTGAATGCCGGATCGCTAGGAGCTAATAGCCAAGGGCCTCCTGTTTGTGTTACACACGCAGCATGCGGAAATGGATGAAGGACCGTCTGCGCCGCCGCAGGCAGAAATCCCCCGCAGCCGGCGAATCGGAATCCACCGGCAAAGTCGGGCAGAAACGCCCGACCGGCGCTGAGCATCCGGAGCCGCTGCAGCCCGACTATCTCGAGGCTTTCGAAGCCCAGAAAGCAGTGGTGCCGCCGGAGCCGGCGCCTCCACTGCCGCCCCCGCCCAAGATCGAAGTCGAGATGCAGCCGGAATCGCCGGCCTTTCCTCCGGCACCGGCCTCGGAAGCCATTGGTCACGCCCCGCAAACGAAGCCCAAGGGCGTAGTGGTGCTGGCCATCGGCTTGCCGGGATCGGGAAAGACCACCTGGTTCCGGCGGCGCGGCGTTACTCCGCTCTCCAGCGATTTGCTGCGCAGCGTGCTCTTTGACGACGTAGAGGAGCAGCGTTACCAGGGGCTGGTGTTCTCAACCTTGCGTTCGTTGTTGCGCGCCCGCCTGATCGCCCGCATGCCCTGGAACTACGTGGACGCAACCAATCTCTCCCCGCGCGAGCGCCGGCAGTGGATCCACATGGCGAAGGGCTTCGGCTACGAAGTACACGCCGTGTTCTTTGATGTCCCGCTGGAGGTCTGTCTGGAGCGCAATCGGCAGCGCGACCGCCTCGTCCCCGAGGACATCCTGCGGCGCATGGCCGCCAAGCTTCGCCCACCCAAATTTGAAGAAGGGTTCGGCAAGATCGTGGTGGTGCGGGTGAAGAAAAAGGACGGCGAGACAGAAGCTTCCGACGCCGAGTAGATCACTTCAGGTACTGCAGCATCTCCTTGAAGCCGGGGCCGCTCGAGGTCCGCAGCAACTCGTAGATCATCATTTCCGTTGAGGAAATGATGGCCCCTGCGGCGCGCATGCGCTCCAACCCGATCTTCCAGTTCCACTCCGTCCGTGAACTGACGGCGTCGGATGCCACGTGGACGATATACCCACTATTCAGCGCGCCCAGCACCGTCTGCATGACGCAGATGTGCGATTCCATGCCGCACACCAGCAGCGTGTTGCGATCCCCTGGCAACGACTTCACGCGGGCGCAGTAGGCATCGTTGTTGAAGCAGCCGAACTCGTTCTTCTCGAGCGGCGCGACCTCGGGCAGCAGCAAGGCGATTTCCGGCACGGTCGGGCCGAGCCCCTTGGAGTACTGGGTGGAGAGCAGCACCGGCACGTCGAGAATCTTGGCCAGCCTGATCAGCAACTGCGAGTTGCGTACCATCCGCTCCTTCTCGAAGATGGGCGGCAGCAGCTTCTCCTGAATGTCCACGACGGTCAAAGCGCAGTGCCGCGCCTGCAGCGGGGTGCGGGCAATGTCGGTGAGTTCGGCTTGGATTGTGGGAGTTGCGGTGACCATAGTGCCTCCTGCCAGTGTCCACGGATGAAAATCCTATTTTACTCGCCGTGCACGGCATAACGAAGCCCGCGGGAACGGACGCCGAAACGGGAACTCCGGGACTGTTCTGGAGCAGGCTTCAGTTGACCCGGTCGCGCGAGGGAAATAGAATCAAACCAACGGTTTCCGAGGCGCTCCACGTTTGCCTCAGGCCGTGCCCCTGCCCCCTCGTTCAATGGTAGGACAGCTGACTCTGGATCAGCATATCGGGGTTCGAATCCCTGGGGGGCAGCCAATTTAAAATCAGTCACCTACCTCGGTTTTCCTCAATTGGCAGTTTGCCTGGTGTGCCGTGGAGTTTGCCGTGAGTTGATCACTTCGCGCACAATCTCCAGTACCAACTCCGGGTGTTGGTACTTGAGCGCCGTCGGTACGTCGGTGTGGCCCATGCTTTCCATCACCAGCTTCAAATTGCCTGCCCGGTTCGGCACGTAGGTGCCGAAGTCATGGCGGGCACAATAGCCCGGCCGCAAGGACGCCCGAACGGTCGATGACGAGTTCGACTTCGGCGATCTCTGCGACTGGTACGGCATCTCGCGGGACTGCGTGGCAAGCGGCATGTGGTATACAGTTTCCGGGGATTCAGGAGCGTCTCTATGCCACGTTGGTTCTTCTGTGGACGCAGTGCTGCAGCGGTTTTATCAGCATTTTGCCTTGCCTTCTCAAGTAGCCATGGCCAGAACTCAGCGGGTTTATTACCCGTGCCTCTTCCTGCGTCCGTTCCCGCCCCGGTTGACAAACCTTATGCCGGTACGATCTCTCTTAGCGTCGACCTTACCAACGTTAATGACCGTGTGTTGAATGTGCGTGAGCGGATTCCCGTAAGCGTCGGAGAGATTACTCTGCTGTATCCGCAGTGGCTCCCCGGAACGCACTCGCCTTCGAACCCGGTGGAAAACATGGCCGGGCTTGTAGTCACGGCAGATGGCCAACGTGTTTCCTGGGTGCGCGATCGCGTGAACGTGTGGGCTTTCCACATCGAGGCCCCGAAGCGTCCGACTACGCTGGAGCTGACGTTTCAATATTTGGCCCCACTGAAGCCACAACAGGGACGCATTTCGACCAGAATCGCCGATCTGACGTGGAACAGCGTGCTTCTCTATCCGGCGGGGTACTTCGCCCGGCGGATTCAATTTGATCCCGAGTTGCGGTTGCCGGACGGCTGGAAGTTCGCCACTTCACTTGAAGTGAAATCACAGAATGGGAACGTGGTTCAGTTCAAGGACACTCCGTTGAACACTTTGGTCGATTCGCCGGTGTACGCCGGAGTCAACTACAAGCGCGTGGACATTTCGAGTGGGTCTGACAACCCTGTCTATCTCGATGTTTTCGCCGATAAGCCTGCGCAACTGGAGATCACGCCGGAAGAGCTGCAGTACCACAAGAATCTGGTGGTTCAGGCGCAGAAACTTTTCGGCTCTCGCCACTACGATCACTATGATTTTTTGTTGTCCCTCAGCGACACGGTTGGCGGCAAAGGACTGGAGCACCATCAGTCGAGCGAGGACGGTACCCGCGCCAACTACTTCACCGATTGGCCCGCAGGTATTGTCGGCCGAGCTCTTTTGCCGCACGAATACACCCATTCGTGGAACGGCAAATTTCGTCGCCCTGCTGATCTCTGGACACCGGCCTTCAACGAGCCTATGCAGAATGATCTGCTCTGGGTCTATGAAGGCTTGACGGATTACTACGGCAACGTTCTGACGGCGCGTTCGGGAATGCGTACGCCTGAGCAAGCACGCGATGTGATCGCCCAGATTGCTGCGACTTTCGAGATCAGCCCGGGACGCACTTGGCGCTCGCTGGAAGACACGACGAACCAGCCTATCATCTCGTCTCGTTTCGCCAGGCCGGAGAGTTGGCCGAGTTGGCAGCGTTCCTATGACTACTACCCTGAATCGGACCTCATCTGGCTGGAAGCCGATACAAAAATCCGCGAACTGAGCAATGGGCATAAGTCCCTGGATGATTTCGCCAAACTTTTCTTCGGAATCGATAATGGAAGCTACGGCACTGTCACCTACACGTTTGCGGACCTCATCGAGGCCCTGAATGCAGTTCAGCCCTATGATTGGGCACGATTCTTCCGCACCCGGGTTTACCAGGTCGCACCGCAGGTCCCCACCAACGGCATCACGCAGGGCGGTTATCGGCTGGTTTACAACGACGTCGAACCGGAGTGGATGAAGCACATGGACCCGTCTCAAGGGACCAGCTTCGCTACATCCCTTGGGATTGTAGTGAGAGGCGGTGGTGACGACAGCGACCAACCCCCCGGCACCATTACACACGTTTGGTGGGACAGCCCAGCGTTCAAGGCAGGCGTCACTCCAGATATGCAATTGCAAGCCGTCAACGACCAGGCTTTCAGCACATCCAACCTGCGGGAAGCGATCGTGGCAGGCGAGAAGAGTAACGCTCCCATCAAGCTTCTGCTGAAGCGCGACAAAGAATTTATTACGTTGACTGCAGACTACCACCAAGGGCTGCGTTACCCGCACTTGGAAAGAGTCGAGTCGATGCCCGACCGCCTCGATGCGATACTCGCAGCGAAATAGACCAAAGCAAGACGGCGCGCGTCCAGTATTCGCCATCTCGGTTCCGTGAAAAGACGTGACTTCTGCACCGCCCGTATCACTTGATGAGATACACAAACTTGGATTTGATTGCGTAATCAAAGTGTTGGCCGATCCCACAACCGCATCTGATCCTCGCCATCAGACGATGCATTCCAGCGCAGGGCCTCAATAAAAACGCAACCAATCGGCAATCATTGCTGTCTGATTGTCAGCAGCGGCTTGCCGAGGCAGCCCAGGTGACCGGCTGCAGGAGACGTGAATTTCGGCGAGGAGGCTCTATCGATGCCCAGCCTTGCACCGAGACCCTTGGCCGTGGCCCTGGTTCTGTTCTCCGGGTCAATTGCATCTTGGGCGCAGATAACTTCACCCAGCGGGGCCGGTAGCGCAACGCAGTACGTCATCACCCAGAGCCAGGGAACTGCCGTCTTGCAGCCGCAAAATCCCTTTGCCGGCAGCGTGCCGGCGAGTAATGCCACTCCCAACGTCCTTGCGCTTTCGCTGAAAGATGCCATCGATCGGGGGCTCAAACAGAATCTCGGTTTGCTTCTAACCAGCGAGGGAATCCCCTCGGCGCGCGGCCAGTGGTGGAAGGCGCTGAGCGAACTGCTGCCCAATGTCACCACCTCCACGAGCTTCAGCGCCACCCAGATCAACCTCAGAACGGCGGGATTTAACGTTCAGGCCTTCAGTGTGCTCGGGATTAACATTAATCCGATAGCTGGTCCATTCGGAATTTTCGATACCCGCGCCTATGTAACGCAATCGGTATTCAATTGGCAAGCGATCCAACAAACACGCTCCGACGCGCAGCAGATCAAGGCAGCCCAATACTCGTTCAAGGACGCCCGTGAACTGGTGGTGTTTGCGGTAGCGTCGGCATACCTGCAGACGATCGCGGATTCCGCGCGGGTTGATACCGCTATCGCTCAACGGGACACCGCCCACGCCCTCTATCAGCAGGCGGCAGACCAACTAAAGGCTGGCACCACGGCCGCGATCGATGTCCTGAGAGCCCATGTGGAACTGCAGACGCGGGAGCAACGGGTCATTTCCGCGCGAAATGATCTTGCCAAACAAAAGATCGCGCTGGGGCGGGTAGTGGGACTGCCCAATGGGCAGGAGTTCACGCTCACGGATAATGCCATGTACGAGCCGCAACCCAAGATCAGTATCGAGGATGCCCTCAGCCGCGCCTACGCGTCGCGCGCCGACTACCAGAGTGCGCTGGCCCAGGTCCGCGCCGCAATACTGGCGCGCAAGGCGGCGGTGGCCGGGTATTACCCCTCGGTTTCCACGGCTGTTGAATACGGCGACATCGGCCTCAACCCAGGCAACTCTCATGGCACGCTGGACGCAACCGCAGCGCTGAAAATCCCCGTCTTCCAGGGAGGCAAAGTCCACGGCGACATCCTGCAGGCAGAGGCCGCCCTCAGGCAGAGTCGAATGCTCCTCGACAATCTGCACGCGCAGATCGACCAGGATGTACGCAACGCCTTACTGGATTTGCAGTCGGCGGCGGACCAGGTGGAGGTCGCCCGCAGCTCCGTCGACCTCGCCGGCCAGACGCTTCAGCAGGCGCGAGACCGTTTCGCCGCCGGCGTTACCGACAACATCGAAGTGGTTCAGGCGCAGCAGTCCGTCGCCAGCGCCAACGAGTCATTGATTTCGAGTCTTTACTCCTACAACGTGTCGAAGGTCGGACTTGCGCGGGCGATTGGCCGCGCCGAAACCGGCGTTCAGGACTACCTCAAAGGGAGGTAATACCATGGCAACAGACCCAAACCCGCGCCCTCTTGTCGACAAACCTGAAGAGTCTCCGCCGGGCCAGACTCCTCAGACCGCGCGTAAACGCTTGCGGGTGCTGGTTCCGCGCCGGCGGTCGAAATCTTGGCGATTCATATTCATCATTGCCATGCTGGCCGTGCTGGCGGGCGGGTTCTTCCTCTGGCGGTACTTCACCGGCTATGAGTCCACCGACGACGCCCAAGTGGATGTCCACCTCTATCCAGTCAGCGCGCGTGTCGCCGGCTATGTGATCAAGGTGCATGTGAACGACAATCAATACGTGGAGAAGGGGACGCTTCTGGTCGAGATCGATCCCAGAGACTACCAGGTTGCTGTCGATAAGGCGCGAGCGGATCTCGCGAATGCCGAAGCCACGGCACAGTCGCTCGATATCGTTGTTCCCATTACCTCGGTGAACACTTCGAGCCAACTAACGTTTTCAGCATCGGACGTGGAGAACGCCGCGGCCGGGATCATAGCCACTGAAAAACAACTTGCTGCCGCTCATGCCCAATTGCAGGAGGCCGAGGCCAACGACGTGAAGGCGCAGGACGACCTGAAGCGCTACAAACTACTGGTAGACAAGCGGGAGGTCTCCGAACAGATCTACGACCAGGCGTTGGCGGCCGCCAAGGCTAGCACCGCCAATATAGCCGCGGCACGCGCTAATGAGGCTGCCGCCCAGCAGGTGGTCCAGCAGGCCAGAAGTCGCCTCTCGCAGGCCGAAGCGAACCATCGCGCGGCGCAGACTGGGCCCCAGCAAGTAGCATCGAGCCGTGCTCGCGCGCTCTCCGCTGTGGCCGACGTCCAACAGAAGCGCGCCGCATTGGAGCAGGCTGAACTGAACCTGCAATACACGCGGATCATTGCCCCCGTCAGCGGTGAGGTGAACAAGACTGTGGTCGCCGGCCTGAACGTCCAGCCCGGCCAGCAGATGCTGACCGTCGTCCCACTCGACGAAGTCTGGATCACCGCCAACTTTAAGGAGACCCAGCTCGAGCACATGCGGCCCGGGCAGCGGGTGGAGTTTTCTGTGGATTCAAGCGGCCGCACCTACAAGGGCCACGTGGACAGCATCGCCGGAGCCACGGGTCCGCTCTTCAGCGTGCTTCCCCCTGAAAATGCCACCGGCAACTACGTCAAAATCGTGCAACGCATCCCAGTGAAGATCGTTCTCGATCCGGGAGAGAACCGCGACCGCCAACTCCGGCCCGGCATGAGCGTGGAGCCGAACGTGTACTTACGATGAGCACCGGTCCCCAGACTCCGGCCGCTTACGAGGCTCCCTGGCAGCCCAAGTACAATCCCTGGCTGATTGGCGTAGTGGTGGCGATGGCGGCATTCATGGAAGTTCTCGACACCAGCATCGCCAATGTGGCGTTGCCTTACATCGCTGGCAGTCTCGGCGCCAGCAACGACCAGAGCACATGGGTGCTCACCTCCTATCTGGCTTCCAACGCCATTGTCCTGCCCGTCAGCGGCTGGCTCGCCGGCGCCTTTGGCCGCAAGCGCTTCTTTCTGGCGTGTCTGACTATCTTCACCGTGAGTTCCCTCCTCTGCGGGATGGCCCCTAATCTGGGCCTGCTGCTGGTGTTCCGCGTGATGCAGGGCGCCGGGGGAGGAGGCTTGCAGCCTACGGCGCAAGCCATGCTGGCGGACACCTTCCCGCCGCAAAAACGGGGCCTAGCATTCGCGCTTTATGGCGTCGCGGTAGTCCTGGCCCCTACGATCGGACCGACGCTGGGCGGCTGGATCACTTTCAACTATTCTTGGCGCTGGATCTTCTTTATCAATCTGCCGGTCGGCTTGGCCACCGTGGTTCTGGTCTTCCGCCTTATCGAAGATCCACCCTACTTGAGCCGTATCAAAGCTGCTGGGGTGAGGCTGGATTACATCGGTATCGCCCTGCTCGCGGTGGGGGTTGGCGCCTTGCAGATATTGCTGGACAAGGGGCAGGAGGACGACTGGTTCGGTTCGCGATTTATCGTGACCCTGATCGTCGTATCCGCCACGTGCCTGCTCTCGCTGGTGATCTGGGAGTGGTTCCGCAAGGAGCCGATCATTGATGTTCGACTCTTCAAGAATTTCAACTACCTGAGCGCGAACCTGATGATGTTCACCTTCGGAATCCTCCTGTTCAGCAGTCTGGTGCTCATGCCACAGTTTCTCCAGACTCTGTTGGGATACACCGCGCAATTGGCCGGGCTGGTTCTTTCCGCCGGTGCCGTTTTGTTGCTGATCGCTATGCCTGTCGTTGGCCAGCTTACAACGAAGGTACCAGTACGCTACATCATTGCTTTTGGCTGGCTATGCCTGGCCATCGCTATGTATTACTCCATGAAGCGCATCGACCTGCTGATCAGCTTCCGGGCGGCCATGTGGCTGCGCGTTGCCCAGGTGATTGGCATAGGTTTTCTTTTTGTGCCCATCACCCTGGCGGCCTACATCGGCATGCCGACAGAGAAGAGCAACGCGGTCGCGGGCATGATCAATTTCATGCGCAACATCGGGAGCAGTGTGGGAACTTCGATGGTCACCACCGTGATTGCGCGTCGCGAGCAATTCCATCAGACTATCCTGGTCAGCCACACCACGCCAGGAACTCAAACCTTCCAAAATGTGATAACCGGCCTTTCCCAGCAGCTGGCCCATGCCGGAATGAGCCTGCATGACGCCCAGAGGCAGGCTTACGGCAGGATCTATCAAACCGTGCAGGCCCAGGCTGCGACCCTGTCGTACATCGACGCCTTCTGGGTTCTTTCTGTGGGAGCGGCGATTATGTTCTGTTTGTCGTTTCTCTTGAAGAAGAACGATCCGGGCGCAGGTGGCCCGGCAGCGGTCGGCTAAAGAAAAGCCGAGGAACATTTTGCCGAAGTGCTGCAGCCCAGTCTTGAGAAGGCGCCATGATTAAGATCATCACCATTGAGCGGGAATACGGTTGCGGCGGCGGCGAGATCGCGCGGAAGATTGCCGATCGCTTGGGCTGGAAACTATGGGACCAGTTGCTGACGACTGAGATCGCCCGGCTGATTGACTGCGATCAGGAGGAGGTCAGGTGCCGCGAGGAGCGCGTGGATCCGCTTTACTACCGGCTCTTCAAATCGATACTGCGAGGCAGTTTCGAAGGCAGCCTGAATGTCCATCGCCTGAAGCTGCTGGATGCCGATAGTATTTTCCGGATCACCGAGCGGGTGGTCCGGGAAGCGGCGTCCAGCGGAAACTGCGTTATCGTTGGCCGCGGCTCGCAACACTTCCTATCCAATCGAGACGACGCTTTGCATGTCTTCCTCTTTGCTCCAAAGAAGGAGAAGGTACGCAGACTCATGGCTGAGGGTGTGAGTCAGGCGGATGCTGAAGCGTCGGTCGATACCGTCGATCAGGAGCGGGCCCAGTTTATTGAGAGATACTTTCATATGGAGTGGCCGAATCGGTCGCTGTATGACGCCATGCTCAGCACGGCGACGGGTGATAACACCGTAATTCAAACGATTCTCAACCTCAAGAAGGCCCTGGAACTGTAAAACAACCGGCATTGGTGCTGATGGCTCTCATAGGAAATGCGCCGGGTGAAGTGTTCCGCAATCTGGCCCAAGAATGCTATTGATGTTCATGGATGGCTCCTCGGACGGGCATCCTGGGTCTCCTCTCCGGCCGGTCGCCGTATTAAGCCTGACCGCTGATCGCACGGTCCGGGGAGCGGCCCAAAGCTCTGCTGAGGTAACACGATGAGCTTTTCTAAGAGCTTGGCAGCAAAATGCCGTCCGAAGGGCGCTAGCGCGCTGGCTGCGGTACGACCTGATCGCCCTCGACGAAGTGGGCTACGTGCCGCTGGCCGAGATCGGCGCGGAGTTCCATGGAGATACGACAGAAGAGAGAAGGCGACGTGGATCGTGACTACCAACCTGTTCCAGGTGATTGCCGACCGCGTGGCAGTTTGTCGGGC
>Ga0335077_10010679_pt1 | contig 11461 bp, 7 predicted proteins | sample Lox_Sample_31_FD_207151 | JGI IMG/M metagenome (GOLD analysis project Ga0335077, IMG submission 207151) | Soil microbial communities from Loxahatchee National Wildlife Refuge, Florida, United States - Lox_Sample_3.1 | ecosystem: Environmental > Terrestrial > Soil > Wetlands | place: USA: Florida...
CTTCCTCCTCGTCGTGCACGCGGTAAACCGACACGACGGGCCCGAACGTCTCGTCGCGGCACACCTCCATGTTCTCTTTCACGTCGGCCAGCACGGTCGGCTCGTAGAAGAACGGCCCGAGATCAGGCCGAGCCCGTCCGCCGGCAAGTACCCGCGCGCCCTTCGCCGTCGCCTCCTGCACGTGCCGCGCCACCGTGTCGAGCTGGCGCTGGGAGGTGAGCGAGCCCATGTCGGCCGACCAGTCGAGGCCCGGGCCGAGGCGCATGCGCTTCACCAGCTGGACGAAGCGCTCCAAGAATGCGTCGTAGATCTTCGCGCCCACGTACAGCCGTTCCGCGGAGATGCACAATTGCCCAGCGTTCGCGAAGCATGCCCGGACGGCTCCGGCCGCGGCACCGCGAGGGTCGGCGTCGTCGAGCACGAGCATGGGGTTCTTTCCGCCAAGCTCCATCGAGTAGCCGATCAGCCGGCCTGCGGCCTGCTCCGCGATCATCCGGCCGCGCCTGGTCGAGCCCGTGAACGCCACGTAGTCGGCGTGCTCCACCAGCGGGTCGCCGACAGCGGCCCCGCGACCGAGCACCACCTGCCACAGGCCGGCCGGCAGGCCGGCCTCCTCCAAAAGGTCCACGGCCCACAGCACGGTAAGTGCGGTCTGCGTATCCGGCTTGGCCACCACCGCGTTGCCGGCGAGCAGGGCGGGGATCGCGTCGGTCACGCCCAGCGAGAGCGGATAGTTCCACGGTGTGATGAGCCCCGCGACGCCCTTGGGATGCCGCCGCTCGGTCACCCTGGTGGCTACGGGCAGGGCGCCAGCGCGCCGCCGCGGGCGAAGCAGGTCCGCTGCGTGCCTCGCGTAGTAGAGCGAGCAGCCGGCAACGTCGATGACCTCTTCGAACGCGGCCCAGCGGGCCTTGCCGGTTTCCAGTTGCAGGATGTCCAGGATCTCCCGCTTCCGTCCGAGTATCAGGTCGTGCAGCCGCAGGAACGGCCGCGCCCGCTCGCTCGGGGGAACGCGCGCCCAGCTGCGCTGTGCTTCGCGCGCCGCCTCGTACGCGGCGGCCACGTCGTCAGGCGACGACACCGGCAGCTTCGCCAGCGGCTCGCCGGTGAAGGGGGCGATTGTGGTGACTGCTCCGCTGTGGCCGACCACCCGGGACGTCAGGCGCGCGGCCAATGCGCTATCTATGGTGGCGCCCGCTCGCGCGGGAGCTGTGTCCGTGCTCATATTTTTGAGCCTAGAACCCTATTCACGGCTTGGCTACCGATAGGTAACCAGATGTGCCGGCATTCGCGGCAAGCGGCGGGCATACGCCGCCACCTACGATGGAGATCGGTCGGCGCGCGCCACTGGCGCCGCATCATCATCACGGACGCCACCACGGACGCCACCACCGACGGCGACGCGCACGCCACGACGGACGCCGAACGGACAAGACGCCGGCAAAGAGAAGGGGCCAGACGTGAAGGCTGCGAGCTACGACCGGACGGGGCCCGCTCGCGAAGTCCTGCGGGTGACCGAGGTCGACCGCCCTGAGCCTGGGCAGGGCCAGGTGCGGGTCCGGCTGCGGGTGTCCGGCGCCAACCCGACGGACTGGAAGGCACGTAGCGGCGCCACCCCGCGGCCGATCGACGTATTCCAGATTCCGCATCTCGACGGTGCAGGTGAGATCGACGTGGTTGGCCCCGGCGTGGACCCTGGGCGGGTCGGCCAGCGGGTGTGGGTGTGGATGGCCGCGTTCGGCCAGCGTTGGGGTACGGCGGCACAATGGACTGTGGTACCGGCGGAACAGGCGGTGGCACTGCCGGACGGGGCCTCGCTGGATCTGGGCGCAAGTCTCGGCGTACCCGCGATGACCGCCTGCCACTGCTTGCTCGCGGGCGGCGCAGTGCGCGGCAAGGCCGTGCTTGTGGCCGGTGGCGCGGGCGCAGTCGGGCACTTCGCCATCGAACTCGCCAAGCACTCGGGTGCCAGGGTGCTTGGCACCGTCAGCGGTCCGCAGAAGGCGGAGCTGGCCGCGAAGGCCGGCGCTGATCAAGTGGTGAACTACCGCGATAGCGACGCCGTCGAGCAGGTCCGCTCGTTTTCCGAGCGCTTCGACCGCGTCGTCGAGGTCGCGCTCGGCGCGAACCTGAACCTCGATCTCGCGGTGGCAGGTCCTGAGACGGTGGTCGTCACTTATGCGGCCGAGGCGAGTGATCCAACGCTCCCGGTCCGCGCCTGCATGACGGCGAATGTGACGCTGCGATTCGTGCTGCTGTTCGGAGTTCCCCGGCATACCCTCGTCGAACTGGCGCAGCACGTGGCCGCCGCGCTCGCGGCGGGGGCGCTGACCGAACTGCCTGTGCACAGGTTCCCGCTCGAGGAGATCGTCGCTGCCCATGAGACCCTCGAGGCGGGCGTGGTCGGCAAGGTGCTCATCGACATTCCCTGACCTCCACCGCAGCCCCGGCCGGCCACGGGCCTCGGCTCATGATCCGATTCGGGTTAACCCCGGATCAACCCGCGTGCCCTACTTGCAGGAAATTCAACCCGGTATCAGATCACGGTCTCAAGGGCTTACCGGCCTTTTACCCCTGCGGCGCGAGGACCACCTCGACGCGTTGGAACTCCTTCAGGTCCGAGTACCCGGCGGTAGCCATCGTCCGGCGCAGCGCGCCCATCAGGTTCATCGAGCCGTCCGGCATCGTCGAGGCGCCATGCAAGATCTGCTCGATGCTGCCGATCGTTCCGACGCGCACGCGGGCACCGCGGGGCAACTCCAGATGATGGGCCTCACTGCCCCAGTGATAACCACGGCCGGGTGCCTCAGACGCGCGGGCGAGCGGCGAGCCCACCATAACCGCGTCGGCGCCGCAGGCAAGCGCCTTCGCGATGTCACCGCTGCGGGTCATCCCGCTGTCGGCGATCACATGCACATACCTGCCGCCCGACTCATCGAGGTACTCGCGGCGGGCAGCGGCGACATCCGCGATCGCTGTCGCCGTGGGCACCGCCACGCCGAGCACGGCACGCGTGGTATGGCCAGAACCGCCCCCGAACCCGACAAGCACGCCGGCCGCGCCGGTGCGCATCAGGTGCAGCGCCGCTGTGTAGGTGGCGCAGCCGCCCACGATCACCGGCACGTCGAGTTCGTAGATGAACTGCTTGAGGTTCAGCGGCTCGGCCCGCCCTGACACATGCTCAGCGGAGACGGTGGTACCGCGGATGACGAATATGTCCACGCCGGCATCAATGACTGCCTTGTGGTACTGGACCGTGTGCTGCGGCGAAAGACGGGCAGCAGTGGTCACCCCCGACCTACGGATCTGCTCGATCCTGCGGCCAATCAGATCTTCCTTGATCGGTGCTGCGTAGATCTTCTGCAGCCTGCTGGTGGCGGCCGCGTCCTCGAGCGAGGCCACCTCCGCGAGCAGCGGCTCCGGATTCTCGTACCGGGTCCACAAGCCCTCGAGGTCGAGCACGGCGAGCCCGCCGAGCCTGCCGATCTGGATCGCCGTCGCAGGTGACACCACGCTGTCCATCGGGCACACCACGAGCGGCATGTCGAACCGGTACGCATCGATCTGCCAGCTGATCGACACCTCCTCGGGGTCGCGGGTACGGCGCGATGGCACGATACCGATTTCGTCCAGTCCGTACCCTTGGCGGCCGATCTTCCCGCGCCCGATCTCCACCTGCGTCACTGTCTCCCACCAACCCCTTCCATTTCATTCCATCATCCCTGACGGCTGCCGCATGACGCGCCGGTCACGCCAATGACGCGGCGCGGTGGGAGGTCGGTGTGGCCGTACTGGCGCGGCGGGTGCGGCGGGTGGGTCCAGCCGGACGGCGCTGGGCCACTGGCGGGAACGCCGGCCCTGCCTGCCCGCAGGCCTTGGGGATCTTTGTCACCCCGAAGACTTGTACCTTGTCGCTCAACGTCGCGGCCCGCGCAGCCGTTAGGGATGGGGCTACCGACCCGTGTAGTTAGGCGCCTCGACCGTGAGCTGGATGTCGTGTGGGTGGCTTTCCTCGAGTCCCGCGGCGGTTATCTGGACGAACGCCGCCTCTTGCAGTTCGGCGATGGTAGCCGCGCCGCAGTATCCCATCGCGGCGCGCAGGCCGCCGATGAGCTGGTAGGCGACCGCGGCGAGCGGCCCGCGGTAGGGGACCTGGCCCTCCACCCCTTGCGGCACCAGCTTGTCCTCGCTCAGAACGTCGTCCTGGAAGTACCTGTCCTTCGAGTAGGACCGGTCCGCCGAACCGGCGCCCCGCCCGCGCATCGCGCCGAGCGATCCCATCCCCCGGTACAGCTTGTACTGCTTGCCGTTGATGAAGACGAGCTCGCCGGGGCTCTCCTCACAACCGGCGAGCAGGCTGCCGAGCATGACCGTGTCGGCGCCCGCGGCGATCGCCTTGGCAATGTCGCCCGAGTGCTGCAGCCCGCCATCTCCGATCAGCGGCACACCCGCCTGTCGGCATGCCCTCGCGGCCTCGAAGATCGCGGTCACCTGCGGGACCCCGACGCCGGCTACTACGCGGGTCGTACAGATCGACCCAGGTCCCACGCCCACCTTGACACCGTCGGCGCCTGCGTCGATCAGGGCCTGGGCCCCGGCCCGGGTGGCCACGTTGCCGCCGATCACGTCCACTCGGGTGTTGGCCTTGACCTGGCCCACCATCTCCAGGACCGCCGAGTGGTGGCCGTGGGCCGTATCCACCACCAGGAAGTCGGCACCCGCGTCGGCCAGGGCCTGCGCGCGACGTTTCGCGTCCTCGCCGACGCCGACCGCCGCACCGACGACGAGGCGGCCTGCCGGGTCCTTCGTGGCGCTCGGGAATTGTTCGCTCTTGGTGAAATCCTTGACGGTGATCAGGCCCCTCAACCGGCCCTGCTCGTCGACGAGGGGCAGCTTTTCCACCTTGTTCCGCTTCAGGAGGGTGAACGCCTCCTCCCTCGCCACCCCAACGTGGGCCGTGACAAGAGGCATGTGGGTCATGATGTCCGCGACTAGCCTGTCCAGGTTCTGCTCGAAACGGAAGTCCCTGTTGGTGACGATCCCGACGAGCGTGCCGTCCGCTGCCGTGACAGGAACTCCCGAAATCCGAAATCGCGCGCACAGCCGCTCGACGTCCGCCACGGTCGTGTCCGGGCTGCAGGTCACCGGATTCGTGATCATCCCGGCCTCGGACCGCTTGACCATGTCGACCTGCACCGCCTGCGCCTCGATGGGCAGGTTGCGGTGCAGTACCCCCGCACCTCCCTGGCGCGCCATCGCCACCGCCATCCTGGCCTCCGTGACCGTGTCCATGGCCGAGGAAACGAGCGGAACGCGCAACCTGATGCTGCGGGTGAGTCGGGCGGCGGTGTCCGCCTCGTTCGGCAGGACGGCGGAGTGCGCGGGCAGCAGCAAAACATCGTCGAAGGTCAGGCCCGGCGGGGCAAACTTGGCATCGTCGGTCATAACACCCTCCGATGGCAGCAATCCTGAAGGCAACGCGGGAACAGCACCCATGCTAGCGACCGCTACCGACTGCTGACCGGACTCGTGAGCCTGCCGGGGCAGGCCAGGAGAACCGCGGGAGACAATGTTTCGACGTCGGGATGTTGGCCACGGACCAGGAGCAGATGACAATCCCTGGACGCCCGCGCCGGCTCACCACGAGCTACTGCCGGATCCGGGGGCCAGCGATGGCCGCCGCCCCTCGGCAGGGGACCGGCTAGCCCGCGCGGTGGCCGGCGTGGCTGGCTGCTGTGCGGCGGGGTTCGGCTGCCCGGCGGGGTTCGGCTGCCCGGCGGGGTTCGGCTGCCCGGCGGGGTTCGGCTGGCCAGCGCGGTTCGGCTGCCCGGCAGGGTTCGGCCGCCCGGCGCGGTTCGGCTGCCCGGCGGGGTTCGGCCGCCCGGCGGGGTTCGCCTGCCCGGCGGGGTTCGGCCGCCCGGCGCGGTTCGGCTGCCCGGCGGGGTTCGCCTGCCCGGCGGGGTTCGGCCGCCCGGCGCGGTTCGGCCGCCCGGCGCGGTTCGCCTGCCCGGCGCGGTTCGCCTGCCAGGCGGGGTTCGCCTGCGTTGTGGCGAGACTCGCCTGCAGGCCGGTTTGGGCGGTCGGGTTTGCTGGTCCTATCGGGCGGATGGCCCGGCTATGGTGCTGCCCGCTGTGCCGCCCACCGGCCGACCTCGCCTGGCCGCCTGCCCCGGCCATCTGATTCGGCTGATGCCTCGCCTGTGCGCGCAGACCAGATCCTGCGGGGCGACGCCCTTGCTGACCGCCGGCCGAGTGCACCGCGATGGCGGGGGAGATACCAGTGCGGCCTTGAGATCGAGCGTCAGGGGGCTGCCCGTCGGCAGACGAGCGCGCTGACGCCGCGGTGCCTGGCTCACGCTGACCGCGTTCGCCCGCCTGCGGCGTCACGGTCGCCCGGTGCGCGAAGACCCGGTGCGCGAAGACCCGGTGCGCGAAGACCCGGTGCGCGAAGACCCGGTGCGGCAGGACGCCGTGCGGCAAGGCCCGGCGCGGCGAGATCAGGTGCGGCGAGACCCGGTACGGCGCAATTTGGCGCGGCGAGATCGGATCGCTCGTCGGGAGGCCACTGGTCGGCGCTGGGGTGGTGGGTCCACCAGCTATCGAGATGCCGCGAGTCACCGCGGTCTGCGGGTGGCTGCTCAGATCGCGGGGCGTGCCGCGGCCACTGCTCACCGGCGTCCGCCCTCCAGTCGCGGTCGCCCCGGACATCGTGACCAGCCAGGGAAGCCGGCCGTGTATCGCCGCTGCGGCCGCACCGGACACCACGACGGAAGCGGCGACTGTCATCGCCATGCCGTGACGCATCCCGGCGCGCCAGCAAGCGAGCATTATGCGGCCCGTTCCTGTGCCTGCAATGCCGGGACGCCGTCCCTTACCGCAGGCCGCGCGGATCTCACGGATGCGGTCATCGCCGCGACCGGCGCGATGGTGAGTGCTTGGCCAGGCGTGTTCATCGACGTCGGCGACAAGAGCGGCGAGCACACTGAGCGCTTCCCGGGTAGAAGGATGCGCAAGTAGTCGCGGCACGGCGCATGGTTCGCCCGCACCCGAACGATCTACGCTGCTGCCACCCTCCGTGCCACGTTGCGCCGCGCCGGGTTCGCCGCCACCGGGCTCGCTTGTAATGGGCTCGCTTGCGCTGCTTCCGGCTGTGCCGCGTCCGGCTGTGCCGCGTCCCGCTGTGCCGCGTCCCGCTGTGCCGCGTCCCGCTGTGCCGCGTTCGCGAGCATTGGGTACGTTTGCAGTAGTTGAATGCGCTGCGGCTGGATCCCAGTCACCAGGCTGCCCGGCCGTGAACGCGTTCAGGAGCGCCTCGGTGCGACGTATCGCACCGAGGTCGGCGATTTCCTCGCCCGATTCACCCGATCGATGTTCCGGCCGCGAATCTCGGTCGCCGCTTCGCGACGACCGCGATGCTCCGCCGGGCGCAGCCGGGCCGCGCCCATTGGTCACGCAATCGACTCCTCGACGGCGAGCGCCCTCAGCCTGGCAAGAGCCCGATGCTGCGCTACCCGAACTGCCCCCGCTGACATACCGAGAACATTACCGGTCTCTTCCGCGGATAGGCCCGCGACTACGCGGAGCGTTAGTAATTCGCGCTGATGGTTGGGCAGCCGCGATAGCAGGGCGCGAGCGCGCTCCGCCTCGATGTACCTGACCACGGTTTCTTCCGGGCCAGGCCCTTCATCAGGCCCGTCAGGAAGGTCCTCGGTGGGTACCGCCAATCGGACGGCGCTGCGCAGCGCATCCGCCACCTTGTGCGCCGCGATGCCGAATACAAACGAAATGAATGGACGCCCCATGTCCCGGTATCTCGGCAGCGCGGAGAACACCGCGATGCAAACCTCCTGGGCGACATCGTCGGCGATGTGGTAATGACCGGCGACCCTGCCGAGCCGGGCCCGGCAGTATCGGACGATCATCGGCCGCAGGTGCTCAATCAACGACTCGATCGCATCCGGGTGCCCCTGCACGGCAAGGACGGTCAGATCCCTCAGCTCAATTTCGTCCGCAGGCGCCGACACGTCCAGAGCTTCCCCCCCGGCCCGGTCACCGACCGACTGGGCGGCGCGTCCCTCCGCCACCCCAGCATGATGCCCCGCACGGGGCCGGATATTGCCACTATCCGTGGCTACGTAATGGTCACAGTGATGTTGCACGCAACCGAAACCGCCATCTGCGATGAACAGGTTACCGAAAGTATCGATGGGTTTTCGGACTTCGTGGCCAGAAGTATGTGAACGGTATCGATTTGGTAAGTGTTTTCTAACTGCGATGGACAACCCCATTCACCCCGCTTCCCGAGTTGTGCCGTCACGCTAACCGTCCGGTGCCGGCCAGGTCCCCGAGAGCGTGAAAATACCGGCAGCCCGATGCCTATTACCCCACGCCAAGAGCCAAGAAACGACCGGCCCCGCCCCGCGAGATTGCGGGGCGGGGCCGTGCGATCTTGATCAGCAGCTGGCGACAGCAGGCACATGCCTGCGCGCAGCGCAGGAATGTCCGTGATCAGTACATGTGACCGCCTGGACCGTGGCTGTGGCCGTGACCCGCGGCGCCGTTCTCGCTCTCGTCCTCGGGCTTGTCCACGACGAGCACCTCGGTGGTGAGCAGCATGCCAGCAATGGATGCGGCGTTCTGCACGGCCGAGCGAGTTACCTTGACCGGGTCGATGACGCCCTGCGCGACCAGATCTCCGTACTCGCCGGTGGCTGCGTTGAAGCCATTTCCTGGGCCAAGTTCCCGCACCTTGGCGACAGCCACCGAGCCCTCGAAACCGGCGTTCAGTGCGATCCAGCGAGCCGGCTCGTCAAGCGCGCGCCGCACCACGTCTACGCCCGTCGCCTCGTCATCGACCTTGCCGAGGTCGCCCAGGGCGGTGGCGACATGTACCAGCGCACTCCCGCCACCAGCGACGATCCCTTCCTCGATGGCCGCACGGGTCGCGGAGATGGCGTCCTCGAGCCGGTGCTTCTTCTCCTTGAGCTCGACCTCGGTCGCCGCGCCTACCCGGACCACCGATACACCGCCGGAGAGCTTGGCCAAGCGCTCCTGCAGCTTCTCGCGGTCCCAGTCAGAATCGGTATTCTCGATCTCGTTACGGATCTGCCTGATCCGGTCCTGCACCGCGGTCTCATCGCCCGCGCCGTCCACGATCGTCGTGGTGTCCTTGTCGACGACGATCCTCCGTGCCCGGCCGAGCGCGTCGAGGTCGATGCTGTCGAGCTTGAGGCCAAGCTCCTCGCTCACGACCTGGCCGCCGGTGAGCACGGCTATGTCGCCGAGCATCGCCTTCCGCCGGTCGCCAAACCCAGGTGCCTTGACCGCCACAACCTGCAGCAGGCCACGGATCTTGTTCACCACCAGGGTGGACAGGGCCTCGCCCTCGACATCCTCGGCGATCACCAGCAGCGGCTTCTTGGTCTGCGCGATCTTTTCAAGCAGCGGAAGGAACTCCGTCATCGCGGAGACCTTTCCCGCCGTGATGAGGACGTAGCCATCCTCGAGGACGGCTTCCATCCGCTCCGGATCGGTCACGAAGTAAGGCGAGACGTAACCCTTGTCGAACTGCAGGCCCTCGGTGAACTCCAGCTCAAGGCCCATGGTCGGCGCTTCCTCGACGGTGATAACGCCATCCTTGCCGACCTTGGCGAACGCCTCCGCGATCAGCTCGCCGATCTTTGAGTCCTGCGCGGAAACCGTAGCCACATGGGCGATATCGTCCTGCTCGCCCACGTCACGCGCGCTTGCGAGCAACGTGTCGGAAACGGCAGTTGCCGCAGCGTCGATGCCCCGCTTGAGAGCCGCGGGATTCCCGCCAGCGGCCACCCTGCGCAGGCCTTGATGGACCATCGCCTGGGCCAAAACTGTAGCGGTCGTGGTGCCGTCGCCAGCCACGTCGTTCGTCTTGGTGGCGACCTCCTTGGCGAGCTGGGCGCCAAGGTTCTCATAGGGGTCGGTCAATTCCACCTCGCGCGCGACGGTGACACCGTCATTCGTGATGGTGGGAGCGCCCCACTTCTTGTCGATGACGACGTTGCGGCCGCGCGGGCCGAGCGTCACCTTGACGGTGTCCGCGAGGTGGTCCACGCCGCGCTCAAGAGCGCGCCTGGCATCCTCGTCGAACTCCAGTATTTTCGCCATGAAAACCCCAAATTGCAGTGGGTTAGTGTTCTTGTGTGGGTCAGTCTTGCTGGGTCAGCCTGGGTTGGCCGCTTATTGGGTTGGCCGCTTATTGGGTTGGCCGCTTATTGGGTTGGCCGCTTATTGGGTTGGCCGCTTATTGGGTTGGCCGCTTACGCTTACTGGGTTCGCGGTAGTCAGTTTCCCGCGCTGATCATCTTCCCGCGGTGGCCAAATGTTCCGCGGTGACCGCTGTTCCTGCAGTGACCGCTGTTCCTGCAGTGACCGACCCCCACCCAAGGCTGTTCGTGCCTTTGTCGGCGACATTGGGCCGACAGCGTGCCGACGTCCTTGCCTGGACACTGTGCAGCGTGACGGCGTGACTGGCCGGGCCCGGCACGACTACTGCCTTACATGGGGCCGCTCAGGACACTGCCCAAAATGCCGATACTGCCTTGCACGCGGATACTGCCTTACATTCGACCGCACCGGACACCGGGCCCAGAGCCACCATAAGACGTACCAGGAGCCTTTGAGGGTCCGGACCAGTCCGGGACGGCGCCCGTGGCGGGCGCGTGCGCGCCCGCCACGGGCGCCGTCCTCGCGCTCCGGCTTACTTGTCGATGGTGGCGAGCACGTCGCGGGCCGAGAGCACCAGGTACTCTTCCCCGCTGTACTTCACCTCGGTGCCGCCGTACTTGCTGTACAGCACGATGTCACCGACCTTGACGTCGAGAGGGACCCGCTTCGTGCCGGCTTCATCCCAGCGCCCCGGGCCCACCGCGAGGACTTCACCCTCCTGCGGCTTCTCCTTGGCGGTGTCCGGGATGACCAGGCCCGACGCTGTGGTCTGCTCGGCCTCAAGCGGCCGTACCACAATACGATCCTCGAGCGGCTTAAGAACTACTTTGGTGGCGGTCGTCACGATCTGACCTCCCCCTCCGAAAGGGATGAAGAGAGTTTGCTAGATAGGGCGAACACGGCGGCCTGCCGTCGCGGGTGTCAGACCGGCCTTGTCGCATTAGCACTCTACTCTTGAGAGTGCCAAGTCTGAACATTATCTGGACCAAGGTTGCTCGTCAACATGGGCCAGCGGTGAGTCACGGCCGTCGTCCCTGATCAGGCCACCGAGGGTCTTTGGGCGAGGTGAGCCGCGGCTCATGCGCGGTTCGCGCCGCGGCGCGGTGAACCCGACAGGTGAGCGTAGCTGCCGAGCTTACCGGCAAACGCTGGCGTGGCCGACGAGGCAGGTATCTGGCCGCACAGGGCCAGCCGCACAGGGCCAGCCGCACAGGGCCAGCCGCACAGGGCCAGCCGCACAGGGCCAGCCGCACAGGGC
>Ga0335077_10010680_pt1 | contig 11460 bp, 5 predicted proteins | sample Lox_Sample_31_FD_207151 | JGI IMG/M metagenome (GOLD analysis project Ga0335077, IMG submission 207151) | Soil microbial communities from Loxahatchee National Wildlife Refuge, Florida, United States - Lox_Sample_3.1 | ecosystem: Environmental > Terrestrial > Soil > Wetlands | place: USA: Florida...
GAACTCCATCCGGGCCTTGACCTTGGCTTCTCCCAGCGCCATCTGCACGCGGCTGTGAGCGTTGATCTCGCCTTCGCCCGAGGTCTCGATCGGCAGGAAGATCATCTCCTTGAAGTGATTCGCCACGCCCGACTGCACGCCGTCAGACTGCGACGATGGCATGCATCCGAACGGCTTCAGCGCCAGAACCATGTGGCAGAGGCGGTTCTGTGTGTAGTAGACGTTCTTGGCGACTTCCAGGTGGCCTTCGCCGCCGCGCGCGAACTCGTTGTAGAACGGGTTTGCCATTTCGGCCAACGTGTTCTGATCGACCAGGTCGTGAGCGATGTTACCCAGCGCCTGCACCACACGCTGATATTGCCGCGCGTAAATGCGCTCCCCTACACCGATCATCGCCTGCTTCTTTCGGAAATTTAGCTCATTCACCGCGAGCTTGTGCAGCTCCCATGGCTTCACCTTCTTGTATTTCTCGTCCAGCGCGCGCTTGGCCTTATTACGGGCCTTCACCTGGTACATCATGTACATCACCCAGGTTCCGATCGGCTCGACCAGCACTTGTGCGCCTTCGCGCTCAAGGAACTCGAACATGTGGAAGTTGCCATCGCCTTCGGTGATCTGCGCCCAGAACTCGCCGATGATCTTGACCACCGGCTTGACCTTCAGGCGATCGACTTCGATGGTGCCGAACTGATCGTGGACGGCCTGCAGCGTTTGCTTGTAAGGATTCCCGTAGAGCTGCTCGCGGACCTTGAGTAGCGAGTTCACCCAGACTTCCCACTTCGCACCCTTACTCGCACGGCATTTCTTAGCCAGCCACTCCGGCAAGTCTTCGTGGTCTTCAAAAGGCTTGCGCTCGCGCAGCATCGTGCAGAGGGTGTCCATGGCTTCGTGGAAGACTTGGTCGGTCTTGCCTTTCTCGGCTTCGTAGGGGCGGATGCGGTAGATCATCTCGTTCATGATGTCGCCGAGGTTCAGCGCATTGAACATGCCCAACCCGAAGTCGACGGTGAACTTCAATCCCGCTTCACCCGAGGCGGCCTTCACGCCATCGTTCTGCTGGAACAGCAGCACCCGGAATCCGTCAAAGCCGGCGTTCTGCAGGGCCAAGCGATACTCGGCTTCATACATGCCGAAGCGGCAGGGACCGCACGATCCGGCAGTGAAGAAGACATAGTTGTTGATGATGTCGTCTTTCGGTACACCCTGCGACTGCAGAAACTGCAGGTACTGCACTAAGTTCCCGACTGTGAAATACGTCGGATTGCACTGCCCGTTATTGCCGTATTCCTTCCCGATCTGGAAGGCCGAGACGTTCGGCACGGGAAGAATGTCGCAGTTATAACCGCAGCCTTTGAATACGGCTTGAATGACGCGCTCGTGCTTCCAAGTAAGTCCCCCGAACAGGATCGTGACCTTGTTGCGCTCCTCTGCGCCGAAGGCCCGCTCCGCGGGGCGGCGGAAGTGGCGAACCGGGCCGCTGTCGAGGCCCATCATGCTGGCCAGCCGCGCGCGTTCCTGCGCCAGCTTGCGCTGAATCTCCTCTTCATTAGGGGGCGACGCGACGAGTGTATCCAGCGGAATATCGATGCGAGTCACAGGCATATTGTGTGTCCTTTGCGCAGATTGAGCTTCGCTACTGTTGCCTTGTTTGTAGGGGAAACCGGAAGATAGTGAAGATAAACACACTTCGCGTGAGAGCGAATACACTGTAGACGGCAGCGGGTGAAAACTCTCACGTCGAGGTTACTCGGTGAAACCCTGAGGTTGTCGAGCCACTTGAGGGAGATGACGGCTCTCACTCTCCCCACTGATTGTTTTCCATTATGCACACGCGAAGGCAGGCTCGGCAACCCTTCCCGCATATTGTTGCGAAATTTTCGCAAACAGATAAATTTGTCGTAATTTGGCGCACTGGCATTAATGGCAGCATTAGGCACCAGAAGGTGAAAAGAGCGTTGTGGAAGGAGCCTACAGCGCATTGAGTGGCAAAGGCCTGGCAGCTACCAGATGCCCTTGTCGCTGCCCGTAACCCGGTATGCCACTGCCGCCGCCGAGGCCAAAGGAGGCAACAACGAGAGGCGCATCGCGCCGGCGACATCCCCGTGGGCAGCGATACTGGCAAATTGCCGGCCGTACAGCTTTGCCCCATCAGGAATGGGCACGCGGATGAACCGGCCGCCAACATAGACGGCGTTGCCCCCAATGCGTGCCGCGTTTAGCACTGTGGTTGGAAGCGACGGTGTCGATCCGCAGTATTTGCTTGCGTAATCACAAACGATATTCAGATAAGTGGCAACACCGTTCCAGATTCCGCCAATCTCGGCGGCAAGTTTCAGCTCGGTGAAATCGATTTCGCCCGCCTCCAACAGCGTTATTGTGTTCACGATGTCGCACACGCGAAAGTAGAAGTGGCGGTACATGCGTTGGAGCGTGGCAACGATGACCCGCTCTTCTGGCGCTGGCACATGGAATGTGAATCCGCCGACAGTCTTAGCAACACGACGAGTAATGAAGCGGCGGGCCATTTCGGTCTGCTCGCCGGTCTGGCCCAACCGCTGTGCGTGTACTTCGATCAGCTCCGGCAGGCCCGGAAGCAAGTAATTCCACTTGTTGGCCAGGCGGTCTCCCCAACTGCGCTGCTCGGTGCGGGCCGACATCCGCGATGTCATTACGTCACGCACCCGAGTTGCGTCGGCAGTCGTGAACAAATCAAGGTCGTTGCCGAGATCCGGCCAGTGGTCGAGCGACTTCATCACCGTTACCGGGCAGCCGGCATTCTCAAGTTCCTGGCAGATACGGTGAAGGAAAGTGAGTGCGTTGTTGATGCGCTGCTCCTGACGCGCGATGACTTCCGCAATCCAGGACGCGAGATCGGGGTGACCATTCGCCAAGGGCTGTGCAGCCTGCAGTGCGCGCAACGGGACATGGTTCGAGTCGGCGACAGACTCGAACGCAATGCGCTGCTCATCGCTCAGTGCGGCTAGGTAGCTCAGTGCTGTGTCGGCTTCTTCGGGATCCAGAGTGAGTCGCGAAAGGCAGTGAATTATCGGTGTGTAGTCAGGTTGTTTGTTCGGCATGAAACTGTACGTATGGGCCCAGTAATGATTTGCATGCAAGGAGACTTGGATGAAGGTTGTCGATTTTGGGTTGGAGAGCCACCTCACGCGACTTCTATAATCTTGGGTTGCTCAATCCTTCATCGAACGTGAGGCAAGCTTGGCCTACCAGGACCTTAGGGAGTGGATGGCGGTGCTCGATCGCTCCGGGGAGCTGAAGCGCATCAAGGCGGAGGTCGATCCCATCCTCGAAATCGCCGAGATCACCGACCGCGTCTCCAAGTGGGGACCGCGCGGCTCGCACGGCCCCGGCGGACCGGCGCTGCTGTTCGAGAACGTCAGGGGCTATCCCGGCTCGAAGGTGCTCATCAACCAGTTCGGCTCCGAGCGCCGCATGCAGATGGCGCTCGATGTCGATTCGCTGGATGAAATCGCCGACCGCATCAAGGTCTTCATCGACGTGAAGTCACCGGAAGGCCTGCTGGACAAAATCAAAATGCTGCCCATGCTGGCCGATCTCGGCAAGTTCTTTCCCAAGGAAGTGAAGAGCGGGCCGTGCAAGGAAGTCATCAAGCGTGACAACTTCTCGCTACTCGACTTCCCCATCCTCCAATGCTGGCCGAAGGATGGCGGTCGCTTTATCACTTTGCCGTCGGTGATTACGAAAGATCCGGCCAAGGGCAAGCGCAACGTCGGCGTCTATCGCATGCAGGTCTATGACGACCGGAGCGCCGGCATGCACTGGCAGCGCCAAAAGCAGGGAGCCGAGCATTATCGGGAGCGCATGCGGCGGGCCGCGGCACACGGCGAAGCTCAGCCAATCACGGCCGCACTCGATATGATGGCGCGCTCCGGAGGCGGCTCGCGCGTCGCCGAAGGCAAGCAGGTTGCCGGACGAATGCCAGTTGCCGTGGCCATTGGCACCGATCCGGCCGTGGCCTTCTCGTCCATTGTTCCCGCGCCTCCGGACATCGACGAGTTCTTGATCGCGGGCTTCCTGCGGCGCAAGTCCGTCGAACTGGTGAAATGTGAAACGGTCGATATCGAGGTACCCGCAAATTCCGAGATTGTGCTCGAAGGCTACGTCCAGCTCGACGAGCTCCGCCCTGAAGGCCCTTTCGGCGACCACACCGGGTTCTACACTCCCGAGGACCTCTACCCGGTCTTTCATGTCACTTGCATCACCCATCGCAAGGACCCGATCTACTCAACGACGATCGTAGGCAAGCCTCCGATGGAAGACGCGTGGATGGGAAAGGCCGTCGAGCGTATCTTCCTGCCACTGATGCGGGTTAGCATCCCTGAAATCGTCGATGTGAACCTGCCGATCGAAGGCGTGTTTCACAACCTGATGATTGTGTCGATCAAGAAGTCCTATCCCGGGCAGGCGCGCAAGGTGATGAACGGCATCTGGGCGCTGGGGCAGGCGATGTCGACGAAATGCATTCTCGTGGTCGATGAAGACGTGAACGTGCAGGACATCGGAGATGTAACGCTGAAGGTGTTGAACAATATCGACCCCGAGCGCGACATTCAGTTCACGCTCGGACCTATTGACTCGCTGGACCACGCCTCGCGCCTGCCGGATTTCGGCTCCAAGATGGGTGTCGACGCCACCCGCAAGTGGCCCAGTGAAGGCTTCACCCGCCCTTGGCCTGAGGAAATCACCATGGACCCCGAAACGAAGGCGCGCGTGACGAAAAGGTGGAAGGAGTTTGGGTTAGGGTAAGCCAAGTTGTCGGTGGTCAGTTGGCGGTTGTCGGAAAGAGGTACATCGGGGTTAAAGGCCCGTGGGATGCTGGGGTGGGTGCCAAGTTGCCGATTGATACTTGCTAATTGCCGGTCGCTAATTGCTAACTGCTTCCATGCTCACACTTCTCGAAGCCGCCGAACAAATCCGCACGCGCAAGCTCTCGCCGCTTGAACTCACGCGCGAGTGCCTGACCCGCATCGAGCAGCTCAATCCCACGCTCAATGCGTTCATTACCGTCATTGCTGATCTGGCCCTCGATCAAGCCCGGCAAGCAGAACAAGAGATTACAAAAGGCAACTATCGCGGCCCGCTGCACGGCATTCCCTTCGCGCTGAAGGACAACATTGACACCGCCGGTGTGCGCACGACTGCGGGCAGTAACCAGTTCCGCCAGCGCATTCCCACGCGAGATGCTGAAATCGTAAGACAGCTGAAACTAGCCGGTGCGGTAATCGTCGGCAAAACCAACATGCACGAGTTCGCGTATGGCGGCAGCGGCGTGATTAGTGCGTTTGGGCCGGCGCGTAATCCGTGCGATCTCGAGCGCATCACCGGAGGCTCGTCTTCCGGTTCAGCCGCAGCAGTTGCTGCCGGCATGTGCATCGCAGCTATTGGAACTGACACCGCCGGGTCAGTCCGCTGTCCTGCGGCACTGTGCGGGATCGTCGGCCACCGGCCCAGTCAAGGCGTGCTGAGCAACGAGGGAACCATCCCGCTCGCCGAATCCTTCGATACGCCCGGCCCCATGACGCGAACCGTAGCCGACGCGCTCCTGGTGCTTCAGGCACTTGCGCCGGTGGGCTGCCCCTCGTTGTTCAGCGGGGGCGAAGACTCAACGAATCTGAAGACGCTCAGAATTGGCGTGGCGCGCAATTTCGGTTGTGATCTCGACAGTGAAGTTGCGCGCATTTTCGAAGCCGCGGTGGAGGCAATTCGCCCGATGGTCAGCTCAGTCCGGGATGTTGAGCTGAAGATGGATGTTCCGTGGCAGATTCGTAACTTCGAGATTCTTTGCTATCACCAGGAAATGATGCGAGCTTCACCCGATCTTTATCAGGGAGGCACTCTTGAGCGACTGCGGGGGCTAGCAGCGACTACCGAAGCTGATTACGTCACGCAGCGCGAGAACTTCAAGACCAAACTGCAGTCCCCCCCGCTCTTCGCTGACATCGACGTCATTCTTTCGCCGACAGCCCCGGTTACTGCACCGCTGCTTGCCGACCTCGAAGCTATGGACAGTGCCGGGCTCCGCGAATACGAACTGAAGTACCTGCTGCGCAACACTGTACCATTTAGTTTTCTGTGGTGGCCTAGCGTATCGGTTCCCTGCGGATTAAGCTCTGCAGCCCTGCCGGTCGGATTGCAAATCTCGGCTACTTCGGGAAAGGACATGCTCGCCCTACGGTTAGCGCAGAGCTATGAGCAGGTGGGCAAGTGACACTCCGCCAGCATCGATTGGCCAAAAAAAAGCGGCGCTTGCGCGCCGCTTTGGACAGCCCAAAATTCTCCTTCGCTACTGCGGCGAGATTAGCGCGGAGGACATGCTTGGCCCATAGTTGCTGCGAATTCGCTTGCGTATTCCGAACTCCAGCATAGTATCGGTTACTGTCCCGGTATTCGTGAGCGTGAAACCCTGGTATTGGCCCGATGCCAAGACGTAAGCATCCAGGTTTTGCATGTTATTCGCGATCATCCCATATTTCTTGAATGGCACTAAAGAGAGTGGGGCTCTTAAGGTGACCCAGAGAGCATGTCCCGGTCAAGAAGCCGCCGTCAGGAATAACTAAGAAATCCGCCGCACTGTTCAGACAACGGGACCATTCAGCTAAGAGTTAGCCCTTATTTCAGCACCGGCGAGAGACTAGATTACCCGAATCCTACAAAAACCGGCTCAGGCAATAGCTCAATTCCAAACACTTCCCGAACGTGTTCCTGAATTTCGTTCTTCAACGCAATGATCTCGGCGGCAGTTGCGCCTCCGCGGTTCACGATGGCCAACGCGTGGCGGCGAGAAATTCCGGCATTGCCTTTGACGTAGCCCTTGGCGAAGCCGGCCTGCTCGACCAGCCACGCGGCTGACAGCTTGCGATAGCCTCCGCCTGCGGGATAGCTCGGCAATCGCAGGCCCTGCGCCGCCGCCCACGCGGCAAGATCTGCGTACTCCTCTTGCGCAACAACCGGATTCTTAAAGAACGACCCGGCGCTGCGCGCGTCCTCGTCGCCGGACGCGAGCAGCATAGCTTTGCGGCGCCGAATCTCGCGCACGGCTTGCCGGACATTGGCAAGAGTCGGCTCCGTTGACCCGCTTGCGAAGTAGGTCTGCAGGTCGGCATAGCGAACCGTCGCCTTGCCGTTGGCAGCCAGAGTGAAGCACGCAGCGGTAATGACGTATTCGCCGCGATCATCGGTGTTGAAGCGGCTGGAACGATAGGCGAAGCGGCAATCCTGGTTGTTGAACGTAACACTCTCGAGTGATGGCAGGTGAACCGCACGAACTTCCATGATCGTCTGAGAGACCTCTTGCCCATAAGCACCAACGTTTTGTACCGGCGTTCCGCCGACGGTGCCCGGAATTCCGCTCATACATTCGAGGCCTGCGCAGCACGCGTCCACGGTATGTCCAACGAAGCTGTCCCAGTCTTCTCCCGCGGCCACCTCAAAGCGCACCTGCCAGCTGGCGTTTTTGTGCTGGTGAATACCCCGCAGCGCGATCTTTAGTACCAGCCCCGGGAAGCCTCGATCGGCGACCACCAGATTGCTACCGCCACCCATGACAAACAGCGGCAACCCTTGCTCACGCGCGAAGACGACGGCCTCGCGGATATCATCCTCGCTCTCAGCCTCACAGAGGTAGCGCGCCGGTCCGCCCACACCGAGCGTCGTCAGGGGCGCAAGGAGTACCTGTTCCTGAATCAGCATCGAGATACAGCCAAATATATATTCCTCGCGGGGGAGCGGGAGGGCGGAGAGCAGCAAAAACCCACCCGCCAGGCCGGAGTGGGTCTTCGAAGAAGAAGACGCGGAAGAAGCCCCGCTCTCACTATTACTAGTGCATGTCGAAATTTTCCTGGTGCAGTAGCGGGTCGCCTTTGACCAGAACGGTCTTGCCGATCAGCTCTTCCATCTCGGCGATCAACTTGCCGTTGTTGGCTTTCAACGCCTTTGCGACCTCCGGGTTCACGCGCAGGGTGACGTCTTTCCGATCGTGCTCCTTCACCATTTTGCGCATCTCGACATAGATTTCGTTGCACACCGTCGTGACAGACTTCACGAATCCTGCGCCGGTGCAATAGGGGCAGGACTCGCCCAGCGTTCGCTCCAGAGACTGCTTTACGCGCTTGCGGGTGATGGCCACCAATCCGAAATCGTTAAACTGAAGCACCTTCGACGGCGCACGATCAGCGCGCAGGGCTTCCTCCAGGGCCTGCATGACCTTCTGGCGGTTCTTACGCTCGTCCATGTCGATGAAGTCGATGACGATGATGCCGCCCAGATCGCGCAGCCGAATCTGCCGGACAATCTCTTTGATCGCATCGACGTTGGTTTTGACGATGGTGTCTTCCAATCGCTGTGTCTTGCCGACATACTTGCCGGTATTGATGTCGATGGCGACCAGCGCTTCGGTCTGGTTGATGACGATGTAGCCGCCGCTCTTCAGCCATACTTTCGACTTCAGCGAACGGTCAATCTCTTCCTGAATGCCGAACTGCTCGAACAGTGGAGTCTGTTTGGTGTACAGCTTGATCCGCCGCACCAGCGAAGGCTGGAAACGGTTAGCGAAGCGAATGACGCGCTCGTATTCATCCTCCGTGTCGACCCAAATCTGCGAGAACTCGGCGTTGACCTGGTCGCGCAACACGCGCTCAACCAGGTTCAGGTCGTGGTAGATCAGCGCCGGGGACTTGTCGTTTTCCGCGCGGCTTTTGATCTCGGCCCACAAGTGCTTCAGGAAGCGAATGTCGGCGCGGAGCTCGTCTTCCTTGATGTTGGCCGCGGCGGTGCGAACGATGAAGCCGCCAAGCCCGTTCTCGCGCTCGCTGGTGACGATGCGCTTCAGGCGCTGGCGCTCTTCTTCGGAATTGATCTTGCGTGACACCCCGACATGGTTGACCGTCGGCATGTACACGAGGAAGCGCCCGGGTAAAGCAATGTGGCTGGTGATGCGCGCGCCCTTCTTGTTGATGGGCTCCTTCGCTATCTGGACCAGGACTTCCTGGCCCTCCTTCAGCAGATCGGTGATGAGCGGCTGCGGGCGTTGGGAATGCGGACGCATGCGGACGTTGTTGCGCCTGCTGCGGCGTCCGCGCTGCCCGCGGCGCTCATAGCCCGGACGGTCGGTCTGGCGTTGCTGATAAGCGACCGTGGGAGATGAGGCCCGCAACTCGGCGCGCCCGTTGGTCTCCTCTTCGAAGCCCTCTTCTTCGTCGCCGTTCTCGTTGTCGCCATTGAGGCTGTAGGTCTCGCCCCGCAGTTCAGCGGCAAGAACCTCCTCCTCATCCACGTCAGCGATTTTGGGAACCCAACGTTCGCCGTAGCCGTTATCGGCATCTAGCGTCTCTTCGACAAGATCGAGGTCCGAATCTGCCGCCACCTCGCTCAACGCCTCGAGGTTCTCAGGAACGGGGGTAAAGTCCAGCTCTTCGTCATCGAGCGTTTCGTGCTCAAGGGTGCGGCCCTCGGGAGCACTTTCGGGCGCGGGATGAGTGGGAAAAATCATGTGCCGGTCGTGCGCGGGTTCGTCGGGCTGGATTTGTTCTAGCGTCTTGTCGGTGTCGAGCTCTCTTAGCTCGGAATCCGCCGACTCGGACTCGTGGCTAGGCGTTTCGGGTTCCGCTTCAGCAGTCTCCCGTCTCTCCATCTCGGCCAAGAGTCCCCCGCCAGCCGGACAATCCAAAGCAGCCCGGATCGCTTCCTGCTCACGGCCAGATGTTGAGGATTGAACATCGCCAATTTGCGCTGAGCCGTTCTCTTCGGCTCCGACGGTGTGAGCGTGCCGGGTCTCGTGATGCTCGGGCGATTGATGTTCAGGGGAATGCGCACCGGCGGCAGCCCACTCCAGTTGCTCCGGCTCCGTCGCTAAATGACCGCCTTTTCGGTGTCTCGATTCCGGTTCCGATTCCAGCGACGAGGAAATTTGCGTCGGCTCTTCCTCTGATGTGCCGACCGCAGGGACGCGCGGCTCGGAATGCAGCTCACTAGCGAGGCCCGGCTGAAGTTCGTCGCTTGCAGCAGGCTCGGCCGGTGGCTGAGGAAGGTCACGGTACTTCGAAATCGACTCTCCCGGCAAGACGACGGGGGTATATCCGGGCGGAGGTCCAAAATCACGGCGCTGCGGCTCGGGCTGAGAATTCGCGCGTTCTTCCGATGGAGCTTCGCCGGGCGAGGCTTCGCGCGACGGACGCTCCCATCGTTCATCCTCACGACCGCGACGCCCACCGCGACGGCGGCGACGTCCTCGCCAGCGACGCGCGCCTTCACCGGACTCGCTCTCTCCGCCCGCGGTTGCGGTCTCACTATCGGTGATCGCTTCGGCCTCGGCGTTCTGGGCCTCCGGAGCATCGTAGTCCTCACCGCCGCTCTCGGCTTCATACTCCTGCTCGGCCTCGGTGGTCGCGGCCTGCGCTTCGGGCGCAGATGCTGCCTGCTGCTGACCGCGAACATCGATGGTCGTACGCGGTGCCGGTATTTCGCCAAACTCCTCTTCTTCGTCTTCGCCCCCAACTTCGAGAAAGTCGGAAACATAAAGAAACGCATCGCGCTCCAGGCCGATGTCGACAAATGCAGACTGCATGCCCGGCAGCACGCGGGTCACGCGGCCTTTGTAAATGGAACCTGCCAGGGTGTATTCGTTTTCGCGCTCGAAGAACACTTCTGCGAGCTGGTCGTCCTCCACCAGGGCCACGCGCGTCTCGTGCGGCGTGGAAGACACGTAGAGTTCTTTGTTCATGGATACTCCGACTCAACCGGCGCGATCAGCCGGGGAAGCGGACAGGAAGGAAGAATTCGGTGTGACTAGATCGGGAGCACACGGGAACGGATGCCCGGATGGTCTCCCGACCTGATTCGTACAGATAGTCTTTGTGGAATCGTATGCACCGAGTACTCAGGCGCATTGCCGGAGGTTTGTGGCCTCACTCCCAGAAATCTGCCGGACCGTCATTCGGCTCCGGCTGCACACTCTGGTAGGGCCGTTCCCCGCCTTCAGCAACGAACCTTGCAATCCTTGTCCGGTCCCTTTCCAAAGCGACCGGTGATTACCCTCTTATCGCGAGGGCGCTCGTAATCTTGTTGTCACCCTTAGAAGGTCTGCCCCGCAGAACCCTTCGCGGCGAGTGAAACCGCTTGTCTACAAGCACTCTAACTTGGGACCCAAGTCCCTCTGGGCTAAAGCCCTGCTCCGTCTGGCCTCTAGCGACACGGCTAAAGCCGTGCCCTTTCAAAACCAAACCCTTCAGTTCACGAACCGGCGCATGCGAACGTTCATCACAATGCCCAGCGCCAGGAACATGAACAGTACCGACGATCCCCCATAACTCATGAGCGGGAGAGGGATTCCCGTGACCGGCATGAAGCCCACGACCATTCCAACATTGACCAGGACATGGAACGCGAGAACCGCGACCACCCCCATGACCACGAAGGCCCCAGCTC
>Ga0335077_10010681_pt1 | contig 11459 bp, 8 predicted proteins | sample Lox_Sample_31_FD_207151 | JGI IMG/M metagenome (GOLD analysis project Ga0335077, IMG submission 207151) | Soil microbial communities from Loxahatchee National Wildlife Refuge, Florida, United States - Lox_Sample_3.1 | ecosystem: Environmental > Terrestrial > Soil > Wetlands | place: USA: Florida...
ACACCAAGGGACCAAGAAAGCAACGTACCAAGGACAGGGCAATTCGGAACAGGAAAAGCGGCCTTCTTTCTCGGTTCCTAGTGCCCATGGTCCCTGGTCCCTGCTTCGTTAGACCAGCTTCGCGTCGAGCGTGATCTCGGTGTTGTTGGCGAAGAGCTTGGAGATCGGGCAGCCGGCCTTGGCGTTACTGGCGGCCGTGTTGAACGCTTCCTGGCTTGCGCCCGGCACGCTGGCCGTGGTGGTGAGAGCGATCTTGGTCACCGCGAAGCCGTCGCCGACCTTGGCCAGCGTGACAGCCGCGTGAGTCTCGATCTTTTCGGGGGTCAGGCCGGAGCCCCCAAGCTGCGCGCCCAGCGCCATCGAGAAGCAGCTTGCATGGGCAGCGGCGATCAGTTCCTCTGGAGTGGTGCCCGTGGTGGCGCCCTCAAACCGCGTCGCAAACGAGTAGTTGGCGTTATTCAGCACGCCGGTGGCCGTGGAAATCGTGCCCTTGCCTTCCTTCAGCGAACCAGTCCAAACCGCACTTGCCTTGCTTGCCATTCAAATCCTCCTTTGGGGGTTCAAAAGAAATTGTGGCTTGAGATCCCGATGAAAGAATCTCGATGAATCCTGTGGCGTGTGGTGCCGCTCCAATGGGGAAGTTCGTTCGGAGGGACTAAATGCGAGCCACCGGATCCATCAACCACAGTTGATGCTTCGAGAACCTGCCGGGCTGCCGCCTGGCAGACGAGACCTCGTATCCATGCTAATCTCTCACCCATGCTTCCCCGCCGTCCCTACGCGTTCGATCCGGAGTTTGTTTTGGAGAATTCGCACCAGGAGAACGCGGCTGTCCCACAAGGTGAACCGGAGAGCACCCCTGTGTCGGATGTCGATCATCATTGCCAGATTTGCCCCACGTGCGGTCATCAACTTACCGGCCATCATTGCAAGCTGGTCTGCACCCAGTGCGGCTACTACATGAGCTGTGCGGATTACTACTGACGACCGCAGTTCAGGACCGGCTCAAATCGAAAAGCTTTTCGGGATTGCCAATGCCGTAATCGATTGAAATATATAGTGTTAACTCTACTGGCACAGTCACACAGCCCGGCGGGGGGGGAGGGGGTACCATTCATTCCCCCTCCAGGTGACGAGCGGCCAAGACCAGGACGCTTTCATCTTCGCACGATCAGCGTGGATGGCTCCGATTCTCATTGTGCGCCAAATGGGGAATTTATCTGCAATCTTCCCTATTCCTTTTTCAGCACCGCCGCGCCCTTCTCATTAGCGAGGATGGCCGATTCGAGCTGCCGGAACGAAGCGGCCTTGCCGGGCGGAATCTCGATGTCGCGCACCACGTATTCGCTCTCGTAGTGCAGCACCTTGCCCCTGGCGGACACCGACGAGTGATAGCTGGCGAAGTCCACATCCACGTTCACTGGGTTGGGAACGTCGTCGACGACGTATCCGTCGGGAATGGCGATGTCGTAGGTGTCGCGCCAGCGGCCGGGGTGGCCGAGCTCGATGGGGTATTCGCGGGCCTTGCCCTCCATCACATCCGGAACCATGCGCGCGTGGCTGCCGAACACGCGCGGGCGAAGCAGGAGAAGCGGACCCGAGGAATGCGCATAGCCCGCGGCGGAGAGGTGCAGATCGAGGTTCAGAGGACGATCCAGGTCCGAGGCGCCGCTGAACTCGAAGCCCTTGAACGACAGGCCGGGAAGCTCCGAACCCAATCCCTTTTCCAGCTTGTCGTGCTGCTCGCGCAAGTCGTTGCCCTTGAGAAACCAGCGCTCGGATGTGGCCTCGTCCCCGATAAACTCTTCGGTGATGTCGCCGGTGAGGGTTCCGTCGGTGGCCAGGGTGAAGGTGCCCTTGCGGCTGACGCCCGCGGCCTCGGGCGGAAGCACGGGCATGTGCAGCACCTGACTGTATTCGCCGTTGGAGATGTTGCCCCAACCGCCCTGCAACTCGGAGCGGATGAGGCCCACGGGCGTGACTTCGTCGGTGGGATCGAAGATAAGCAAGGTCTTGCCGTTGGCGGCTTTCACGCGCGCGAGCAGGCGAGGATCGTTCTCGCCATCGGGCAGTTCGATGGCGGTGATCATGTGATTGCCCACCAGCGAGGGCGCGTCGGGATCGATGATGCCGCGGCGGCTGTCCACGTGAAAGTAATAGGCGCGCACCCCGATGACCTTCAGCATCGCGATGAGGAGCGTGGTCTTGTCCTTGCAATCGCCATAGCGGTTGCGGTAAATGTCTCCCGCGTAGTGGGCCTGCCATCCGCCGATGCCGCGCTCCACCACAAAGTAGCGGACGTTCTTCTGGATGTAGTCGGTGATGCGCGAAAGCTTCGTATAAAGGTCGGGCGCGCCGGCGACGAGTTCCTGCGTTTTGGCAGTGATCTCAGGAGTAGGGTCGGGCCGGTGCTCCTCGAGCTGCTCCTGCCACAGTCCGATAGCCTTCCACTGGTTGTCGGTTCCCTTCACAGCCGCATCGCCCCACTTGACGGTCATCCGCGACGCCAGGGCTCCCCAATGCGGAGTGGCTCGCAGGTTTTCGAGATCGAGCCCCGGCATGTCCTTGATTTCCCAGCGAAGATGGTTGGGGGCCACTTCAATGGGTTTGATCGGCTCGTACTTGCGCCATGAATCGGCGTAGCGGCCGCCGGGCGGAAGAGCCAGCTCCAGACCTTGAAAAACCGCCGGGATCGACGTCTGGATGTCCCACGTCTCCTCGTGCATGTAGGGGCGGAGCTGTTCCTCGGTCTCGCAAACCACCACGGCTCCCGGATCGCTCGCAGGGGGGCGCACGGTGCGGATGCGCTCGGTGAACTGAAGCTCCGGCGCATTGTATGCCCCTTGATCCGTGAAGTCCGACTCCAAGGCCTGCAACTGCCGGCCGTCCGGCGTGAAGGTCCACGAGCGGAAGTAATTCAGCTTTTCATCCACGTCGTAACTGACGGAGCAGTGCGAGTAGCCGCGGCCCTGAGGCTTGAGGATGCGGACTGCCCAGCGCTCGCGCTCGACAGCATGGTTCTGATCATCGACGGTGATCAGATATTCGTCGAACAGGATCACCGCCGGCGCATCTTTCGTCAACGCGACGGGCGTGGGGGTCTTAGCGGCGTCCACCGCCCACTGCGGAGCGGGCTGCGGTTTGTCTTTGGCGTGGGCGGCCTGGCACGCCGAGCTAAGGAAGAAGAACGACAGCAATAACCCGTGAGAGATGCGATGCCACTTTATGCGCGATAAAACCACGCCGAAGTCGGGGCGCCCAGGGAGGTTGACAGAGCAGACATCTTCTTGCCAGCGGCGAAGCATCCTAGTTCCCTTTCCGCTCCGGGGCGAGCGCCAGGACAAGCTGCTGCTGATCGCTGGCCGCCACCTTTTGATAAAAGCCGCGCAATTCCTGATATTGATCGGGCTTCAGAACCGTGAATCCCCGTGCGAACGAACGGAAGACTGTGACCTTGCCGGGCTCGTTCGCAACCTTGACGGCGAGAGCCGCCTGGGTGGCCCACGGAATCTTGTTGTCCTGGGGCGCGCCTTCCACCGTCAGTCCTGCGGGCAGGTGGTAGACTACCTGGTCCGTGACCCGCTCGGCGTAATGCATATCCACAGGCTCGATACGTTTTTCCTGGTCGACAAACGGCTGGTGGCCGCGCGATTCAAAAAAGAAGCCCGGCAATAGCATGCGCTTGGAGGTCGCCGAACCAAGAACGCCCGTGGCTTTCACCACCGCCATCAGATTCGTGTCCGGGTCGTCGAGCGCCAGGAAGTGCTCGACGTGGGCTTCCACTCCTTCGGGAACCATGGTCTGCAACGTGCGGTCGAACCGCTTCTTCACCTCGTCTTCGTCATTCAGGAGAGCTTGCTGGCGCCAGTAGAGAGCCTCCTGGCCGGTCATGACGAAGCGGAACGTGCCGGTGATTGCGCCGTGCTCGTCCAGCGTGACGTCGCCCAGGCGCTGGAGGGAGTTATTGGTATAAATCTGTTCGGGAGTGACGGCCGCAGCACGCCCGTCAGCGCTCTCGCGAATGCCTCCCGTCGCCGAGTGGCGCCAGTGAACCATCAGGAACGGGCACATCTTCTCGCCCGGATCCAGCACGATGTCCTTGCCGCCCGTGCTGAGAATGATGATGTCGTCGTCGAGCTGATCGAATTCGAGATAGCCCAGCTCGAAAACGCCCTGTCCACGGTCCCGGACCTTCATGTCATAGGCCGCGAGGCCGGCGGCGCGCAGCATGGCAAGGTACAAAAGCGCAATGTCCTGGCTGCTGCCGCTCTTCTGCGCCCACGTATCCTCCGCGCGCTTGGCGGCCTTGATGTGCAGTTGGTTCAGCTCCGACTTGCCCTTCTCGCGGGAGAAATCGGTGTTGTCCAGTTGCTGCACCGCCTTATAGAGCTTTTTCGCCTTGTCGAGCTCCGAGTCGGACGCCGAGACCAGTTGTGCCACCGCTTCCTTGATGGGCTTGGTAGGCTCGGCAAAGTGATCCACTTCCTTCGACCAGTGCTTGGCTTCGCTTACCCAGAAGTCGCCGGTGTCAAAGGCGCTCTTGTAATAGAAAAAAATGTGATACAGAACGGCATTGAGCGGCGGCATGTAGTCTTCGTTGGGAATGGCCGGAATATCGGTCAGGTCGATGCTGAAACGGCCCTGCGCGTCCTGCGTCATCTTGGCCCCCTCCGGGAGCTGCGTCCACCAGATGAGCGAATTCACTTTGTTGCCGCGAGAGTCGGTGAGGTATTGGCTGGTGGCCCACTGCGAACCCTTCAGGAAGGCCTTGAACGGGGTGAACGCGTAGCGCTCCTTGTGAACGAAGTAGTCGTACTGCAGCCGCCAGAACGGCGATGAGTAATGATCGTCGTCATAGCGGAGCTGATAGGAGTACTCGAGGATGCTGCCCACCTCGACGCTGGGCAGGGTGAACACTCTGCGGCCGATTGACCGGTCCTCTCCCTTGGCGTCCTTCGTTTTGGAGACCAGCAGGTCTTCGGGCTTGCCGGTGAGCGGGATCACCGTGCCATCGGTGTGGATGGTTCGGCCCTTGATGTCGGTGATTTTGGTATCACCGCGGAGGTAGGGCAATTCCACAGTGGCCAGTTCCTTGCCTTTTTCCTGGAGTACTTTGATCCGCGCGTAGAAGCTGTGGTAGTGCAGCGGATCGTCAGTGACTTCCTGGATGTTCAGATATACAGCGGCAGCCCCGGGCGCCTTGGGGTCCGACGTCATCTGTAATTCTTCCTTCGTCGGTTCCTGGAACTGAGCCTGGAGCAGGGCGGGTAACAGAAAGATCACAACAAACACAGAGAAACGCAAGGCGGAATGGAGCCGCATACGAACGAGCCCTCGAATGGTGGAACGGTTAAAGATGTGAATCCCTAGAGATGTATGCGCGATTGTACCGTGAAATCGATATCATGGACAAAAAACAGACATCTGATTTCCGGGTACGGCGTCCATTCCAGGCCCTTTATGGGATCAGGCCGGAGTGTGCTTCATCGATTCACGGAACGAACGCCCGGCGGCGTCGGCCGCGCGCATGGCTTCGACCACCAGTTCCGGAGTCACCGGTATCGGCTCGTTGTGGATGGTTTCTCCCGGGGCCGTGGCGCGTTCGGCGATGGTTCCAAGAAGCTCCCGGGAGGGATCGGCAATTCCTATATCGGCAAAGGTCGTCGGAAGGCCCACGCTCGAGGAAAATGCCAGGACCTCTTCGACAAGAGAGTTCGGCTGCGACTCGAGCATCAGTTGCGCGAGCAGGCCGAAGGCCACTTTTTCGCCGTGCATGAATCCATGCGTGCCCGGCGCGGTCGTCAGGCCGTTGTGGATGGCGTGGGCGGCAGCCAGGCCGGACGACTCGAAGCCGAGGCCGGACAGCAGCGTGTTGGTTTCCACCAGCCGCTCGAAAGCGTCGTTGGGCTCCTTGCGGCCCAGAGCCTCGATCGCCGCCACGCCGTCTGCAAGCAGTGTCTTGTAACAGAGTTCGGCGAGACACAACGCACTGCGGGTTGACGCTCCCCCGCGCATATTCTTTGCGCCTCCATCGACGCACACCTTCGCCTCGAAGAAGGTCGCCAGGGCGTCGCCCATCCCGGCCACCAGGGGTCGCACGGGACTCTTGGCAATCAACGTCGTGTCCACCAGCACGAGGTCCGGATTGCGGCGGTAGATGCGGTATTCTGCCCACTCGCCGGCCTCGGTATAAATGACCGAAAGGGCGCTGCAGGGCGCGTCGCTGGAAGCAATGGTCGGGCAGTTGACCACGGGCAGGGCGAGATCCGAAGCGATGGCGCGGGCGGTGTCGAGCACCTTGCCGCCGCCGGCGCCGATAATCACACGCGCCTTGGCATCGCGCGCCGCCTGGGCTCCGCGGCGAATCTCGCCTGCCGTACATTCACCGGCAAAGCGGAACACCTCGTGGCGCATGCCGGCTTCGGCAAAGGTCTTCGCCCAGGTGTCCGAGAGCAGGCGGACCGCGCTGCGTCCGGCGACGATCAGCGCCGGCCCATCCAGCCCCAGGTTGCGAATCTCGGGACCAAGCTGCGCGGTTGCATGCGGGCCCTGCGTGTAGCGGGCCGGAGCGCAGAATACCTTCAGCATGTGCGTGGACCTCGCCGGCAGGATCAACACCGGCGCGCAATCCCCGGTTGTTCATCGTGCCGGTGCTGACCAATATACTCTGCAACCAGCACGTCCGATCGTCCGGCCGGTGCTCCCGACGATCATGACTTCTCCAGGAGGTCGATGCATGAAGTGTCTTGCGTTTGCGGCGGCCTTGAGCCTGCCCGTGCAGCTCTTTGCACAACAACCCGTGCCCGAGATCAGGTTTCAGGCGCAGACTGATTTCTTAAAGCTGCCGCCGGACCTGTATTTCGGAGAGGTCGCCGGGGTGGCGGTCAATTCCAAGGGCCACATCTTCGTCTTCTCGCGCGGCGGCACGACCGGGCCCGCGTATGGCGCGGCGGCGGCGCAGTTGCTCGAATTCGATTCCGACGGGAGGTACCTTCGCGAGATCGGGCACCATCTCTACGCGTGGAGTTATGCGCACGCGGTCAAGGTGGACAAGGAGGACAACATCTGGGTGGCCGACAAGGGATCGGACATGGTGATCAAGTTCAGCCCCGAAGGCCGGGTGCTGATGGTTTTCGGGCGCAAGCAGGAGGCCTCCGACGAAGGCACGGGACCGCTGAAGCACCCCAGGCCGCCGCTGCCGCCCGTCGACGGCGAGTTCCGCCAGGTGACCGATATGACATGGGACCCCGCCGGCAATACCTACATCAGCGACGGCTACATCAATTCGCGCATCGCCAAGGTTGACAAAGACGGGAACTGGATCAAGTCGTGGGGAGAGCCCGGGACAGGCCCGGGGCAGTTCAACACCCCCCACAGCATGGCCGCGGACAACGCGGGCAACATCTATATCGCTGATCGCGGCAACGGACGCATCCAGGTCTTCGATGATGACGGCAAATATCTGCGCGAGATCCGCATCGACGTGCCCTACGACCACGGCATTCATCCCTGGATGGGAAATGTGCCGGGGAATGTGCCGGGAAACGTGCCGTCGCAGGCGCCGCCCGGCGCCGAAACGCCCGCGCCGCTGAACAAGACGATGACGAACGGCGCGCCGTGGGCCATCTGCATTACGCCCGGACGACGACAGGTGATGTATGCGGCCGACGGCTACCCGGGACGCGTCTACAAGCTTACGCTCGACGGAAAAGTGCTCGGCGTGCTGGGCAAGACCGGGCGCGGTCCCGGACAATTTGGCTGGATTCACGAGCTGGCCTGCCCGTCGGAGAATGTGCTGTTCGCGGCCGAGTTGCTGAACTGGCGGGTGCAGAAGCTGACGCTTGAACCCGCGCAGTGACCGCGATCAACCGCGATGATCCTCCGGCCAGGGATGCCGCGGATAAAGGCGCATCAACTCGCGCCGCACCTGCGGATAGAGGCGCTCCCAGAACCCGGCCAGATCAGTGGTGGTCTGCACCGACCGTTGATTCGGGGCAAGCAGGTGAAGGACCACAGGCGTCCGTTTCGGGCCCAGCCGGGGCGTCTCTTCCATGCCGAAGAAGTCCTGCAGCCGCGAGGCAATCCACGGAGTTTTGCCCGGCTGATAATGGATCTTCACCTGGCGGCCGCGCTTGAGGCGAAGGGTCCGCGGCGCAGTTTCGCGCAGGCGTCCGGAATCGAGCTTTTGTTCGAGCCATGGGACGAAGCTGTCGCCTGAATTTCTCAAATCAGCGAAGCTGCTGCGCCCGTGGCAGAACTCGCGGAAGGCTTCCGCCATCTCCGGCGCGGCAACGCCCGCGAACTCCATGCGTCCCAGAAGGTCATCGAGAACTTCGCGGTCTACGAAGCGCTCCAGGCCCGTTTCGATCGCCTTCTCCGCAAGCAGCGAAGCCGCCGCGTCGGGCTCAGGCTCGGCGCTTGATTCCTGCAAAATCAGCTTGTCGTAAAGCAGCCGGCTCACGGAATCGACGCGCTCCGCCTGCCGGTTCCATGCGAGGATCGTCTCTTCCCGCACGCGTTCGGGAAAGTAATCGAGAAGCCACTCGGGCTCGACGCGCGCAACCATGCGGACCTGCGGCAAAGGCTTCTCCGTGCGATCCTCCGCCTCGAGAGCCACAAAGAATGGAAATGCCGGCGAATCGCCCACGATCTCCGCGGCCGTGCCGTTCGAAAGCATCGCCTGGTTACCGGTCTTGCGCTGCGCCACGCGATCGGGAAAGCCCATCAGCACAGACTCAAGTAGAGCATCGTCGTCATCATGCTTGTGCGACCTGGCCGGATGCACAAGACGGAGAAGATGGCGCAATTGCTGTTGACCCGCATCGCCAAGCGGTTCGTCGATGGCCGCCAGAAGTTCGTTGTGCTGCGAGCGCTGGCCCGAAGCAAGCAGCGCCGCCGTGATACAGGCCGCGCGGCCTGCGCCGCGATCGTTAGCCGCCGCGATCGTGCGCGACAGGCGCGGATGCAGCGGCAGGCGCATCAATTTTCCCGCATCATCACCCGGCCGGATCAGCAAGTCGAGCAGGCGTTCCGCGTTCTCGACGGCAGGCATTGGCGGCGCATCGAGCCACTCGATCTCGCTCGGATCAAGGATGCCCATCGCCCGCAACGCCAGGCAGAGTTGAGCAAGATCGCTGCGCAGGATCTCGGGCGGCTCGAAATCGGCGCGCGCCTGGAAGTCCATCTGCGAATAGAGGCGGATGATGCGTCCGGGCGCGGTGCGCGCGGCTCGGCCGGCCCGCTGGCGCGCCGATGCCTTGCTCACGCGCCCGATCCGCAGCGTGGGCAATCCCGTCCATGGCGAAAAGGCGGCGATGCGCGCCAGCCCGCTGTCGATGACCGCGGTGACGCCGTCGATGGTGATGGAACTCTCGGCGACATTGGTGGAAAGGATGACCTTTCCTTGTGCGGCGGGTGTAACGGCGCGATCCTGCTCGGACGGAGGCAGGTCTCCATGCAGGGGGAGAAGCAGGCGGTTGTACTTGCTCACGAGCGTTTCGCACGCCCTCTGCGCGCGCCGGATCTCAGCGGCGCCGGGCAGAAAGACCAGGACGTCTCCCACCTGATCTTCGCGCAACACCCGGTCCAATGCGTCTTTTACCTGCTCGTGGAGCGGCGCGGGGGAGTAGGACGTGTGTTCGATCGAGACGTCGAACAGCCTCCCGGAGGAGAGCAGCACCGGGCAATTCCCCAGAAACCGTGCGACCGGTTCCGAATCCAGCGTCGCCGACATCACGACGAGGCGCAGATCGGGCCTGCGGGCCTGCAGCCGTTTCAGCAGCGCGAGGGCGAGGTCCGTCTCCAGGTGCCGCTCGTGAAATTCGTCCAGGACTACGGCATCCACGCCATTCAAATCCGGATCGGAAAGGAGGCGGCGTGTCAGCACGCCTTCCGTAAGGAAATGAAGCCGGGTGCCCGGGCCTGCCACGCGCTCAAAGCGAACCTGGTAACCGACCGTCTCGCCGGCCTCTTCGCCAAGTTCCCAGGCGACACGCCGGGCAGCCAGCCGCGCAGCGATCCGTCTCGGCTCCAGCACCAGCACGTGGCCGCTGAATGCAGCCAACAGCGCCGCAGGAATGCGCGTTGTTTTCCCGGCGCCCGGTTCAGCCTCGATGAGGAGATTTGGGGTCTGTTGCAGAGACTTGAGAACATCCGGGACCAGGGCGTCCACGGGAAGCGGAGACTGTCGGCGCACATTTACTATGCAATCGCATGCGTGCGGGTGAGTCAATTCGCTCCTTCAAATCCCGTTCAACCTTGCCTACTGTAACGGGCCGGAGATATGCTTGCCTCCTGCATTTCCCCGGGAGATGATATGAGCACAACTGTGATGGATGTTGCCGCGCTGCGGGCACGGCGCGAAGCGGTCATCAGGGCGCATATCAAGGCCGAGGCAGTCGACCATGACGTAGCGGCTACCGTGGCCACCTTCACTCGTCCGCGCTACGACGTGCCGGCGCTGGGCGGGGTTGTGGATGGCGCGGCGGGCGTGGACGGACTGCTGCACACTCTGCTGGGCGCCTTTCCGGATTTCTGGGTTCGCGAGGGGGCATATCACCACGCGGACGATGCGGTGATCGTGGAGTGCGTGTTCGGAGGAACCCAGAAGGGCGAGTGGGCCGGCATCCCACCGACAAACCGGCCCATGGAAGTCGCCGCGGCCTTGATTTTCTTCTTCGAAGACGATGCGCTGGTCTGCGAGCGCGTTTACTTTGACCATGCCACGGTGCTGCGGCAATTGGGAGCAGGCGGATAGACGCTCTATCCCCGGGATTTGTAACCTGGAATCCGGCTTCAGGCGACGGAGAGTTGGTCCAACGGCAGCTCGTGGGGGTGCGCGGGATCGGGTTCCGATTGCACCTTGCGCGGCTTTATAACGTCGGCGCCGAAGGCGTCGTAACGGTCCTTGGCCGGGGGGCGGAGAACGAACGCACCCGGGCCGGAGGGCACCAGGCTGAAAAAGACCGTCTCACGGCCGGCCCGGCGGCGCGCGGTCTTGAACTCGAGCCACTCGCTCAGGCGGACATCGTGAATCTCGGGTCGGCCTTCCCAGAAGGAGGCATCGAGCATGCACTCGATGCGGAGGTCATCGAGCCTGAGTTCGATGGAGGGGGTGCGCTTGCTGAAATAGCGTCGCACGTTCGCTTCGCCGATGTGCAACCCGGTGCATTGGTGCCCGTCTCTATATGTCTTTACCAGCATGATTTCACCTTCCCGGAGTAGAGGTCCGTCACAGATTCTCCGACGCGCGCAGTAAACATACGTTGCGCATGACGGCAGAACCAAGTAAATGAAGTCGAGAGGTATCCAGAAGGGGCCCGTCCACGGATGTGCGAACCGGTTCAGTGCTTGTCGCGCCGGTGGCGCCATCGAAGGACCGATGCATAGCGACCCCGAGGGGAAGGTGGACTGGGAGCCATGCACATTGGTCGCTTACCTTACCTACGACGATATCACGA
>Ga0335077_10010682_pt1 | contig 11458 bp, 9 predicted proteins | sample Lox_Sample_31_FD_207151 | JGI IMG/M metagenome (GOLD analysis project Ga0335077, IMG submission 207151) | Soil microbial communities from Loxahatchee National Wildlife Refuge, Florida, United States - Lox_Sample_3.1 | ecosystem: Environmental > Terrestrial > Soil > Wetlands | place: USA: Florida...
TCTCAGAAACCGCCGGAAAAATCCTACGTGCTGAAAGCCGCTCGCCTGTTCGATGGCAAGAGCAACTCCGTGGTCGCGCCCGGCATCGTCGTGGTGACCGGCGGCCGCATCGTTGGCGTCGGTGCCGCGGCTCCTGTGCCCCCCGGCGCCGAACTCATCGATCTGGGTGACGCCACGCTCCTCCCCGGTTTCATCGATGCGCACACGCACCTCTCGTTCCCGCACTCCGACGATTACAAGCAAGACCGGCTGGACACGCTGCAGAAGCCCGTCGCCGAACAAGCCATCGAAGCCACCGTAAACGCCCGCGTTACTCTCATGGCTGGCTTCACCACCGTTCGCGATGTAGGCTCGCGTGACTACATCGACGTTGGCCTGCGCAACGCCATTGCCAACGGCTCCATCCCCGGCCCTCGCATGCTCGTTACCGTGCACGCCCTCAGCGCCACCGGCGGCCACTGTGATTTCCAGGGTGGCTACCGCGAAGGCCTCTTCGGGCGCGAAGCCGGTCCCACCGACGGCGTCGTCAACGGCGCGGATCAGGCGCGCTACGCTGTTCGGCTCGATCACAAATACGGCGCGGACATGATCAAGGTCTGCGCGTCTGGCGGCGTGTTGTCGCCCACCGACGATGTAGACACGCCGCAACTTACCCAGGAAGAGCTGAACGCCATCGTCGACGAAGCGCATGCCCTGCGTCTCAGGACCGCCGCTCACGCTCACGGCGCGGAAGCCGCTAAGCGCGCCATTCGCGCCGGCATCAACTCCATTGAGCATGGCAGCTTTCTCGATGATGAAGCCCTCGATCTGATGAAGCAGCACGGCACCTATCTCATTCCGACCCTCATGGCCGTCCAGGGGCTCCAGGAGCAGTTCGACCGCGGCATCTACGTGCGTCCTTCTATCGCCGTTAAAGCCCGTGCCGCCATCAACGCCGTCCACGGCACCTTCCAGAGAGCGCTCGCCAAGGGCGTCCTCATCGGCCTCGGCACCGATGCCGGCGTCTATGCCCACGGCCGCAACGCGGAGGAATTTCACCAGATGGTCGATCTCGGCATGAAACCGATCGACGCCCTTAAGGCGGGCACCAGCGTCGACGCGACCCTGCTCGGACTCTCCGACAAGATCGGCTCCCTCGAACCGGGCAAGCTTGCCGATGTCGTCGCCGTCCCCGGTGACCCCTCCCAAAACATCCGTCAAACCGAGCACGTTTTCTTCGTCATGAAGGAAGGCGTCATCTTCAAATCGGCCAAGCCATAGAGGCAAGTCAGTGTAGTCGCCGATCTTTGGATCGGCCACTCGGCCAACAAACTCATCTCGAGGGACACATCCATGACGGAATTGACGAAGATCATTGCTTCATCGCTCGCGGGCGAATACCGCATGCGCGCCGCTGAACTTCATAAATGGGCCGACCCTCTCTCCGAGGATCAGTTCTGGCGCAATCCCTACTCCTACGGCAACAGCGTGGGCCACCTCGTCCTGCACCTTACGGGAAACCTCAGCTATTACATTGGCGCGCGTATCGCCCAGACCGGCTACATTCGCCATCGCGATCTCGAGTTCGCCGAGTCCCGCCGCCTTCCGAAAGCAGCCGTCCTTCAGAAGTTCGATGAGACCATCGCCATGGTCATCGCCACCATTGAGCATCAATCCGAAACCGATTGGACCCTCCCCTACACCGCCGAGCGCGAACCTGAGGCCAAAGACCGTTTCACCGCCTTCTTCGGCTGCGCCGTCCACTTCTACCACCACGTCGGCCAAATCAACTACCTCTGCCGCGAGCTCGCGAGATCCTAGTCATGCGCGCTTGTGTAGCGGCCGCTCGCCAGCCTTTGGTCGAGCGGGCGCTCTTTCCACTACGCACCCTCACGTCTCCAACTTGAACCGCGTCGACGCCAACCGGTACATCTTCCTCCACACCAGCCGGTTGATCAGCACCACGATCGTCGCCATAATCAACGTCGCCGCCAGCAGTAAATGAAACTGCCCGGCGTCGCTCGCAGCGCTGATCGTGCTTCCCAGCCCCGGCGCCTCCACGATTTTCCCCTGAAAATGAAAATATTCCGCCACGATACTCGCGTTCCACGCTCCGCCCGATGCCGTCACCATTCCCGTCACCAGGTACGGAAAAATCCCCGGCAGGATCAGGTGCCTCCATCGGTCCAATCGGCCGAACCGGAACACTTCCGCCGCCTCTTTCAAGTCCGTCGGGATGGCCATCGCCCCCGCAATCACGTTGAACAGGATGTACCACTGTGTCCCCAGCAGCATCAGCGCCATCGCCGCGATTTCCACTCCCCCGCGCAGGCGGATCAGCACCAGCAGCAGCACGGGAAACAGTGCTGTCGCGGGAATCGAAGCCGCCAGTTGCGCCAGCGGCTGCATCAGCCGCGCAAATCGCGGGCTGAACCCGATCGCCACCCCCACCGGAATCGTCCACAGGGCTCCGATGATCAGCGCCAGGTTTACGCGCAGAAACGTCAGCGAAGCGTTGCGCAACAGCAGCAAGTAGTCCTGCCGGCTGACGCGCGATAGCTCGCCTGCCGTCCGGTAGATCCCATAAAACACCAGAAGCGCCCCGCCCGCTGCGAGAAACCACCCCAGCCACCGGCGCGGCCGCCGCGATTGCTCCGAAGAAAACGTCGCCGCCGCCCGCTTGGCCCCGCTCGCAAACTGCATCGTCAGCCAGTTCACTACTGGATGCAGCAGCTTCCGGTACGCGCGGATCAGAAACGACTCCCGCCGGATGAAACTCAGAATCGAATTCTGCCCCCCGGCGTCACTCTCCACCTGTTCGAATTTGAATTTGTCCGCCCAGGCGATTACCGGCCTCCAGATCAACTGATCCATCAGCACGATGACCGCGACCATCGTCGCCAGCCCCCACAGCATTGCACGCGTATTCCCGCTGCTTGCCGCCGTCTGTAAATACGAACCCAGCCCCGGCAACCGGAAGTCCTTCTCGCCCAAAACGAACATTTCGCATGCCATCAGGAAAAACCAGCCGCCCGCCACTGACATCATCGAATTCCACACCAGCCCGATCGTCGAAAACGGCAGGTCCAGTTCCAGGAACCTCTGCCATCGGCTGAACTGGTAAATGATGGCCGCTTCCCGCAGGTCCCGCGGGATCGTTTTCAGCGAAGAGTAGAAACTGAACGCGATATTCCAGACCTGGCCGGTAAAGATAAGGATGATCGATCCCAGTTCCACTCCCAGTTGCCGACTCGGGAACAGCGCCACCATCGCCAGCATCACGCCCGGCAGAAAACTCAACACGGGAATCGATTGCAGGATGTCCAGTAGCGGAATCAGGATGATCTCCGCCCGTTTCGATTTCGCCGCCGCGTATCCGTACACCAGTGCGAATGCCAGGCTGATTGCGTACGCGATGAGGATTCGCACCAGCGAATAGAGCGCGTACAGCGGCAGAATTCTTGGATTCTGCGAAATCTCCGATTCGACCCGCACCGGCCCGAGCCACGAGCGTCCGATCGAGTACACCCCGAAGATCGCCGCGAACACCGCGACGAATACCGCCACGTCGATCAGCAACGCATAGGCCCGCCGTGATCCCGCCGGCTGGCTGGCGGCGGGAGGAATCGGCGCTTTCTTGACAGACAGCGGCGCTGGGGATGGCACGGGGATCAGGTTTCCGTGAGCGTCAGTTTTCCGCTGGCGGCGTCGTAATCAAAAAGTTCCGCGTACCGGCCCCACTGAATCGCCGTCTCCAACTGCCGGTGCGCTTCGTCTTCGCTGAAGTGTTCGTCCAGCAGGTCCTCAAAGAACTCCGCGGGCATCGTACGGTTTGCCTTCGCCTTCAGCGCCTGCTCCATCTGCCGCAGAATCGGCACATTCGCCAGGACGGCCTTCTTGAAGATTGCCTTGCGCTCCTGAATGTCGCCCTGTGCGAACGCCTGCCCCTCCGGCGTGATGATCGCGTCCCCCTCTTCCACCTTCAGCAATCCAAGCAGCACCGCCGTGTCCACCGTGGGCAGCAGCGCATCCACTTCCAGGCTCAACTCGTCTGCAAGCGCGTGCAAATCGGCGCGCCCGCCCTGGTCCGCCAGTATCTCCAGAAGGCCCGCCGTGCCTCCCGGCCGCGTGTGCGGCAGCATCACGTACGTCTTTCGCGCCGCCTCTTCGGGACTCTGCGCTCCAGCCGCCCCGCGTTCCGGGTGTTCCTTCTGCGTCAGCGCCCGGTAAATCTGGTCCACCAGCTCCACGAATTGCGGTTCCTTGCGGTCCCTGGGGTGTGCCATGTTCACCGTAAATTCCGCGTGGATGTGCGCCGGATTCCTGCCCAGCACGATGATACGGTCGGCCAGAATGACGGCTTCTTCAATGTTGTGCGTGACGATGAAGATCGCCCGCGTCGGTATCTTCTTCCCTAGCCACAATTCCAGCAATTCTCCGCGCAGCCCCTCCGCCGTCAGCACGTCCAGCGCGGAAAATGGCTCATCCATGAACAGCACTTCCGGCTCCACCACCAGCGCCCGCGCCACCCCCACGCGCTGTTTCATTCCGCCGGACAGTTCCTTCGGATACGCCGACTCGAATCCGTCCAACCCCACGGCGTCAATGATGCGCAGCGCGCGCTTGCGCCGCTCCACTTCCGGCACGCCCCGCGCTTCCAGCGGTGCTTCCACGTTTTCGATCACCGTCAGCCATGGAAACAGCGCGAAACTCTGGAACACGATCGCCACGTTCGGCGCCTCCGCCTGAACAGGTTGCCCGTGCCAGTACACGCTCCCCGCCGACGTGGGCGACAATCCCGTCAGCATCCGCAGCATCGTCGATTTCCCGCTTCCCGACGGCCCCAGCAGTGCAATAATCTGGCCCGGATAGATCGCGACGTCGGTAGGCGCGATCACTTGCACGCGGCTCCCGTCCGGCTGCGGATAGAATTTCTCGAGCTTCTTCGCTTCAATAATGGGCTCGACGGCCGTTGTCGTGGGAATTGTGCTCATGAACGCCCGTATTATCGCTCAATTTTGTCCTTCCCGCTGTTCCTTCCGAGGCGTTCGTCTTCCCGCCTCTTCTCCGGTTACAATTCGATGAATGCCTGATGACAACTCCGCTTCCATCTCCTGGAGTTTCAGACTCGCGGTCATGCCTCCATTTGCTCCTCCCGCTCGGGGTCTTCTTATTGCTTTCGGTTCTTGTGGTCTTGCCGTTCTTCTGGCTCGGCACCGCCTCCGGGCACGACTTTGAGTTTCATGCCGCTTCCTGGCTCGATGCGGCACAGCAATGGAAGGAAGGTGTCCTCTACCCCCGCTGGACGGCCCTCACCAATCACGGCTTCGGTGAGCCGCGATTCATTTTCTATCCTCCGCTCTCCTGGATGCTTGGCGCCGCTCTAACCCTCGTTCTCCCGGACGCTGCCGTGCCCATCGTCTTCGTTGCGCTGATCCAAACTCTCGCCGGGCTCTCGGCCTACCTCCTCCTTCGCCGTCTGGCATCTCCGCGGGGCGCTCTCCTTTCGGCCGGTCTCTACGTCATTAATCCCAATGTTTTGCTGATGACCTATGTCCGCAGCGATTTCGCCGAGCAATTCGCCTGCGCTCTCTTTCCTCTGCTTCTTCTGGCCGCTCTTCGCTTGTGTGAATTCTTGGATGATGCCCGGTCGTCTCCTTTGTCCATCCCCCTGTTCGCGTTACCGTTCGCGTGCGTCTGGTTGTGCAACGCCCCCGCCGGCGTCATCGCCAGTTATTCCATGGCCCTGCTCTTCGCCTGCGCGGCTCTCTCGCAGCGCTCCCTGCGTGTCCTCGTTCGTGGAGGCGCCGGCCTCGCTCTCGGCTTTGGTCTCGCCGGCCTCTATCTCCTTCCGGCCGCTTATGAACAACGCTGGGTCAACATCGGCCAGGCCCTGTCCAGCGGCCTGCTCCCTTCCCAGAATTTCCTCTTCACCTCCCTCGACGACGTCGAGCACACCTGGTTCAACTGGATTGCCTCCATCTGCGCCCTTTCTCTCATCGTGCTCTTCGGGCTCTCCGCGCTGGCCTCGCGCCGTTTTTCCTCCCACGAGACATCCTCTGCGTCGAACCGCCGCGCCTTTTTTTCGCTCCTCGTCCTCGGCGCCGCGGCTTCGCTTCTCACGCTCAGGCCGGCCTCGCCGCTTTGGACGCATCTCCCCAAACTGCGCTTCGTGCAATTCCCTTGGCGCTGGATGTCCATCATCGCTCTGGTCTGCTCCTGCTTTCTCGCGCTGATCCTCCAGAAACGCCGCGCCTGGCTTTGGTTCGTCGCGATTTTCCTCCTAACCGTGCCTCTCGCCGCCTTCCTCGTCACCAACACTTGGTGGGACGAAGACGAAATGTCCACCTTGCGCGACGCCGTAACCTCCGGCCATGGCTTCGACGGCACCGACGAATACGATCCCCTCGGTGACGATCACCTCGATCTCCCTTTGGACGCCCCCCTCGTCAAGGTTCTCCCTGCCGGCCCGGAAGATTCCGCCCTACCGCAAGTCCACACCCAGATCCAGCGCTGGACCACGGAAGACAAGATCTTCCACGTGGACGCCCGATCGGAAGCTCGCCTTGCAATGCGCGTTGTGAATTACCCTGCCTGGCGCGTGGAGGTGAATGGAGTCCGCGTTTCGCCCGGGCGCTTGGACGACGTGAACCAGATGGTCGTCCCCGTTGCGCCCGGGAGCTCCCAAGTCCGCATCCGGTTCGGGCGCACCCTCGACCGCACCATCGGAAACGCACTCTCCGCTTTCAGTGTTATGCTTTCGTTTTTCCTGTTTTGGATGAGCCGCTGGCACCGCAGCAGCCCTTGAGGAATCGCCTTGCTTTTCCCGATGCTGCTCAGCGACGGTCCACCGACGGGTGCCGGATGTCCTGCCCCTGCACGATGTAAATGACATCCTCGGCGATGTTCGTGGCATGATCCCCGATGCGCTCCAGGTTCTTCGCCACCAGAATCAATTCGAACGCCGGAAAGACCAGGCTCGAGTCTCCCATCATGTACGTGAGCAGTTCCCGGAAGATCTGGTCCCGGTAATGATCGACTTGATCGTCGTTCGCCATCACCTTCTGCGCCAGCTCCACGTCGCGCCGCACCACCGCGTTCAACGCGTTTCGCACCTGCTCTTCCACCAGTTCTGTCATCCGCGGCAGGTCCACGTACGGCTTCACGCGCGGGTGCCGCAAAATCCGCAGCGCGCCCTGCGCGATGTTCACCGCCTGGTCGCCGATGCGCTCTAGATCGTTGTTAATCCGGGACACCGCCAGCACGAATCTCAGGTCTACGGCCATCAACTGGTGCAGCGCCAGCAGCTGCACGACCCGGTCGTCGAGTTCCAGCTGCAGCTCGTTGATTGCATCCTCTTCATCCAGGACGCGCTTCGCCAGTTGCTCATCCGTGTCCAGCACCGCGTGCACCGCCTGGTGGACGGCCCGTTCCGCAAGGCTGCCCATCCACAGCAGGCGTTCCTTCAGCTCGTTCAGGTCCTTTTCGAAGTGGCGTTCCATGCATGCCTTCCCATCCGCATCTTAGCGGCAATCCGGTTCCGGTCAATGGAATTCGGCGTTTCCCGTCATCCGAAACGTCCGGTGATGTACGCTTCCGTTCTCGGGTCGCCCGGCGTCGTGAACAGTTGCGGCGTCGGATTGAACTCGATCATCTGGCCGGTCAGGAAAAATCCGGTGAAGTCGCTGACGCGGGCTGCCTGCTGCATGTTGTGCGTCACGATGGCGATGGTCGTCAGGCTTTTCAACTCCACCAGAAGCTCCTCGATCTTCGCCGTGCTGATGGGGTCCAGCGCCGAGCACGGCTCGTCCAGTAGCAATACTTCCGGTTCCACCGCGAGAGCCCGTGCGATGCACAACCGCTGCTGTTGTCCGCCCGAAAGCTCGTACGCGGACTTATGCAGATGGTCTTTCACCTCGTCCCATAGGGCCGCGTGGCGCAGGCTCTTTTCCACCAGCTCGGCGATGGCGCCTTTCATGCCGTTGATTCGCGGGCCGTAAGCGATGTTGTCGAAAATGGATTTGGGAAACGGGTTCGGCCTCTGGAAAACCATCCCGACCCGCCGTCGCAGCGAGGTCACGTCTTGCGCCAGGATATTCTGCCCATCCAGCTGGATCTCCCCCTCCAGCCGGGAGTTTGAGAACGTCTCGTGCATGCGGTTCAGCGTGCGCAGCAGCGTCGACTTCCCGCACCCCGATGGCCCGATCAGCGCGGTCACGCGCTTGTCGGCAATTCCCATGTTGACGTTGAACAGGATCTGCTTGCTGCCGTAGTAAAAGTCGACCTTGGAAACCCTCATCCGCAACGGTATGGACGCGAAATTTTCCCGCGTTGCGGCGCTTCCCGCCGTGGCCGCCACGTTCACGGAGATTCCCTGATTGGGTGATGCTTCCATTCCTATGACCTCGGTACCGCGATCCCCCGCGAAAGGATCGTCCGCGCCAGAATGTTGATGATCAGAATGAATCCCAGCAGCACCAGCCCCGCTGCCCACGCTTCCCGGTGCCAGTCCTCGTACGGGGACCCCGCGTACCGGAAGATCATCTCCGGCAGCGACGCCGTCGGCTGGCCCCAACCCGGACTCCAGAAGCGGTTCCCGAAGGCGGTGAACAGCAGCGGCGCCGCCTCCCCTGCCACCCGCGCTAGCGCCAGCAGAATCGCGGTGAGAATTCCGCGGTACGCCGCCGGCACGATAACCGTCGTGATCGTTTTCCATTTACTTGCTCCCAGGGCCATCGCCCCTTCCCGCAACGTCCGTGGCACTCCGTTCAGAAACTCTTCCGTGCTCCGCAGCGTGATCGGGATCATCATCAGTCCGAGGGCGAACGAGCCCGCCAGCGTCGAAAAATGCTTGAACGGCAGCACCACCATGCTGTACGCGAAGATCCCGATCACGATGGACGGAACTCCGTTCAGCAGGTCCGCCGCGTATCTCACCACTCCCGCGACCTTGGCTCCGCTGAACTCTGCCAGGTAAATCCCCCCGAAGAATCCGATCGGCACTCCGAAGAGCGACGCAGCCAGCAGGAGCTTGGCGCTCCCCACGATCGCGTTCGCCATTCCTCCGCCGGTCTCACCCACGGGCTTCGGTAGTTGCGTGAAGAACGCCCAGTTCACCGACGTTCCTCCGTTGTAGACGAGGTATCCCAGGATGAAGAACAGCGCCGCCACAGACACGACCGCGCACACGCCCGTCATCGTGAGCATGAAATTGCTCACGAATTTCCTCCAGCGAAGCCGCACGCTCATCAGTTGGTCACCTTACTGCCCTTCTGCGTTGTCACGATGATCAGCAGCCGCGCCATTCCGTTGAGGACGAACGTGAGCAGGAACAGCACCAGTCCGAGCTCGATGAGCGACTGCAGGTACAAGTCGCCCGTGGCTTCCGTGAATTCATTCGCGATCACCGCTGCAATCGAATAGCCTGGCGCGAACAATGACGCCGCGATCTGCGGTGTGTTGCCGATCACCATGGTTACCGCCATGGTCTCCCCAAGTGCACGCGCCAAGGCCAGGAAGACGGAACCCATGATGCCCGTCTTCGCGAAGGGCACGACCACCTTCCACGTCGATTCCCAGCGCGTCGACCCCAACGCCAGCGCCGCTTCCCGCTGGTCTCTCGGCACGGACAGCAGGACCTCTCGCGAAACCGAGATGATGTACGGGATGACCATGATGGCCAGCACGATTCCTGCCGTCAGGAAGCCTACCCCATACGACGGTCCCTTGAATATCGGCAGGAATCCAAGGGGCTTGTTCAGTACCGGATAAATCACCTCGCGCATGATCGGTACCACGATGAAAATGCCCAAAAGCCCATAAATCACGCTGGGTACCGCCGCCAGCAAATCGATGAAAAATTGCAGCGTGTCCGAGATTCTGGCCGGTGCAAGTTCCGCTAGAAAAATCGACGCGCCGATTCCAAGAGGCACCGCGATCAGCAGCGCGACCGCAGAGGTCACCAGTGTCCCATAGACGAACGGCAGCGCTCCGTACTGGTCCAGAACCGGGTCCCACACCGTTGTCACGAAGAAGTGCAGCCCAAATTTCTGCCGCGGTAGGGCCGAGTCAATCCACAGCTCGTAAACCAGCAGGACCGTGATCAGCACCACGGACGCCGCAAACAAAAACGTCACCAGCCGCGCGATCTCGTCTCCATCCCTCAGTCTGGACAGGAAAGAGCGCGAGCCCGCCACCGGACCCGCGCTCTGTATGGTTGGATTCGCGGTCGCCACGTCTCTCTTGAGTTCCTACTGAACCTTGTCGATCGCCTTCTTTTCCTTCTCAATCACTTCCTTCGGCAGCTTGGCATACGACAGCGCTTCCGCGTATCCCTGCCCGTCCGCCAGCATCCACTTCAGGAACCCCTTGATCGCATCGCGCTTCGCCCCGTCCTGAATCTTGCTCGGAACTAGCAGCCATGTGAAAGTCGCAATCGGATAAGCCGTTTTTCCGGGGGCATTGGTAATGCTGACTCGGAAGTCGTCCGGCATGTCCTTCGCCGCGCCCGCCGCAGCGGCGCTCACGCTGGCCAGATCCGCCTTCACGAAGTTGCCGGAAGAATTCTTCACCGCGCCGTAGGGGATGTTGTTCTGTACCGCGTAGATCAGCTCGACGTAGCCAATCGAGTTCGGCGTCTGCTTCACGAGTCCGGTCACGCCTTCGTTGCCTTTGCCTCCAAGCCCCACCGGCCAGTTCACCGAGGTGGACTTGTTCACCTTACTCTTCCACTCCTCGCTGATCTTGGACAGATAGTCGGTCCAGCAGTAGGTCGTTCCACTGCCGTCGGAACGATGAACCACGACGATGTCCTGGGCGGGAAGATTCACGCCCTGGTTCGCTCCCGCGATCGCCGGGTCATTCCACTTCGTGATTTTGCCAAGATAGATTCCTGCCAGCGCCTCGGGTGTGAAGTTCAGTGCGGCGGACACTCCCGGCACGTTGTAGGTTGGAACGACTCCCCCAAGGACCGTCGGAAAATGCAGAATTCCCGATCCGCGCTTGTCCTGGAAAGCCTTCGACTGTTCTTCATTCATCGGTCCATCGGTTGCCCCGAAGTCCACCGTTCCTTCTGTCACTTGCTTGATTCCCGCCCCGGATCCGACAGACTGATAATTGAACTGAAGCTTGGCGTTCTTCTGGTGATACACATCAAACCACTTGGAGTAAATCGGGTATGGAAATGTCGCCCCAGCCCCGTTGATCAACAACGTGTCCTGGGCCCAGACCATTGCTCCGAGCGCCAGTGCAGCAACCACTAACAAGCCTGTTCGTCTCATACGATGCTCTCCCTACGTTTTTGTGGAATGTTCAAGAACGGTCTAGTCTGCGCAGGTGAGGTTACGGAATTGTTACACCTTGTGTGCAGTCTGTTAAAAATCAGAAATATGCCTCATGAATCCCCGGAATCTCCTGAGACGGAACGAGTTAAGCTCCCTTCCTCACCCAGAAACAGAACAGGGCAGCTCCTGGTGGAGCT
>Ga0335077_10010684_pt1 | contig 11457 bp, 12 predicted proteins | sample Lox_Sample_31_FD_207151 | JGI IMG/M metagenome (GOLD analysis project Ga0335077, IMG submission 207151) | Soil microbial communities from Loxahatchee National Wildlife Refuge, Florida, United States - Lox_Sample_3.1 | ecosystem: Environmental > Terrestrial > Soil > Wetlands | place: USA...
AGTTCGAATCGCAGCGGATGCCGTGGCCGTGCGGTCTTCCGGGCGCCGGCGAGACCAAGAATCTCATGCTCGGAACGGCGGGCATCGGTTACTTCTATTTGCGCCTGGCGAATCCCAGCTTGCCGACAGTCCTGATGATCGGCAGCAACGGATAGCGCCAGTCCGCGCTCCGGCAACTGAAGTTGTCATCCACCATGTAATCCAATTACCATGCCATGTTCAAAGGATAGAAACCAATTGGCGGCTTCACCCCCTTCCCATCTCGAAGCGGTGCTGCAGCACGACATTGACCTGATTCGTGCCAAGCTTCTGGAAATGTTGACCTTGGACGAGCAGGCGCTGACTCGGGCGTGCTACGCGTTCCTGAAACGCGACCGGCAGCTTGCCTATTCCGTCATCCTGCGCGATCAGGACGTCGACGCACTGGATACGATGGTGGACCGCCTGTGCCTGGAATTCATCCTGCGCCACCAGCCGGTGGGAGCCAACCTCCGCTTCGTCTACTCGGCGTCCAAGATCGTCAACATGCTGGAGCGTGTCGGCGACTATGCGGAAAGCATCGCGCGCCAGGTACTCTTGATCAGCGCCTTGAACTACGAAGTGCCCGCCGACAAGTTCAAGGAGATCGCCAACCTGGCGATTCCGATGCTGCACAACGCGGTGCACGCGTTCGTGGACCGGAACGAAAACCTCGCGCGGACTACCATGGCCAGCGAGCCGCGGGTCAACCAGATCCGCGATATTCTCACTTCAGACCTGGCGGATTTGCGCGAGCAGGGGCGGCTGCCGACGGAGGCGCTGACTCCGCTGATCACCGTGGCGCGGCGTTTCGAACGAGTGTCCGACCAGGCTACGAACATCTGCGAGCAGGCGCTCTACTTCGCCACGGGCGAATCTCTGCGCCACATGCCCCGGGAGGGATTCCGGGTGCTGTTCGTGGACCAGAGCAACGGCTGCCTGAGCCGGATCGCGGAGGCGGTGGCCGCCAGCCTGGGAGCTCCTCGATTCACCTTCGACAGCGCCGGGATTGTTGCCGGCGCGGTGGAGCCGCACACGATCCGGTTCCTGGCCGGCAAGGGCATCGACGTTTCGCAGAAGCCTTCCAAGTCGATCGAGCAGGTGCAGAATGTGGGCCAACTGGAGGTCGTGGTAGCGCTCTCCAAAGAAGCCGAGAAGGCATTTCCCCTCAAGCCCAGTAAGACCCTCGGCCTGTTGTGGGCCGTCCGCGACCCGAGCGAAGCGCGCGGAATGCCCGAGGAGATTGAAGCGGAATACGAGCGCGCGTACGCTCAGTTAGGCAACCACGTGCGGGATCTCGTCCAGGCGATCCTGGGCGACGGCCCGAATACCGTGCATCAAGGACAGCGATGATCTTCCGAAGTAGCGTCAGACGATTCACTCCGATGGTCGCCATGCTGCTGGCCGCGGCGGTGGCATTCTTCACGCTCGCATGCTCGCGATCAAAAGGGCCGGCAAAGACAGTGATTCAGGACACCGGCTCGGACACCATGGTCAACCTGGCTCAGGCATGGGCCGAGGAATACGCCAAGGTGGAGCCCGCCGTCTCGGTGGAGGTTTCCGGTGGCGGTTCGGGCACGGGCATTGCCGCGCTCAGCAGCGGCACCGTGGATATCGCCAATTGCAGCCGCCGTTTCGAGCCGCAGGAGATCGAGCAGGCCAAGAAGAACACCGGCAAGGATCCGCACGAGGTGATGGTCGGATACGACGCGCTCGCGGTCTACGTTCACAAACAGAATCCGCTCGATCAGATCACTATCGACCAGTTGGCCGAGATCTATGCAGAAGGGGGCAAGATCACCAAGTGGTCGCAGCTCGGGGTGAAAATGCCGACGGATTCCGATGAGATCATCCGTGTCAGCCGCCAGTCGAACTCCGGCACGTACTTCTATTTCCGTGAGGCGATACTCGGCAAGGGAAAAGACTTCAAGCTGGGCTCGCGCGATATGCAGGGGTCGAAAGACGTCGTCGAGCTGGTGACCAAGACGCCTTCCGCCATCGGGTACAGCGGCATGGGGTACGCCACGCCGGATGTCAAAACGCTGCGGGTCGCCAAAAAGGCGGGCGGCCAGTCGTTCCCGCCCACGGTCGAGACTACTTTGAACCACACATACCCGATCGCGCGCCCGCTCTTCATGTACACGCTGGGCCAACCCGCAGGGGCCACAAAGAAATATATCGACTGGGTACTCTCCGACGCCGGGCAGAAGATCGTGCTCCAGAGCGGCTATGTGCCGCTGCCCAAGTCTGGTGCGCAGTACTGATGACCAAGATCGTAAAAAGGCCCGGGTGGGAGATCCTGGCCGAAACGGCCGTCGAGCACCTGATCCGGCTTTGCGGAGTCAGTTCCATCCTCTTCGTGTTCGGGATCTTCTTCTTCGTGTTCCGCGAGGGCTCGCACTTTCTCTTCCACGGGTTCCGCCCCGGTGAGTTCTTCTTCAGCCAGGAGTGGTACCCGACGTCGCAGAGTCATGTCCGCTACGGCGTGCTGGCGCTGATCGCCGGCACAGCAAGCGTCACGGTGCTCGCGATGGCACTCGCCGTGCCGTTCGGCATTGGGGCCGCAGTGTTCGTTTCGGAATTCTGCGGCACGCGAGCCAAGGAGACGCTCAAGGTAGTGATCGAGCTGCTCGCAGCGATTCCCTCGGTGGTCTGGGGTTTCATCGGGTTGACGGTGATGAACCCGCTGATCATCCGCTGGTTCCATACGCCCATCGGGTTGAACGTTTTGAACGGCGGCGTGATCCTGGCCCTGATGAGCGTGCCGATCATCGTGTCGATCGGCGAAGACGCGCTCAAGGCGGTGCCGGATTCGTACCGCGAAGCCGCCATCGCGCTCGGGGTCACCCGGTGGCAGTTGATCTACCGGGTGCTGCTGCCCGCTGCCAAGAACGGCCTGCTCGCGGCGGTGCTGCTGGGTGTGGGCCGCGCCGTCGGCGAAACCATGGCGGTTCTGATGGCCACCGGACACGCGGTAAAGATCCCCACCAGCCTGATGGACTCGGTGCGCACGCTGACAGCGACGATCGCGGCCGAACTGGGCGAGGCGCCCGTGCATTCGGATCATTACCAGGTCCTGTTCATCATCGGAATTCTGCTGTTCTCGATCACCTTCGCGGTGAACCTGACCGCGGACCTGATCGTTCGCGGCGTGCGCGGGAAATAGCGTGTTTCAGGCGAACTCACATACCCGGAACAAGCAACGCGCCGAGCAGGCGGCGCGGGCGGCCTTGTTTCTGATGACGCTGCTGATGGTGGTGCCCCTGCTCCTGATCGTGGGCTACCTGTTTTACGAGGCATGGCCGATCCTGTCATTCGATTTCCTGATTACCAATCCGCGCAATGGAATGCGCGCCGGCGGCATCTGGGCGCCTCTGCTCGGTACTGTATACATGGTGGTGATTTCGCTGCTCATCGCCACGCCGATCGGCGTGCTGGCGGCGGTGTTCCTGAACGAATACGCGCGCGCGACCTGGTTCACGCGGGTGATCAACCTGGCGGTAGTCAACCTGGCGGGCGTTCCGAGCATCGTGCACGCCCTGTTCGGCCTGGGCGCGTTCGTGCTTTTCGCGCACCTGGGCAAGAGCATCATTGCGGCCTCGCTGACGCTGGCCATCATGACGCTGCCGGTGATCATCGCCAGCACGCGCGAGGCGCTGGCGTCGGTTCCCATGCCCTTCCGGGAGGCCTGCTGGAACGTGGGGGCCACGCGATGGCAGACCATCCGGCATGTAGTCCTGCCGAACTCGATCAGCGGTATCCTGACCGGGGTCATCCTCCAGGTCTCGCGGGCGGCTGGAGAGACGGCGCCCATCATGTTCACGGGCGCGGTGTTCTTCAAGGCGATCCGCGAAGGCGATATTTTTGCGTATCATCCTTTCGATCAGGCCATGGCGCTCTCCATGCACCTGTTCACCATCTCCACCCAGGTTCCGGACGTGCCTAAAGCCCTGCCGTACGGCACAGCGGTCGTGCTCGTCGGCACCGTGCTCGCAGTCAACGCTATCGCCATCGCGGTGCGCGTGCGTCTGCGCTCGAGGAGGAAATGGTGAACGGAAGGCCGATGGTGGAAATCTCCGGACTGGGCGTGCGCTTCGGCCGCAGAGAAGTTCTGCGCAGCATCAGTTTCAGCGTCGAGCGCAATGAGGTCTTGGGTATTATCGGGCCCGCTCAATCAGGCAAATCCACCCTGCTCAAGGTGATCAACCGGACTATCGAAGACGTGCCCGGAGCCGTGGTAACCGGGTCGGTCAAAGTGGATGGCGAAGAGGTCAGTGACATTCGCGACGTCTCGACTCTGCGGCGCAAGGTGGGCATGGTGGCTCCGCTCCCCGTAGGTCTGCCTCTCTCGATTTTCGACAACGTGGCTTTCGCGCCTCGCATGGCAGGAGTGCGCGACCGACGCGATCTGGAGGAGCGCGTGGAGCGCTGCCTGCGTCTCGCCGCATTGTGGGAGGAAGTGAAGGACCGGCTCGACAGTCTCGGCACGCGTCTCTCCGGCGGGCAACAGCAGCGCCTGACCATTGCGCGCGCGCTTTCGCACGATCCCGAGGTGCTGTGCCTGGACGAATTCTCCATCGCGATCGACCCCGTCACGACCATGCGGATCGAGGACGTGCTGCGCGAGCTGCGGTCCACAATCACGATCATTCTGGTCACCAACCTGGTGCAGCAGGCGCGCCGCCTGGCTGACCGCACCGCCTTCTTCTTCAATGGAGACCTGGTGGAGCTGGACCAGACGGAGGCCATCTTCTCCGAAACGCCGAAAGACGTACGGACGTTGCAGTATGTGCGGGGGATCTTCGGATGACCGCTGCCGCGATGACGCACAGCATCGAGACGCGAGATCTGAACCTGTGGTACGGCAAGTTCCAGGCGCTGAAAAACATCACCATGAACATCCGCCATGGGGAGATCACAGCGCTGATCGGCCCTTCCGGTTGCGGCAAGACCACGCTGCTGCGCTGCTTCAACCGCGTCAACGAACGCTATGGGTACGTCACGACTTCCGGCGAGATCACGATCATGGGCCAGAACATCTACGCACCGGATGTCTCGCTGATCGAGCTGCGCAAGAGTGTGGGAATGGTGTTTCAGCGGCCGAATCCGCTGCCGATTTCGATCTATGAAAACGTTGTGTTCGGCCTGCGCGTGCACACCTGGCGCGGAGCTCTGAAAAAACCTGGACTCGACGAAGCGGTGGAAAAGGCGCTGCGCGACGTATTCCTGTGGGACGGCCTCAAAGACCGGTTGCACGTCAACGCGACCACGCTCCAACTGGCGGAGCAGCAGAAGCTGTGCATCGCGCGTCTGCTGCCGCTGAAACCGGAAGTGATCCTGATGGACGAGCCTTGCTCGGCCCTGGACACCGGAGCCACGCACGCAGTCGAGGAGTTGATGCTGGCGATGGCGGGACGATATACGATTGTGATCGTGACTCACAATATGGCGCAGGCGCGAAGGGTGAGCCAGGAGTGCGCGTTTATGCTGCTGGGCGAGGTGATCGAACACGCGCGCACCGAGGATCTGTTCCTGACGCCGCGCAACTCGCGTACGGCGGACTACATCGAGGGCCGTTACGGCTAGAAGTTGGAGCGCCATGGCATTCCGCAGTCCCCTCTTCCGCAAGCTGCTGTTGACCGCGCTGCTGCTGGTCCTGGTGACTCTGGCCGGCGCGGATATTCTCCTGACGCGCTACACGGCGGCCAGAGAACTGGCGCACGCCGTGCAGGAACTGGACGGCATGATCCGGGTCCTGACGCCGCGGCTTTCTTCCGTGGAGCCTGTCCTGTTGGGTGTTTGGGTCAAGACGGAAGACGCGAGGACCGGAGCCAGGGTGACGGTGATCGACCGCCACGGTGTTGTGCTCGCCGATTCCCGAAACGATCCATCAACCATGGAGAACCACGCGGGGCGGCCGGAGATTCGCGAGGCGCTGGCCGGCCACAAACAAAGCTCGGTGCGGCACAGCGCCACCATGGATGTAGACTTCTGCTACCTGGCGGCGCCCGCGGATTTGCCAGGCCAGGCCGGGGCCGTGCTGCGGCTCGCCATGCCGCTTGCCCAGGTGAGCGTGTCCATCGCGGAAGTCCGGTGGCTGATTCTGAAGTCGTCCCTGTTGGGCGCATTTCTCGCACTGGTGACCGCATGGGTCCTTTCCCGCGCGTTTACGGGACGCATCGGCCGGATCGAAGCCTATGCCGCCGAGCTTGCCAAGGGCGATTATGCCGGTGCGCTGGTGACCGAAGCCGATGACGAACTAAGTTCGGTCGCGCGGGCCCTACGCCACATGGCGCAGCAGTTTCGCGACATGCTGGACCGCCTGTCCGAGGAAGGGTTCGAGCGGCGCGCCATCCTTGCCGGCATGGTGGAGGGCGTGCTCGCGGTGGACTCCAGCCTTCACGTGACGTTCTGCAACGATTCGCTGGCAGCCGCCATTCACGCGCGCACGCCGGTCCCGGAGCGCGTGCCGGTGCTACATCTCATCCGCGATCCCGATCTCCATCAACTGCTGGAGCACGTACTGGCCACTGGCGGGTCCGCGCGGCGCCGGATGAACCTGCTGGCGGCCGGCGGACGCACTTTCGACGTACAGGGTGCGCCACTCGAGCTTCGCAATGGCCGCGGCGCAATCGCGATTCTGCACGACGTGACCGAACTGGAGCGCCTGGAGCGCGTCCGCAAGGATTTCATCGTCAACATCTCGCACGAGCTGAGGACGCCCCTGGCAGCGATCCGGGGCTACGCCGAAACGCTGCTGGACGGAGCCGCCGAAGAACCCGAGAACAATCGCAAATTCCTGGAAATCATCCGGGCCCACGCCGCCCGGCTCGGCGATGTAGCCTCCGACCTGCAAACGCTCTCGGAACTGGAAGCGGAAAGGGAGACACCGCCGGCGGAGCAGATCTCCGTGCGCCAAGTGGTGGAAACCGCGCTGAATGGCGTGCAGGAAGAAGCCCGGGGATACAAGGTGCAGGTGCTCGCGGGCAACGTGGAGGACGTCAAGATCGCTGCGCCAAGGGGCCGGCTGGATCGCGTGCTGTTGAACCTGCTCCACAATGCCATCCGGTTCAACCGGCCAGGCGGCGAGGTCTGGGTCGAAGCCGCGCAGGCAGGCGTCCAGGTGAAGGTCGTGGTGCGGGACACCGGAGTGGGCATTGCGTTCGAGGACCTGCCGCGCATCTTCGAGCGGTTCTACCGGGTGGACAAGTCGCGATCGCGGGAGACCGGCGGTACCGGTCTCGGGCTGGCCATCGTCAGACACACTGTGGAAAAGATGTCCGGAACGGTGACGGTGGAGAGTACGTTGGGAAAAGGATCGGAATTCACTGTGGTCCTGCCGGCGGCGTGAAGCTCAGTGCTTCACAAACAACGAGACGGCCATGCCGAATCCGATGGCGATCACGATGCGCCGCACCGCCGTCCGCCCCATTTTGCGCGCCGTCCCCGCTCCGCCCCAGCCGCCTAGAATGGCGCCCACGGCCATCAGGAGCACATAGGGCCACTCCACCATGTGGGCCCAGATGAAATACGCCGCCGCCACGCCGTTGATGGAACCGCCGAAGACAACTTTCAGGCTGTTCATTTCATGGATGTCCTGGAGCCCGAGAATGCTGAGCGCCGCGAGCATCAGAATGCCGATGCCTGCGCCGAAGTACCCGCCGTAAATCCCCACACACAACTGAAAAAGGATGGCCCCCACGAGCCATTTCGATGATTTGTGCGCTTCTGCGTCGGAGGTCTTGAGCATTCGCTGGACAGGTTCCTGCGCCATGAACAGCAGGGTCGCGAAGAGGATCAGGAACGGCACAAGTTTGTCGAAGAATGCCGGAGGCGTCCAGCGCAGAAGGAGGGCGCCCGTGATGCCGCCGACCAGGCTTGGCACGATGAGGACCCGGAATCTCGCTTCGGCTTTGGCCAGTTCCCGGCGGTAACCCCACGCGCTGCCCACGGTTCCGGGCCAGATAGCTACGGTGCTGGTGGCATTGGCGGCCACCGAGTTTAGCCCCAGCCAGATTAGTGCGGGAAAGGAGACCAAGGTTCCCCCACCGGCGACGGAGTTGATGGCACCGGCAAGGAAGGCGGCGCCGAAGGCGATGGCAAAGTGTAGGAGGTCCAAGAAGGATCATTCTACCCGGGTTCGGGGCTGGCTTCGTTTTCTCCGGGACTTCGGTGATAGGCAGCCCCGAACTGGCGCCTTGGGGCTCGCCGAATTGCACTCGAAATGCACTTTACCCGGGCATGGGTGCAACACGACTCGAATTACCGGACCTGGCGGGCCTTCGCAGGCAGCAGGGGATATCGCTGGGCCAGATCGCCGACACCACCAAAATCGGCCTACGCTACCTCGAACAAATCGAACGGGGCCAATTCGCTAAGCTACCTGGGGGAATTTACAACACCAGCTACATCCGGCAATACGCACGGGCCATCGGCTTCCCGGAGGACCGGTTGCTAAGGGTGTACCGCAATACGTATTTGCCGAAGTTTAGCTTCGACCATTTGCGAGAGTGATTAGAAGGAACGGCCTGGTACCGGAAATTCTTCCCATTCACACCCCGATATTCCCTTCACACCCCCCACGAGGCGCATTTGGGTGCCCGAGGCTATCCACCCAGTGACGTGCACCGTACAATGGCTGATCATGGCGCAATTTCAGGTAATACAACCCGAAACTACCTATACGGGCTCGCCCCTTCAACCCCTCCAGAAAGGCTTGCCCAAGCGCACCCGCTCTCTTTGCCCCGACTGCTCGGAACTGATTGACGCGACGATATTTGAAGACGGCGGCAAGGTCGTCATGGAGAAGCTCTGCCCGAACCACGGCGAGTTCCGCGATATCGTCTATTCCGACGCCAGGCTCTATTTGAAGATGGAGGAATGGTCGTTCGGCGACAACCGCGGGCTGGAGAACCCGGTAGTGACCAACGCCACGCGCTGTCCCGACGATTGCGGCCTGTGTAATCTCCACACTTCGCACACGGGCCTGGCGAACGTCGATCTCACGAACCGCTGCAATCTGACCTGCCCGGTCTGCTTCGCCAATGCCAACGCCAGCGGGTACCTGTACGAGCCGGATTTCGAGACGGTCCGCAGGATGCTGCAAGCGCTGCGAGACGAGCGTCCCGTGGCTTGCCGGATCGTGCAGTTTTCCGGCGGCGAGCCCACCATTTATCCGCGATTTTTGGACGTGCTCCGCCTCGCGCGCGACATGGGCTTCTCCCACACACAGGTCGCCACCAACGGCATCAAGTTCACCGACCTGGAATTCGCTGAACAGTGCAAGGAGGCAGGCCTCCACACGTTATATCTTCAGTTCGATGGAGTCTGCGACGACGTCTACCGGCGGACACGCGGGGCATCCCTGTGGGAGCAGAAGATTCAGGCGATCGAGAACGTGAAGCGCGCGGGGCTCAAGATCGTCTATGTTCCCACCATCGTAAAGGGATTGAACGACCACCAGATCGGTGACATCATCCGGCTGGCGCTGGAATATATCGAGTGTTCGAGCGGCATCAGCTTTCAGCCGGTGGCCTTCACCGGGCGCATTGCGCGGCACGAACTCGAGGCCAAGCGGTTCACGCTGTCGGATTTTGCGCACGCTGTCAAGCAGCAAACCGGCATCGCCGACCCGTACGAAGACTGGTTCCCGCTGAGCTGCGTGACCCCGTTCTCGAAACTCCTCAGCGCTTTGCGCGGCGAGGAGACGACCCAGTTGAGCTGCCATCCCCATTGCTCGCTGGGCACGTATCTGTTCGTGGATCAGAACCGGCGCGCGGTCCCCGTCACGCAATTCGTCGATGTCGGTCCGATGCTGCAGGAAATGGACCTGCTCTCGCGCAAGGCCGGCAAGCGGCGGTTCCAGCTATTCACAAAATTCGAAGCCTGGAACGGGCTGCGCAAATTCTTTCACGAGGAGAAGGCGCCGGAAGGGCTAACGTTTAACAAGTTCCTGCAGACGCTGCAAGGGATGACGGACAAGCGCTTCGGCCGCGGCGACCGCGAGGAATCCGGTTTCACGTATCGAACCCTGATGCTCGCCGGGATGCACTTCATGGACTCCTACAACTACGACGTCGAGCGGGTGAAGCGCTGCGTGATCCACTACGCCGCGCCCAACGGCAAGATCTACCCCTTCTGCGCCTACAACTCCGGGCCGGTGTACCGCGAGAAAATCGAGCGCGAGTTCTCGGTCCCGCTGGAGAGCCCGCAAGCATTGCGCCAGCTCACGATTCAGGGAACGAAGTCGGGAAAGGTCAACGAGCCCGAACTGGTGGGATAGTTCCCGATTCAACCGTGGCGGCGAGCACCTGATCCGCTACAATCACCAGAGGAGCCGCCCCGGTGCCCTCGATTCGCCTGGAAGGGATCGCCTACTGGACGACCGTAGTCGTGGTCTTCCTGGCGGTCGCGATCTGGGAGTCGCTTGCGCCTTGCCGCAAGCTCTCCCACCCTGCCGAGCGGCGGTGGTCCCGCCACGGAATTCTGCTGGCGATCTCCTTCGTGCTGGGCAGTGTTCTTTTGCGTCTGAGCCCGATAGCGGTCGCGTCCCTGGCGGCGGGCAACCGGCACGGGGCTCTGCGGTGGTTTCCCCTGGCAGCGGCCTGCCTGCTGACTATCGTGGCCCTGGACCTGGTCCAATACGCCGTCCATTGGACATTTCATCGCGTGCCGCTGCTCTGGCGCATTCACGAGGTTCATCACTCCGATCCCGACTTCGACGTCTCCACGGCGGCGCGGTTTCATCCGTTCGAAGTGCTGATCACGCAGGCAGTCGCGGGCGGAGCGATCTTCGTACTCGCCGCGCCGGCAGGTGCAGTGTTGCTGTGGGAGATCCTGAAGATGAGCCTGAACCTGGCGGAGCACGCGAATGCATCGTTACACCCGCAGTTGGAGACAATGGTTCGGACGGTTTTGGTGACGCCCGATATGCACCGCATCCACCACTCGGAAGAGGTCGCGGAGCAGTCGCGCAATCTCGGTCAGATCTTTCCCTGGTGGGATCGCTTGTTCGGCACGTACGTGAGCAGCCCGGCGGCGGGTAGGAAACTTGTGACCGGGTTGCGGGGATTCCAAAACAGCCGCAGTCTGGAACTCGGGTTTATGCTGGCCGAACCTTTTCGGATGAGCAAAGAGAGGCAGTTAGCTCCGGCGACGAGCACGGAGTACGACCAAGCCTCCCGCGATTAGCGCCACCGCACCGGCACCGGCCGATGCATCGATTTCGGGCGTGGTGACCGCCCCGGCGAATGCCATCGCAGCTGTCGTAATGAGCAGCGCCGCAATCGTGATTAACCTGGACATTTCTCCTCCTTGGAACTGCAGCATCCCGGCTTACCAGGAATATTGGATAACCCTATCAGAACCGCGGCATGCGTTCAAGGATTCAATTGAGGGGATTCCCCTGAGGGTACTACCAGAACCGCCATTGGGAGAATG
>Ga0335077_10010685_pt1 | contig 11457 bp, 8 predicted proteins | sample Lox_Sample_31_FD_207151 | JGI IMG/M metagenome (GOLD analysis project Ga0335077, IMG submission 207151) | Soil microbial communities from Loxahatchee National Wildlife Refuge, Florida, United States - Lox_Sample_3.1 | ecosystem: Environmental > Terrestrial > Soil > Wetlands | place: USA: Florida...
GCAGGGCTCGAAGCGGCTCGGCATGAGGAAGAGGTCCGAGCCCGCCTCGATGCGGTGGGCGAGCCCCTCGTCGAAGCCGATGCGGACGGCGACCCGGTCTGGCACCGCCGCGGCCACGCGGGCGAAAAGTTCCTCGGCGGCGGGCTCGCCATTCCCGAGGAGGGCGAGCTCCACCTCGCGACTGGCGAGGAGCCGGGGCAGGACGGACGCGAGGAGGTCCACCCCCTTCTGCTCGGCCAGCCGCCCGACGAACCCGAGGAGCGGGACCCCGGGCCGGACGGGGAGCCCGAGCTCGCGCTGGAGAGCTGCCTTGCACTCCGCCTTGCCGCCAAGGTGCTCCGGGTCGTAGCGGGCCGGGAGGTGGGCGTCGCGGGAGGGGTCCCAGGCCTCGACGTCGATCCCGTTCAGGATCCCGTGGAGGGAGCCGGACCTCGTCCGGAGCACGGTGTCGAGGCCGTAGCCGCCCTCCACGGTGAGGATCTCCCGCGCGTAGTTCGGGGAGACGGTGGTGAGGGCGTCCCCGAAGACGAGCCCCGCCTTCATGAAGTTCACCTGGTCGTGGAACTCCACGCCGACGTCGTAGCGGAAGAGCTCCCAGGGCAGCCCGGCCTCCCCCATGGCCCGCTTGGAGAAGAGCCCCTGGTAGGCGAGGTTGTGGATGGTGAAGACGCTCCTCGCCCCGGCCAGGAAGGGGTCGGTCCGGTGCTCGGCCGAGAGCGACCAGGCGGCGATGGCCGTCTGCCAGTCGTTCAGGTGCACGAGCGCCGAGGGCCGGCCGATCGCCCTCGGGACCTCGAGCGCGGCGCGGGAGAAGAAGGCGAAGCGGCGGGGGTTGTCCGGGTAGTCCCTCCCCCTCTCTCCGTAGAGGCCCGGCCGGCCTCCGAAGAACCCGGGGTGGTCGACGAGGTAGACGTCGGGCTTGCCGCGCCGGACGAAGAGCCGGAAGCGCTCCCCCCGGACGGCGAGGTCGCGGGGCAGCCGCTCGAGCCCCATCCGGTCCGGGTCCACGCTCCCGTAGCGCGGGAGGACCACCGAAAGCCGCAGGCCCTTCTCCGCGAGCGCCCGGGGCAGCGCCGCCGCCACGTCCCCCAGCCCCCCGCTCTTCGCGAAGGGCGCCACCTCCGAGGCGACGAAGAGGACGTCCAAGGGCCGAGCTCGGGCCGCGAGGTCCGGACGTCGCTAGACCGACACCCGGCGCAGGAACTCCGCGGCCTCCTCGGGCGGGACCGGGTTGATGTGGAAGCCGCTCCCCCACTCGAAGCCGGCCACCTGGGTGAGCGCCGGCACCACCTCGATGTGCCAGTGGTAGGACGGGCTCGCGGCGTCTCGCAGCGGGTTCGTGTGGACCATGAAGTTGTACGCCGGCCGCCCCAGCACGCTCATGATTCGCCCCAGGGTGGAGCGGAGCGCCCGCGCGGCGTAGGTGAGTCGCTCCCTCGGCTCCGCCTCGAAGTTGGACTCGTGCCGCTTGGGCACGATCCAGGTCTCGAAGGGGCTGCGCGGCGCCCAGGGGGTGAAGACCACGAACTCCTCGTTCTCGTGGACGAGCCGGCCGCGGTCCTTCCTCTCCTGGCCGACGATGTCGCAGAAGATGCAGCGCTCGCGGTGCTCGTAGTGCCTGCGCGCCCCCTCGATCTCGTCCGCCACCTGGCGGGGGGTGATGGGGAGGGCGATGAGCTGGCTGTGGGAGTGGTCGAGGGTCGCTCCCGCGGCCGCTCCGCGGTTCTTGAAGAGCAGGATGTAGCGGAAGCGCATGTCGTTCTTGAGGTCGAGGACGCGGGCCTTGAAGGCGAACAGGACCTGGGCCACGTCCCCGTCGGGGAGGTCGCAGAGGTCCTTGCCGTGGTCCGAGGTCTCGATCACCACCTCGTGGGCCCCGATCCCGTTCATCCGGTCGTAGATGCCCTCCGCCTGCCGGTCGAGCTCTCCCTCGATCATGAGCGCCGGGTAGCGGTTCGGGACCACCCGGACCTGCCAGCCGGGGACGTCGGCCGGCGCCGCCGGACGTCCGAAGACGTGGACCTCGTGCGGGGTCTTGGCCTCGTTGCCCGGGCAGAAGGGGCAGAAGCCGGTGGCGGCGGCCTCGGGCGTCGAACGGAGGTGGTTCGGGCGCCGGGCCCGCTCGGTGGCGATGATCACCCAGCGTCCGACGATGGGGTCCCGGCGCAGCTCGGGCATAGGCCGTGAAGTGTAGCAGCCCGGCGGGGCTCGGGCACTCCGACCCCCCTACTCTTCCGGAACGGGGTCCCGGGTGCCGGCGGCGATGTAGGCCGCCGCCGCCATGAGGAGGGCGCCGCCGACGTAGGGAAATCCGGGGGCGTAGCTCGAATAGGTGAAGGTGCCGGCCTCGGGCCCGACGATGCGGCCGAAGGCGGCGGCCGACTGGCCGAGGCCCAGGGTGCCGCCCTGGTCGTCGGCGCGGGCCCTCCGGGAGAGCAGGGCCGAGAGCGACGGGTTCGCGAGCCCGCTCCCCACCGCGAGGGGCGCGGTGGCGGCGAGCAGCCCCGGGATCCCGCCGGCGAAGGGAAGGGCGGCGAGCCCCAGTCCCTCAAGGAGCACGCCGGCCACGAGCAGGCGCTTCTCGCCGAAGCGTTTGGCGAGGGGCCCGATGAGCCCGCCCTGCACGGCCACCACGATGATGCCGATGTAGGCGAAGAGCCAGAAGACGTTTCTCGCCTCGATCCGGTAGCGCTCGTTCGCCAGGAAGGCGTAGGTGTTCTCCATGGCGCTGAACGCCGAGATGGCGAGGAAATAGATGAGGATGAGCGCCAGGACGCCGGGGCGGGAGAGCTCGGCGCGCAGGGGCGCGAGCCCCCCGGGGCGCGCCCCGTGGGAGGCCTTTCGACGCTGCCCCGGCTCCCCGAGGATGGCGAAGGCCGCGACGAGGTTGAGCGCGGCGAGGAGGGCGGCGGCGAAGCTCGGCGCCGCCAGCGAGTGGCGGGAGAGCACCCCTCCGAAGGCCGGGCCCAGGACGAACCCGAGGCCGAAGGCGGCGCCGATGAGCCCCATGCCCTTGGCGCGCGTCTGCGGGGTGGTGACGTCGGCCACGTAGGCCTGGGCGATGGCGATGTTGGCGGTGGCCACGCCGGCGAAGAGCCGGGCCACGAGGAGCCAGGCGAAGTCGGAGGCGAAGCCATAGAGGGCGAAGGCCACGGAAGTCATGGCGATGGAGGCGAGCAGGATAGGGCGGCGCCCCACCCGGTCCGAGAGCCGTCCCCAGATGGGCGCGAAGACGAGCTGCATCGCCGAGTACCCGCTGGAGAGGAGCCCGACCCAGGCCTCCTTCGCCCCGAGCGCCTTCGCGTAGAGGGGAAGGACGGGGATCACCATCCCGAAGCCGAGGAGGTCGATGAAGACGATGACGAAGAGGATGGCGAGGGAGGCTTGTCGTCTCACGAGGCCGTAGAGCCTAGCCGAAACGGGAACCCTGCGCCGCCAATCCGACCAGCCCCGCGAGCGGGGATCAAACCCGCCAGTGAATCCGCTCGAAGTCAGAACTGGGGACGGTGACAGGGAGGTAGCCGGATCTCGGCAGCCGCTCGAGCTCGATGGCGCCGTTCCCCACCTCGACGGCGAGAGCCAGGTGATCGCCGGGCTGGTGGCCGAGCGCGGCGAGGGGGAGCTCGAGCTCCAGGACATCGACGAGAGCGACGCGTCCCAGCTCGGCGCCGTCCCGGCGGCCGGGGCGGAGCGCCCCGTCGGCGGCCACCTCGAACTCCACCCGTGCCGGCCCGCGCGCGCCGAGGAGGACGACGCGCACGCGGCTCGCGACCTCGGCGGAGCGGGCCGCCGACTCCGCCGGGTCGAGCCGGAGGTAGAGGCACTTCTCGTCGAAGCCGAAGTAGAGCTCGCCGAAGGCCTGGGAGTCGGCGAACATGGAGCCCACGTGCTGGCCGGGGCGGTAGTGGCCCGCCCCCTGCCACTCGAAGTAGGTGGGGCTCTTGCCGTCGAGGACCGGGTGGATGAGCTGGGTGGGCTCGCGGAGCGGCTTCGCCTCGTCGCCTCCGCCCCCGGCGAGCGCCTTGATGGGGCTCATGGCCTCGACGGGCGGGGCCACCCCCACGAGCTCGCAGGCGCGGACCACGTGCCCGCGGAAGAGCCGGTCGAACTCGGCGGCGTTCTCGGTGGCGAAGTCCTCCCCGTACCACCAGTACCAGTCGGACCCCGCGGCGATGTGGAGGTGGACGCGGGCCTCCCGGAGGCGGCCCTCCTCGCTTCCGCCACGAGCCGCCTCCTCCAGGGCCGCGCGCGCCCGCCCCAGCGACGTCCAGGCGAGCCGGTCCTCCCGGTGGCCGATCCAGATGCGGTAGGAGGACTCGATCCAGGACCCCGAGTGGATGTGCTCCAGGGCGGGGCCCGGGGCCCCCGCGGTGGCCTCGGAGAGGGTGACGGTGCGGATGCGGGAGTCCGACTCCAGGGCGCGGTACAGGCCGTCCAGGAAGTCGTGGCCCGAGCGCGGGAACCTCTCCCAGGGATTCTCTCCGTCGAGGAAGACCCCCACCGTCGCCGGCGACCCCGGCCTCTCCCGCTTCCAGGCCTCGCCGATGCCGGCCACGCGCCCCACGAAGTCGGCCACTGCCTCGCCGGCCGGCGTCCGCGCGTAGGTGAAGCCGATGAGGTCGGAGACGCCCCGGTCCCGGAAGAGCATGGCGACCTCGCGGCCGCCGCCCGCCGCCACCCGCCAGGGGCGGAAGAGACTCGCGGTGCGGGAGCTCCCAGGGGGGAGCGAGCGAAGCAGGACGCCCTCGTCCGAGGCGGCCCAGCCGACCCCCTCGGCGGAGAGGATGTCCAGGGCCTCCGGCGAGACCGCCCCCTCGGCGGGCCACATCCCGGCGGCAGGCCGGCCGAAGCGGCGCCGGTGGCTCTCGAGCGCCTCGCGCACCTGCCAGCGCGCGTCCTCCGGCCAACGGAACCGCGGGGGGAGCGCCACGCCGGGGAGGGCGCGGGCCGCGGAGTCGGTGTCGCAGACGAGCGGGAGGATGGGGTGGTAGTAGGGCGTGGTGGAGAGCTCGACCTGGCCCCGCTCCGCGAGCCGCGTCCAGCGCGGCACGATCTCGGCGAGGATGCGCCGCTGGGCGCCGAGCACGTAGTCGACGTCCTCCCGGGTGAAGTCGTGCCCCTTTGCGACGAGCCCGGCGAGCCCTCCGTCGTCGGCCAGGGCCCCGAAGCCCATCCAGGCAAGGTTGAAGAGCACCTGCAGGTCCCGGAGCTCTCCCTCGGAGAAGGCCTTGGCGGCGCGAGGCAGGTCGACGCGGGGCAGGTCCTTCCCGCGCTTCTCGAGGAGCGACCAGTAGCGGGGGAGGGGCCGGATGCACTGGTCCCAGTCCACCATGAAGAAGCCCCGCAAGAGCGCGAGCCGCTCGCGCTCGGAGAGATCTGCCGCGGGCCGGGACGTGAGGTCGAAGAGCTCGTCTCGCGCGCGCCCCGACACGTAGTCGTCGATCTGCTCGAGCAGCACCGGCGTGAAGTTCACGGTGCAGCGGACGCGCTCGTGCCGCTCCAGGATCCAGGCCATGTCGTAGTAGGCCCGGGTGGCGTGGAGCCGAACCCAGGGCATGACGTAGGCGCCGGTGTCCGCCGCCCGGTAGAGCGGCTGGTGCATGTGCCAGAGGAGGGCGAGGCGGACGGGCATCGTGGCTGATCTATGTTCGCGCCCGCCCCGGCGCAGTGCCGGGCGCGCCCCTCTCCTCGGCCGCTCCTACGAGGGCGCGCCCTCTCCCCGCCGCCTCTCGCCGCCCCGCCCTCGCCGCCCGGCAACCACCCGCGGGGCCTCGCTCCGGACCTCCCCCCCGAGCTTCCACTCCTCCCAGAGGTTCAGGACGAGCGAGACGTCGCCGAGCGGGAGGTCCTTCGCGAGGTGGGGGAACGCCTCGAGGAGGCTCGCGTGGAAGGCCCGGTAGCGCGAGGGGGTGAAGTAGCGGAGGAGCGTCTCCCGCCCGCGCGCGTCCACCTCCAGGAACTCGATGCCCAGGCCGCCCTCCCGGCTGCCGCCGTCGGCGAGCGCGTGGGACACCCGGGATCTTACCGGGAGCGGACCGGACGGGAGCCGGAGCTCCGCGAAGAGCTCGACCCCCTGCGGCAAGAGGAAGGTGCTTGCCACGAAGAGCCCGCCCAGGCCCAGGTTCCGGGTGCGGACGAAGGCCTCGAAGCGGAGCTCTCCGTCGCCGGGCACGAAGAGCCGGCAGGGGAGGTCGACGTCGATTCGCTCGTAGCGCCGGGTCGTTTCCGCCACCGCGAACCTCCTCTCCCGGGCGCCGCCACGGCCTAGCGCTGGAAGATCTTCCCGAACCCCCGCGACTTCACCTCCGCGAGGTCCTTCGCCAGCCGGCCGAGCCGCTCGGTCTTGTCGGCGAGCTCCCGCTGCAGGCGGGTGATGCGCGTGTCGCGGTCGCCGAGCTGCTGCAGGTACGCGTCCCGCTCGCGTGTGAGCCGTTCGATGGTGGCGGGGGGGTCGCCGGGGACGGCCCGGGCCGACACGGTCTCGGCCTTCGCCCTCTCCGCCTCCGCCCTCGCCTGCTCGGCACGCGCGAGCTTCTCCTCGAGGTCGCGGGCTCGGGCCTCGAGGGCCGAGGGCAGGGAGCCGCCCTCTAGGCCGGGCCCCTCCGCGACCTTGAGCCTCGCCTCCAGCTCCTCGACTCGCGCGCCCATGGCGGACACCTGCTCGGCGCGCGCCTCCGCGGCGTGGCGGAGCTCCACCATCTCCGCTCCCCGCGTCGCCACCTCGTCGCGCAGTCGCGTGACCTCGGCGCTGCCCGACTGCTGCGCCGCCTTGATCCGCTGGTCGAGCTCGTCCCGCTCCCATCGCACGGCCTGGAGCTCGGACTCGAGCGCCGCCGCCTGCGCCTCCGCGGCCTCCGAGCGCTCCCGCTCCTGGGAGAGCCGCTTCTCTGCCTGCTCCGCGGACCGGGCCCTGAACTCCGCCGCCTCCTCGGCGGCCCGCCGGGCCACGGCCCGGCTCTCCTCCAGCTCGGAGGCTCGGCGCGCCAGGTCGGCGCGGGCCTCGGTGAGGGCGCGCTCCGTCTCCGCGAGACGCCCGGCGGCGTCGGACCCCTCCCGGGCGGCGGCGCCGGTGAGCGCCTCGAGCTCGGCCGAGCGAGTGTGGGCGAGCGCCAGGTCGGACCGGGCCTGCTCCACGACCGCCGCGCGGGCATCCGCCGCCTGCCCGGCCCGCCGGAGCTCCTCGTACGCCTTGGCGAGGGCGCGCTCCAGCTCCTCGAGCTGCCGATGCGCCTCCGCCTCTCCCGCCTCGGCGGCCGCGGCGAGCGCCTCGGTCTCTCCCAGGCGAGAGCGGGCGAGTGCGAGCTCCGGCCGGAGCCGCTCCCCGTCCGACTCCCGATTCGCCGTCGCCTCAGCGAGCTTCTGCTCGGCGGCGCGGGCGCGCAGGGCGAGCGCCGTCTTTCCCTCTCCCGCCCGGCGGAGCTCCTCGTAGGCGCGTGCCAACGCCTCCTCCGCGGCCTCGTGGTCGAGGCGGGCCTCCTCGGCCCGCGCGGCCCCGGCGCGCGCCTCCTCGGCGAGGGCCCCGAGCTGCTCCTCGAGCTCCCTCGCCCGCCCGGCCTGGGCGGCGGAGGCGGCGGCGTCCGCCTCCGCCCCCTCGAGCCTCGCGGCGAGGGACTGGGCGCGCTCCTCCTCGGCACGGGCCCGGGACTCGGAGAGGGCGAGGCGGGCCCGGAGACCGTCCCGCTCCGCGCCGGAAGAGGCGGCGAGCTTCTCCACCTCGGCGAGGCGGAAGGCAAGGGCCTCCGACTCTTCGGCCGATTCCGAGAGCCGCTTCTTCGCCGCGTGGAGCTCGTCGCGCAGGGCGTCCCGCTGGCCCATGGCGCTCGCCGCCGCCGCCTCGTGGCGCCGCACCACCTCGAGCTCCCGCTCCCGGTCGGCGAGGTCGGCCCGGGCCCGGGAGAGCTCGACCTCCAGGTCCGCGCTCCGCTCCGCCGCCTGGCGCCGGAGCTCGTCGAGGTCGCGCTCCGCCTCGGCGAACCGCCCCTCCGCCGCTTCGGCGCGCCCGAGCGCGGAGGCGAGGCCGGCCCGGGCCGCCTGGGCCTCGGCCCGGGTGGCCTGCGCCGAGGCCTCGATCTCGAGCCGCTCGGAGCGCTCGCGCGCGAGCTCTCCGGCGAGCCGGGCCGCCTCCGCGGCGGCCCGCTCGAGCTCGGCGCCGCGGGCCGAGAGCGCCGACCGGGAGGCCTCGGCGGCCGTGCGGGCCTCGGCCTCCCGCGCCTCGACGGCGGCGCGGGCCGCCTGCAGGGCTTCGAGCGCCTCGGGGAGCCGGGCGGACACCTCACGCTCCGCCTCCAGGGCCCGCCTCGCCGCCGAGAGCTCCGCCTCCCGTGCCTCGAGCGCGCTCCGCGCATCGGACTCCTGCCGGGCCGCCTCGGTCCGCTCCACCTCGGCCCGCTCCGCCGCCTCGGCGAGTCGCGCCTTCATCTCGGAGAGGTCCGCCTCCCGCTCGTTCAGCCGGGAGAGCACCTCTTTCACGTCTCCCTCGCGCGCGGAGAGGCGGGCGTCGCGCTCGGCGATCTCGCGCAAGAGCCCGTTCCGATCGGCGGCGACCTCGGCGGGGTCCGGGCAGGAGGCGTGGACGCGCGCGGTTTCGACCAGGGCCTGGGACTCCTCGAAGAGCTCCCCCGGAGGAAGGGCGACGAGGGTCAGCCCGGCGAGGCCGATGGGCTCGGCGGCGCAGAAGAACAGGTAGTAGGCGGCCTCGGCGCTGCCGGCGAGGCCTCCGTCCACGGTGACGTCGGGATCGCCGTCCCCGGCGCCGGCCGCGATGACGTAGCCCACCGCCGGGGATTGAGTGGCGACCTCCACCACCGGGAAGGCGGAGGCGAGCGCGGCAGCGAAAGGCTCGTAGGCCGGGACCCGGTCCGGGTCGATGCGCGCTCCGCCGGAGAGCGAGCCGAGCGTGAAGCCCCCCGGACCGGCGATGGCGGTGACGAGGATCCCCTGGGAGGAGAGGAGGAGCCGGAGGGACGGGATGCGCCCGGGGTCGCGCGCCAGCGCCGCGCCGTCGTGGAGGAGGATGAGGTCGAAGGCGCCGCGGGGCAAGTCCTCGGGGGTGGCCCGGCGGAACTGGACGAAGGGGTGCTCAACCCTCGCCGCGGCCCGCTCCACGGCCTCGGCGGTGTCGAGGGAGAGCACTGCGGCCGCGCCCCGCTCCGCCAGAAAGGCGGCGGTGGCGCCCAGGGTAGGGCCGGCAGCGCCGATCTCCAGCACTCTCCGCCCCTCGAGCAGAGGCTCGAGGAAGCTGAGGCGCGGGAGCGCGTCTCCCGCACCGCCCGGCTCGTAGAAGGCGGCCATGGACTCGATGTTACATCGCGCTCGCGGTTTGCACGAACGCCTTCCCCCCCATTGGGACGCTACCGGCTCGGCGCGGCTCCACCGTCGGGCGAAGGCGGCGCCGCGCCTGCGGCCGGCGCGCTCGCGGCTTGCGCCCCGCTCGCCGCGGAGCGGTAGCGCTCGGCGGAGAAGCGGCTCGCCTCCAGCATGGCCTGGTTCGCGCCGGCGATGATGGGCTCGAGGGCCTTCACCAGGGAGAGGGCCTCGGCCGCGACCTGCCCCCGCGCCTCCGAGGCGATGCGCAGCTGGTCGAGCGCGTGGCGCAGGGACTCGGCGCCCTGCTCGAGGTGAGAGGTGGCCTCGTGGAAGGCGGTCTCCCCCTGCATCCCCTTCAGCTCGTCGCGCTGCTTCTGCGAGATGCCGGCCAGGCGCGCCGCCCGCGCGAGGTAGTCCCGCGCCCGCTGCATGCGCTCGACCTGCTCGGAGCGGATGTCGTCCTTCGCCCAGCCGGCGAGGAGCTCGAAGAGCGCCTGGTCGAGCTCGGCGCGGTCGTCGAAGGAGCGCTCCGCGCCGGGCAGGCCCTCGGCACTGGGCGCCGCCACCGGCGCGTAGGTGCGGGACAACTCCGGGTCCTCGGACTTGAAGGTCGTCTTCCCCACCGGGAAGAGGATCCCCTTCTTCACCACCAACCGGCCGTCCTCCGGGACGAGCCACCACTCGCGCGAGTTGCGGTCGGCGAGGAGCCAGAGGACGAGGACGCCGAGAGCGACCACGGCGAGCCAGGTGACGGGAGAGCGCCCCTTCGACGCTCGCACCGCCCTCTCTTTTTCTTCGGCCATGAGATCCTCCGGCGGCCCCGGGGCGCCCCCCCCAGGACGGCGGGCCCTCGCGGGCCTCGCCCGCCCGACCCTGCCCGGCGACCGCGAGGCGGCAAACTACTCGCGGGGTCGACGGGGCGGCAAGCGCCGTGCGTGGTATACCACGCCGCCGTGATCCGGCTTCGCACCCGCGCCCCGGCCAAGGTGAACCTCGTCCTGCGCGTCGGCTCGGCTCGGCCGGACGGCTACCACGACATCTCGACCCTCATGGTCCCCCTCGACCTCGCCGACGAGGTCCGGGTGACGGTCCGCCCGGGACGGGGAGGCGAGGTCTCCTGCCGCTGCCCCGGGCGCCCCGACCTCGACGGCCCGTCGAACCTCGCGGCCCGCGCCGCCCGGGCCCTTGGGGCGCGGGTCGGCGCCCGCGACGGCGTGTCCATCGTGGTGAGGAAGGCCATCCCGGTGACCGCCGGGCTCGGGGGAGGAAGCTCGGATGCGGCTGCGGTGCTCCGCTGCCTGGCCCGGGCCTGGCGGGTGAGGGACGGGGGTCTCCTTCGAAAGGTGGCGCTCGAGGTCGGTTCGGACGTCCCCTTCTTCCTCGGCTCCGGGGCGGCCTGGGCGAGTGGCCGCGGGGAGCGGCTCCGCCCGGCGCGGGTCGAGCCGCTCCACCTCCTGCTCGTGTACCCGAGGAGCCCGGGGCTCGCCATCCGCGCCGGCGACGCGTACCGGTGGCTCGACGAGGCCCGTTCGGGTAGGCCCCCGGAGCGCCGGGGACGCCCGAGCGCCAAGGTCCCGGAAAACGACCTCATGGAGGCCTGCCTCGCGCGGATGGCCCCCTTGCGCACCCTCGGGGGGTGGCTTGAAGAGCTCGGGGCGGCGGACCCTATAATGTCGGGGAGCGGGCCGACGTTCTTCGGGGCGTTCCGGACGCGAGAGGTAGCTCGCCGGGCGGCGGCGGCGCTCCAAGGGCGAGAGGCCGGAGGTGCAGGGGTGGAGGCCATCGTCGCGAGCACCGCGGTGCGAATGCCGGGAGTCTCTCCATGGAAATCACCGAGATCCGCGTCTTCCCGGTCAACGAGGACAAGCTCAAAGCCTACGTGACCATCACCCTCGACCACTGCTTCGTGGTCCGCGACCTAAAGGTCATCCAGGGGACGACCGGCCTCTTCGTCGCCATGCCCGCGAAGCGGCGGAAGGACGGCACCTTCAAGGACATCGCCCACCCGTTGAACGCCGAGACTAGGGAGCGGATGGAGAGGGTCATCCTCGACGAGTACGACCGGGAGACCCAGCGCGAGAGTGAGCGCCGGCTCACCGGGACGCACGGGGTCGCGCCCTAGCGGGCGAAAGAGCCCCTTGCAAGGTGACG
>Ga0335077_10010686_pt1 | contig 11456 bp, 7 predicted proteins | sample Lox_Sample_31_FD_207151 | JGI IMG/M metagenome (GOLD analysis project Ga0335077, IMG submission 207151) | Soil microbial communities from Loxahatchee National Wildlife Refuge, Florida, United States - Lox_Sample_3.1 | ecosystem: Environmental > Terrestrial > Soil > Wetlands | place: USA: Florida...
CTCGAAATAGCCGAAGAGTTGCGGGCTCATATCGTCCAGATTCGCTTGGATGACGGTAACAAAGTCATCTTCGGGGTTCGGGGCCTGGGATCCGGGGTTCGCAAACCGCTCGCCCAGGAACAGCCGTAACAGGTTCGGGTGACCCTCAATCTCCTTGCTGCCGGCGCCGTACCCTACCCTCTCAATTTTCATGGGCGGGATGGGACCGAAGCTCGACGCGAATTCGGCGACGATTGCGGCACCGGTGGGCGTCACCAATTCCGCCTCCACGCCCGAGGAGTAGACAGGAATGCCCTGCAGCAACTCCGCCGTAGCTGGCGCCGGCACCGGAAGGGAGCCGTGGGCCGCCTCTACACGACCGCCACCCAAGTTGAGGGGCGTCGACACCAGTTCTTTGATGCCGAGGCGCTCCAGACCGAGGCAAACGCCCGTAATATCCAGGATCGCATCCACGGCGCCAACCTCATGGAAATGGACTTTGGAAGGCGGCACGTCGTGCAGCCGACCCTCCGCCTCCGCTAAGCGATTGAAAATTCGTCGTGCTCGCCCTTGGACGCTCCCCGCGAGAGCACTCGCGACCAGCATATGTTCGATCTGATCGAGATGCCGATGGGGTTGCTCGGCCGGGATGTGGAAGGTCACCTGGGTTCCCGCCAAGCTGGAGCGTAGCACCCGGCGCGCTTCGACTTCGTAGGCACCTACCGGGATCTTCCGAAGTTCGGAGCAGAGCCAGTCGAGCGGCAGTCCGGAATCCAGCAGAGCGCCCAGCAGCATATCGCCGCTGATTCCCGATGAGCAGTCGAGATAGGCGAGCTTTGCCGGCCCTTCGGTTACCCCGCCGTGGCTTCGTTCCTGGTTTTCACCCATCGACTTCCTTTGTTTTCAATCAACTCGGTGGCTTTTCGAGAAAAGTCAAAAGTCGACAGTCCAAAGTCGAAAGCCAAACACCGAACACCCAACACTCAAGCCCCTTTTCAGGGTTCGCAAGCCAAAGCGAGGCCCCTTCTCCGCCAGGCCGACTTCTGCCCGCTCCTTCTGCCGACTGCCTATTCACACCCCAGCATCAACTCCGGCATTTGCGGCGCCGCTTTCGCCGAGACCGTGACGACGGTTACAATAGCCAAGTTTGATCGACTCTTCAATAATATGCTGACCGAAGGGAGGTTGTCAACCAACCCTGTTTTGGAGTTGTGGAAGCGGCAGCTTGCTGCCGCGCTCTTCGAGGCCAGCTTGCTGGCCGCGCGGTTCGCTCGACTGGCCCGCCTTCGGGAATCCACAGCGTCGTGCGGGCGACCCGCCCCGAGTCCGGTGGCGCCATTGACGGCGAGCAAGCTCGCCGGAACGAAGAGGGGCGGACAAGTTGCCGCGCCCCAGGGGCTACTTCGACCGGAGACGGCGAAGCAGATCCGCCCTTTGCTGCGAGTCAGCACGGGCTGAACTGCGAGCCGGCGGGGTGGTTTGGCAGAGAAGATAGACGGCGAGAGCGGCCTCGCGCAGACCCTCGTAGCAACTCGGGCACTGGGTGCGGACATGCTCGCCCACCCGGTCGGCGTCCTCAGGGTCGAGCGCGCCCAGCAGGTAGAGCTCGTAGAGTTCCTCTAAATGTTGGCACCCCATGTTCCCATCACCGCCCGCAGGCGATGCCTCAGGAAGCGCATCGCGGCGCGCAAGTCGCTTTTCACCTTGGCCACCGGCTCCCCTTGCTTTTCCGCGAGCTCGGTCTCGCGGCAGCCCTCAAACACTACCTTCTCCAGCAACTCGCGTTGGGGCCTGGACAACTGATTCAAAATCTTCTGGAGCAGGTCGCGCCGGCGGTCGACTATCTCGACCTCTTCCGTGCGCGGCAGCCAGGAGACGAACTGCCCGCTCGGTTCCAGCCCGGGCACCGCGCCCCCGGTGCGAACGGCCCGCAATCGAGCAAGGGCCATGGTGCGCGCCTGAAGGGTGAGCCAAGCGGCGGCGCTGGCCCCTGGCGGTCCATCCAGACGCGCATCGCTCAAGGCGCTCCGTGAGGAGACGGCCGGCGCTCCGTTCCGCCCCGCACGCGGGGAAATGGGCGCTGCCGCTTCCCACAAATGAAGGAAGGCTTCCCGCACGGCCCGGTCTGCGGAATCGCGCTCGGAGAGAATACGCAGCGTCATGCCACGTAGGCGGGGAGCGCAACGGTCGTAAAGCTCGCCCAGCGCCTCGCGATCGCGCTTGCGGATGCGAACCAGAAGGTCTTCCGCTAAGGCGGCATCACTCATCGCGTCCTAAAGGAAGGAGACAGAAATCAGGAGCCAGGAGTCAGCAGAAAGAACTCCGGTTCCTGCTCTGCTCGACGTGCCGACCTCTTACCCCCGGCTACTCATCCAACCCACTTTCCCGGACGAAAGTGAGCGGATAGAAGAGAAGCCGTGGATCACCTCGTTGCTTCTGACTCAGTGCTTCGCAACGCCAAGATAACTTGTTGCGCGTCACCCGACACCTGCTACCGCGGCGGCTCGGGTAGGTTTCTCCATGCGCCAAGTACCAGGCGCTCAGTCCATCCTTAAGCATATCACCGCTCGGTCCGCAAGGTGCGAAGGCCTTCCAGATTTCTTTGATGAACATCATAAGAAGAATTGATTGGACCGGCCTGAGGATCGGCAGTTAAATCAAAGCAGTTCTTCCCGCTGTAGTATGGGACTTGTGCCGTGAAGACCTTGCCCCCAAGCTTTGCGGCGTGAGTGAGCGGGCTGAATCTCCCTCTGGAGCCCCCCGAAGTTCCCATCTTCGAGGGGCACCTCTTTCTTATTGGGGTTCGCATTACATTGAACAGGTCGTCAGTTGCGCTCGTGCCTCCCAACAGTCTGCTTTTACCCTCACCCGCCGCTGCGCGGTCCCCCCTCTCCCAAAGAAGGCGTGAAAAAACCGACGCTCGGCTTGCGGCAGAGCCGCGTAGATCAGGCCATGATTTTTTCACAGCTTCAAAGGGAGAGGGTTGTTTCCCCTGATTTTTAGCCCTCTCTCTGGGGGAGAGGGTGGCCCGCGGCCGGCGCTTTCATCAGCCGGAGCGGGCCGCTGTCTGCTGTCTGCTGTCTCCTATCTCCTATCTGCTGTCTCCTGTCTCCTGCTCTTCTCACCCCTTGATTTCCTTCGCCTCCGCGTCCCACGTGGCGATGGCTTTCTTGAAGTACGAGTAGTTGGCCATGTGGCAGCCGAGGGCCGTGTTATTGCCGAAGCTGGCGTCTTCCACGGAGGGCCTGCGCGTGCGCACCGACTGAAAGTAATTCCAGAGGTGCTCGCGATCGTCGTTGTATCCCGGCGGCGTGTGGAACTCCATGGCCTCAACCGTGGTCTGGGTTCCGGGCTGAATTTTGTGCTGCGATTCCCACTTCTCGGCATAGTCTGCACGCATCTGGCGCGGCCAGCCGGGAGTGCAAGGCCCATGATCGAGGCCGTCCTGCGGCGAAACGCTCAGGACGTCGCCCTGAATGGTGAGCAGGCCGCGGTCGCCCATGAAGCGCGTCATCTCGTCTGTCTCCGAATTCAAAGTAACTCGCACGATGGCGCGGAACTTGGGATAGTCGTAGACGGTGCTCATGACATCGGGCACGTCACGGCCGTCCTTCCAGCGGAAAAGCCCGCCGGCGGAAACAGCCCGTTCGGGCGGCGCGGTGATGCCGGCGACGTGATGGATGCCGGTGAGCAAGTGCACGAACAGGTCGCCCGGAATTCCTTCACCGTAGTCCTGGAAGCAGCGCCAGCGCGTCCAGCGGATGCCGTCGAAAGGACGCTTGGGCGCCGATCCGAGCCACGTCTCCCAATCTACCGTTTGGGGCGAGAGATCGGGCGGCACGGTGTACTCCCACGCGCCGCAAGGATCGTTGCGGCCCATGTGCGCCTCCACCAGGCAAACGTCGCCGATGGCTCCCTGGGCCAGCAGGTCCCTCGCCTTGTTGTAAATAATCGAGCTGCACCGCTGGCTGCCGATCTGCACAATGCGATTGTTCTTGGCGGCCGCCGCGATCATCTCAAAGCCCTCGCTCACGTGGTGAGTCATGGGCTTTTCGCAGTAAACGTCCTTGCCGGCGTTGCAGGCGTCCACCACAATCTGCTTGTGCCAGTGGTCGGGCACAGCGGCAATGAGGCAATCGATCTCCTTGTTGTCGAGCAGGTCCTGGTAGCGCTTGGTAATCTGGATCTGCTTGGCCACGATCTCCCTGGCCAACTCGCGGCGCCCGTCGTAGAGATCGCAAGCGGCGACGCACTCGACCCCCGGCAGATCGATCGCCGTTCGCAGCAACCCGGATCCCTGCATACCCACGCCGATGATGCCGAAGCGAATGGTGTCGCTGGGCGCGGGCGGAGTCCGCGCCGGGATTGGACTCGCCTCCAGCTCGATCGATCGAGCCGCCAGCATCGCCCCCGTTACTCCCGCTGCCTTCCCTATAAAATTCCTTCGTGAAATAAGTGGATTTTGCATGTCACTCTCCCTCTTTGAATGGTTACAACGTAAGAGGGCATCTTAGGCGCGGGAAGAGGGGCTCGGCAAGACAAAGTTTAGCCCGGATTTCTCAGTGCGCCCCAACGGGTGCAAGTCCCACCCAGATAGTTGTCGGTAAGCCTGGTAGCTGACAAGCGGCTTGGACCGGTGACGGGACGGGCCGGAGCCTTGTGACAAAGGCCACCTCGTGGTGGCTGAGCAACCCTGCAGGCCGTAACGTGAGTGAAGCCCGAGCAGACCTCGAAAGTGAAATCGTGGACGCCGACCCGCCTGAGAAACGGGGAAGGCCGCACCGACCGGGAAGTAACCGATAGAAGCACCGGTTCGGGTCCACCGGGGTAGTGGGCACGGCATGCTGGGAAGGTGATCTGGGTAATTGGGGGAACCCCAGTTCGAGTGGAGGCGAACTCCCACGCCTTCGCTAAGGAGGGCGGCTCGACAGGGACTCGGAGAGGGTCATGTTACCGCTGAAGCCGGGTAATGCCGGTGAAGGGAAGGACCCTCACTTCAGGAGTGCTTGCGGGAGGGTTCGGGGCGGTGCTCAATGATGCCGGGGGCACCATCAACAACGCCTATGGGCTCTACACCTACCTGAGCAACGGTTCCACGGGGAAGGTCAGCAATGCCTATGGACTGTATCTGGGCGACAGGGACAACAGGGGAGCTTATCAACGTTGGGGGCGCACGGTTCATGAACGCGGACGGCAATTCCAACACCTTTGTGGGCTTCTATGCAGGAAACCCGGCGTCGGGGCCGAGCCCGGGCGGGAACACGGGAGTCGGGTATAATGCGCTTACAAGCACCACTTCGGGCCAAGAGAACGTAGCTATCGGATCTGGGGCCCTCTACAGCAACACCACAGGGAGTGGAAACACGGCGTGTGGCAGTCAAAGGCGCAAAATACGTTACCGGAATTACGAATCTGTACTTAGGTGGGGGGCGAAGCTTCATCCCGCCCGCGCTCCCAGGCCGACTCGAGTGATTCACCCGGCGATCCACGCGGTAGTGCTCGCGCCACGCAAGAACAAACAAGCGCCCGGCGAGGCTAGCGTAGCAGGAACGTCCCTTCATTATGTCCTTGCCATTAATCCAGCGATATACTATGATTGCCCTTAGTTGAGCCGGTGCCCGCTAATGTGCCCGGAATGACAAGGAGGATCTAGGAGGGGCGCTGAAAAAGGCTCCCGCAGAGTGTCATCCTGAGCGAAGCGAAGGATCTGTCTTCGTTCTTTAGAAAAGCGAGAGCGATGGTTCGCTCGCTCCGTCGAAGGACGTTTGGGCGGCCGCAGTGTCGGCCGTTCATGTCATCCCGAGCGGCAGCGAGGGATCTTGCTTTGCTCTTGCAAGCGAGAAGCTCGAAGCGAGATCCTTCGCTGCGCTCAAGATGATGACATGAACGGGTTGTCTTTCATTTCGATTGGTGGGCCAAAGGCCCATCTAACACTCAGCATGACCGAGAGCCTTTTTCAGCACCCCGCTATACTATTGTGCGGTCACGTCACGCCTGATTGTTGACAGTGGTTCAGCGGCTCCGCCGCCGGGACGTGCGGAAAGGCTCAGAAGGCGTGAGGAAATGATGGGAAAAGCAAAAGCGCCTCTCGCAAAGGCGCACGGTCGCAAAGAAAACAAGAGACTCCCGCTTCATTGGTCTTTGCGCCTTTGCGCCTTCGCGAGAGATCCTTCATTTTTTTGCGCCTTCTTTTTGGGGCGAAGAAGCGGGCGAAGCCTGTCCTGAGCGAAGCGAAGGAACGCCCGCCCTGCCGGGGAAGGCCGACCCAAACCCAACGCGGTTAAACCTATTGTTATGATGAGGATAGTTCAAAATAAGGCGACCCAAACCCACGGCGTGTATCGCTTTATTTTTCAGTGGGTTGGGACGACTTGGAGGCCCGATTTGCGCAAAATATGAATGGATTGCCACCTCAACGATGCCCAACACTGATTTGGGTTGGGCAGTAGTCGGTTGCATGACTGTCGCTTTTGGCCTTCAGGAAAGTGCTTACATGCTGAAAAAAACGGGACGAAGCCAAATCTTTATTGATTCTAAAGGAGATCTTGGGTTAGGTTTTAGAACGAAGCCAAGAAGCAATTATCAGTTCTCAGTTCCGAAAAGGTTTTTTCCCGCCAAAGGAACTGTAAGTGTCCTGTCACACCTAAGAATGGACACTAGGATGCTGCGTGAGTCACCGATTTGCACTGAAGCTGGACTGCAATCGACAATCGTCAATCCTTTCGGCCGGCGTTCCGCTATAATCTGACTTGGCCCGACGCAAGCCCCGGGGTGGTTGCTTTCGCGGAACATTTGGTCCAGAGTTGAAGATGAAAGTACGTTACCTCCTCTTGCTCGCGCTCATTCTGCCGGCTCTTGCTTTTCCTCTCGCCGGGCAAAAACAGCCCACGCGGTACACCATCCCCGTGCCGCCGCCACCGGACTTCTCGTCACTCGACTGGCTGGTGGGCGAGTGGGCGGGCGGCAGTACCGGACCCGGCCCGCAGCGGCAGATCCACTTCACCGTCACCTACGACCTCGGCAAACGCTTCATGGTGCTACACGAGGAAGTCTCCACCAGCGCCCAGGGGAGTGACTCCGTCGCCAAGGAATCCTGGCTCGGTATTCTGGGGAGCGAGGGAACGGAGAAATCCTTTCTCCTGCGGACCTACGCCAGCACGGGTTTCGTCACCCGCTACCGCGTGACGGCCGACGGCGAGGGGATACGTCTGGTTTCCGAAGGGGGCGAGCCGTCGCCGGCGGGATGGGTGTTCCGGCGTTTCTACCAGCAACTGAGTGGCAAGGAGTTCCGCGTCACCGTGGAGTTGGCGCCACCCAGCAAACCGTTTTTCGTCTACTACACGGCCAAGCTGACGCGGGTGCCCGCAAGCCAGCAAGCCCCTGCCAGCCCGCCCACAACGCCGAGCGCCACTCCGCCGGCTAAGCAGTAGCGCCGAGTCGAGTGGCCAGTGACAGCGAGTGACGAATGACGAGCAAAAGAAGTGGTAGCGCCCGGCAAGGAAAGTTGAAAACGGTAGCTGGTGTCCTGTCACACCTAAGACTAGACAGCGGGGCGGCGGAGCCGCTGAACTGCTGTCAAGAATTAGGTGTGACAGCACACTAGTTAGCTAGCCTCGATGGAGGATGCCGCTAACGAACAGCATGGCCAGTCCTGAATCTCCCGCACGTATCCTCGTCACCGGCGCCACCGGGAAAGTGGGCCGTAACTTCATCGATCGAGTTCTGGGATCCGCCGATCATCGCGGTGTGATCCTTCGCGCGCTTTGCCACAATCGGCTCCTGGAGCCGCAGGAGCGGCTGGAGATCATTCACGGAAACATTTCCGATCCGTCGGTGGTGCGCGCGGCAATGGACCGAGTTACTCATGTCGTCCACTGTGCCACTTGCAAGGAGACCCCGGAGGAGGTGATCGATGTCGCCGTGAAAGGCCTGTTCTGGCTGCTGGAGGAGTGCCGCGTCAGCCCCTCCTTCAAGCGGATCATCTTGATTGGCGGCGATGCTGCCGTGGGCCACTTCTTCTACCCGCACCCCGTGCCCGTGACGGAGCAGCAGAAGCACAGTGCCTATCCCGGCTGCTACGCGCTTTCCAAGGTTCTCGAGGAGGTGATGCTGGAGCAGTACTACATCCAGTACGATCTCTCGGGTTGCTGCCTGCGAGCGCCCTGGATCATGGAAAAAGACGATTTCAAATACTCGCTTTCGTTTGGGGAAGATGTGTTCGGAGGACCCCGCTGGCGCGATCTCGTGGGGCCGGAGCGTGCCGACGAGTATGTGCGGAACGGCGCCGTGCCGCTGATGCTCGACCGCAACGGGAGGCCGGTGAAGCGGGGCTTCGTGCACGTAGAGGACTTGGTGGACGCCATCCTGCTGGCTCTCGACCACCCCCGAGCGCGTCAGCAGACGTTCAACATCACCATGGACGAACCGGTGGATTACCGGCAGGTGGCCGACTACCTCCGAGAGACGCGAGGGGTCGGCGCGGTGGAGGTTCGGACTCCCTATTGGTCGACCTGGCTGGATAATGCCAAGGCGAAGTTACTGCTTGGGTGGGCGCCTCGCTACGACTGCGAGCGCCTGATGGAAGCGGCTTGGACCTATGAGCGAAGCCCCGACGATCCACGCAAGGTGTGGTATCCGGGTTAGGAAGGAATTGATGATTGAAGATTGTCGATTGAAAAGGAGGAGTCAGGAGTCTCTTCATCCTGACTCCTTCTTCTCAGATCTTCAAGAAAAGCTTCCGCCGGTACATCCAGAACAGGAACAGCCAGTAGGTAAGCAGCACCGCCGCGCCCTCCATCAACGGTTCGAGCCCGGCTCCGAGGAACTGGAAAAAGTGCGGGCCGAGATTGATGCGGAACGAGCTGACGATGAAGTCCTCAAACAGGTGCGCGATCATGTAGGCGGCGATGGAATTCATGCCGATCACCACCAGCGGGAACGCCCATTTGCGCAAGCCCTTGGCATCGATCAGCCAACTGAAGCCGGCCAGCAGCAGGAAGCAGGCGCCGCCACTAGCGAGGGTCCAACTTGGGGTCCAGATACGCTTCACCACCGGGCAGATGTGCGTGTAATGCAGCAGCAGGCCGGCGGCGATCCCGATCACTCCGGCGAGCAGAAGTCGCTTCAACGGGAGGCGTGGAGACGCGGCGCGCAGCCACCGGCCGGCGACGAGCCCAAGGATCATGGTGCCCAGCGTGGGAATGAAGCTCAGGGTCAGGTAGCCGCCGTCGTTGAAGACGAAGGGATGCTCGCGTGGAAACAGGTTCAGGAACCACTGGTCGAAAGTGTTCCCCAGATTGTAATTCTTGTTCCAGTGCGCGGCGAAGCCGGTGTAGTTGTGCTGCACGTGCCACGCCTGCGAAACTCCCACCGACGGCCAGTTGAATCCGGCGCCGGGTAACGGGTAAAGCGCCCAAGCCAGCCAATAGCCGGCGAGGATCGCGCCGAAGGCTGTCCATTGCCAGCGTGGCTTCACGAAGCCGAGCAGAAACAGGAAGGTGTAACCTAAGCCGATCTGCGAGAGCGTGTCCTCGAAAGTGAAGTACGTTTGGGAATGGTCCATGGACCGCAGGAAGACGCCCAGCGCGGTCAGCAGCAGAGATCGCCACAAGGTGTGAGCCAGAAGCCTGCCAAACGTCGCGCCCTTGGCCAGCCGGCTGGCGATGGAATAGGGCAGCGCCACGCCCACCAGGAAAGAGAACGAGGGTTGGATAAGATCGTGCAACGAGCAGCCGGCCCACTCCACGTGGGTCTGGTTATAGGCAAGGACCTTCCAAAAGATGCTGGTGGGGAAGGCCTCCGCCACCCGCGAGAGGCGCAAGACTTCCGCCATCATCAGCAGCATCACCAGTCCGCGATAGGCGTCCACCGCGACGTTACGTACCGCCTTCGCCGGCGGGCTGGCCTGCGTGCTAGGGACACTTAAAACCGCGGCCGTTGTTGGTTCAAGAACAGCGGTCGACATGGATCACCTCCGGGCACAGCGGACAGGATATACCAGTTTTTGATTTTGGGTTTTTGATTTTGGATTGGGGGGACAAGTAGACGGTAGACAGGAAAGAAGGGAACAGGGAACAGGCAACAGGAAGCCTCTTCCCTTTCTTCCTATTCCCTGTAACCTGTTCCCTATTCCCTTTCTTTCCCGTCTACCAGAATCCTTTTCATCTTGGTGATCAGTCGACGACTGTGTTAGCCTTAGCGAAGAAAAGGCGAATGCCGAAGGAGTGCGGAGGCACAGTGGCTACCAAAGCAGACTGGCTGACCCGTGGAGGAACCGAAGCCTTGGCGACGGTGCAAAGCGCGCTGGAGGAGCTACGCGAGCGATTCCGGGCGTTGCCGGCGCGCGGCGGCCTGACTGCGGTGAAGCACTTCCCGGCGCGCGAGGCTCGCCTGGCGCCCTTCCCGGCGGACCTAGCGCCGCGACTGATCGATATACTCCGATCGCGCGAATTGAAGAGCCTCTACTCGCATCAGGCGGCGGCTTTCAGCCTGGCGCGCGAGGGAAAGAACGTGGTGGTGGTGACGCCCACCGCCTCCGGCAAGACGCTCTGCTACAACCTGCCCATTCTGAACACGCTGGTGGAGGACCCGAATGCGCGCGCGCTCTACCTTTTTCCCACCAAAGCGCTCTCGCAGGACCAGTTGGTGGAACTCAACCGCTGGACCGAAAAACTGGGCGACGAGGTCCGTACGTTCACCTACGACGGCGATACGCCGCAAGACGCGCGTCGCGCCATCCGGTCGCGCGGCAACCTGGTGATCACCAACCCGGACATGCTGCACACCGGCATCCTGCCCCATCACACCAAGTGGGAGCGGATGTTTGAGAATCTGCGTTACGTGGTAATCGACGAGCTACACACTTATCGCGGGGTCTTCGGCAGCCATCTCGCCAATGTCTTGCGCCGGCTGAAGCGCATCGCGCGGTTCTACGGCAGCCGGCCGCAGTTCATCTGCACGTCGGCGACGATTGCCAATCCCGCTGAGCTGGCGGCGAAGCTGATCGAAGAAGAGGTGACGCTGGTGGACGAGAACGGCGCCCCGGCGGGAGAAAAGTACTTCGTCTTCTACAACCCCCCGGTCGTGAACCCGCAGCTCGGCATCCGCCGCTCTTACCTCAACGAGACCCGGCGCATCAGCCGGACGTTCCTGAATCGCGGGCTTGAGACCATCATCTTTGCCAACAGCCGGCTGGCGACGGAGATCCTGGTGACGTATTTGAAGGAGGACTTCGCCCGCCGGCCGATTGGTCCGGAGGCGATCCGCGGCTATCGTGGCGGTTACCTGCCGCTGGAGCGCCGTGAGATCGAGCGCGATCTGCGCGACGGCCGGCTGCTGGGCGTGGTGGCCACCAATGCGCTTGAACTGGGCATCGATATCGGGAGTCTCGACGTGGCGGTGCTGGCGGCGTATCCTGGAACCATCGCCTCCACCTGGCAGCGCGCCGGCCGCGCGGGCCGCCGCCGTGGTACTTCCGC
>Ga0335077_10010689_pt1 | contig 11455 bp, 6 predicted proteins | sample Lox_Sample_31_FD_207151 | JGI IMG/M metagenome (GOLD analysis project Ga0335077, IMG submission 207151) | Soil microbial communities from Loxahatchee National Wildlife Refuge, Florida, United States - Lox_Sample_3.1 | ecosystem: Environmental > Terrestrial > Soil > Wetlands | place: USA: Florida...
AGCTGGTGGAGGCCCTGAACGCTCCGGACCGGCTGATCGACCGCGCACACGACGGACTGGAAGGGCTGGCTCGTATTGAGGCGACTTCTTACGATCTCGTGCTGGCCGACATCACCTTGCCGGGCATTGACGGCCTGGCCCTGCTCCAGCGGGCGCGTCAGTTGTGGCCGGCCACCCGCGTCGTGATCATCACCGATTCCTGCACGCCCGAAAACATCGTCCGCTCCATTCGGGAGCAGGCCTTCGCCTACTTCAGCAAGCCGCTGGCGATGGCCGCGGTCGTGGACATCGCCGCCAGTGCGCTCCACGGCTCATCCCGGCAAGATGACATCCAGTTGCTTTCCGGCCGCCCCGAATGGCTGGGAGTGCGCATGCGATGCAAAATTGAAACCGCCGACCGCATCGTCCAGTTCCTGCGGGAGCTGCCGGCCGATCTCGCTCAAGCCGACCGCGAAAACATCGCCTCCGCTTTCCGGGAAATACTCGTCAATGCCATCGAGCACGGAGGCGGCTCCGACCCCAAGAAATGGGTTTACATTACCTATGTGCGCACCGCCCGGGAGATCCTGTACTACGTGCGCGATCCCGGAAAGGGATTCTCGCTGCAGGACCTGCCGCACGCCGCGATTTCGAATCCCGACGGCTCACCAACTGAGCACGCCGAAGTTCGCGACCGCCTGGGCCTCAGGCCCGGTGGTTTCGGAATCCTCCTCACGCGCCAGTTGGTGGATGAGCTGATCTACAACGAGGCCGGCAACGAAGCCCTGCTGATCAAGCATCTGACGTAGAGGCGGCTCATTCGTAGCGCAACGCGATCAGCGGATCGACTGCTGTAGCCCGGCGCGCGGGAATGTACGTCGCGGCGAGCGCCACGGCCAATAGCAGTATCGACACCACCAGGTACGTCGCGGCGTCCGTGGCACTCACTTCATACAGTTGTGCGCTCAGAATGCGGCTCACTGCCGCGGCGCCCGCGATGCCCATGGCAATCCCCAATGCGGCCATGCGCATTCCTTGGCCGATCACCATTTTCACGACGTCCGCCCGCTCGGCCCCCAGCGCCATGCGAATGCCGATCTCGTGCGTGCGCTGGCTCACGGAATAAGCGATCACTCCATAGATACCCACCGCCGCGAGCATCAGCGCCATACCGGCGAAAAGGGCCAGCAGACGCATCTGAAACCGCCGCTGGGCGACGGAATCGGCGAGCAGGGCGTCCATGGCGTTGAACTCCACGGGCACATTCTTGTCGACGGCGCGGATCGCATCACGGATCGCGGATACCAGCAGCTTCGGGTCTCCGGCCCCTCGCACTACCAGGTTCGGGTCCGATAAACGCCCGTCCAGATGCTGCGTGAACGGAACGAAGACCTCGGGCTCGGGGCGTTCCGTTAACCCCGATTCGCGAAAATCGCCCACCACTCCTACCACCGTCACCCACTGCGGCTGCGGTTCCATCCCCCCAAATTTGATGCGCTTGCCGAGCGGGTCCTGGCCGGGCCAAAAACGGCGCGCCATGGTTTCGTTGATCAATGCGATTTGTGGGGCGCCGACGGAGTCGTGTGTGTCGAACTCGCGGCCGCGTACCAGCGGAATTCCCAAAGCGCGAAAGTAGTCCGCGCTGGCGACCCGATAACCGGCATCCTGCGAAGAACCGAGCTTGGCCGGCGGCCGGCCCTCGATGTCAAATAGACCGGTGACGTTGAGTTGATCGCTTAGCGGCAGCCGCGTGGTGGTCCCCGCCGCGAGTACGCCCGGGATCGATTGCACGCGCTCCAGGATCTGCCCGTAATAGTTGAGAATCGCCCCCGGATGAACCGGTTCGGTGAGCGAAAGGACCGGCAGCGAGAGTTGGGCCGTGACCACGTGCTCGGCGCGGAAGCCGGGATCGACGCGCAGGATGCCGAAGAAGCTGCGGATGAGCAGCCCCGCGGTGATCAGCAGCACCATCGAAAGCGCCAGCTCCGAGACAACCAGAATCCGCCCGGCGCGACGCGTTCGTCCCGTAGCGGCGCGGCCTGCCGCTTCTTTCAGCGATACGTTCAGCTCGCTGCGGGAGAGGCGCCGCGCTGGCAGGAGACCGAACAGCACGCCGGTCAATACGGAGATGGCTAAGGCGAAGCAGAGTACGGCAGCGTCGATTTGGATCTCGTGAGCGCGCGGAACGCTTTCCGGGATCAGCAGCGACAGAAGCGGCGTCGCCCACAGCGCCAACAGCAATCCCACGGATCCGCCGATCGCGGAGAGCAGCAGACTTTCGGAGAGCACCTGCAGCACGAGGCGCGCGCGTCCAGCTCCCAGTGCGGTCCGCACAGCCATCTCGCGTGACCGCGCGGCAGAACGGGCCAGCAAAAGATTCGCTACGTTGGCGCACGCGATCAGCAAAACCAAGCCAACCGCACCCAGCAAAATCAATAGCGCGGGCTTGACGTCTCCCACAAGCTGTTCGTGCAGGGGAACGACATTCACTCCCTGGCCTTTGTTCGATTCCGGATATTGCTGTTCCAGGCGGTGCGCGATGGTGCTCAGCTCGGCCTGGGCGGTGGCCACCGGAACACCGGTCTTGAGGCGCCCGATAACAAAATAGTTGTGGGCGGAGCGCGTGCTGCCGTCATCCGGGAAGGCTTCGAACGGAATCCACAGTTCGGTGTTGTCCGGGAATTGGAAACCTGGCTGCGCGACTCCAATGACGTGGCACTCGATGCCGCTGATGTGTACGGTCTTGCCGATCACCTTCGGGTCCGACGCAAAGGCGCGTTGCCAGAGGCCGTAGCCGACCACAGCGGGCACACTCGCGCTGACCTGTAGGTCCCCGGCTGAGAACGTTCTTCCGAGCACGGGATGAACATTGAACACATCGAAGAAGCCGCGCGATACTTCCGTGCCGCTGGTGCGCTGCGGAAGGTCGCCGCCGGTAGCCGAGACGGGTCCGCCGGCATATAGGGCCATGGATTCGAAGCTGCGGCTCTGGCCGCGCCAATCGAGGAAATTCAGACTCGCCACCAGGACCGAGAGGCTGCTGCGATTCGACTCCCACAACTGCACGATGCGGTTGGGGTCGCGATACGGCAGCGGCCGCAGCAGCACGGCGTTGACCACGCTGAACAGCGCCGTGTTGGCGCCGATGCCTAGCGCCAGCGTCAGCACCGCGACGACGGTGAAGGCGGGATTCTTGCGAAGAGTGCGAATCGCGTAGCGAAGGTCGTGTAACATGAGGCGCGGTCTCGCTAGCTTTCTACTCGATCCGGATGCTGCCCGACCCCGTGCTCACATCCACGATGGCGCTGCCTCCGCCTCCCACCTTGGCCATCAGTTCGTGTTTGCTGATGGTGCCCTGCACGGTCATGGGCCGGTCCACCGTAATGCTGCCGGATCCGGTGTGCGCGCGCAGCTCGAACCCTTCCTTCGGCGTATGAACAGTCACGCCGCCAGACCCGGTGTGGGCGCGGATATCGCCTGAACTGGTTTGCTCCACCTGCACGCCGCCCGACCCTGTATCCGCCACGATCCGTCCGGCAATCGCCGATGCGCGAATCGATCCGCTGCCCGTATGGGCATCCACATTCCCGCGAATGGACTCCAGCTCCATGCGTCCGGAACCGGTGTGCGCGCGAACCTCATCGCCGATTTTGGAAATGGTGACGGAGCCGGAGCCCGTCTCCGCATTCACTGGCCCGTGAATGCCATCCACAACCACGCTGCCGGATCCAGTATTCGAGCGCAGCTTTGTTTCGGCAGGCACGGTGAGATCGTACTCGATGGATATGCCGCGCCGCAGCTCCGGATCATCCAGGTGGCCGATACGGATTGAGTTTCCATTCTGCTGGATGGGGGGATGAGTTTCGATTGCGTGGATGCGCTCGCGGACGTTCGCGGAGCCGAAGAAACGCTCCTGCGCGCGGATGGTGGCGTGGATCGTGACAGCCGACGCGCCGCCGCTATGCACCTCGATCTGGCCGGACGCTGTCTGAACGTCGAGGTCCACCAGACCGGTCACACTCAGGGTTCGGTCGAAATGGCCTTCGCCGTCGGCGGCCACGAGCGGGACGCCGGCGAAGGGTACAGCCAACATCAGAATCAACAACGCGTTGCGCATTTTCCATCCTCCATGTCTATTCGCACCGTAAGGCCGTTACCGGATCCACTCGCGTGGCCTTGAGCGCGGGTAGCGTGCACGCCACCATCGCCGTCGCCGCGAGTATCAGCACGACCCCCGCGAGAATCACCGGATCCGTCGAGCTGACGTCATATAGCAGGCTCGAAAGGCTGGCGAGCACGCGGCTCATCAACAGCGCCGTGCCAAGGCCCACGGCCAACCCCGCGGCCACAAGAGTCATCCCCTGGCGCAGGACCATGCCCAGCACGTCGCTTTGCTTGGCCCCGAGCGCCATCCGGATTCCGATCTCGTGCGCGCGCTGGCCTACCGAATAGGAAATCACGCCATAAAGCCCCACCGCAGCCAGCACCAGCGCCACCGCAGCAAAGATTCCGAGTAACAGCATGTTGAAGCGCGGGCGGGCCACGGACGCCGCGACGATCTTTTCCATGGTTCGAACATTTGCTACCGGCTGATCGGGATCGACCGACCGCACCTCATTGCGCGCGGCCGCCACTACTTGCAGTGGATCGCCGGCCGTCCGGATCACCAGCGTCATTTGAGTGTCCGCTCTCTGCAGGTAGGACACGTAGAGCTGCGGAGGCGCGGGCGCGGCGAGTGAATTGTGCTTCACGTCATGCACGATGCCCACGATGGTCAGCCACGGGTTGGTATCGTCTACACCGCCAATCCTGATGCGCTTACCCAACGGGTCTTCCCCTGGAAAATACTGGCGCGCGAGCATCTCGCTGATCACGGCGACCCCCGGCCTGCCCTCCGCGTCACCGCTGGTAAGCCAGCGGCCCCGTATGAGCGGTATGCCCAAAGCCCGGAAGTAGTCCGCGCTGCACACGCGATATTCAGCTAGCGGGAGCTGTCCGTTTGCCGGTGTGGGCTTCCCCTCAACCGTGAACGCATCCATTTCCTCAGCGGAGTTCCCTAACGGAAGCCTGGACACTGCTCCCACGCTGCTTACACTGGGAAGCAGCGCCGCGCGGTTGAGCACCTGCTGGAAGAACGCCGCCTGCTTTTGCTCCGTGGGATATTTGAACTGCGGGAGCGTGAGATCCATGGTCAGCACCGATTGCGCGTGGAATCCCGGATCCACCTGCGCCAGACGCACGACGCTCTTCATCAGCAGGCCCGCTCCAGCCAGCAGGACCAGCGCCAAGGCCACCTCGCCCACCACCAGCGCTCCCCGAAAACGGCGGCTGCCGGAGGCGGCGCTGGCCCCTCTCCCCGATTCCTTCAGCGTCTCATTAAGCCGGGAACTCGACATTTGAAGAGCCGGGGCCACACCGAACAGCAGCCCCGTGACCACCGAGATCAGGGCCGTAAACGCCAGCACGCGAGCATCAATCCCCACGCCCTGCATGCGCGGAATGTCCGCGGGTGTGATCGAGAGCAGCACGTCGATCCCCACCGACGCCAGCACCAGACCTAACGCGCCGCCGGCGACACTGAGCAGCACGCTTTCGGTGAGTAGCTGCCGGACCATACGCAGGCGGCTCGCACCCACCGCGGTGCGAATGGCCATTTCCTTTTGCCGTGCCGAGGCGCGCGCGAGCACGATGTTAGCCACGTTCGCGCACGCTATCAGGAGCACGAAACCCACGGCCCCCAGCAGCGTCCATAACGCCACTCGGGTGCTGCCCACGATCTGATCGCGGAGGGGCACCACCTTTGCCGTCCAGCCGCGCGAGTCCCCGAATTGCTCGGAGAGGCGCTTTTCGATGGCGGTCATCTCACTCTGTGCCGCCGGCAGGGACACGCCAGGTTTCAGACGCGCCAGCGCAAGGAGCATGTGGCTGCCGCGGTTATTCCACCTGTTGGCTTCCAATCCGAGCGGTGTCCAAACGTCGGTCTGGGCCGCAAAAGCATAGAAGTTCGGCAACTCAGAGCCGCGTGGAAACTGGAATTCGGGGGGCATGACGCCGGCGACGGTATAACCCTCGCCGTCAATGGTGATTTGACGGCCCAGGATGCCCGGTTCCCCCGCATATCTCCGCTGCCACAACGCATGGCTGATCACGGCGACCCGTTTGCCGGGTTGATCCTCGTCGGCGGCGAACCAGCGGCCGCGTTCGGGTTTGACGCCCAGCGCCGGAAAGAAGTCCGCGGTCACCTGCGCTCCGCCGGCTCGCTCCGGTTCACCCTCGCCCGCGAGATTGAACTGTCTGGAATTGAACGCGGCGAGCCGTTCAAACACATGGTTCTGCTCGCGCCAGTCCTTAAGATCTGCGTTGGACGGTGGAAGCTCATCCACTCGGGCAAGAACTTGCGGATTCGGGGACCACACCATCACGATGCGGCCAGGGTTGGGAAATGGCAGCGCCCGCAGCAACACCGCGTTCACCACACTGAAAATCGCGGTGTTGGCGCCGATGCCGAGCGCCAGCGCCAGGACTACGATGATTGCGAATCCAGGACTCTTGCGCAGAAAGCGCACCGTATAACGAATGTCGGCCAGCATGACTCGCCTCCAGGTTCAGACACACTACTGGCCTGAACACTAAGCGTGGCGCCGGGCGTTAACTGCCTGGTACTTACTTACACTGCTTCGATTTTCTCTTCGACCACCCGGCCGTCGAACAGGTGAATGCCGCGATCCGCGAAGCGGGCGTAACGGGGATCGTGCGTCACCATGCAGATGGTGGCCCCGTTGCGGTGCAGTTCACGCATCAGGTCCATCACCGCCTCGCCGTTCGCCGAATCGAGGTTTCCGGTAGGCTCGTCGGCGAGCAGCACGGAGGGGGCGCCCACCAGAGCGCGCGCCACCGCTACACGCTGCTGCTGGCCGCCCGACAGTTGCGAAGGGTAATGCTTGACGCGGTGCGACATGCCCACCTTCTCCAGCGCTTCGTGCACCATCTTCTTGCGCTCCGACGACGGCGTGCCGCGATACGTCAGTGGAAGCTCGACGTTCTCGTACACCGTGAGATCGCCGATCAGGTTGAACGCCTGGAAGATAAATCCGATCTCACGATTGCGGATGCGCGCCCGCTCCTGCATTTTGAGGCCGCTCACCGCCTTGCCGTTCAGCGTGTACTGCCCATCGCTGGGCGTGTCCAGCAGGCCGAGTATGGCGAGAAGGGTGGATTTGCCACAGCCCGACGGGCCGGAAATCGAGACGTACTCCCCCTTCTTGATGTCCATGTGAATCCCCGCCAGCGCATGGGTCTCCACTTCATCGGTCACGAAAACCTTGGTCACCCCATCCAGGTGAATCAGCGCTTCTGATCCGTTCGACATTTATTCCTCGATTCCTAGTTCAGCCGGATGCGGTCGTGCCCGTCCTGCGCCGACATATCCGACAAAATCACCCGATCTCCTACCTTGAGCCCGTCCAGAATCTCGATGGTATTTACCGAACTGCGGCCCAGCTTCACAGGAACGCGCGAGGCGCCTTTGCCATCGGGGTCAATCTTGAATATCGTGATGGTGCTGTTCGGCTGGCCAAAAACGGGCCTGCCCATGTAGACCACATCCGGAAGGTTCTCCACCATGATGGTGCCGTCCACACTCAAATCCGGTACCGCACCCTGCGGCAACTGGCCGACGAGCCGCACATCCACCGTCCTGGTCCCGTTGATGACCGAAGGATCGATGCGGCTCACTTTCCCCGGGATGATGCCGTTGCGCGTGTCGACCTCCGCATCCTGCCCGATCGCAATATCCTTGGCCTGCGTCTCCGCAATTTTCAGTTCCGCCTTTAGTTTCCAGGGCTGCGTGATCTTGGCCAGTGGAGTCCCGGCGGTAACCCGCTGGCCCACTTGCACCAGCAGCTCGGTCATGATTCCGTTGGTTCCCGCCTTGACCTTCAGCGCCTCCACCTGGCTCTTCTTTAGCTCAAACTGCGCGCGAAGCTGGTCGATCTTGGCTCTCTGCGCGGCGAGCTGCGCCTTGACAGCCTCGTCCGCGATCGCCAGCCGCTGCTCTTCGAGCTTGGTGCGTTGGGCCAGTTCGTCGGCTTTCACCGTGGAGAGCTTCTCATTGAGATCGGGAATCAGGCCTTCTTTGGCCAGTTCTTTGTCGCGATCGGCCTGCAGCTTGGCTTGTTTATAGTCGGCCATCACTGTAAATGCCGCGGCCTTCTGGTCCAGACCTTTGCTTTCGAGCTGCACTTTCAAATCGTCGTAGTTGGCTTCCGCGGTTTTGAGCTGATACTCGGCGTCCACCATGGAATTCTCAAGTTCCGGACTGGAGAGGATCATCAGAACGGTGCTCGGAGTGACCGTGGCGTCCTGGCCCGGCAGCAACAGCCGGCGCTCCACACGGCCATCTGTCGTGGCGGGAACCATCAGCGTTTCTTCGGGAACCAGAGTGCCCAAACCGCGCCGGTCCACTCTCATCGGGCCGCGCTTTACCGAGTCCGGCCACAGAGTAGCCATTTCCACGCTGGGCGCCGCCGGTTTCAGCCGCGAAAGTCCCCACGTAATCAGCGGCACCGTAATCACGATGATGGCGATCCAGGTTATGCGCCGGATCATCCGTTTCCGCCCCGCATCCTTACGTGGTACGTCCATGAGGTCCTCCCTGTCGAGTTGGCACGCGCCGTGCCAATCGGTTAACTGTAGTTATCTGATTGAATTATAAGCCTGAAACACACCATCGAACTACCCGGCGGTGTTCGGGTGCGGAATGTCCCTGTCCCAGTACCGGACATGGGTGGGGGTAATTGGCGTGGGACAGTTATTCTGCCGGGCGTTCGATCGAGTAGACCGCCCGGTTAGGCGTCTCTCGAGCTACGCGAAAAACCACTTCGCTCTTCTTGCCGGTCTGCAACTTCTCGGGCGGCAGGGCTGTGGTTTGCTCCACCGTCAGCACAGCTCCGGTTCCGGCCAGCCGCACAGTGCGCCGCCAGCCTGGGCCGCGGAATTGGAGCGATCCGTCAGGGCCAATCTCGACTTCTGTGGCGCCGGTTCCCGCAAGCCCTGCCATTTCGGGAAGCACGTCCAACCCTGAATCTTTCCAGACAAACTCGAGCCACCGCCCGCCGTCCTGCGCGGAAAATGTCGCGCGCGCCCGCCGGTTTTCCAGCACCCATTCAGGCTGACCGTCGCCATCCAGGTCGGCCGAATAGGCCAGCGTCTCACCGCGAGGAATCACTGCAAAGCGCACGGGGACATCCAAATCGACTGCTCCCGAGACGCGCAGCCGCCCCGCAATCATCCCCCTTTGTCCCTGGGCCGGAAATACGCGGATGAGCACATCTCTCTCCATGCCCCCGGCGATTGCGATATCCGTGCGCGGCGGCGAGAACTCCAGCCCCGCGCCGGCGGCCTCCACCACGAAGTTCCGAATTTCGGCGGCGTTATTGTGAACCATCACGCTAATCTCGCGGCCGGAGTTCGCTTCCACCGGCACCAGCGCCGGCGTCACCGGCAATTCCGCGACGAACCCGTAGTGGAGGCTCACGGCTTCCCGCACTCTTACCGAAGCAGGCCGCAGGAGTTGCAGCCGCGCGCGGCTCATCAGCACGCCATCGGCTTCAAGGGACAGAGGCGCCCATTCGCCATGCAGCGCATCAGGCGGGACGTCGATCTCGTACTCGATCTCCGTAGGCGATTTCACGGTGTTCGCGGCGTGAAGGTTCTGTGGAAGCTTCAAGCGCGAGCGCTGCGCCACCTGTTCGGACGAATACGACGTTTCCAGAGGATTCTTTTGACCGATCACCAGCCGTTTGGCATCGCCAAAAAAAGCCGACGTGTCCGGCGGCTGAATAGCCAGTCCGATGCGCACCCGATAAGCCGGGCCGCTGCCCGCCGGAACGGGTAGCCGAGCGCGCATGGTGTGCTCGTCCCAATCGAAACTCGTGGGATGGCCCGCGGCGAGCAGCGGGCCGCTCGGCTCCTGCGATAGCTGCAGCACTACTTCGCCCGCGCGCGGCGCCGCAAATTCCATGGCCAGGATCCCGTTCTCATACTCCACATCGTTCAGTTCCGCGGTGGCATACACGATGTGATCGCCGTTCCCGAAACCCGAACAATCCTGGCAAAACCCTTGGGTCGCCAGCGGGATGTGGACCGGCAGGCAGAGGGCTTCGCCGGGCGCCAGGTACACGGAGGGCAATTCGATACGCTTTTCGGTGGCCGGATAAAGTACGCGCAGCGCGCCTTGAAATGAGGTGTGGCTTTGATTGACCACGTTCACGGCCGAGGCACCCCGATTTGCCCAGAGCTGATGTGCCTGCACTCCGGCCGGCAGCTTTCCAGCCGGCAAGCGCACTTGCGGCGCCGCTTTCATGGCGGGCAGAGCGGCACTCCAATAACGCCAGAGCAGCGCATCGCGGCGCAACGGCATCACGCTAGTGCGCTCGTCGCCGGCGAGCGAAACGGCGCCGGGACGAATCAGCGCGCCGCCGGGAGCCTCCCAGCCCACCGGCGGGACTTGATCCTCGATATCCTCCCAAACCAGCGAGCCGTGCCCCGCAGCCAGGACTTCACGGCTTCGGGCGAGAGCGCGCGGATCTTTCTCTGAGACACTAGTGATCGGCGAGGGCGGCTGCGGAGCGGGGAAAACGGCGGCCGGTCCCTCGACGAAAGCGATGGGGCCGCCGTGCGATACAAGGAACGGATCGAGCGCCGTTTCGAGATCCCACAGCCATTTCCGCAGCGCGCGAGCGTCCGATTCCGCGCCCTTGGGATACCCGGAATCGATCCACCCCTTGACCGGCGGCGCGGGCCGGATCCAGGCGCGCAGACCGGCGCGTTTCACCAGGCGCACGAAACCGATGAGATCGCGCCGCGGACTGGTGCGCCCCGCTAAATCCAGGGTCTCCGCGTCTAACTGATGCCAGTTCCACGGAATTGAAAATGCCACCGTATCGATTCCCAGATTCCTGAGCCACACCAGCTCGCGTTCCCAGAGTTGCGGCGGGTAAGCATAATAAGGGAACTCGACGGCCTGCACCAGTTGCGGGCGTACTTCCGGCGCGGGCGCGGCGCCAGCCAGCAGTAGAAGGAGAACGAGAGGACGCATCACCAGGCGGTTGTCTTGCGCAGCCGAAAATCCCGAACCAGCGGCATGTGCACCACCTTGCACATCTCGAACAAGCGCGAGCGGGCCCGCTGCCCAATGTGGTCGGCAAGAGTGCGCCGGTAATCCACGGTCCCGTCGGGAAGCTTCTGCGAGATGCGGTCGCCCGCGTCGACATCCGGCAGGTTGGTGGTGGCGATCAGCGCCTTACGATGATTGCAGCGCTGCGTGATGATGGAGGTCACCACGTCTTCGATCCACGGCAACACGCGATGCGCCCCGAGATCATCCAGCATCAGCACCTCGGCATCGAGCGCTTCGCGGTAGGCTTCGCGATCGCTCGAGCCGGAGGTGGGATCGAAACCCGACCGAATGCGATCC
>Ga0335077_10010690_pt1 | contig 11455 bp, 13 predicted proteins | sample Lox_Sample_31_FD_207151 | JGI IMG/M metagenome (GOLD analysis project Ga0335077, IMG submission 207151) | Soil microbial communities from Loxahatchee National Wildlife Refuge, Florida, United States - Lox_Sample_3.1 | ecosystem: Environmental > Terrestrial > Soil > Wetlands | place: USA...
TCCGCTCAACCCGCAGAGCGACTACGGCCGTTCCTTCAATCCCCGCGCCCCGCAGTTCATGAAGGAAGCGCCCGATATGCCCGAACACGAGAACTTCTACATCATTCAGCACGGCGTGCGCTGGACTGCGATGCCGGCTTGGGGCGGCCTGATGACCGACAGCGAGGTCTGGCAGTTAGTGCTGGTGCTGAGCAAATTCGAGAAGCTGCCGCCCGAGGCCGTCGACGAGTTGAAGAAGCCGGTCGCTTCCAAGTAGACGCCCAGGCGCCCGAGATCGCGCCTGTAGAATGACTCTCCCATGCGCAAATTCATCGTGCTGGTGGCCGCGCTGCTGGCCATTTTCCTGTTCGCTCTGAGTGCCGGCCGGCTCTTGGTGGTACGCGATCTCCGCCAGGCGGACGCGATCGTGGTGCTGGACGGCGAAACCGAACGCCGTCCCGCGCTCGGGCTTGCCCTCATGCGACAGGGGTACGCGCGGCGAGTCTTCCTCGACGCTCACGACCAGGCGCGCTTTTACCGCTGGAGCTATGCCGCGATTGCCGAACAATACGTCCACACGCTGCCGCCCGATGTCGCTCCCGCGGTAACCGTCTGCGGAATCACCGCGCACTCAACCATGGAGGAAGCCGCCCAGGCGGGGCGATGTCTTGATTCCGCGGGGGCGCGCAGCGTGCTGCTGGTTACCTCCGAATACCACACCCGGCGCGCGCTGAGCGTATTCCGCCGGAAGCTGCCGGGCCGCTCCATTGGGGTAGCCGGTGCCGCGGAACCCGATCAGTTTGGCGTCCGCTGGTGGCAGCACCGCCAATGGGCCAAGGTCGCCCTGAATGAGTGGGCGCGGCTGCTCTGGTGGGAGTGCGTTGACCGCTGGCGCTAACTTCTGCTAACCCCGGTTCAAGCTTCCCGTCTAACCGGCAACCACCGGTGTGGGTTTCCAGTTCTGACTTCTCTTTTGTCCTCGAAAGGAGGCTTTTCAGTGCGAAACTACCGTCACGTTTCCCTGCTCGCGGTAATGCTTCTGGTTGCGGGTTTTTGCGCGGCGCAGTCCCTGGTTCTCGAAATGCCGCGCCCCAGCCAGCATGCCCTGGTGTCACAGCGTCTCGGCATCACGGACATCACCATCAACTATCACCGCCCCCTGGTGAACAACCGCAAAGTCTGGGGTTCGCTCGTACCCTACGGACAGGTGTGGCGCGCCGGCGCCAATGAGAACACCACCATCACGTTCAGCGATCCGGTGACGGTCGAGGGCAAGCCCCTGGAGCGGGGCACGTACGGCCTGTTCATGATCCCCGCGGAAAATGAATGGACCATCATCTTTTCCAGGAATTCCACCTCGTGGGGAGCCTTCACCTACGACCAGAAAGAAGACGCTCTGCGCGTCACCGTAAAGCCCCAGCCTTCCGAAATGCGCAACGCGCTGGCGTATGAGTTTGACGAAATCAAACCCGACTCCGCGTTGGTCACTCTGCGATGGGAGAAAGTCGCGGCCCCCTTCAAGGTCGCGGTGGACGTTCCGCGCACGGTGCAGGCGAGCCTCGACAAACAGCTGCGCAGCCTCTCGCAGTACACCTGGATCAGCTGGGACGAAGCCTCCAACTATTATCTCGACAATAAGCTCGACTCCCAGCAGGCGTTGAAATACGCCGATACCTCTATCCAGAACGAAGAGCGCTTCGAGAACCTGATCACCAAGTCGAAGGCCCTCGATCGCCTGGACAAGAAGGATGAAGCGGCGGCGGTCCGCAATAAGGCGTTCGAGAAAGGAACAGCTTTGCAGATTCACTTCTACGCGCGCGGGCTGCAGAACGACAAGCGGCAGGACGAAGCCTTCGCCATCTTCCGCTCCAACGCGCAGAGGTTCCCCAACGCCTGGGTCGTACACACGGGGTTGGCGCGCGTCTATTCCGGCGGTGGCGACTTCGACAGCGCGGTGAAGGAAATGAAACTCGCGGTGGACGGCGCTCCGGACAAACAGCAGAAGACCTATCTTGAAGGTCTGGTGCACCGGCTGGAGGCGAAGGAGGACATTAACAAATAGGGGTGGTGATGGGTTAGCCCAGGACGGAAGTCCCGGGTAGGTTCCCGGGGGGTGAGCCAGGCGCTAGGCCCGTCCCTCCGGGACTGAATTTCTGGCGCATAGATACCCAGCGATAAATCGCTGGGCTAATCTGGAGAGGCCCGTAGGGCCTGCGCCAGGCCTACGGTTTCCAATCCTGCTGCGTCGAATTCTTGTGCTGTGGCGGTGCAGAATGGGGTGGAATCGGGGCCGCCTTAAGCATGTCAATAATCGCGTTGAGACGATTCTTGTCTTCGTCGGAGAGGCCTTGCGGATTCGCCAGTTGCTTCTGTGTAAGAGATAAGGCAGTTTCCCCCTGTTTGTCTTTGACAGAGGGGTCGGCCTTCCTCAAACCCGCGTGGCCGGCATCCTTAAAGTCCTGGTCCAGGAGATATCGTGTGGTCCACTTGTTCCCGTGGCTGGCCGCGTACATCAATGCCGTTTTTCCGTATTTGTCCTGAGCGTTAAGGTCAGCACCTTTCTTGTTCAATTCTTTCACGACATCGGAAAAGTCATCGTCTACGCCTTGGGACATCTGGATTAACGCAGTCGTTCCGTTCTTATCCTTCAGGTTCAGGTTCTTGCTGGCATCGATCAGGCTCTTAGCTGCCGGCAGCGGGTCGTTGCCGGTCGCGGGCTGGGAGCGTCCCAGCTCCATCAGGGCGGTTCTGCCATTGTGATCCTGTTTGTCGACGTCAACCCGATGGGACTGAACCAAAGCCACCGCCATGTCGTAATGCCCCTGGTTGGCCGCCTCCATCAACGCGGTTCTTCCGTTCTTGTCCTGCAAGTCGGGCTTGTGACTGGCTGCAACGAGAGTCTTGGCTTCCGATGCGCTCAGAGTGTCCGCCTGAGAAAGAGTTGGCGAGCCGGTCGCAGGCGAGCGGCCGAGCAGATCCATGATCGCGGTTCTGCCATTCGCGTCCTGAATGTCGGGATCAGCTTTAGCCTCGGCGAGAGCCACCACCACATCTTTGTCACCAAAGGCGGCGGCCCGCATCATGGCAGTTTTGTTGTCTTTATCCTTGACGTCCAAGTCAGCGGGTTTGCTGGCGTTGATCAGCGCTTTCACGGCGGTGCGATCCGGCTTGACGCGCTGTCCGGTCTGTTGTTCCTTATCGTGTGCCTGCTGAATCAGCGTCATGAGCGCGGTGTTCTTGTTTTTGTCCTGAATTGTGGGATCGGCGCCTGCCTTAGCCAACGCCTCCACCGCATCGTTGTTGCCATTTTCGGCAGCCAGAATCAGCGCAGTTTTTCGCTCGCCATTCTGATGGTTAAGATCGGCCTTGCCCGCGGCCAGGCTCTGAATTGCGTCGGTGTTGTTGCGGCCGGCCGCAATCATCACCGCGGTGTTCCCGGCTTTGTCAGTGGAATTGACATTGGCCTTATTCTGCAGCAAGAGGTCGATGCTATCGCTCTGGTTGGTATTGGCCGCTGCCATAAGCGCGGTCTTGCCGTCGGCAGTTGTTTCATCCACCCGCGCGCCGCTACCGAGCAAAAGCTTCATTGCATCCGTGGTTCCCATCTCGGCGGCTGCCATCAACGCGGTTTTTCCGTCCGAGCCTATTGCATTTACGTCGACTCCGCTCTTGATCAGAGCTTGCATCTTCTTGATGTCATTCTGCCGGGCTGCGTCTTCCAGATCGTCGATGCGAGATTGAAATTTGCTGCCTCCGGCGGAGGGTCCGGCAGTTTGTTGCGCGCCTCCAGTCTGCTGCGTGCTTCCGCCACTCTGCCCGCCTCCGCCACCCTGCCCGCCTCCAGGCCCGGGCCCGCTGTACTTCCACTGGAACATGCTCTTCGCGCTGACCTCATCGGGCGTGAATGCGGGAGGACCGGATGGGGCTCCCGCGGAGGTGGCAACTGATTCCTGCTGCGCTTCCGTTGCCGACGCCGTCTGGGACTTTTCCGCCGCAGCCTGGTTTGCCGCGGGACCGTCAGTAGACTCGGTCCCAACGTCGTAGGGCGCGTTATAGTCGGTATTGCCGTCGATCCTCGCAGTCATGGTTGGCTCCCCGTAAGAAGTATCGGTTGCGCGGCAAAATAGTTGCTGCTGGGGCCCGTCCCTCCGGGACTGAATTTCTGCCGCGTAGATACCCAGCGATAAAATCGCTGGGCTAATCTGGAGAGGCCCTCCGGGCCTGCGCTTGGGAGCGCCTTAAGAATTTCTGGCGTGTAGATACCCAGCGATAAAATCGCTGGGCTAATCTGGAGAGGCCCTCCGGGCCTGCGCTTGGAGCGCCTTAAGAATTTCTGCCGCGTAGATACCCAGCGATAAATCGCTGGGCTAATCTGAAGAGGCCCGTAGGGCCGTTCCAACCTTAGCCCAGGACGGAAGTCCTGGGTAAAGATGCGATCCTCACCCAGTCCCGTAAGGACGAGCCATAACTGACCTATTGCTGGCTGAGCGGCCTATTCTGGCGCTCGGCCACGACCTTCCTGGCATTGTCGGCCAGGGCCTTGGCCTGGGGCAGAAGATCGAGCGCCTTCATTACCTGAGGATCGGTTTCCGCTTTCACCCGCAGTCCTTCCTGCTGGCCGAATTCGGAGATGAACAACTCGCTCTTGATGTTGCTCTTGATCCAGTCGGCGTTCTCCAGCAGATCGTTTTCGCTGAAGGTCACCTTCTGATCTTCGAGGAACTTGCGGAAATCGTTGATTACCTGATCGTCTACTTCAAAGCTGCGCGAAACGTGGCGGTTGATGAGGTAATGCTTGGCAAAGTTGAAGAACACGTAATGCTGCAGCAGGGAATCCTCAAACTTGTTGGTCTTGGGGCTGGCGATTTTCACGTCCGGGGTAATACCGCCGCCACCGTAGACGGTGCGGCCGCTATCGGTGAGCTTCACCTCGTGAGCGCCGGTATCGGCGTCGCCCTTGTTGTAGTAATAGTCGTAGAGCGACAGGCCGGTGTAGTCACGCTGGATCAGCCGGCCGCTGGGCGTGTAGTACTTCGCCGTAGTCAGCGCCAGACCGGTGTTTTCGGAAAGCGGATAGACGGTCTGCACCAGCCCTTTGCCGAACGTGTTCTCGCCTGCCACCAGTCCGCGATCGTGGTCCTGGATGGCGCCGGCAACGATCTCCGCCGCCGAAGCCGTTCCGCGATTCACCAGCACCACCAGCGGATAGTCCTTGCCGCCGTTGCCGTGGCTGGCGCGATAGACCTTTTCCGCCGACGCCCGCCCGTGGTGGGAAACGATCACCTGTCCCTTCTTCAGGAACTTGTCGGCTACGCCCACGCCCTCGCTCAGCAGACCGCCGGGATTCTGGCGCAGGTCGAGGATCAGGCCCCTTAAATCTCCAAACTGCTGTAGCGCCTGCCCGACTTCCGTCTCCGTGGTCTCATTGAAGCCGGAGACGTGCATATAGCCGATGCCCGGCTTGATCATGAAATGCAGGTCGACGCTGGCGCGCGGAATCTCGTCGCGCACTACGCTGAAGTCCAGGGGTTTTTCCGAGGCCTCGCGCAGGATGGTGATGCGTACCGTGGTCCCTTTGGGGCCCTTCAGCATCTCGGCTACTTCGCTGGTGGTCAGGTTGTCCGTAGGTTTGCCATCCACGGCGACGATCACGTCACCCGGGCGGATGCCGGCGCGGTAGGCAGGCGTGCCCACGAAGGGCGCGATCACGATCACCTTATTATTGCGTGGACCAACCGTCATGCCCACGCCGTAGTACTTGCCGCGTTGCTCTTCGCGCAGCAGGGAATACGACTTGGGATCGAAGAAGTTCGAGTGCGGATCGAGCACCCGCAACATGCCGGGAATGGCGCCGTTATAAATGGCCTTGTCCGGGTTCACCGGCTCGGCATAGTTCTGCTCGACGACGTCGTAAACCTGGGTGAAGGTGCGCAGGCTGTCTCGCACCTCGGCATCGCTGCCGGGAGCCGCGGGGCTGACCTTCTGCCCAAACAGGGCGCCCAGGAAGCCACAAAGGACGAGAACGAAGACCACTGCGAAGACAAAGCGACGAGAACTGCGTGCCATGGTGCCGATACCCCTCAAGTGTCACTGCCCCCCGGCAAAGTGAAAGATTCTTCGCAGTATAGCATGTGGCTTTCTCCGCCCTGAGGGCGAAAAAGCCGGCTGCCCACTGCTCAAACTCGACCCGGCCCTGTGTTTGTAAGATGCACAGCTTGGCCGCGCGGGTTCCTGAATGCTTAGACGAATCCACTTGCCGTTGGTCTGGCTTAAAGCTGTCGGCAACTGGCTGCTAAAGAGTACTAAAATCCGGCGCCGCGGGTATCAGCCACGTCGCCGGATGGGTGTTACTTCAGTGCTTCGCCCTACGAGTCGGCAGGCTAGCGCCGGTCGTGATCGTGTTGCTCGGGTTCGTGCTGGTCGTGTTTTGGTGCGGCCCGGTGCTCTTCTTCCACTTTGTGTCCCTGGCGTGGCGCTATACGCTCGTACTCGCTGCGCTCGTGCAATTCATGGCGCTCAGGCGCGCGGTCCGCGGCAGGTGGAACCCGCCGCACCGCCGGGTAGGGATGAACGTACTCGCGGCGATTCACCCAGGTCCGCCGCCACGGATTGTTGTTGATGAGGACGGCGTGCCCGCGCCAGTCGAATCTTCCCACGCCCCAGCCCCACGGACGGAAGAATCCGCCGATGGTCACGCCGAAGCCGAAGCGGATAGCGCCGCCCACGAAAAATCCGGGCCGCGGCGCGATGAAGACCACTCTCGGATCGTAGTAGGGCACCACGATGAACGCCGGATTGACCGGCGCGATGGTGATGTAAGGCCCGGGGGTAACCACAACCTGAGGATTACTTCTCAGGTATCCGTACTGATACGCCGCGTGGCGTTCTCTCTGGACCGCATCCATCACATCCTGCTGCTGGGCGAGAAACGCGTTTCCCAGATCCGTGGTCCAGTTCATATCGGACGCCATCATGTCCAGCACGCTGGGAAAAGGCAGCAACGCCTGGACGCTCGGGTCCCACGGAAGTTGATCGGCCTGGATAGCGTCGGCCAGTGCCTGGCCGGTCAGATAATGGTGCTGATCCGCCCAGCGCGCGGCGTCGGGAATCTGGTCAGGAAAAGTCGCGGCCGCCAGCACCTGCGCCAGCAACGGATCCGGATACAGCGCGATGCGCGATACCAGCCCATCCAGTTGACCGGGCGCGTAGGACGGAGGCGCCTGCGCCAACAGCGGAAGCGCGAGCAATACTGTCAGCACCAACACTGCGGCTTTGGTCTTCATGTTATCTCCCTCACCTGCTTCTGTTGGATTAAACCCGGGAGCATTCTACAAGTTTCGTGCAGCGCGGGCGCCGGACACGCTGGGTAGGGAAGCCGACGCGATTAGCGGCCGCCGCTGGATGTGGACTGCGCTTCTTCGCGGCGAAAATAAGGATCAAGTCTTTGCCGCAGCCGCAAACGCGCGCGCAGCAGGCGGGCTTTTACCGCGGTGATGGAAATGCCCAGCGCTTCCGCCGTCTCCGCCGTGGAGAGTCCCTCCACATCGCGCAGCAGGAAGACCGTGCTGTAATGCCGCGGCAGCGCGGCCAGCGCGCGCGTCAGGATTTCGCGTAATTCGCTGCGTCCGTAAATCTGCTCCGGATTCGGCCGCCAGTCGGCGACTTCTGCGGCCAGGCCGAGCGAAGTCGCGGGATCATCGGGCAGCACCCGGGCTTCCTCTCCGCGGCGGGCGCGCAGGCGCATCAACGCGGCGTTCACCGCGATGCGCGTCACCCAGGTGGAGAAGCGCGAGCGTTCCTCGAAGCGCTCCAGATTGCGGAATGCGCTGAGGAAAGCCTCCTGCGTGACTTCTTCGGCGTCCTCGCGCGAGCCGGTGATGTGCTGCGCCACGCGAAACACCATGCCCTGGCTGCGGCGCACCAGTTCCTCGAAGGCGTCGGCGCGGCCCTGTTTGGCCGCGCGCACCAGTTCCTGGTCGCTGTGTTCGGGCGGGCGCAGGTGTTCTGAAGCCGCCCCGTGCTCAGTGGCGGGAATCATCGAACCAGCTCACCTCCCCGGCGGGGCCTTCTTTCACCACGCCGCCGCTGTCGCGATAGAGCGTGACCGCGTAGACGCGCCGCGGCAGCGATTCCGTGCGCAGCGTGGCCGCGATGCGCTGGGCGCGCGCCGCCCGATTCTCAACCGGCACTTCGGCCAGCTGCAAGCCGGTATCGGCATTGCGGAAGCGGATTGCCTGAATGCAGTAGATAGTCCGGCCCGCCCCGCATGCGGGATAGCGGGAAAAATCAAACGAGGTCAGCAGCGACAGATCCACCGCGGGGGCGCGCCTTTCCGCGCCCAGCCACGCCGTCATCAGCAGCACTATCGCCGTTACCATCACCAGCAACTTCTTCATCACTTTTTCCCACGGCCACAAATGGCATTCACATGATTAGACGTTCGAGTTTCTGAATCGCTCCAGCCGCGCCGGTAAACTTTTCGTAACCAATTTTGTTCCGCCGCGCGCGTTCTCTGCGCGGGAATAATCCGCGCGCTTCGCAGTTAGCGCCCCTGTGTGGCCAATGGGCCCATCAGAAAAAAGGAGCTGATCATGAAGCGGAACGCATTCCTGATGACTGCCGTCCTGTTCTCGCTCTCGACTGCCGCGCTGGCGGCAAACCAGAAGCAAGACGGCGCGCAGTCTCAACCGCAGCAAGCCGAACCGAAGCAGATGGCGCGCTATGAAGCCGGCGAGTACGGCGAATACGCTTCTCCCACGAAAAACAAGCACAAGGCGAAGGCTGAAAAGAAATCGCAGCCCGAACAACAGCAGGAGAAGCCGGAAGGCGATCCCCGCGACTCGCAGAACCAGGTGGAGTACGGAGGCGCCGGCTGACTCTCTGCGCCACGACGACGGGGGGAGCCGCAGGACCGGTTCCCTCCTTGCTTATTCCTTCCCATCAGAAAAATGTCAGGGAATAAAACGCGGCGGTTTCTGGTTTAATACTTGGCGCCGTGTCTGCGCACGACCCCAGTGCCGGCTTCGAAGAACTGGCCATGCCGCTCTTCGATTCGCTCTATAACTTCGCGCACTGGCTCACGCAGAACCGCGACGAGGCGGAAGACCTGGTGCAGGAAACCTATGCCAAGGCGTTGAAGGGCTTCGGAACCTTCCAGCCGGGGACGAATTTTCGCGCCTGGATCTATCGCATCCTGCGCAACACCTTCCTGACTTCGCGGACCGGCCTTGCCGCCAGCCGCACGGTTCCGCTCGAACCGGAAGACGATCAGGAGCAGCCGCTGGCGGCTTCAACCGAAACGCCGGAGTCCATCCTGCTCAGGGAAGCCGGGCAGCAGCAGGTGCAGGCTGCGCTGGAGCGGGTTCCGGTCATCTATCGCGAAGTGCTGTTGCTCTGCGACGTGGAAGAAATGAGCTATCAGGAAATCGCGGACACGCTCGCGGTGCCGATCGGCACCGTGATGTCGCGCCTTTACCGCGCGCGCAAAGCGTTGCGCGCCGCGCTCGCAGGCAAGATGCGGGAGGCCAGGCATGCCTGACGCATGGCAGCCCAAAATCGATCCGTACCTGGACTCCGAGCTCTCCGCCGATGAGATGCGCGGCATGGACGCGCATCTCCGCGAATGCCCATCCTGCGCCAGTGACGCCCTGCGCCGTCTGCAGCTCAAGCGGGCTACGCGTCTTGCCGGCCAGCGCTATGCGCCAAGCGCCCAATTCCGCAGCCGCATCGAGAAGCAGGTGGCGAAGAAGAGCCACGCTGTACGTCGCTGGGCATGGGTGCCGGCGCTGGTTGCGCCGGTTTTGCTGCTGGCGGCGGTGGTGACCGTGGGCCGCTGGTATGAGAGCTACCGCTCGCAGCAGGTTCTGGCCGAGCTGGCCGACCTTCACGTCGCCGATCTGGCCTCACCCACGCCGGTCGATGTCGTCTCCTCCGACCGTCATACCGTCAAACCGTGGTTCCAGGGGAAACTCCCCTTCACCTTCGACCTGCCCGAGCTTACGGGGACGGGTTACACGCTGGTCGGCGGCCGCGTCGCCTATCTGCAGCACGAACCCGGCGCGCACCTGCTGTTCGACGTGCGCGCGCACCATATTTCGGTCTTCATCTTCCGCGACACGCCCGACATCGAGCGCGGGTTCCCGGCGCGCGATTCCCGGGGCCGGGTGCTCTCCTTTAATGTCGAATCATGGACCCATGGCGGCCTGCGCTACTTCGCCTTCAGCGACGCCAACCCGGAAGCCGTCGAAGGACTCTGCAGCTTGCTCAAGCAGGCCGGCGCGTAAGAAGGGACGCCCCCAGGCCGGCATTTCATGCTTTCTCTGTGGTAGTATTGTGGTAGTATATTAGTAGTATGAAAGAGAAGGCTTCGATCACACTGTCGCCGGAGGTCCTGCGCCAGGTCGATCACCTGGCCGGTTCCGAGCTCTCGCGCTCGGCCTTTATTGAACACGTGCTCCGCAGCTACTTTCGCGAACGAACTCGCCGGGCGCAGCATGCGCGCGACTTGCAGCGCATTAACCGGGCGGCCGACCGTTTGAATCTGGAAGCTGCGCAAGTGCTGGAATACCAGACGTTCGAGGACTGAGCGATTCTGGGAGGCTGGCGTGCGCCGAGGCGAACTGTACCGGGTGTCCAGACCAGGCGGCGACCGAAGACTACAGCGAACGTTTGCCATTGTCAGCCGTCAGGCGCTGCTTGATTCCCGCTTTTCGAGCGTGGTTTGTGCTCCCGTGTACAGCAACGGCGAAGGATTATCGACGCAAGTAGCGGTTGGTCCGGACGAGGGCCTCAAGCACCCGAGCTGGCTCATGTGCGACAACCTCGTAAGCCTGCGGAAGTCTGAGCTCACCACTTACGTGGGAGCGCTCTCCCGAGCCAAGCTGGCGGAGCTGAACGAAGCGCTCAAGATGGCGCTCGATCTCGCTTAGCGATGCCCTTCGCATTGGCCGCCGGCCCCTCAGCTAGTATCATGTAGCCATGAACCTCGGCTTTCCGGAAATGCTTTTTTTGTTTCTTCTGGCCCTGCTGTTGTTCGGGCCCAAGAAGCTGCCGGAGATCGGCCGCCAGATCGGACGCGGCCTGGCCGAGTTCAAGCGCGCTTCCAACGAACTGAAAGGGCAACTGGAAAACGAGATGCGGCTGCTCGAAGCCGAAGACCGCGAGAAAAAAATCTCGCCGCCTCCTCCGCCCCCGCCCGAGAATACGGTCGCATCCTCGGCCCCCACGGCTCCCGAGCCGCAGCTCTCGTTGCCGATGGCCAGCCATGAGCAAACCAGTGTCGCCGCCGCGCCGGCTTCCGATCCGCAACCTTCGCCCGGTCCCGGAGTAGAAGGTGCCTGATACCGAGCTCGAAGCGGGGAGCAAGCCCGAACTTCCGGGGATGAGTTTCCTCGAGCACCTCGAGGAACTTCGCCGCCGCATCATTTATTGTCTCGTGGCCGTCGGCGCGAGCTTCCTGCTGGGGTGGTGGAAGGCG
>Ga0335077_10010691_pt1 | contig 11454 bp, 7 predicted proteins | sample Lox_Sample_31_FD_207151 | JGI IMG/M metagenome (GOLD analysis project Ga0335077, IMG submission 207151) | Soil microbial communities from Loxahatchee National Wildlife Refuge, Florida, United States - Lox_Sample_3.1 | ecosystem: Environmental > Terrestrial > Soil > Wetlands | place: USA: Florida...
AGATTCTCGATGTTGTTGCGATGAGTGATGATCCACATCTCGTCGTGCGGCGTGATGAAGATATTCTGCGTCGCTCCGAGGTGGGTCCACTGCCGCAGAAACTTCCCGTTCGCGTCAAAAATCTGGATGCGATTATTTTCGCGGTCACTCACGTAGACCGTGCCGTGAGAATCAATGGCAATCGAATGCGGCGTGTTGAACTCACCCGGCCCGGTGCCGTGTTTGCCCCAATCGAGCAGATACTTGCCCTCGCGCGAAAACTTCACCACGCGCGCATTGCCGTAGCCGTCGGAAACGTAATAAACTCCCGACGGCGCAAATGCGATATCCGTCGGCCGGTTGAACGTCTCAGCGTCGGTCCCCGGCTTGCCCTTGGTTCCCCAGGTGCGCAACAACTGCCCTTCATTGGTGAATTCCATCACCTGGTGATCGCCCGCGTCGGTCACCCACACGTGATCCTGCTTATCGATGCGCAACGCGTGCGGGCTGCCGAACATGCCTCTTCCCCACGAGTGCAGATACTTTCCCTGCGCATCGAAGACCACCACAGGATCGGCCTTCTGGCCGCGATGAAAAACGTACACCCGGCCCGCCGAATCCACCGCCACCGCCGAAACGCGCCCGAACTTCCAGCCATCAGGCATCGTGTCCGGCTCTTCGCCGAAGCGGATCTGCACACGGTATTTCAGCAATCCGCCTTCATGCGGATACCAGCCCTGTTGAGCCGAACTGATCGCCACCGTCATAAGCATCGTCGGAAGAACCTTCATCATACGCCTCGATACGCCGCGTCCACCTGCTTGCGCAGAAATGCAAAGTCGCGCGCGAGCGCATTCTCATCTACGGGCTCGTATTCCGCGTGCATGGAAATCGGCCCCTGGAATCGCGCCGCTGCCAGCATCGCGAAAAACTCCGGCCATCGCACCATCCCATCGCCCAGCGGGCACATCTGCATTTCCCATTTGCCGCTGCGCTTCTCCCAGAAGAAATCCTTGATGGCTACCATCTGGATGCGCGCGAGCGCCATACGAAGGTCGATCCGCCATCCGCCTTCCCCGCCCTCGGCCGTCGCGTGGCACGGATCGAAATAATATCCGATCGATTTCGTGTCCATCTCGCCAATAATCGCCCGGATGTCCCACACCGGCGCGCCCACGTTGTTTCCGGAATGATTGTGGAAACCCGCCGTGATGCCGTGCTCCTTCGCCAGCGCCACAAGCCCTGCGACATCCCCGCGCACCTGCGCCAGCCGCGCTTCGATCGATTCCTTGTCGAGATAGCGCCAGTAGCCGAGCTTGAATCGCGGCACACCCAGCCGCGCCGCTGTCGCGATCGTTGTCCGCGCCGCCGGATCGTTTGCGGACGTCAGGTCCGTCGTGATCATCGGAACCACGAGCTCCGCGCCATGTAGCGTCTCTACGGCCTTCGGCAGATCGTCGGCCACGCGCGCCGGCAACACGTGCCCTTCCGGCCGCACGGTAAGGTCCACTCCATCGAAACCTATCTGCTTCACGGTGCGCGCGAGCTCGTTGTAGTTGAGTTTGGGCAGGTGCTTGGAGAACAGGCACAGCGGCGGGCGCATTGGCGCGGCACCCGCTTGACCGCCTGCCAGCGCCATCGTTCCCGCCAGTGCCGCACTCCGCGCGAAATCCCTTCGCGTGGTAGAGTCCATCGTTTTCACCCCCGCCTGATATTCTATGCAGGCGGGAGGTCCTTCAGGGATGCCGATCCAAGTTCACGGTCACCGCGGTGCGCGCGCCGTCCTCCCGGAAAACACGCTGCCGGCGTTCGAATACGCCATCGATCAGGGCGTCGACGCCATCGAGATGGACGTGGTCATCACTAAAGACGACGTCCCGATCATCACTCACGATCCCATCACGAACACCAGGATCTGCCGCAGCCCCAGCGGCCGCCGGGGAATCATCCGCGAGCTGACATTCGCCGAGTTGCGCGAATGGGACTGCGGCTCCCTCGCTAATCCGCGATTCCCCAAACAGCAGCCAGTTCCCGGCGCACGCATGCCGTCGCTGGATGACGTCCTCGCCCTCGCCGACCGCGGCAGCTTTCTGTTCAACATCGAAGCCAAATTGGAGCGGCCCGAGCTCGCGCCCCCTCCCGGCCGCTTCGCCGAACTGTTGCTGGAATCCATCGACCGCCGTAGCGTGCGCCCGCGCGTGATCGTGCAGTCTTTCGATTTCCGAATGCTGATCGCGATGAAGCAACTCGCCCCGCAGATCCGCCTGGCCGCGTTATTTGAAGATGGCCGCCTCGGCGACTTCGTCTCGATAGCCCGCACAGCCGGGACCCAGATTGTCGCTCCCGAGAAAGGTCTGGTAACTCCCGCTCAGGTGACCGCGGCCCACCACGCGGGCTTGCAGGTGATTCCGTGGACAGCCAACACGACTCAGGAATGGGATGCGCTCATCACGGCCGGAGTCGACGGCATCATCACCGACGATCCCGCCGCGCTGATCGCACACCTAAAACAGCGCGGGCTGCGCTGAGCCTAGCGACGAAGCTCGTCCTTGATGACCTTCCCGCCCTTCATGACGAACTTCACTTGTCTCAGGACGGTGATTTCGTTCAGCGGATCTCCCTCAACCGCGATCAGGTCTGCATATCTACCCGCCTCTACGGCGCCGATGTCGTCCTGCCAGCTCATTAGCTCGGCCGCATTCACGGTAGCAGCGCGAATCGCGTCCGCGGACGTCATGCCGCGCTTCACCAGCCCGGCCAGCTCTTCCGCATTCTTGCCCTGCGCACCCTCCTCGCTGGCGTCGAACCCGGAGGCGATCTTCACTCCCAGGCTCATGGCTAGTTGAATCGCCTCTTGGATCCCCCGCAGCCGTTGTTCCATGCGCTGCTTCTGTTCCGGAGTTCTCAGCTCGTTCCGGAAGCGCTCGCTCATGGCGTCGATCGCGCCAACGGTAGGAACCAGAAATACCCCTTTCTCTTTCATCATCTCGAGGTTCTGCCGGTTCGCTCCGTGCCCATGCTCTATCGAATCCACGCCCGCGGTAATCGCGTTCTGGATGCCCTGCGGTGTAGTGGCGTGAGCCGCCACCTTGCGTCCTTGCTTGTGCGCTTCTTCGACGATGACGCGCATCTCATCGACGGTCAGTGTGGGCTGGCTCCAATCGGCATAGACTTTGATCAGGTCTGCGCCATGGCCGATCTGCTCGCGCACGGCGCGCCGGGCCTCCTCCACGCCGCTCACCATTTGGGCGCCGGTGGGAAAGTTCGCAAGATCGGGCGAGACGCCGAAAGGGTTGTATTGGCCCACCGCCGCGATCGCGCGCGTGGCAACCTGCATGCGCGGCCCATCCACCAGACCCTGGTTGATGGCATCACGAAGAGCGACATCCGCGTAGCCCGAGCCTTCATTCTCGACATCGCGCACCGCGGTGAAACCCGCGTTCAACGTGATGCGTGCATCCGCTGCCCCCTCGAGTGCGCGAAATGCTTCGGACTTCGTCGCCAGGCTGAGTAAGTAACCGCTGGGGCTGTCGGCGAAGCGAGCCATGAGGTGCGTGTGGCAATCGATCAGCCCTGGCAGAACCGTGGCCCGGCTCAGATCGACGATTGCGGCGTCTTTCGGCGCATGCGCTACAATCTGAGCCAGCGGACCAACCTCTCTAATGCGCTCGCCCTCGATCCAGATCCCTGCGTTCTCGATGTAGCGGCCCTTGCGCACCTCGAGCACCTTCCCTGCCTTTACCAGAATCGAGGCAGCGCCCTTGGATTCGTCTTTCGGACCTGGCCGGGCGAAAGCTGAGGCGGCCACAAGCACCAGTGCCAACAGGAAGGCTCGGGTTTTCATGGAGACTGCTTATCACAGTCCCAGCGGATCGCACAAGGGGCCGACCGAGCCGCGGCCACAGTGCGTGGTGTCTTCTAATCAAGGAGCGGGACGTGAGACAACGAGGACGCGGCGAGCCAGATCGTTGCTCAGACCGACGAGACCGGGGCGAGTCTCCAGCCTTATCGTGAGGGACGCCGCGGAGTTCCTCGCTTCGACGGTCAGCGCATGCCCGTGGGGATCGACCTCTGCTTGACTAGTGGGCTCTCATCTCCCGTTTCCAGGCGCAACATGGAAATCACCTGTCTTCGTCCGGTCGATAAACCTGACCGACACGTCATCACCAACACCGTCTACGTGCTTGTACCTCCAGTCCTCGAATGGATAAGGCGGCTGCCCCGGGCTTCCACCAGAAGGATGACTGTCGATCTCGTCCGGCGGGCCGTAGACAATATAAATATAGCCCCGGTCAGTATGCCAACCGGGCCTTCCGGAACGTGTCCCGAAGTGCTTGTTGGCGAATGCGATGCGCCGGTAATGCTCAATCTTGAACGCATTCTCCGCCGCGCCCGGCGTTGGGTTTCGCACTTCCCAAAACTGTGCGATAAAGTGCTCCCGCTCGTCATCCGTGGTCAGCTTCAGATACGCCGCCCGCTCGACGTCGGAGATGATATAGACCACGTCCTCGTTCAGCCAAAGTTGATACGGAGCGGCTTTTTCCGGCTGCAACTTGGCGTCGGCACTCTGCTGCGCAGGCGCCGCCTGTAACGCGACCAAGGCCAACGCCGCAATTGCAAGGAAAACCACACTGGCGCACAACGGCGTCCAAACACCATTGGGCCCTTTCGGATAAAGCAAACGACGAATTCGTTTCACCAGATTGCCTCCTCTTGCGGCTACGGCTGGTTCGCAGCCGGACCAACGATTTTGCTCCAGCGCGGCCAGCGCCCGCGCGTACTCGAGCGCATCGCCGTTCATCTCCACGACCACATCGTCGCAACAGTTCTCACGCTCGTTGCGCATCACACGCGACATCCACCACACCGCTGGATGGTAAAACAACAGCCCCTCCACCGAACGCTGCAACACATTCACCAGGTAGTCATGCCGCCGGATGTGCGACAGCTCATGCAGCAGGATGGCCTCCACCTGTGCCGCCGGTAGCCCGGCGAGCAACCCCACCGGCATCAAAATGTACGGACGGAAATGGCCCAGTACCATGGGCGCATCCGCCAGGCAGGATTCCAACAGCACGATCGGCCGGGAAAGATGCAGCCGTGCACTTAAGCCTGCGAGTTCCCTCTGCCAATATTCGGGCGCACAACACACTCCCCGCCGGCGCATGCGCGACATCGATATCCAACCGGCGACATGCCGCAGATAAAAGATCCAGACGCCAGCGATCCAAAACGGCGCCAGCCAGGGTACGACGGCGACCAGCGCCGCATTCGAGGCTTCCGCGCCATCCTGATTCGTGGCAACATTCCACGCGGGAAACGGCGGCTTTTTCGCTGCCCTCGCGTTCTGCACGCCTTCCGGCAGCATGCGCACGAAGGTGACCCCGAATCCGCCCAGCATCACGAGCATCGCCGCACAGGCCGCGGCATAGCGGACGCGCGGCGACCGCGTCGCCATCAGCACCGCCGCCAGCGCGACAGCGAGGATCGCTCCTTCCCACAGCGAATGCAGCAGCGTCCACCCGACCGCACTGGCTAGCGGAGTTCCAACCACGCTTTCGAGAAGCCTCATTTGTCCCCCTTCCGGTATTCGTCCAGAAGCTTGCGCATCTCGGCGAGCTCCTTTTTCGTGGCCTTGCGCGCCGCGAGCGCACCCACCAAAAGCGCCTTTGCCGACCCGCTGAACGCCCGCTCCAGCAGATCGCCGGCGAGCTGGCGTTGTGTCCACTCACGCGGTCGCGCGGCGTTGTAGACGTGCGCCCGCTGCTTCTCATCGCGGCGCACGAGTCCCTTCTCCGCCATGATCTGCATGAATTTCAGGATGGTGCTGTATTGCGCCTGCCGCCGCCGGTTGATCACGTCATACACTTCGCGCACCGTGGCCGGCCCGATGCTCCACAGCACGGTCAGAATTTCCAGTTCGGCGTCAGTAGGTCTGGGCGGCTCGTCTGCCATGTACGAAGACTTTACTAGTAAACTTTTCGTATGTCAAGACATTTTAAGAGTAGGGCCCCGCTCAAGCCAGGCCTCTCCTTGCCCCCACATCCGCGTGCTTCAGCGGGTTGGACACGCCCGGCCCGCTACCGCGCAAGCTAACGAGCGGGATCTGCGATAACCAGAACACAGCGCGCCAAATCGCTGTTGAGGCGAATCGTATCCGGGCGAGCCTCCAATCGGATGGCGAGCGAGGCAGTGGAGTTCCTCGTTTCCACGGTCAGCGCGATACCAGGCATTACTCCCAGTCGTTCGAGCTCGCGAAGCGCGACAGCGTCGCGGTCGGAAACGCTGCTCACAATGGCTGGCGTGGCGAGCGGCCATTGCACCAGCGGTACTTCAGCACGGTACACACCGGCTTCATACTTTTGCGGGATCAGATGCCCGTGCGGATCCACCCGCGGGTCACCCAGAATCGCCGCGACGCGATCTTCGAACCGCTCGGAGATGAAATGTTCCAGGCGTTCCGCTTCCTCGTGCACTTCGTCCCAGGAGTACTTCAGAACATCGTGGAGAAACAATTCCAGCAGGCGGTGATGCCTCACCAGTTCCCAGGCTCTCCGTTTGCCGGCGGCCGTGAGGCGTACACCCCTGTGCTTTTCATAGATGACCGGAGCCGGACGCTGAGCCGCCAGCTTTTGCAGCATTCCGGTTACGGAAGGCGTGCGCACACCAAGACGCTCGGCCAGGGCGTTACTCATTACCTGCGAGTCTTCCGCGCCACCCAATTCCAGGATGGCCTTGAGATAGTCATCAACAGATTCTGACCTCCCGCTTGCTGCTGGTTTAGGCGGCACTAATATATCCTAAGCTAGCCAGGAAGCTGGCGCAAATAAAAAATTTACTCAGAAGTGCGTTGACGGAAGACCAGAAATTAGCTTAACCTAAGTTTCATGTTGTTTCGTGCTCGTTGCGTGCTGGCCGGCCTCACGCTTTTCGCCTGTGCCCCATCGCACCTGGTGGCGCAGGGCGAGACCACCAGCGCCATCGTGGGCACCGTGGCTGATCCCAGCGGAGCCGGTCTCCCCGGCGCCATCGTAACCGTCATCAGCACCGACACGGCATCGAAGCGCAGCGCAACAACCGATGACGCCGGCCGGTTCAGCTTCCCGCAGTTGAAGCCGGGTACATACAGCGTCAAGGCGGCGGCAAACGGGTTCGAACCCCAGACCAACGATGCGGTCTTCGCCGGCCTGGGACAGAAGCAGGCCGTCAACTTCACCCTAAAGCTTGCAACGGCGAAGGAAGAAATAGTCGTAAACACCGAGGCGCCCTTGGTTAATCCCGAAAATCCGAACACGACGACAACCCTCAATGCGCCCGCACTCGAGAACCTCCCCAACCCCGGCGGCGACCTGACGTACACGTTGCAATTCGCGGCGGGCGCCCTGATGAATACCGCCGGCAGCGGCAACGATTTTATTGGCGGCACGAACGGTTACGGCAACGTGCAGTTCAACGGCCTGCCGGCCCTCTCCAACGGCTACGTCGTGGACGGGCTCGAAACGAATGACCCTCTCACGAACCTGAACAGTGGTCTCTCGACGAATCTGGTGCTGGGCTTGAACTCGATCGCGGATGTCACGGTGAATACCCTCTCCTACACCGTCGACCAGGGCCGCTATGGAGCGTCGCAAGTCAACTACGTCACCAAGTCAGGGACGAATCATCTTCACGGAAACTTGTACGAACTCTGGAACGGATCGAAGTTCGATGCCGCCGACTTCTTCACTAACGCCACCCCGGCAAATCACAAGCCGCGCTCAACGGTGAACCATTTCGGGGGAAGCCTCGGCGGCCCGATTCTGCGCGACAAGCTGTTCTTCTTCTTCGACAGCGAATGGGTGCGGATTGCTCTGCCCATCGTGTCCGCCACAACGGTTCCAACGCCGGCTTTTCAGAAATATGTTCTGCAGCAGTTGCCGCTCGGCGGCACCGACGCCATTACCGGCTCCAGCTATCAGCCGGCGCCGCAACTGGTGCCGTTCTATCAAAGGATGTTCAGCCTCTACGGAAACACGGCCGGAACACCACTGCCCATTTTGGGCTGCCCGTTCAAAAGCGATAGCAGCCCGGCGCCAGGCGTTCCTCCGAACGGAAACGGTTGCGCCAACCGCCAGAGCATCTCGCATTCAAGCGACGATCACGAACAGGTGCAGACTGCGCGCATCGATTACGACATCAACGATCGCAACACCACGTGGTTCCGGTTTCAGGCGGACACCGGCCTGCAGGCCGCCTATACGGACCCGATCAATCCTCTGTTCAATGCCATATCGCCGCAGCCGCTCTACTCCTTCGCGGCCGGTTACGCCCACGTCTTTTCCCCGCGACTGGTGAACTATTTCAATCCGGCATTCTCCTGGTACGAGAGTCTCTTCGGCCCCGCTGATCTCGAAAAGACGCTCGCGGCGTTCCCTATCGTGCTACAGGGCAGCGGCGCGAATGCGCCTTTCACGACTGTCGGTGGGCTCGACAACACCTGGGTGCAGGGGCGGCGCGCGACCCGTTTCTTCATCAACGACAACCTGGCATGGACCAACGGCCCGCACGAGCTGCGCTTCGGAACCAATACCCGGATCTTCCGGCTGAATGACTACGACTTCGGTGAGGGAGCGGTTCCTCTGGTCACCTACACGACGCTGTCGCAATTCATCCATGGTGTCGCCTCGACGGCAACCAAGACATTTCCACTTGCCAACTCCGAGCCGTACAATTTCCTGAATCTCGATTTCTACGCTCAGGACACCTGGAAGGTGACCTCGAGACTGACGTGGACTTTCGGAATCCGCTCCACCGATAATTCCAATCCACTCAACCCGCACGACACGATTGCGCGCCTCGCAGGGTCGTTTGACTCGATTTCTCACGACGTAAACCAGCCGTTGAATGACGCCATACACACCGGCCTCGGCAGCATTTTCGATGCGACGCCGCTTGCGATACTCCAGCCGAGAACCGCGGTTGCATGGCAGGTCACGCCGAAGACGGTATTGCGAACGGGCTTCGGTCTTTTCAGCGATCTCCTGCCAGGGAGCATTGTCGATCTCGTCGGAGTCAATCCTCCGTACTCTCAGACCTTTCAGGGCGGCATATTAGGAACCGTGGGAGGAACGGTCATCGCACCAGGAGTGCCCAGCAGCGCCATTGACGCAACAGTGGCCGCGAATCAGGCATTCGAAACAGGCTTCGCGCATGGGCAACTCTCGTGCGCGTCGGCGGCGGCAAGTCCGGCCGCCTGTCTCAAACCAGTAGCGATTACCGCCGTCCCGGATGGAAAGCTGCACGCGCCCTATTTTATGGAATGGAGTCTCGGTTTGGAACGCCAGATCGGGAATACCATCAATCTGCGCGCCCAGTACGTCGGCACGCGCGCCGTGAATCAGCCCTACACCACCCAGGTGAACGGTTACCAGACCGTGTGCCAGGGCTGCTTCGCTCCGTTCCCTTATGGCTCACCGGCTGATCCGAGATTCGCCGCGGTAACACAACTCTCCACCGGCGCCAACAGCAACTACAACGGCCTGCAAACAACAGCCGAAAAGCGGCTCGGGCATGGTCTGCAAATCCAGGCGAACTACACTTGGAGCCACTGCATCGACACTGTTTCGAATGGCGGCTTCCTGCCGTTTTCCGCGGGCGGAATTCTTTCGCCGATTCCCGGCGACCTCGAGCGCGATCGCGGCCCCTGCGATTACGATGTGCGGCACAACTTCACCGCCAATTACCTGTACGAACTGCCGGTGAAACTCCGGGGCCGCCTCGGGGTTGCACTGAATCGATGGCAGGTATCCGGGTCCGTGTTCTGGCGCAGCGGGCTGCCGTTCTCGGTGTTCAGCGCGCCATATTCCGCGAACGGGAATGCCATTGTTGACGGCAGTGGTCCGGAGTTTGCCAGCGTCGTTCCCGGCGTGCCGCTCTATCAGCACAATCCGATTCCTGGTGTCACTCAGGCCGGTACGATTCAGTGGCTGAACCCGGATGCGTTCGTTTCCAGCACCGATCCAAGCACGGGCAAATGCGGCAACACTGCAAGCACCTGCCAGTTTGGAGACCTCGGCCGTAACGCTCTTCGTGGTCCCGACTTCACATGGAGCGACCTGTACCTCACCAAGTGGTTCACTCTGAATGAGCGCCTGAAACTGCGCATCGATGCCCAGTTCTTCAATCTGTTCAATCACCCGAACTTCGGACTTCCAGTGCTCGGCTATGCCGGCATTCCCGGCAAACCGTCCACCCAGACAGGTTTCGGCGCCTTGACGTACACCACGGCACCGCCCACCGGACTGCTTGGCGTTGGCCTGGGCGGTGACAGTTCCCCGCGCATGATCGCGTTTCAGGCACGGCTTGAGTTCTGACTCGCCGCTAGTAGATTCGACAGATTGACTGGAGCCGACCTCTCTCCTACGCTGGCTCTAGCAGACAGCGATGGAACAAGAACGAATGGCGGTTTGTGCCATGACTCGCGGTTCCGCTTGTTCGAGTCCCTCCATCTGGTCCGGCAACACGGCGTTGCTGATTTGCATGGCGCTGGCGACCGTGATCGTCCACGCCATCGTCGGGAACCGCTACGGTTTCCATTCTGACGAGTTGGCGGCGCTCGAAGACGCGCGGCACTTAGCGTGGGGCTACCCGGCGTACCCTCCCGTGACCCCTTTCTTTGGGCGGATATCGCTGATCTTGTTTGGCACTTCACTGGTAGGCTTCCGGCTCTTCGCGTCCCTGGCGCATGCGACCCCGGTAGTGCTGGCCGGATTGATGGCGCGCGATCTGGGCGGGAAACGTGGAGCGCAACTCGTCGCCGGGGCTGCCGTCCTGCCCTTCTCGATCGGCGGCGGCACGCTGATGCAGTACGTATCCTTCGATTACCTCGCGTGGGTGCTCACCGCGTGTTTCATCGTGCGCCTGCTCAAGTCCGGCGACCCGCGCTGGTGGGTGGCGGTCGGGGCCGGTATCGGCTTCGGCATGCTTTCGAAGTACACCATGGGCTTCTTTGTCCTTGCCATAATCGCCGGCCTTCTGCTGACCGATACCCGCCGCTGGCTGAAAAACAAGTGGTTGTGGCTCGGCGCGGCTATCTCGATTCTGGTGTTTCTGCCCAACCTGCTTTGGCAAGTGCAACAGCACTTCGTATCGCTCGACTTTCTGCAGCACATTCACACTCGCGACGTGCAGCAAGGCCGAACTAGGAGCTTCCTTCCCGATCAGCTCGAATTCTCCTACATTCCGCTGGGGGTAGCTGGCCTCTACTTCTATCTGTTCTCTCATCCAGGCAAACGCTTCCGCATGCTGGGCTGGATGTACGTCGTCACGCTGCTGTTATTGGTCATTGCGAAGGGCAGAAGCTACTACCTGTTCCCGGCGTACCCCATGCTTTACGCCGCCGGTGCAGTCTGGGGCGAGAGTTGGTTGGCAACGCTGCCGCGCGCGCAGGCGGCGACGATCTGGAGCATCGCGCGGTGGGTGCTTGCGTCCGGCGTG
>Ga0335077_10010692_pt1 | contig 11453 bp, 11 predicted proteins | sample Lox_Sample_31_FD_207151 | JGI IMG/M metagenome (GOLD analysis project Ga0335077, IMG submission 207151) | Soil microbial communities from Loxahatchee National Wildlife Refuge, Florida, United States - Lox_Sample_3.1 | ecosystem: Environmental > Terrestrial > Soil > Wetlands | place: USA...
TCGGGAGGTGACTTGAACATTCGGTCGAGTTGGAACGTGCCAGCTTGAAAACAGGAAAGATATTCAAACTTGCGAGACGGATTACCCGGATCATAAGCGTCGGGTTCGTGCTTCGTCCGGTGGACTTCGTGGCCGAGGATATCAGCAACAACAAGTTCTTTAACGAGTCCAGGTTGGAGCAAATTCTTGTATCCATGTTCTGTCGCAATCTCCTGTGCCTTTCGTACGTAGTTTATGATTTGTCGGATATAATTCACTGATTTTGAACGAAGCTATTTCGTTTGATGCAATTTGTCGAGCGTATGAAGCTCACGCCCTTGCGTCTGTTGCAGTCTAACTATTGCCCAAAAAATTTCTGGATTTCCTTCACCACTGCCACGAACTGGTCCACTTCGGCTTTGGTGTTGTAGAAGTAAAAACTGGCGCGGGCGGTGGATTCCACGCCAAGTTTGTGCATGAGCGGCTGGGTGCAATGATGGCCGCCGCGCAAGGCAACGCCCGCCTGGTCCGCCAGCGTCACCACGTCATGTGCGTGAACGTCCTTCAGCAGAAAACTTACGAGGCCGCCGCGATTTTGTTTCGGGCCAAACAAGCGGATGTCTTTGATCGCCGCCAGTTTTTCGTAAGCGTAATGCGCGAGTTCCTGGTCGTGTTCCCAGATGTTCCCGCGCCCGATGTTGTCGAGATAATCCATCGCCACGTGCAGGCCAATCGGGCCGGAGATGTCTGGCGTGCCGGCCTCAAACCGGTGCGGGGCTTTCTTGAACTCGGTCTTCTGGTATTCCACCGACAAAATCATTTCACCACCGCCCTGATACGGCGGCATAGCGTCGAGCAGTTCCTGCCGACCCCACAACACGCCGATGCCGGTCGGCCCGCAAATCTTGTGGCCGGAGAACACGAAGAAATCGCAGCCCATGGCCTGCACGTCCACGGGCATGTGCCCGGCGCTCTGCGCGCCGTCCACGAGCGTCGTGATACCGAGCTTGCGCGCCCGGGCGCAAAGATCAGTCACGGGATTTACAGTTCCAAGCGAATTGGAAATGTGCACCATCGAGAACACTTTCACCCGTTTCGTCAGCAGCGAATCGAGCTTGGACAAATCGAGCATGCCTTCGTCGCCGGTGATGGGCACATAGGCGATTTTTGCGCCGGTGCACTGGGCAAGCAACTGCCACGGCACGAGGTTGCTGTGATGCTCCATCTCCGTAAGCAGGATCACGTCGCCGGCTTTCAAATTCTTCCCGCCCCAGGAACTCGCAACCAGATTGATGCCTTCGGTCGTGCCGCGAGTGAAAACAACCTCCTCGGCGCTTCTGGCGTTGATGAATTTGGCTGCGCGCGCCCGGGCCGTTTCGTAAGCCGCGGTGGCGCGGTTGCTCAACTCATGGATGCCGCGATGGACGTTGGCGTTGTCGCGTTCGTAGTAATGCTCCAGCGCCTTAATCACCACGCGCGGTTTCTGCGACGTGGCGGCATTGTCGAAGTAAATCAGCGGCTTGCCGTGGATCTGCTGGTCGAGGATGGGAAAATCCTTTCGCAGTGTGGCCCAGTCAATTTGCTTTGGTGTGGTCATTAATCTGTGGGTAGGGACGCCCGCCTCGGGCGTCCGCCGCAAACGGACCCGGACACGCTGGCAGCGCGTCCCTACCAATTACATCAGCCCGAGTTGCAGCTTGGCCGCCTCGGTCATCATGCCCTGGTTCCACGGCGGGTCCCAAACCAGCTCGACGTTCGCCTCGTCAATCGGCTCCAGCGAGAGCAGTTTGTTCTGCACGTCCTGCGCCAGCATTGGTCCCATGCCGCAGCCGGGCGCGGTCAGCGTCATTTTCACGTCGGCCTTGAAATTGTTTTCGCCGGCGGGCGTCAGGTGGCAATCGTAAATCAGGCCGAGGTCAACAATGTTGACAGGAATTTCCGGGTCGTAACACGTCTTGAGCGCGTCCCAGACCTGTTTCTCCAATTGCTCCGGCGTGATGGGACCACTTGCTGCCGCCGGTTTGGTCTCCGCCTCCATGCCCAGCGCGTCGGCGTCCTTGCCGTCAATGCGGAACATGTTGCCGTTGACGATGACAGTGTAACTGCCGCCGAGCGATTGGGTGATGTACGCCTGTTCGCCCTTTTGCAGCGTGACCTTGGTGCCGACGGGCACCACGGCGGCTTCCACGTCCCGATTCAAAGTTTTTGGTTCAGAATTCATAACGTGCTTAAGTTTAATTTACTTCAGGTATCATCGCCGCAAACGCGGGCGAAATCAATCAGGTCCGTTCGTTTTCCGTCGTCACCGGTTTGGCGTCGCCTTTCAACGCCGCCATGACGGCGTGCCACGAAAGAATGGCGCATTTGACGCGCGCGGGAAATTTGTGCACGCCCGCGAACACGGCCAGCTTGCCGACGTCACCGTTGACGCGGCCGGTCGTGACCATTTCGTGGACTTGCCCGAACATCTTTTCCACGTCGGCTTTCGTTTTGCCCTTGGCAAATTCCGTGAGCAGCGACGCCGACGCCTTGGAAATGCAGCAGCCGGAGCCAACGAAACTGATGTCCTTGATTTTGTCGCCTTCCAACGCCAGAAACAGCTTCAACTGATCGCCGCAGAGGGGATTGTGACCTTGCGCGAAGCAGGTCGCGGCGGGCATTTCGTGGAAATTCCGCGGTTGCTTGCAATGGTCAAGAATGACCTGCTGATAAAGGTCGCTCAGTTCGTCAAACATAAATGTTTTGGGTAGGGACGCCTCGCCGAGGCGTCCGGCGCGCCCGGCGGTCGCGCCCTACCTATTTTCCCAGCAAATGCGGATTGGCCTCCAGCCGATCCCAGACAACTTTGTCCAGTTGCTCGCGCACGGCGTCGTGCTTCACGCGCGCGATGATTTCGCCGGCAAAGGCGTGAATCAACATCCGCCGCGCGGTGCTTTCGGAAAGGCCGCGCGAACGCAGGTAAAAAATCGCCTCGTCGTTCAACTGGCCGACGGTCGCGCCATGCGTGCATTTCACGTCGTCGGCGTAAATTTCAAGCTGCGGCTTGGTGTCGGCGGTGGCATCGTCGGAAAGCAGCAAATTTTTGTTCGTCTGCTTGGCGTCGGTTTTCTGCGCCACGGGATGAACATAAATCCGCCCGTGGAAAACGCCCTTGGATTTGTCGTCGAGGATGCCGTTGAAATACTCGTGGCTGGCGCAATGCGGTTGCGCATGTTCGACAATCATGTGGTGATCGGCGAGCTGCTCGCCGCGCGTGAGGTAAAGGCCGTTCAAAATGCATTCCAAACCCTCGCCGGCGAGTTTGGCGCGGATGTTATTGCGCGACAACTTTGCGCCCAGCGCGAAGGAATGAACGTTCACGTTGCTGGTGCGACCGAGGCTCCCGGCGATGGTCGCCAGATGAAACGCGCCCAACGCCTCATCCTGAAATTTCACGTGTTCCAGCGCCGCGTTATCACCGGCGACAATTTCCGTGACGGCATTGGTGAAATACGCAGCATCATCCGCGGCCAGGTAGCTTTCAATGACCGTCACCTCGCTGCCGGCCTCGGCGATGATGAGATTACGCGGCTGGATTGTGTCACCGCTGTGCTTCGCCGTGGAGATAAAAATAAGCTGGATGGGCTCTTCGACATCCTGGTTGGCCGGAATATGGACGTAGCCGCCATCGAGGAAAAACGCCTGATTCAACGCAGCGAATGAATTGTCATCCGTTAAGGCAAACCGGCCGAGTTGCTTTTCGATAAATGCAGAATCCGTGGCCAGCGCGGCGGCGAGACTGGCGGCTTTCACGCCATCCGGCAGTTTGCCCGCGGCAGACAGCGCGGCATTGAAATGTCCGTTCACAAAAACCAACCGTGAACCGGGCAAATGCGCGAAGACGTACTTCTCCAAAGCGGCCTTGGCAGCGGCGTCATTCGCCGATTCCGCCGCCGGCTTAAACGGCAGCCGGGCCAGCGGCGCGACGTTTGTGAAGCGCCAGTCTTCGTCATGAATCGTGGGAAAGCCGAGTTCGGCAAAGCGCGCCATGGCGGCCTGGCGAAGCGGCAACAGCCACGCCGGTTGTTGCGGTTCCGCCTCGAAACGGCGGAATTTTTCCAGAAACGGTTCAGCGCCTGTTGCGGATGTCTTGGGTGTCGTCTGCGTCATTTTTGCCCATCCATGTTCAATTCAAGCGAACAATTTTCCATGCAACCCGCCCCGGCGCAAGTTAGGAGTTTAAGCTGTGGCGCCGACCTCCGGTCTGTGAAACCGAACCCCACAGGCCGGAGGCCTGGGCTACTATCGGAGCGCGCTTGTTTTCGGGCGCAAAGCTGGCAACTTGATGGAACATGCTCACACAAGCAGACATCCAAAACGCGCTGAAGGCCGTCAAATATCCGGGCTTTTCGCGCGACATCGTCTCGTTCGGGCTGGTGAAGGAAATTTTCGCCGCCAACGGCGCGGTGAGTGTATCGCTGCAACTTACTTCAGCCAATCCCGCCGCCGCGCAACAAATCAAGGAAGAATCCGAACGCGTTTTGAAAGCGTTGCCCGGCGTGAAGCGCGTTCGGGTTGAAGTGCAACAGCCCGCCGCCGGGCAGGCGGCGCCAACCAATCCCTTTGCGAATCAAAATCGCGTGCCGGGCGTCAAGCGCGTCATTGCCATCGCCAGCGGCAAGGGTGGCGTCGGCAAATCCACCGTGGCCGCCAACCTCGCGTGCGCACTCAAACATCTCGGTGCCAGCGTCGGGTTGCTGGACTGCGACATTTACGGACCAAGCATTCCGCTGATGATGGGCGTGCACGAGCGCCCAACCATCAGCCCGCGGGAACAACTGGTTCCGCCGTTGGGCCATGGCGTGAAGGTGATGAGCATCGGTTTGCTGCTCACCGACGAGCAACCGGTGATCTGGCGCGGGCCGATGATTACGAAGACCATCCAGCAATTCCTGATGGCGGTGGAGTGGGGTGAACTGGATTTTTTGCTCGTGGATTTGCCGCCCGGCACGGGCGACGCGCAACTGTCGCTGTGCCAGACCGTGCCGCTCGACGGCGGCGTCATCGTGACCACCCCACAGGAGGCGTCACTCGGCGTCGCGCGCAAAGGCATTGCGATGTTCAACAAGGTGAACGTGCCAATCCTCGGCATCGTCGAGAACATGAGCTATTTCACCGCGCCGAACGGCGAACGCGTGGAAATTTTCGGCCATGGCGGCGGTAAAACCGAGGCAAAGCGGCAAAACGTGCCGTTCCTCGGCGAAGTGCCAATTTTCACGGAAATCCGCGAAGGCGGCGACCGGGGTATGCCGGTGGTAGTATCGGCGCCGGATAGTCCAGCAGCTCAAGCATTTATTGAAATCGCCACGTCACTGCACAGGCAATTGTAACAACCCCCTATTACATAACATCTTCATCTTTAGTCGGTTACGATTTTAAGTCGAGATTTTTATTGCAATCCGGTTGAAAAGCCCTATTTTAGGGGTCAAATTTTCTATGTCGAACGCTATGAAAGGCGCATCTCCAGCGGACGATTTGTTGAAGAACTCCTCGCTTTATCGCGAGTTCCAAGCCGAGCGCGAGGAAATTCTCAAGCACAAGTGGATTGAGTCGGAAAAGGCCGGGCACGACATCGGATTCGAACGGGCGTTGACGGATTGGATTATCAAGCACCGGGCGAACTGGCGTCGGGCACGCCAAAACGCCGGCCACTGACAAGATAAAAAATTCGTTCCTTTAAGGCGGCCCCGCGAGGCCGCCAAGGAAAATCATGAACGCAGATTGCGCGACGCGAATCAGCTCCGCCGGGCGGAGCGGTTTGCGGTTTTTTATTTCCTTCACCGGAACACGGAGTACCGTGTGGCACATTGATTTTTGATTTTGCTTTATGGCTGAAGCCACCGTCATCCTCGATGCCGCCGCGATTCAACGCGCGCTGACCCGCATCGCCCACGAAATCGCCGAACGCAATAAAAACGGCACGGCGGTCGTCCTCGCCGGCATCCCGGTCGGCGGCGATCATCTGGCCCAACGGCTGGGTAAAATCCTTTCCGAAATCTGGCGCCAGCCCGTCCCGGTCGGCATTCTGGATGTGTCCATGCACCGCGACGACCTGGATCAACGCGCCGCGCCGGAAATTCATCCCACCGTCATGCCTTTTGACGTGACCGGCAAAACGGTCGTGCTGGTGGACGACGTCCTGTTCAGCGGCCGCACCACGCGCGCGGCCATGGACGCGCTCAATGATTTTGGCCGGCCGAAAAAAATTCAACTGGCCGTGCTCATTGACCGCGGCCATCGCGAACTGCCGATCAAGGCGGATTTCGTCGGCAAAAACGTGCCGACCGCCGAAAATGAAAAAATCCGCGTGCGGCTTAACGAAAATGACGGCGTGGACGAAGTCGTGCTGGAAAGGCTGAAATGATCTGGCAACGCAAACATTTGCTCGACATTGAATCGCTCACGGCGGATGAAATCGTCACTGTGCTCGACACGGCGCGGGCGTTCAAGGCGGTCGGCGAACGCGCCATCAAAAAAGTCCCCGCGCTGCGCGGCAAAACGGTCATCAACCTGTTCGTCGAGCCGTCCACGCGGACGCGCATCAGCTTTGAACTGGCTGAACAACGGCTGTCGGCGGACGTCATCAATTTTTCCGCCGAGGCGTCATCGTTCAAAAAGGGTGAGACCCTCAAGGACACGGCGCGCAACCTCGAAGCGCTCAACGCCGATTTCATTGTCATCCGCCACAGCGCCTCCGGCGCGCCGCATTTTCTGGCGCGCGTGCTCAATGCCAGCGTCATCAACGCCGGTGACGGCGCACACGAACATCCCACCCAGGCGCTGCTGGACGTGTTCACCATTCGCGAGCACAAGGAAAAAATTGAGGGACTGAACATTACAATTTTAGGCGACATCCTTTACAGCCGCGTGGCGCGCTCGAACATCTGGGCGCTGCGGAAACTGGGGGCGAGGGTGACGCTCTGCGGGCCGGCCACGCTGGTGCCGAAAACCTTCGAGCAAATGGGTTGTCGCGTGACCTACGACGTGGACGAGGCGATTCGGGACGCGGACATTATCAACCTGCTGCGCATCCAGCACGAGCGCCAGCGCAAGACGATGTTTCCCAGCATCAACGAGTACATTCAACTCTTCGGTCTCAACCAAGCGCGCCTCGCGAAGGCGAAGTCCGATGCGCTCATCATGCATCCCGGCCCGATTAATCGTGGCGTGGAAATTGACAGCGACATCGCCGACTCGGGGCGGTCACTGGTGCTGGAACAGGTGACCAACGGCCTGGCGGTGCGCATGGCCGTCCTTTTCCTAGTCAACGGCGGCAAAGGGCCGCTGGAAGTAACGGGGAGCTAAGTTTTATTTTCGCTTCCAAAAAATCAGGAACGCGCCGAATAATCCCACCACCACGCCGGCCACATAATAGTGGGTCGCCTTGCCCAAGGGGGCACCGGTGAACGCCTTGGTGAACTGCGAGCCAATCGAATTGGCCACGTCATGTCCCCGCCACAGCAGAAACAAGCCGATGACCAGGCAAATCACGCCGATTGCTTTCTGCATAAGTTCTTTCAGGTTAAACGTTCTTGCCCGCCGGCAAAGACGGCGGATTCCTTGCACCTAACCACGGCAAAGTTTTAACCAAGCCGGCGGAAATTGCGAGCAATATATAAATCCACAGAGCCGGGGGTTTCCAGTTGCTTCAACGACCATCAAGGCTGCCAGAGGGCGCGCCAGAATTGTTGCGGCGTACCCGGTGGAATCGGATTGGTGAAGTTCAAAGCGCCACTGGGAAGCGTGTTGGTTGAGACAGGGATCCACGTCGTAAGATTCGTGGAAGTCTGAACCACGTACGAAACATTTGTATCGCCCAGCAGTCGGAAGACAAACTGGTCGGCGGAACCGGACACTACCTGTAATTGCGGCGTCGCCGGCGTGCCCGAAGTAATCGTGAATGAAATGGGCAGCGTGGTCACCGGGAGGAGCGGATCGCCGGTGTTGACGAAGAGCGTGAAGGTATAAGTGCCGGGTGCAAGCCCCGCCGGGTCAAAAGCCAGATAAATCGTCAAGGCGCTCGACTTCGACACATATCCGTTGGTGGAGGAAAAACTCAACCACGCCGGAACCGCACCGGTGGAGGAGAGCGAATAGGATAAAGGCAGACCGCCGCTGTTGGTGATCACCAGCGGCACATTAAAAGACGGCGAGTTGGTAACCACCGTCTGGGTTAGATTGGGAGCAACAATTCCCGCTTGTGCCGGAATGCCGACATAAAGCGCCACAGAACGCAAAATCGGCGGCGTGGTAAGTGTTACCGGCGCGTTGCTGCCGGTGACGGTAAAAGTGAAATTGCTGATGGCACCGGCACCGAACGTGTCCCACCAAGTGCCGGAATAAGTGCCCGGATCCAGGCCGGCGACAACCACGGTACCCGTGACGCTCGGCCCCGGCGTGGCTGCGAAGACGTTGGTGCGGTTCCATAACCAGAGTGCCTGCCAATTGTTCGTGCCAATCGCATAGGCGCCGAGCGCGTACACATACGGATTGAGCGTGATGTTGCCGAGCAGAATCCAGTCCAGACCGTTGTTGGTAATGTTGATGCTGTGCGAGCCGGCGGAAACCGGAATGGACGCGGTGAAATTTGTGGACGTGTTGCCGCTCGCAGATGGAAATGAAATATTGGTCCGCAAACTGCCATCGAGAAAAATCTCCAGGCCGGCGCCGGATTGGGCAATCTGCAGTACTTGAACCGAAAATGTTCCACTTTGAGGGTAATTGACAAGGAACGTATAACCATTCGATGTCATGGCGCTATGATAATAACCTTGAAGATAACTGGAAGCCGAACCGATGCCATCGGGCGCGGCGTCTCCAATTGTGTACGTACTCTGGGTGTTCGTTACCCAGCCACCGCCGGGCGAAAACGTCAGTGGGCCGAGGGCACCGCCGGTGACTTGTGGGATGGATTTGGTTAAGGCGTTCTGGTCGGCCAAACCGGACACGGTGACAAAATCAGCCGCGGCTTGAATCAGAAAATAGTCATTGTTCGGATCAATGGTATCCCAATACCACGGTTGCGCGCCGCCGGATTGCGCCGCCATCAAGCCAGCCCAGATGGGAGGACTGATGCCCAGGTGCGGCGTCGTGTTGATGCCGCATTCGCCGCTGAAATCCGGCCCGACCGGTTGTGAGGCGGTGATGTCCGGCGCGCCTTGAATGCCCGATATCAGGTCGGACGGATAATCGTGATGCTGATAATAGTCGGTTTCGTCCCAAATCGGCTCATTGAGTGCGGAGCTGGTTGTGATTAAATGATGATACGTGTCCAGGGAACGGAGGAAGGTTGCCATTTCATTGTGCCACGCCTCAATAATGTTCCACAGATTGAGGTGCCCGGCGTCGGTAAACTGCACTTCGTTGAACAACTCGAAGGACATGATGGAAGGCGAATAACCCCAGCGCGCAACAATGTACCGGAGTTTGCGCTTGGTCAGCGACCTGGCCTCCGGGTCGGTGAAAAAGTTCGTCGAGGCGGAAAGGAACCCGCCGTTCGCCGTGTTGTAGGGATTCTGTTCCCAGTTTGGGTCCGTGTTGCTGATGTTGGTGCTCGAATACTGTCCGTGATGCTGCAGCGTCATTTGGAAATGGATGCCGGCCTGATCGGCGGCGGCGACAATCGCGTCCCAGTGTTGCGCGTTGGTCAGGCTCAATTGGCCAAAGGTGTTATTGACCTTGGGCCAGTCCAGATTGAGACCCAGAGTCGTGCCATTGTCATAAAAATGGGTCATCCATACCCGTGACCAGTTTTCGTGTGCCGCGCCCATTTTGGGGAAGATAGTCGTAGCCCGGTAATCTCCGCCTGAGTTATTGGTGTAACCCCATGCAACATCTTGTCCAACAGGGAAAAACCGCCGGCCATTGCTGGTAATGAAGCGGCGTGGGTTGGTGGGGTCCACCTGCACGAAACCGGGGCTGGTCGGGAAGCCGGTCACGGTCCAGGAAGCCGGCGACAAATTGCTGAACAACAACGGCGAACCGTTCAGCGTGATGTTGCTGATGCTGTAAACTCCAGCCATTGTCGGCGTGTGGCGCACGCGCCAGGTGGTGCCGCCATCGAAAAATGCGGGCAGGGAAACCGTGCTTGAATCCGGCTGAACAATCAGCACACGCACGTCATTGCTGTAATCAAACGGGTCCGCAATCGGGGTGTTTACCGTGAACGAGGCCTCAATTTTCGGATACGTGCCTTGGGCGTGAACAAGAACCGGAAACCAAACTGAAAAAATGGCGAGAATTGCGACTTGTAAGGACCATGCGCCTGAAGCGGTCCTCTGGAACGACGGGTGCATGATGTTAAGGTGCCTTATTCCAGGTGATTACACAAGCTGGAATCTTGATCGATGGTTGAGTCACAAGAATATTCCGCGTATTCAAAGTAATGAGAAACGGTCCACATTTTGCGGTTCTCCTCAATAATTTTTGCGAGGATCGACGCCTGATATCGAAATTAAATCTGCAACAACTTGATTTGCTCGTTGTCCTTCTCCACCGCCTCGCCCAGCGTCTGTGCATGGCGGCGGCGATGTTCGATGATGTGCTTGTCCAGCACCGGATCGTACGGCACGGGATATTGGCCGTCGTAACAAGCCATGCAAAAGGATTCCTTCGGCAAACCGGTCGCCTTGACCATGCCGGCCTGCGAAAGGTAGTGGAGCGAATCGGCGTTCAAATAACGGCGGATTTCATCCACACTGTGGTTGGCCGCCATGAGTTTGCTGCGATCGGGGAAATCAATGCCATAGACGCACGGGTTCATGTGCGGCGGACAACTCACCAGCACATGAACTTCCCTGGCGCCCGCTTCCTTGAGCGTCTTCACGCGCGCTTTGCAGGTCGTGCCGCGCACGATGGAATCGTCCACGCTGACGACGCGTTTGCCCTTCACCAGCGAGGCAATCAGGTTCAATTTCACGCGCACGTCGAAATCGCGGATGAGCTGCGTCGGTTGCAGGAAACTGCGCCCGACGTAGTGATTGCGGATGAACGCCATCTCGAACGGGATGCCGGATTGTTCGGAGTAGCCGAGCGCCGCGCACACGCCGCTGTCCGGCACGGGAATCACCAGATCGGCCTGGACGGGATGTTCGCGCGCGAGCTGGCGGCCCATCTCCTTGCGCACGTCATAGACGCTGCGCCCACGGATCGTGCTGTCCGGTCGCGCGAAATAAACATATTCAAAAATGCAAAATGCCCGGCGCGTGTGTTCGGGAAACGCCTGCAGGCTGACCACGCCTCTTTCGTTGATGATGACGATTTCCCCCGGCTCCACATCGCGCACGAACTCCGCCTGAATCTGGTCAAACGCCACCGATTCGCTGGCCAGCGCCCAGGAACCGTCCACCCGGCCCAGCGCCAGCGGACGAAACCCGAACGGATCGCGCGCGCCGATCAATTCCTTTTCGGTCATGATGATTAGTGAATACGCGCCT
>Ga0335077_10010695_pt1 | contig 11453 bp, 11 predicted proteins | sample Lox_Sample_31_FD_207151 | JGI IMG/M metagenome (GOLD analysis project Ga0335077, IMG submission 207151) | Soil microbial communities from Loxahatchee National Wildlife Refuge, Florida, United States - Lox_Sample_3.1 | ecosystem: Environmental > Terrestrial > Soil > Wetlands | place: USA...
AGGCGGCGATCGATTTCGTCGCGACCATCCCCGAGCTCGACGCCGGCAAGGTCGGCATCTACGGCTGGAGCATGGGCAGCTATTGGGGGCCGCGCGTCGCCGCGTTCGACCCGCGCGTGAAGGCGCTGGTCGGCGCCATGGGCAACTATCTGCAGAAGGACACGATCTTCAAGCACTCCAAGCCCGCCTATCGCGCCAACTACATGTATATGTCGAACACCTACGACGAGGACGCGTTCGACGCCATGGCGGCGCAGATGACGCTCGCGCCGCTCGCCGGCAAGATCAAATGCCCGACGCTTTTGGCGATGGGCGAATACGACGAACTGTGCCCGCTCGCTGATGGCGAGCGCATGTTCGATCTGCTGTCGTGCCCGAAGGAAATGTGGGTCTACGAGGACGAGACGCACGTCTTCGGCAGTCGCCTGCCGGACTTCTATCTGCACGTCGCCGACTGGATGCGCGACGCGCTGGCAGGAAAATTTCCCGCGGGCTACAAAAAGCGCATCGATCACGCGGCGCGCTGACGCTGCTCCCACCACACGCTCAAGCCGACGGTCTCGCATTGAAAAGGACATGAGTATGAGCCGCGGTCCCTGGATCGATCATTTCGGCGACAATTTTCTCTGGTCGAATGCGACCCTGATCCTCAAGGGCATGGCGCCCTATGGCGTGGTGGCGCTCGAGGAGATCGACCGCTGCTGCGAGAAGCTGCGTCCGCGCTGGGGCGAGGTGGATCGCGGCAAGGCCTGGTTCGAGGAATGGCGCGCGTTGGGCGAGGCGATCGAGAAGCGCGGCGACGACGCGCTCGCCAGGAATCGCACGATCACCGCAGGCGACTATTACCTGCGCGCGGGCATCTATCACTACAACGCCGAGCGCTTCATCGTGCCCGGTGCGGAAAAAAAGGCGCAGTGCGCCCACGCCTATAAGGTCTGGCACCAGGGCATCAGACTGCGCCAGCCGAATGTCGAATTCATCGAGGTGCCCTATGCAGGCACCACGCTGCCGGCGCTGTTCATGAAGGCGCCGGGCGAAGGGCGAAAGCCGACGGTGGTCGTGGTCAACGGCATGGACAATGCCAAGGAGATGAGCATCTTTTTCTGCGGTCTCGAATTTGCCCGCCGCGGCTGGAACACGCTCTGTCTCGACGGACCCGGCATGGGCGAGATGCGGCGTATGCGCGACATGCCGAGCCGCTATGACTACGAGGTGCCGGGCAGCGCGGCGCTCGACTATCTGCTGACGCGGCCGGAGGTCGACGGCAAGCGCGTCGCCATCATGGGCTACAGCTTCGGCGGCTACTATTCGTCGCGCATCGCCGCCTTCGAGAAGCGTTACGCCGCCTGCATCGCGCTGTCGGCGCTGCATTGGGATCTCGCCGCCTGGCAGCAGAAGATCAAGGACGCCAACCGCAACGCGCCGGGCAGCGTGGCGCAATCGAACTTCCAGTGGCGCTGGGTCGCCGGCGCCAAGGACGAGGACGAGGGCATCGAGATCGCCAAAAAGTTCTCGCTCAAGGACGTGGCCAAGGCCATCAGCTGTCCGTTCCTGGTCACGCATGGCGGCAACGACCGCGTGGTGCCGGTCGAGAACGCGCAGAAGCTTTATGACGCGGTCGGCTCCAAGAACAAGACCATCAAGATCTTCAGCGCCGAGGAGGGCGGCGCCGAGCACGCCCACGTCGACAACCGCCAGATCGGCATCGATTTCGCCGCCGACTGGCTCGGCGACAATTTCTAGGCGCGACCGTTATTCCGTTTCGTCGCTCACCGGCGAGGTGACGACCAGGAAGACGAGGTCGGAAAGCCCGCTGTTGGAGATGGAATGTTCCACGCCGGGCGGCAAGAAAATGAAGTCGTGCTTGCGCACGACGTGGTCCTCGCCGGCGATGTGCATCAGGCCTTCGCCCTCGATGACGTGATAGACCTGTTCCTGCACCTTGTGGCTATGCACCTTCACATAGGCCATCGGCTGATACATCGAGATGCGATAGTCGATTGAGCGCGAGGCCGCGGTCTCCGGCATCACCAGCGGCTTCGACAGGGCGCCGCCGAAGTGGTCGGGAAACTGCCGCCACGGCACTGCGGCGACGTTGCGGATGAACCACTTGCGCTCGCTCGCCATGACGTTTCCTCCCTCGCAAATGCGCCGGACCGCCAATACCACATTATCAATTGACGTGCAGCATTATGAGACCTAGCTTCGCGCGGCCAAAAAAACAGCGCGAAACGGGAGGTTCTGCGGATGTCGACCACCAACAAGCTCAACGGCGCGCAGGTCATCGTCGACTATCTGATCCAGGAAAAGTGCCCCTACGTCTTCGGCCTCTGCGGCCACGGCAACATCCAGTTCATTGACGCGCTGTACGAGCGGCAGAGCGACATCAAGACCGTCTCGGTGCACCACGAGAGCGTCGCCGGCTTCATGGCCGACGTCTATTACCGCGTGTGCGGCCGGCCGACGGCGACCTTCACTTCGTGCGGACCGGGCTCGGCCAATCTGCCGATCTCGCTCGCCAACGCGTTCCTCGACTCGGTGCCGTTCATGGCGGTGACCGGCAACGTGCCGACCAGCCAGTTCAACCGCGGCGCCTTCCAGGAAATGTACCGGCACTACCAGGCCGACTTTCCCTCGACGGTGCGCACGCTCTGCAAGAAAGTGTTCCAGCCGACGCGCGGCGAGATGGTGCCGCTGGCGGTGCGTCAGGCGTGGAAGACCATGATCACCGGGCGGCCGGGGCCGGTGGTGCTCGACGTGCCGTTCGATGTGTTCATGGAGGCTGCTGCAGAGGAGGCGCCCGACGCGCAGGCGTGGAACGGCAACATCTCCAGCCGCTGCGGTGCCGATCCCGACGGCGTGGTCAAAGCGGTCGACCTGCTGCTTGGCGCCGAGCGCCCCTGCATCATCGTCGGGCAGGGCGTGCGTTACGGCGGCGCGTCCGACGATCTGTTGAAGCTTGCCGAGCGGCTGCAAATTCCGATTGCCGCGTCGGCGAGCGGCCTTGGCGCCATCGACACGCATCATCCGTTGGCGCTCGGCCTTGTCGCCCGCGGCGGGCATTACCAGGCGAACCAGGCCACGCGCCAGGCCGACGTGCTCTTGGCGCTCGGCGTGCGCTTCGACGATCGCACCTCGTCGTCGTGGATTCCCGGCTACTCCTTCACCATCCCGCCGACCAAACTGATCCATGTCGACATCGATCCGGAAGAGATCGGCCGCAACTATCCGGTGGCGCTCGGCCTGATGGCCGACGTGCGCACCTTCTTGCGCCAGGTTCTCGCCGAACTCGATCGCCGCAAGGACGCCGACAAAAAACTCGACGCCCGCAAGAAGTGGCTTGGCGCGATCGACGGCTATCGCAAGGAATGGGACAAGCTGGTCGCGCCCGGCTTCACCGACGATTCGGTGCCGATCAATCCGCAGCGTGCGGCGCTGGAGATCGACAAAGGATTGCCGGAGGACGCGATTCTGGTCAGCGACATCGGCGTGCACCACAACTGGCTGCTCGGCTACACCAAGCCGCGCCGGCCGGACTCGTTGATCGGCTCGATGGGCTTCGGCCCCATGGGCTTCGGCGTTGCCGGCGTGCTCGGCGCCAGGTTCGCCGCGCCCGACCGTCCTTGCGTGTCGGTGTGCGGCGACGGCGCCTTCTTCATGCACGCCAACGTGCTCGGGACCGCGGTCGAATACGACCTGCCGGTCGTCTGGGTGGTGTGGAACAATTACGCCTATGCCTCGATCCGCGGTCTGCAGCGCGGCTACTTGAAAGGCCGCGAGCTGGCCACCGACTTCCACGATCCGAAGACCGGCGCGCGCTACAATCCGGACTTCGCCGCCATGGCGCGCTCGGCCGGCGTCGAGGGCGTGCGCATCGACCGCGCCGGCGACCTCGCCGAAGCCGTGCGCAAGGGCATCGCCGCCAACAAGCCTTATCTCATCGACGTCGACATCGCCGCCGACGTCAATCCGGCCGGCGCCGGTGTTTGGGAATTGCCCGGACTCGGGCAGAGCAAGCCGTCGATCGGCACGCGCTACCAGCCGGCGTGAACGGCTGACGAAATCAAAGAGCAAATCGGGGAGAACGCATGAACCTTGCAGGCAAGAAAGTGGTGGTCGTCGGCGGCTCGTCGGGCATCGGGCTGTCCACCGCCGAAATGGCCAAGAAGGAAGGCGCCGAAGTCGTCATCGCCTCGCGCAGCGCCGAGAAACTCAAAGCCGCGGCCGACAAAATCGGCGTGAGGGCGATCGCGACCGACGTCACCAGCGACGACAGCGTGACCAATCTGTTCAAGCAATGCGGCGCGGTCGATCATGTCGTGGTGACCGCCGCGCAGCTCAAGACCGGCCCGTTCAAGACGGTGTCTATGGACGACGTGCGCGCCACCATGGAAGGCAAGTTCTGGGGCGCCTGGCGCTGCGCGCGCGGGGCCGAAATCCGCGCCGGCGGCTCCCTCACGCTGGTCTCCGGCTTTCTCAGCATCCGCCCGCGGCCGGCTGCGGCCATTGTCGCCGTGACCAACGGCGCGCTCGAATCGCTCACGCGCGCGCTGGCGCTCGAGCTTGCGCCCATTCGCGTGAATTGCGTGTCGCCCGGCCTGATCGACACGCCGATCCGCGCCGCCATGCCGGAGGCCGCGCGCAAGGACATGCTGGCCAAGGCGGCGGCCGCGCTGCCGGTCAAACGCGTCGGCTTGGGCGAGGACATCGCGCTGCAGATCCTCGCTTTCATGAACAACGGCTTCGCCACCGGGTCGATCGTCTATCTCGACGGCGGCGGGCTGATGATCTGAGGAGCAGCTGATGAGCTATGTCATGGTGGCGCGCTGGCGCCCGCGCCAAGGCGAGACCGGCAAGATCGAAGCGATCTTGCGCGAATTGGCCGCGGCCATCCGCAAGGAACCGGGCAATCGCGAATTCACGGTGCTTCGCGGCCACGACGACGCCGATGAGTTCCTGCTCTACGAGATCTACGCCTCGGAGCAGGCGTTCCGCGATCATCAACAGACCGAGCACTTCAAGCGCCTGGTGCTCGGCGAGGCGGTGCCGCGCCTCGCGTTGCGCGAGCGCCGCGCCTACTCGGTCGCCGGCGACTTCTGACCGTAACGCTTACGCGCTGCGATAGAGCTTGGTGAGCACAAATTCGCGGTGGCCCAGCGCCTCGGCTGCGGTCAGCCGCCCGTTGGCTGTGCGCATGATCATGGCGATCAGTTCGTCGCCGGCCTGCGGAATCGTCATCTCGCGCCGCAGGATGCCGGACACGTCGAGGTCGACGTGCTCGGACATCGTGCGCACGGTGCGCGGATTGCCGGTGATCTTGATCACCGGCACGATCGGATTGCCGATGATGTTGCCCTGGCCGGTCGGGAAGGTGTGCACGACGTAGCCGGCGGCCGCCATCAGCGTCACGCATTCGGCGGCGGCCGACGAGGTGTCCATGTAATAAAGACCGGGCCCCTTGGCCGGCGCTTCGGCCGGCTTCAGCACGTCGATGTATTTGCAGGTACGGCCGATCTTCTCGAGATTGCCGAGTGCCTTCTCCTCGATGGTGGTGAGGCCGCCGGCGATGTTGCCTTTGGTGGGCTGCGACTCGGAGAGATCGTCGGTCTTGTGCGCCTGGATGACCTCGTCCTCGTAGGCCTGCCAGGTCTTCATCCACTTCTCGCCGACCTCCGGCGAGATCGCGCGTGCCTTGGCCAGATGCTCGGCGCCGGTGATCTCCGAGGTTTCGCCGAAGATGCCGTAGATGCCCTGAGGGATCAGCTTGTCATACATGTTGCCGACGGTCGGGCAGGAGGCGAGGCCGGTGGTGGTGTCGCTCTCGCCGCATTTGGTCGACACCCACAGATCCGCGATGCCGCACTCCTCGCGTGGAAGCTCGGAAGCCCACTGCAGGTAATCCTTGGCGGCGCGCGAGGCGCGCGCGATGGTGTTGATGTCGCCGTGCAATTCGATGCCAAAGCCGGTGACCGGCTTGCCGGTCTCGGCAATGCCGTCGACCACGCGCTTGGTCCAGCCTTCCTCGATGCCGATCACGACGCAGGCGGCGACGTTGGGGTTGGCGCCGGTGCCGATCAGCGTGCGGAAGAAGGTTTCCAGGTCTTCGCCGAATTGCAGCCGGCCGTAGGCGTGCGGCACGGCGAGCGTGCCCTTGATGTTGTTGGCGACCGCCTCGCAGGCGGCGTTGGACAGATCGTCGAGCGGCAGGATCAGCACGTGGTTGCGCACGCCGACGCGGCCGTTCTCGCGCCGCCAGCCTTGGAACTTCAGGTTCGACTGCGCCATGTCACCACCGCTTGGTCTTGAGATTGTGGACGTGGACGTGCTCGCCCTGGGCAATATCGGCGACGGCCTTTCCGATGTCATGGCCGTACTTCCAGACGGTGTCGCCCTTCTTGATGTCGGTGAGCGCGACCTTGTGCCCGATCGGCACGTTCATCTTGGCGGTGAGATGGAACGAGGAGTTGTTGGCAGTCACCACGCACAGCATGTCGGTGTTGGCCTTGAGGCCCTCGACCACGACCACGCCGACCGTATCCTTTTTATCGTGTACCAGAAGTTGTGGAATACTCATTACGCCGACCTCAGCCTCCCGATTTGTCTTTGTTCTTCTATACGGTGGCGGCGTCAAAACGGTCAATGCTGTGCGCTGTTATTGGCGCATACGCCGGCTTGGCGAATGCGCGCAGCTTGAAAGGCCGAAGGTGGATTTTGTCGCGCGCTTAATTACGCGCGCTTACCACTCGCGCCGCGACGCCCAGGGCATCGCGTTGAGCGCTCGCAGCGTGGCGACGTTCGGGCAGTAATGTTCCCAAGCCGGGTTGCTCGCATCGCGCAACAGATCGCGTGCGCATTGCTGGTGGCTCTCGCACAGCGTGCAAATGCGCTGCAGATCGCGGAAGGTCTGCGGCTCGACCTGCGCCACTTCCTTGCGGTCGAGGTCGAGCGCTGCCATGCGGCGCAGCAGCAGGTCCGCGGATTCGGGACCGAGGCTCGCGAGCCTGCGCAGTTCGGCGGCCGACACGCCGATATCGGTGGCGATGCGCTCGACTTCGCTCTCGGCGCTGCAACACGGGTTCGCCAGCGCCGGCCCGTTGCCGGTCCAGGCCTGCCACCATTGCTGAAGCACTTCGATCGCCGAGCGGCGCTTCGGTTCGTTAGGCAGAGCCGACATGTGACACTCCTTAGCGTCGCGCACCCGTCTTGCGGCGTGGCAGTATTTGCATACGCCGGTTTGCCGGGCGGCCTCTTGACCTACGTCAACGGATTTTTGATCGCGCTAAACGGCCACCGAATGCCGCGATTTGGCCTGGCCCAGATACGTGTCGAACGTCGCCGCCACCAGCCGCATGTAGGGGCGGCCTTTTTCGGTGATGCGGATACGGTGGCCGTCGATCTGCACGCTGCCGTTATCCTGAAACGCTTGCAGCAAGGCGAGCTCGCCGGAAAAATCGGCGGTATTATCGACGCCGGCCTCGCCGGGGGCCGCATCGAGATCGACCGCCATGTCGCACATCAGCCGCTCGATAATGTGGCCGCGCAGGCGGTCGTCGGCCGACAGCGCGATGCCCTTCGCTGTGGCGAGCTTGCCGTCGGCGATTGCGCGCGAATAATTGCCGACCGCCGGCGCATTCTGCGCAAAGCCTTGCGGCAGACGGCTGATGGCGGAGGCGCCGAGGCCGACCAGCGCGTCGGCGTCGTCGTCGGTGTAGCCCTGGAAGTTGCGCAGCACGCGGCCGCCTTGCGCGACCAAGAGATCGTCCGCCTTGGCGTAGTGATCGAGACCGACCGCCCGGTAGCCGAACTGCACCAAGGTCGCGTGCGCGGCTTCCGCCTGCGCGAGGCGATCCGGCGAGGTCGGCAGATCGGCGTCGGCGATCAGCCGCTGCTGCGGACGGAACCAGGGCACGTGCGCATAACCGAACACGGCGACGCGCTGCGGCTGCAACGAGTGCGCGAGCGCGACGGTGCGCTTGACATCATCCACGGTCTGCTTGGGCAGGCCGTACATCAAATCGATATTGATGCGGTCAATGCCGAATTCGTTGAGCAGGTCGACCGCGGCCTTGACCGTCTCGAACGGCTGGACGCGGCCGGCGGCAGCTTGCACGTGCGCGCTGAAGTCCTGCACGCCGAGGCTCGCGCGGTTGACGCCGATATCGCGCAGCGCCCCGGTGAGCGGCCGCGTGACGTAACGCGGGTCGAGCTCGATCGCGTGCTCGCGCATGGCCGAGAGATCGAAACGATGCGCCAGTTCGTCGGTGATGAAGTTCAACAGCTCGCCGTCGAGGATCGAGGGCGTGCCGCCGCCCCAATGGATATGCGTGACCTTGCGCCGGCCGGCACGCGCGGCGATGAGCGCGATCTCTTCGACCAGCCGCTGCGCATAGGCCTCGATCGGCTCGTCGCGCAGCGTCGCCTTGGTATGGCAGCCGCAATAGTGGCAAAGCTCGCGGCAGAACGGAACGTGCAGGTATAATGAGAGCGTGGCGTCGGCCGGTAGCGCGGCGAGCCACTTGCCGAAGACATTGGCGTCGACCGCCGGACTGAAATTGGGCGCGGTTGGATAGGACGTATACCGCGGGACCGCTCTCTCGAGCATATTTGCCATAAAGCCACTCGCCATCAACGATGAGCCAGCGGCGGTAAAATATACCGCGCGGCCGCACGTCGATTGACTTATGTCAATCGCATGAAACCGCAAGTGGGAAGGTCTCGATGGCGCCGGAACAATCAGCGTGGCCAGACCGCGGTATGCGAAACCCGCGGCGGCTGGGAAAGCTTCTCCTGGCGCAACACCGCCGTGGGTTGCGCCGACGGCTGAGAATCGGCCGCCGCCGTTTCATTGCGGCCGCCATCGTCGCGGCCGGGCTCGGGCGAATGACGCGCGCCGGTGAGGCCGCTGGCGACTATGGCGAAAAATCGGGAAAACCGGTCGAGCGCACGCATGAGCATCTCGCGTTTCCGCGGCCGTTATCGCAACTCAGCGGTCGTTGGCGGCTTCACGTTGCAATTCGTCGAGCGTGTCGGCGTTCGGGCAGTATTGATGCCAGATCGGACTATTCGGCGTGAGCACGAGGTCGCGCTGGCATCGCTTCTTGCTTAGGCAATTCGAACACAGCCGCTGCAAGTCGCGCATAGTCGCCGGTTCGTTCTTGGCCACCGCGTCGGCGTCGAGGTGCAGCGCGTCCATGCGCTCGAGCAATTCCTTGGCCGCGTCCGGTCCGAGCTTCGCCATGCGCCGCAGTTCGTTCGACGACAGGCCGACGTCGTGCGCGATGCGTTCGATTTCGCTGTTGTCGCAGAGTGCGAGACGCTGCCGGCATTGGCTGATCAGCCGGCGATGCCGCACCCAGTCGCGAAACGCGCCGACAAACGATTTGGTCGCCGGATAAGTCTTGACCGGATTCGATGCAAGCATGGGCGCCCCCTTAGTTTTAATTATGATGACGGCGATGCGCGTTCGCTGCCTTGATCCACGTCAATCGCCAGGGGAAGGTTTTGCTCTGCGCAACCGGCTGTTCGCATTCGCGAAAAATCGAACCGCGCGCCGCCCGGTCGGAGTCTTTAAAGCCGCTGCGCCGGTGAATTCGATTCTAGGCCGGCACGAATGGGCCGGTAACCGTACACCGCTTAGCGGACCGCGCGGCGGCGGCGCGAGCATCCGCAAATCGGCGCGCCGTGCTTTTGATTTCCGTCAAGAAATCATTTCGTGCCAATGGTTATGACAACATTAGATTCGGCAAACTCGGTCGAATTCTTTACCATGCTCGGGATGTTCGTTGTGCCATCGACCCGCCAGGGCGGAGAAATCATGACCGAGCTGAACGAAACGAGTGCCGCCGAAGCGAGTGGACTTGGCGGCCGCATGTCGCGTATCGCTACCGCGCTCGCCGCCGCCCTGCTGATCGCCGCCGCCGTCTCGACCTCCGCCCGCGCGCAGAACGCCAGCGGCGACCAGGCCGCGCCCAAGCTCACCAGCGAAATGTGCCTCGGCTGTCACGGGCTGGAAGGCTTCGCGCCGCCACCGACGCCCGGCGAGAAGCAGTTCCCCATGGTGCTGAAGGACCGCTTCCTCGGCAGCGTGCACGGCAAGCTGCAATGCGTCGAGTGCCACACCAACGTCACCAAGATCCCGCACGACCCGGTCACCGTGCAGGTAAGCTGCGTCAGCTGCCACGAGAGCAAGCTGGAGGAGGCGAAGGAGAGTAACAACGCTGCCCAGATCGCCAAGCTCAGCGGCGTGATGGACATGGTCGGCCGCTATATGAAGTCGATCCACGCGCAGCCGAGCAAGGTCGATCAGTCGCACACCAACGCGACCTGCTACAATTGCCACGACGCGCATTACGTCTATCCGCCGAACACGCCGAACTATAACTGGTGGCGGCTCAATCTGCCTTATGCGTGCGGCTCCTGCCACACCGCCGAGCTCGCCGAATACAAGACCTCGGTGCACGGCCAGCTCACCTTGCTGCAAGGCAATCCGAAAGCGGCGATCTGTTCCGACTGCCACACCACCCACGACATCCAGGATCCGTTCCTCGACAGGACCCAGCTCCTAATCACCAAGAACTGCGGCAGCTGCCATAAAGAGGAACTGGCGTCTTACCAGGGGACTTATCACGGCCAGGTCAACACGCTCGGCTTCGCCTATACCGCCAAGTGCTTCGACTGCCACGGCTATCACACGATCCAGCGCGTCACCGACCCCAAGGCCGCCGTCTATCCGGCGAACCGGCTGCAGACCTGCCAGAAGTGCCATCTCGACGCGACCCAGGGATTCTTAAGCTTCGAGCCGCACGCGACCACGCATAACTTCCACCAATATCCGCGCACCTGGATCGCCTCGAAATTCATGCTGCTGCTGCTCGGCGGCACCTTCTCGTTCTTCTGGACGCACTCGGCGCTATGGTTCTTCCGCGAATACCGCGACCACAAGCAGCACAAGATCCGGCCGCATGTGCGCGCCGAAGCGCTGCAGAACGGCGACGGCAAGCCGGTCATCTACTACCGCCGCTGGCCGGCGATCTGGCGGCTGGCGCACCTGTGCTTCGCCATCTGCACCATCATGCTGGTGCTCACCGGCATGACGCTGTTCAACTCCGACACGCTATGGGCGCAGACCATCAGCCACCTGTTCGGCGGCCCGCGCGTCACCGGCACGGTGCACCGCTTCTTCGCCGTCGGCTTCGTCGGCATCTTCTTCTGGCACATCGCTTACGTGTTCCTGCGCATCGGGCGGAGCTGGAAGACCTTCCACTGGTTCGGCCCCGACTCGATGATCCCCAACCTGAACGACCTCAACGACGCCATCGGCATGTTCAAGTGGTTCTTCGGGCTGGCGCCGAAGCCGCAGCTCGACCGCTGGACCTATTGGGAAAAGTTCGACTACTGGGCGCCGTTCTGGGGCGTCACCATCATCGGCGGCAGCGGCGCCATGCTATGGTTCA
>Ga0335077_10010696_pt1 | contig 11453 bp, 7 predicted proteins | sample Lox_Sample_31_FD_207151 | JGI IMG/M metagenome (GOLD analysis project Ga0335077, IMG submission 207151) | Soil microbial communities from Loxahatchee National Wildlife Refuge, Florida, United States - Lox_Sample_3.1 | ecosystem: Environmental > Terrestrial > Soil > Wetlands | place: USA: Florida...
TTGCAACCCGTACTCAAACCCGTACCGGGGCTGCGGATGCTAGAATGGCAAGTGCTTGATTCCTCAGTGGTCCCCGTCGTCTAGCCCGGCCTAGGACATCGCCCTTTCACGGCGGTAACACGGGTTCAAATCCCGTCGGGGACGCCAACAATCCAAAGGACTTGCTGGAAACCGCGTTTTTCGCCGGGGACACAGCGGGGACAGATAACTTTTTTCATGCCGTTTTCGCTTCCGCCTGCCGCAGCATGGCCACCACTTTTCCCTGCGCCTTGCATTTTGCCGGCGTCAATGCCTAGTCATAGACATCGATCGTGACTTTCGCCGAGCCTTGCCGCAAAAAATTCCTGCGCTGAGGGGATGCAACTGCGTGGGCACGGTTCAGTTTCGTCGCACCGAAATTACCGAGGCGGTATATCGATCGCCGCGCAGAAGCGACCTGCTGTACTCGATGGGGATATTTTGATGGTCGTAAGTAGTTTCGAGAATGAGCAGAAGAGGATTGCCCAGCTTCGTTTCCAATGTCGCCGAATCTTCTTCGGTTGCCGTGGTCGCACCAATTATCTCCTCGGCCCAGCGCAGCTTGCGTTTGTAAATCTGCTCGAAAACCGCATATAGGGATTGCTTCTCCAAATCCTGCTTTTCGATACCGCTAAAAAGCCGCACGGGTAAGTGGCTGGTTACTACCGCAACCGGCTCTGAATTAACAAAGCGCAAACGCCGCAGTACATAGATTTTTTCTCCGAGAGTGAGTTTCAAGGCTTGAGCCACTTCCAATTCGGGCTCGGAGATCTGCATACTGAGCACGCGCGCGGAGGGCGCCAGACCTCGCCTCCGCATTTCCTCACTGAACCCCCGTAGCTGTTGGAAATTCCAAGGTACACGTCCCGAGCCGACGACAGGCCTTTTACCTTTGGCGACGATCAGTAGACCTTCCGCTCGCAGTTTTTGAAATGCTTGCCGCACAGGCATCTTGCTGATCCCAAGCGCACGCGCAATATCGCCTTCGGAGCAGAACGTTTCTCCTTCACGCAGGCGCTTCTTGTCAACCAGCGAACGAACGTGATCAACGATCTGCTGGTAATAAGGAGTGAAGCTGTTGGTGTCCAGGATTAAACCCAGGTCTTCGACGGAGAAGACAAGCTGACCGCTGCCGGCGTCTCGCCTCTCTTTGTCTTGATTGTTCATAGCTTATCACATTGTATGTCATGAGTACATGATGTGCAACTACGCTCACTGTCGGCATTGGTCGCATATCTGTGATATGTTAGCAAGCTGCTTAGAATGAAAATGTTATTTTAATATTGCGGGTTGTTACAGGTGGTTATACAAGGATTTTATAGCTTTTTACTTGACAACGTATATGAATATGCAGTTTACAGAATTTATAAAATGTTCTGGCGGCTTCACTTTCGGTGGATGCTTCTCGGCCTGATCTTTGCTGGCCTCAGTTTCGGCCAATCCTTTCCGCCGAACGAAAGCGCGGCGCTCCAAACTTCATATCTCAGTTTGACTACTCCACGTCGTGTATTGCCTGACGCACAAAGCTGGGAGGGCAATGAATATCCTCACACCATGAGCGTGATTGCGCTCAAGCGTGGAGGATTCGTCTATTGGGGCTGGTATGGATTGAACGAAGGGCGTGGCATCGGGTTGGCGCGCAGCAATGACTTGGTGAACTGGACGAAATACGAAAAGAACCCGCTTTGGACCAATGCCCGCTGGCCGTCAGTTCTCGCCAACGCGGACCAAAAACACAAACACAAGCTGTATTTCGCAATTACTCGCGATTACGACACACGCAGCAGTCGCATTGTGCTCGCGTCCTCAGATGATGGAATTCACCTGAAAGAAGAAAAGGAGCTTGTACGAGGAGTCCCAGATCAACGCAATCAGAACCCGAATCTATTTCGCGATCCGCGCTCCGGACGCTTCTACCTCACCTTTTATCGTGGCAACGATCGTGATCATTTCGAGATCATCAGCAAGAGTGCAACGAAGGTACTGGATCTGGACAAGGCGCCAGAAAAGATTTTGCTCCAGAGCACCGAAACTATTGCGGCTCCAACTTTGCTCTATGTAAAGAACGCATCAGGTGCCAACGGCGAGACAACAGGTGTTTATTTTCTGGCAACCGAGATTTACCCGCACCGTTACAGCAACGATCCCGAGGGCGAGTGGCAGGTAAAGGTCTTCGTTTCGGACTCGCCAGATGGAAATTTGCAACCCGTGCCGGGCGACCCGATACTGCGCGGGCAGCGCGCCTGTCTGTTTCAGCACATTTTCGATAATCGCTTCTACGGCTTCGACTGCCATTTAGACAGTCCCAATCATTGGGTTCTGGAAGAAGTTGAGGCTACGTTGCCATGACTGTGCTGGTTGGGTCGACATTCCCGCAAGTTGATGATTACCGTTTGAAAAGGAGCGACCATGAAAAGCGTAGTTAAATTTGTGGGAACGATCCTGGTATTTGCCAGTAGTTACATCGTCGCGCAGATTCCAGCGCCGATTCATGGCATCACCATTGCCGACGATTACGACATCCGCACGACAAATTATTTAAACCAAGTCATTCCGGCGCTGACAAATCTTTCCGTCACTCCCACCGTTCGCACGACCTTCACGCTCGAAGTGGACTCCGGGGAGCAGGGGGCGACCGCAAGCACGTATATTTCAGCCCTGCAGCAGATCAAGGCAAGCGTTAACTTCAACACGAATCAGCACCCGTACATCATGGGGCAGCCGGTCGATTCCAGTTACATGTTCTGCTTTACTGAAGCAGACCATGCGGCACGCTGGAACGATTACGTGAAGAATGCCGGACCATACGTGGACATTTGGGAGGTTGGAAACGAAATTAATGGCAACTGGCTTTACAACACCGGACCGAATGCCGATACCAGTGGTCAGTCGTGTCCTTCACGTTGGCCGGGCGGAGTGCCGGCGACCACGATTCAAGACGTGGCCAACAAAATGGTGGACGCTTTCAATATCGTCAAAGCTGCGGGTAAAAGCGCCGCTCTGACTTTTACTTTCTGCCCAACCGATTTGCCAGCGCCCAGCCAGCCGTTTACGTGGATTGCGAATTATGTTCCAACCGCGCTCTTAAACGGTATGGACTATGTTCTGATCAGCTACTATCCCGAGAAAAAGGCCTGCGCCTACGAGCTGCCAAAGAGTTCGGACTGGGTCAGTTGGTTCACGCAGCTTCACACCTTGTTCCCTAACGCCAAGCTCGGGATGGGCGAGTGGGGATATACCAGTAACAAACCTCCAAGCGATCTGTCGACCGTATTGCAGGAAGGATACTCAATCAACCCCTCGGCCAGCTTGCCGTCCGGCACTTGGATCGGCGGCGTCTTTTACTGGGAATTTGGGCTGACAGCGGTTCCGCGTACGGGCAAGAACAAACTCGGATCGAGTTCCGATTGGAGCGATGTCAATACGGATTTGCAAAACCAACATTAGCGGATCGATGGCTGTGCTTTCAGGAGAATAGGTTATGAATAGCTATCCATGGGCTAAACGACTTTCGCTTGGTGTGGCCATTGCCGCAATTCTGGTTGCTTTCGTCCCAACAGAGGCCCAGGTTGCCTCGGGTAAAGTCGTCGGGGCGGTGCGCGATTCCAGCGGCGCGGCGCTGGCGGGAGCCAAGGTCACAGTCACTAGCGTGGACACAAGTGTTTCCCACGCAGTGGTTACAAATAATGCCGGCGAATACACCGTGCCTGAATTGCTGCCCGGCACTTACACCGTGCTGGCAGAGGGACAGGGATTCAAGAAAGCTGCACAGGCGCCGTTCAAACTCGATGTGAACCAGGTAGTACGAGTCGACTTCACACTTACCGTTGGTTCCATCAATGAAACTGTGACCGTCACCGCCGCCGAGCCACTGGTGGAGTCGCAGACCTCTTCCTTGGGACAGGTGATCGAGCAAAGCCGCGTGAATGATCTGCCGCTGGACGGGCGCAACTTCGTCCAGTTGGCCTATCTGACTCCTGGGGTTAATTCAGGACCAAGCCTCGGCTACACCGTGCAGCAGGGCAACATTCCGGAAGACCAGAGAGGAAATGCCGCGATTCAAGTTAACGGACTTACCGCTACCAACAACAATTTTCTCCTGAATGGTTTTGACAACAACGAGCAGCAAATCGGCATTGAGGTCATACAGCCTTCAATCGATGCCATCCAGGAATTCAAAGTACAAACCAACGACTTTGGCGCGGATATTGGCCGAGGCGGCGCAGTAGTGAATGTCGTGCTCAAATCCGGAACCAACGAATTTCATGGTGGGCTATTCGAGTTCGTGCGCAACTCCGCCTTTGATGCCAAGAACTACTTTGACAGTCCTAACCAGCCAATCGCCCCCTACAAGCAAAATCAGTTTGGCGGAACCTTTGGTGGTCCGATCATTAAAGGAAAAACGTTCTTCTTCGTCGACTATCAAGGAACGCGCATCCGGCAAGCGCAGACGCTGATTTCGATCGTCCCTCCATTATCTGAACGAGGCGGCGATTTCAGCGATCTGTTAACCGGGCAAACCTTCACCCCTTGTCCGGATGGTTCCGGTCCTGCGTTTGATACAGGAACAATTTTTGATCCTTTCACGAGCACTCCTTTCACGTGTGGCGATGGAACCCAGGTAACACTTCGAAAACCTGTTCCGGGCAACATTATCCCGAAGTGTTCGTCGGCAACCGCCGGGGCCTGTCTGGATCCGGCCGCTCTTAATTTGGTGCAGCTGTTCCCGGCACCCAATCGCTCGCTTGCGGCTGGCAATTATTTGTCAAATCCGGTGGCCAGCAACAATCAGGACTCATTCGATGTGCGGGGCGATCACCAACTCACTCGCAAAGACAGCCTTTCCCTGACCTTCAGCTATAACAACGTGCAGGCGTTTGCCCCAGATCCCTTTCCCGGAGAAGCCGGCGGAGGTGTTTTTTCTGGCCACATCACTAATCTGGCGAGATCGGCGGGAATCAGCGATGTGCACACGTTCTCGTCAAACAAAATCAACGAGATCAAGATTGGCTACTCCCGCTACGTTGTGAAGGCAATTCAGAATTTTGCCGGTCAGCCCTTGGCACAGCAATTCGGCATCCCCGGAATTTTCGATCCGACCAGAGCTACCGCGACTGGAGGCTTGCCCTCGATCCAGTTCTCGGATCTTACCTCGCTTGGCAGCACGGACTGGTTCCCGGAGTTTTTGAACGAGAACAATTATCAGTATATGGACTCGTTTAGCTACGAACGCGGAAGGCATTCATTCAAAATCGGAGCTGACGTGCGACGCCGTTTACACGGATTTTTCCAGACCCAAAACGCGCGCGGCGACCTTGTTTTCAATGAACTGTTCACTTCTGATCTGACCACCGATACCGGAGGAAGCTCCCTGGCAAGTTTCTTAATGGGCTATCCCGATTCGACGTACCGGGATGGGCAGAAGGGTTCGTTCGGGATGCGCTGGACAGAAGCCAGCGCTTACTTCATGGATGACTTCCGCGTAAACCAGAAGCTTACCCTGAACCTCGGGCTTCGCTACGACCTGTTCACTCCGCCGGTCGAGCAGGAGAATCGTCTGGCCAATTTCGATTTTGCGACCGGCAAATTTGTTTCTCCACAGATGCCGGGTGTAAGCGCTTCGGGCAACGTAAAAACCGATTACAACAATTTTGCCCCGCGCATCGGCTTCGCCTGGAGTCCTTGGAATGAGAAAACGGTTCTCCGAGGTGCGTTTGGCATCTTCTATGATGTGCAGGCGGACCAGAACGACGCCGAGTTAGCCTACAATCCTACCGGCCTGATCTTCAGCCAAAGCTACATCCCGGCAGCTACCGCGACGCCGACTGAGCGCCTCTCCACTGGTTTTCCGACCCCGGTTTATTCGACTGTGTCGGATCCCGCGGGACGCGCCAGCGCGGCGATGTTCAACAACCGAACCACCTACGTTGAAGAATGGAACCTCAACCTTGAGCGCGCGCTTTCAAAGAGCATGGCGCTGCAAGTCGCATACGTGGGAACTCGGGGAGTCAAGCTCGCGTTCCTCAGTAACCGCAATCAGCCCACGCAGCCCCTCGATAGCAACTTCGAATCGTGTCCCACGCCGACCGACCTTTCATGCCTGACGGGTGCGCCCACACAATTCGGACGTCTCTATTACAAAACGGTTTCGAACATCGGCGAAATTCGCACCCTCGCCGACGAAGCGTGGTCTATCTCCCATGGATTGCAGGTAAAGTTTGAGAAAAGATTTTCCGGCAACTGGAGTATGTTGACTTCCTATACTTGGCAACACACCATTGGCCAGACCGAGGAGAATGAGTATCTGGAACCGCAAGACACATACAATCTGGCCGCCGAGCGCGGCGATAATGCTCCGGATTTCCGTCATCAATTCTCGAGCGCGTGGTCGTATCTGCTGCCTTTTGGCCCCAACCAGAGGTTCTTGAACGGTCCCGGGCCAGTTCACTGGCTGACGGAAGGCTGGCAGCTCAATGGGATTGTTGCGATGCATTCCGGCGAAGCATTCACGCCGCTGCTTTCCACCGACTACACCAACACGGACTCAGGCGCACCCCGCCCGGATGTGATCGGCAATCCCAACAATTTCTCCAACGCTCTAAGCGTGGGATGCCCGTTCGATAAGCAAACAATTGAGTGCTGGTACAATCCCGCCGCCTATGCGATCCCGCCGCTGGCTCCAGGACAGACTTTCGCGCACGACTACGGTGACGCGCGGCGCGGCTCGCTGCGTGGCCCCGCAATCTATAATGTTGATGCTTCACTCTTCAAGAACTTCACGTTTAAAGAGAATTGGAAACTGCAGTTCCGCCTCGAAGCTTTCAATCTGTTCAACACGCCCGAGTTCGGCATCCCCAACGATGGCGTAGATCAAATTGGCTCATCGGCAGCCTCCGCGGCAGGTTTCGTTCCAAGTCTGGCAGGAGCGATCACCAGCACGGTGCATGCGTCGCGGGAGCTGCAGTTGGCACTAAAGCTGTCTTTCTGACCAGAAAGGGAAATGAGGGCTTGATGCTCGACACACTGCGGCGCACGTTCATTCGAAGCCAGGCAGTGTTGCTGCTGCTCGCAATGCAATTCGTACCGGCTTTAGAAGGGCGTGATCTCTCGCTTGATCCCCAGACAGAGGTTGCTCAACCATCGTCGAAAACTCCCGCATCGCGGTTGCCCGAAGTTCATCTCGACGGCACTTACTTTGTGCGCAATGGCAAGCGATTTCTGCCGGTGGGGGCTCATTGGGTTCCAGCAAAAGCTGCGATGGAGTGGCCGACTGAATGGGATCCGAAGGATATCGAAGCCGACTTCGCCAAGATGCACGAACTTGGCTACAGTATCGTTCGCCTGGACATGCTTTGGGCCTGGTTTGAGCCGCGTCCCGGCGACTACAATCCCACTGCTTTCCAGCAGCTCGATTATCTGGTTTCGCTGGCTCACAAATACCAGATCTATCTCCATCCCAGCCTTTTCATTGGTGGTGAAGTTGGGGAAGCGTGGTGGGATGTACCTTGGCGACTCGGACGGCATCCTCATGCCGATGCCGACATGCTGCGTCTGGAATCGAATCTTGCGGCAGAGTTTGGCCGCCATTACGCGAGTGAAAGCGCCATCGTCGCCTGGGACCTGACCGATGAGCCGCCATTCTGGATCGTGGGAGACCAGACGACGGATGCCATGGCCATCAATTGGACGCACCTGATCGTCGATGGCCTTCGCAAGTATGACAAGCTGCATCCGATCGTCGTGGGAACCAGTGGCCAGGAAATCGACCACGGACCATTCCGCGCCGATGACATTTCTCCTTTCGTCGACTTGTTCAGCGTACATCCGTTCACGTTGTATGCGCCGGATCTGTTTCCAGATGCGCTCCTCTCTGCGCGCGGGACGTATGGTGCAGCATTTGAGATTGCTTTATCGCAAGGTGCTGGCCATCCGGTCATGATTCATGAGATGGGAGCTTCGACCGCGCAATTTTCTCCGGAAAGAGTCGCAGCCTACGATCGCGCGCAAATGTACTCCGGCCTCGGAGCCGGTAGTATCGGCGTTGACTTATGGTGCTACACAGACGCGGCTCCGGAGCAATTCCATAAAGTTCCGTATCTCCGTACTCCGCAAGAAACGGGTTGGGGCATGACCACGTGGGACCGGCAGGACAAGCCGCTGGCGCGCGAGTTCAAGAAATTTTCGCAGACTGTCAGCCGCCTTGATCTTACCGGGCTTGCACCCGCCCCTGCAGAAATTGGAATCGTGATTCCGGATGAGTGGGCGAAACCGCACGGCGATTTTTCGCATTTCGGACTGACCGGCCCGGCCTCAATTCCCTACCTTTCCACGCAAGATGGGGACGCCATGCCCGGACAACGCCAACCGACTTTCAGCAATGCAAACCAATGGTTGATGAGTTCGGCCCTGACGGCTTTCATCCTTGCGCGGCAAGCCGGACTGAAGGCGGATTTCCCACGCGAATATGGCGATTGGGCGAAACGTCCCATGCTCTTCATGCCATCTCCGATTACCAGCACGGGCGACGCTTTCCTCGCGCATGTGCATTCGGACTTTTACGAGAAAGCAAGAAAGTATGTGGAAAGCGGCGGATTTCTCTACGCGTCTGTTGCATCCGATGGAGCCATTCCGGGCATGGCTTCACTTTTCGGAGCACGCATCGTGGATCGAGCTCCTGGTTCTGAGGTTACGTTGAAGTTTGTTGAGCCATTCGGCGACTTTAAACCTGGCGACACTCTGCACTATAGCGTTCCTACGGCTTCAATTGAATCCTGGGGAACCTTGATCGAAGTGAGCTCAGCGAAAGTCATCGCTGTTGATCAGGATGGTCGTCCTGCGCTCGTGACCAACACGCTAGGAAAGGGAAAGACATTATTGAGCGCCTATCCACTCGAGCACTATCTCGCTTCGATTCCGGCGGTGTTCGATCAGCCCGAACCCACACAGAGGATCTACGCTGCATTTCGTGACTGGGCAGGGATCAAAGCAGCATTCCAAAGCGATCAGCCCAGCGTCGAAGTTTCCGAACTGCAAGGTGATCATCGCGGCTATGTCATCCTCGTAAACCATAGCGCGTCGGCGCAGAACGTTACGGTGTCGACAATCCTACCGGTGAGAAACGTGAGCCGAGTGCAAGCGGATGGCTCGAAGCCAATAGAAATGGAAGGGCGAAGCTGGAGAATACAGATCGACCCTTTTGACGCGGCAATTGTGGAATGGAGCAAGTAGTTTTAACAAACTGATGATTGGTGCGGTTGACATCGGCGGAACGAAAATCGCAGTTGGGATGATTGACGACGAAGGATGCGTGCGATCGCGCCTTGAGACCCCCACTGATCCCGAACGAGGCTATGCAAATGCGCTCGGTCGAATCACAGAGTTGTTGCGCGAAACAGCGCGGATCGCAGCTTGTGAGATTTCCGGCATCGGTATCGGCTCGACTGGACCGGTTTTCCCTCTGACCGGCACATTCGGTAATGTGAATTTCTTTCCTGCATGGGAAGGCGAAAATCCAGTGCGCGACTTGAAACAACGCTTTCAAGTCCAGGTCGCAATGGAGAACGACGCCGATGCGGCAGCGCTAGGAGAAGCGCGCTGGGGATCTGGAAAGGACAAGTCACGTCTGATTTATGTGACTGTCGGCACCGGCATAGGTGCCGGTGTTCTCCTGAACGGCGAAATTTATCGCGGCGTGGATCAAGCTCACCCGGAAATCGGGCATCACGTCATCGATCCTTCTGGACCCCTTTGTTTGTGCGGCTTCCACGGCTGTTGGGAATCTCTTGCCGCCGGCCCGGCGATGGCCAATTGGATGAAAACCCATGCTCCACCTGACTACCTGCAACGTGACGAATTGACCGCAAAAAAGATCTGCGAACTCGCCGCACAAGGGGATGAGTGGGCGCGCAAAGCGGTTCAACATGAGGCCAGGTATCTGGGGCTCGGTTTAGCCAACCTGGTCACGATGTTCGTTCCCGATGCCATTGTTCTTGGCGGCAGTGTAATGAAGAGCGCACCGCTTTTTCTGGATGGGATCCGCAGCGTCATTGTGGCAACGTGCCGTTTTGTTCCCTTTGATAAGACGGAACTAGCTCTCGCATCTTTGGGAGACAACGCCAACCTCATTGGAGCGGGCAGCGTTTGGCATCACCGTTTTTCAACAGGTGGGCCATGCTGACTGAATTCTCTGCCATCGAAGGGGCATATCTTCGCGACATTCTCGATCAGCCTCGAGCTTTGACAGATACTCTTGCCGCTTTGGACACTCCCAAGGGTTTGCGGTCCATAGCAGCAACATTGCGACGTGGCGGCTTTCGAACTGTGGTTCTGACCGGCATGGGCTCGTCGTTTCATGCGCTTCATCCCACCCATCTGGCGCTCATTGATCATGGACTCACGGCCATCATGATCGAGACCGCGGAGCTGGTGCACTACGCAAAACAATTATTCGGTCCAAAGACTTTGATCATTGCTGTCTCGCAATCGGGCAAAAGCGCGGAGATGATCCGCTTGTTGGAAGTTAATCATCACCGTTCCCCAATCGTGGCAGTGACCAACACGGCGGATAGTCCGCTTGCGAAAGCCGCCGACGCAAACCTCCTGACGGCTGCCGGGCACGAGTTTTCCGTTTCCTGCAAAACTTACGTATGTGCTTTGATGGCACTGGAGTGGGTGACCTCTGTGTTTTGCGATCGCGATTTGAGCCGCGTACGCGAACAATTGAAGCGCGATTGCCCAGCGGTACAAGAATACCTTTCCGGCTGGAAACAACACGTCCAAACCCTGGCGAAATTGCTGGAGCGTACCCGGCACCTCTTTTTCGTCGGGCGCGGACCATCTCTGGCCACCGTGGGAACCGGCGCATTGATTGTCAAAGAATCTGATCACTTCCACGCTGAAGGTATGAGCAGTGCAAGCTTTCGTCATGGTCCGCTGGAAATGATCAGCGATGAGATCTTCGTGCTGGTGTTTGCCGGTGACGCCCCCACCCGTGATCTCAATGAGCGTTTGCTGGATGATGTCCGCTTACAGGGTGGGAGAACCGAACTGGTAGGAGAGCACTCGGCATTTGCAGCATGTAAACTGTCTGCCGTACATCGAAGCTTTCTTGCGATTGTGGAAATTCTGCCAGTGCAAATGATCACGCTGGCGCTTGCGGCGCAAGTCGGCCGCGAACCCGGGCGTTTCGAGTTGGCAACCAAGGTGACCACCCGAGAGTAAACACACCCATGCGAAGAAATCGCTACATGGTCAGCATCGTTTTTCTGACATTTTTCGTGATGTCACTGCTCACCAACATTCTCGGTCCGATCGTTCCCGACATCATCAGCAGCTTCAAGGTAAGTTTGGCGGCAGCGGCGCTATTGCCATTCTCCTTCTTTATCGCTTACGGCGTAATGTCCATACCCGCTGGTTTCCTGGTCGAACGGTTCGGT
>Ga0335077_10010701_pt1 | contig 11451 bp, 6 predicted proteins | sample Lox_Sample_31_FD_207151 | JGI IMG/M metagenome (GOLD analysis project Ga0335077, IMG submission 207151) | Soil microbial communities from Loxahatchee National Wildlife Refuge, Florida, United States - Lox_Sample_3.1 | ecosystem: Environmental > Terrestrial > Soil > Wetlands | place: USA: Florida...
ACCGTCGCGGTAGCGCGGGTCCAGACCGAGAATCTGTCGCACAACCTGGTCCTGACGGCTGAGTTCAAGCCGTACCAGGAGGTGGACGTGATGGCCAAGGTCGCCGGATACATCAAGGAAATTAACGTGGACGTGGGGGACCGCGTGCGGGAGAACCAGCTTTTGGCGACGCTGGAAATTCCGGAGATGGCGGACGACCTGAGACGAGCCGACGCGGGGGTGAAACGCAGCCAGGCCGAGGTGCGGCGCGCGGACGACGAGCTCAAGCGGACGGAATCGGCGCACGACATCGCGCACCTCTCGTATCAGCGGCTGAAGGCGGTGGTGGAGAAGAGGCCCGGGCTGGTCGCGCAGCAGGATATCGACGATGCGCAGAGCAAGGACCTGGTGGCGGAGGCCCAGGTATCGGCGGCGAAATCCGCGCGGGCGGTTGCGCAGGAACAGGTGCAGGTCAACCAGTCGGAGCAGGAGCGGGTGAAGACCCTGATCGATTACACGCGGGTGACGGCGCCTTTCACGGGTGTGGTGACGAAGCGGTACGCGGACAAGGGCTCGATGATCCAGGCGGGGACGGCGTCGCAGACGCAGGCGATGCCCGTGGTACGCCTCTCGGAGAACAGCCTGCTGCGGCTGATCCTGCCGGTGCCGGAGTCGGTGGTGCCGACGGTGCACATCGGGCAACAGGTGGAGGTCCGGGTGCCGAGCCTGAATCGCAGCTTTCCGGGGAAGGTGGCGCGGTTCGCGGACAAGCTGTCGCTGGCCACGCGCACGATGGATACCGAGGTCGACGTGCAGAACCCAAGCCTGGTGCTGATTCCCGGAATGTACGCCGAGGTGAATCTCGCGCTGGCGCAACGCAACGGTGTGCTGGCGATTCCAGTGACAGCAGTCGACCTAGACAACGATTCGTCGCAGACCGACGGCGGAAAACCGGCGATGACGACGGGACGCGTGATGGTGGTGACTCCGAATAACCGGGTGGAATCGCGACAGATCGAAGTGGGGCTGGAAACGGCGAACAAAGTGGAGGTGAGGGCGGGCCTGAACGATGGGGACCTGGTCGTAATCGGAGGGCGCGCAGGGTTGCAGGCGGGGCAGGAAGTCCGTCCCAAGGTGACCGTGATGGCCGCCATCAACCAGTGACGGAGCACGCAGCATGTCGCGATTCGCGATTCGCAATGCTTATTTCATTGTCGTGGTCTGCCTGATGATCGCGGTGGTAGGCGTGACCAGCCTGGTGCGCATGCCGGTGGACATGTTTCCGGCGATGAATATTCCCGTAGTGGTAGTGGCCACGTTTTACGCGGGGATGCCGCCGGAGCAGATCGAGACGGATATCACAAGCCGGTTCGAGCGCTTTTTCACGCTGGGCAGCGATATCGAGCATATCGAATCGCGCTCGCTGCCCGGTGTCAGCATCATCAAGGTCTATTTCCAGCCGGGGACGAATCCGGACTCGGCGGTGACCACGATTTCGAACCTGGCTATGGCGCAGCTGCGGCGGCTGCCTCCGGGAACGCTGCCGCCGATCGTGCTGAAGTTCGATGCCTCGAGCCTGCCGGTGTGCCTGGTGACGTTCCAGGGCGAAGGGCTGAACGAGACGGCGCTGCGCGACCTGGCGCAGTTCCAGGTCAGGAACCAGATTGCCAGCGTGCCGGGGGCGAGCGTTCCGCAGCCGTTCGGCGGGCGGTACCGGCAGATCATGGTATACACCGACCCATACAAGCTGGAAGCCCACCAGCTGAGCCTGATGGACGCGGTACGCGCGGTGAACCGCGCCAACCTGATTCTGCCCGCCGGAGATGTGCAGCTCGGCCTGCTCGATTACAACATCCACACCAACAGCCAACTGCGCTCGGTGCAGGACATAGATCAACTGCCGCTGAAGACCGTGGGACAGACGCCGGTGCGGGTGGCGGACACCGGCCACGCCGAGGATGCACAGCAGATCCAGACCAACCTGGTGCGGGTGGACGGGCAGCGCTCGGTGTACACGCCGGTGATGAAGCAGGGCGGCGATACGAACACCATCCAGGTGGTAGACGGCGTGAAGGAGCGCCTGCTGCATCTCTTCGACGTACCCAAGAACCTGATCACGCAGGTGGTATTCGACCAATCGGTGTTCGTGAAAACGGCCATCGAGACGCTGCTGCACGAGGGCGCGATCGGCTTGTTCCTGACTTCGATCATGATCCTGGTCTTTCTGGGGAGCATGCGGGCGACGGTGGCGGTGTTCTTCTCGATTCCGCTCTCAGCGCTGGCGGCGTTCATCGCGCTTTCGCTGGGCGGGAGCTCGGTGAACGCGATGGTGCTGGGCGGGCTGGCCCTCGCGTTCTCGCGGCTGATCGACAACTCGGTGGTGGTGCTGGAGAACATCTACCGGCACCTGGAGCTGGGAGAAACGCCGGCGGTGGCGGCGGAGAAGGGCGGGATGGAAGTGGCGCTGCCAGTGCTGGCATCGACGCTGACCACGATCGTGGTCTTCTTTCCGGTGACCCTTCTGTACGGCGTGAGCAAGTTTCTGTTCTCGGCGCTGGCGCTGGCGGTGGTGTTGTCGTTGATGGCGTCGTACGTGGTGGCGATGTCGGTGGTGCCCTTGTTCTGCTCGCATTTCATCAAGGGGCACCACGGCGCCGAAACCGGCGGGGCGCGGCGGCGGAGGCGGCCGCTGCTGGACCGGTTCAACGCATGGTTCGATCCGAAGTTCGAGGCGTTCCTGGATGTCTACGACCGGGTGATCAGCGTCGTGCTGAAACAGCCGGTGGCGATTCTCTTCGTGCTCACGGGAATCATCGTGGTGAGCCTCTTCCTATTCCCGCTGCTGGATTTTGCATTCTTTCCGCGGACCGATCCCGGACAGTTCATGATGAACCTCAAGCTGCCCTCCGGAACGCGCATCGGCATCACGGAGCAGGAGGTGTCCAAGGTGGAAGACCTGGTACGGCGGACGGTCTCGCGTGAGGACCTGGGAATGATCGTGTCTAACATCGGCTCGACACCGGATTATTCGGCGATCTACACCAGCAATTCCGGGATGCACACGGCGACGGTGCAGGTGAGCCTCAAGGAAGATCACAAGACCGGGAGCTACGAGTACATGGCGATGGTCCGGAAGCGGATCGCGGAAGAACTGCCGGAGATCACGACGTTTTTTCAGTCGGGCGGCCTTGTGGACGCGGTGCTCAGCCTGGGAATGCCGGCGCCGATCGACGTGCAGGTGGCGGGCTCGAACCTGGAGACGAGCTATGCCACCGCACTCAAGCTCGCGGGCAAGATCCGCAAGGTGGACGGGGTAGGCGACATCTACGTTCCGCAGGATATCGACTATCCCGCCCTGCAATTGGACATCGATCGCACGCGCGCCGCCGAACTCGGGCTGACGCAGAAGGAAGTGGTGGGCAATATTATCACAGCGCTGACCTCGAACGCGATGATCGCGCCGAGCTTCTGGATCGACCCCAAGAGCGGCAACGACTACATGCTGACCGTGCAGTATCCGGAGCGGCAGATCCGCAGCTTCGACGACCTGCGGGCCATTCCCCTGCACGGCGAGGGTATTCCCGATTCGACGCGGCTCGACTCGGTGGCGGCGATCCGGCGGATCAAATCGCCGACGGAGGTCGACCACTACAAGCTGCGGCGGGTGATCGATATTTATGTGCAACCGAAGAGCGAGGACCTGGGCCGGATCGCGGGCGCAATCGACAAGCTGAACGAGCAGAATCCGCCGCCCGAGGGCGTCACGGTCTCGCTGCGAGGCCTGGTGGAGGGAATGCGGCAGAGCTTCCGCCGGTTCGGCATCGGGCTGACCCTGTCGGTAGTGCTGCTCTACCTGATTCTGGTGGCGCAGTTCCGGTCATTCCTGGACCCACTGCTGATTCTGACGGCGGTTCCGCCAGGGTTGACCGGCGCGCTGCTGATCCTTTATATGACCAAGACCAGTATGAACGTGATGTCCCTGATGGGACTGATGATTCTGATCGGCATGACGGTGTCGGACAGCATTCTGATTGTCGAGTTCACGCGGCATCTGCGGGAGAACGGGATGGCGGTGCGGCAGGCGGTGGTGACCGCCGCGCGCGTGCGGCTACGGCCGGTGCTGATGACGTCGCTGGCGACGATCATCGGGCTGCTGCCGATGGCGCTGAAGCTGGGAGCGGGCAGCGAGTCATACGCGCCGCTGGCGCGTGCGGTACTCGGGGGCATGAGCGTTTCGCTGATGATGACCGTGATCATGGTGCCCGCGGCTTACTACGTGGCATATCGGAGGGACGACCGGCGCACGCCCGGTCCGTCGATCGCCTAATGTCCCGCTTCGCCATCGACAATCCATACTTCATCGTGGTGGTGTGCCTGATCATCGCGATTGTCGGCGTGTTGAGCGTGGTGCGGATGCCGGTGGACATGTTCCCGTCGATGGATATTCCGGTGGTGGTGGTGGCGACGTTTTATTCAGGGATGCCGCCGGAGCAGATCGAGAACGACATCACGTCGAGGTTCGAGCGGTTCTTCACGCTCGGCGCGGGGATCGAGCATATTGAATCGCGGTCGCTGCCAGGGGTGAGCGTGATCAAGGTTTTCTTCCAGCCGGGGACGAATCCGGATTCGGCGGTGACCACCATCTCCAACCTCGCGATGGCGCAGTTGCGCCGGCTGCCTCCGGGGACGCTGCCGCCGGTGGTGCTGAAGTTCGACGCGTCCAGCCTGCCGGTGTGCCTGGTGACGTTCAAAGGAGAAGGGCTGAACGAGACGCAATTGCGCGACCTGGCGCAGTTCCAGGTGCGCAACCAGATCGGCGGGGTGCCGGGCGCCAGCGTGCCGCAACCGTTCGGCGGAAAGTATCGCCAGATCATGGTCTACGCCGATCCGTTCAAGCTGGAGGCACACCAGTTGAGCCTGATGGACGTGGTCCGGTCGGTGAACGGCTCGAACCTGATTCTTCCGGCGGGCGATGTGCAGATCGGGCCGCTGGATTACAACATCTACACGAACAGCCAGCTGCGCACGGTGCACGAGATCGACCAGCTACCCGTCAAGGTGGTGGGCGAGGCGCCGGTGCGGGTCGCGGACATCGGCTACGCGCGGGACGGCCACCAGATTCAGACCAACGTGGTGCGGGTGGACGGGCAGCGGTCGGTGTACACGCCGGTAATGAAGCAGGGCGGCAATACGAACACGATCGAGGTGGTGGACGGCATCAAGGGTGCGCTCGATCACCTGCTGGACGTGCCGAAATCGCTGGTGACCAAGGTGGTGTTCGATCAATCGGTATTTGTAAAGACCGCCATCGAGACGCTGCTGCACGAAGGGGGGATCGGGCTGCTGCTGACGTCGATCATGATTCTGATTTTTCTGGGCAGCATGCGCGCCACGGTGGCGGTGTTCTTCTCGATTCCGCTTTCTGCGCTGGCGGCATTCATCGCGCTTTCGCTCGGGGGCAGCTCGATCAACAGCATGGTGCTGGGCGGCCTGGCACTGGCGTTTTCGAGGCTCATCGACAATTCGGTGGTGGTGCTGGAGAATATCTACCGCCACCTGGAGGCGGGAGAGGCGCCCGATGTGGCGGCTGCGAGGGGCGGCCGTGAGGTGGCGCTGCCGGTGCTGGCGGCGACCCTGACCACGGTGGTGGTTTTCTTTCCCGTGACGTTTCTGTACGGCGTGAGCAAGTTTCTGTTCTCGGCTCTGGCGACGGCGGTGGCGCTCTCGCTTTTCGCGTCATATGCCGTGGCGATGACGGTGGTACCGCTCTTCTGCGCGCGATTTATTAAGGCGACGCACCATGGCACGCCATCGTTGGAGGCTCCGGTGACGGTGGACCATCCGCGAAGCCGCCGGACGTTGAGCGACCGGTTCAACATCTGGTTCAACGACCGGTTCGAAGCGTTTTTGCGGGTCTATGATCTCGCGGTGGCAGGCATTTTGCGGAGGCCCAGGCTCACACTGGCGGTGTTCGGAGCGGTGTTTGTGATGAGCACCGGGTTGTTTCCGCTGCTGGGGCTTTCGTTCTTCCCGCGCACGGACGCGGGGCAGTTCGTGATCAACCTGAAGGCGCCCAGCGGGTCGCGGCTGTCGGTGACGGAGAACGAAGTGGTGAAGGTGGAGAACCTGATACGGGAAGTGGTCGCGCCAGGGGATCTGGGGATGATCGTCTCGAACATCGGAGCGACGCCGGATTTTTCCGCCATCTACACCACGAACTCCGCGATGCATACGGCATTTGTGCAGGTGAGCCTGAATCCGGAGCACGAGGTGGGCAGCTACGAATACATGGCGCGTGTGAAGCGCCGCATCGAGACAGATTTGCCGGAGCTGAGCGCATATTTCCAGTCGGGCGGTCTGGTCGATGCCGTATTGAATCTCGGACTGCCGGCGCCGATCGACGTGCAGGTAGCGGGCTCGAACATGGATGCGACGTATGCCATCGCCCGGAAACTGGCGACAGAGATCCGCGGAATCGGGGGCGTAGCGGACGTGTTCATCCCACAGGACATCGATTACCCGGCGCTGGAGTTGGACGTGGACCGGACGCGGGCGAGCCAGATGGGGCTGGATCAACAGGAGGTGGTGGACAACGTGATCACCGCGCTCACCTCGAACCAGATGATCGCGCCCAGTTTCTGGATCGACCCGAAGACCGGCAACGACTACATGCTGACGGTGCAATATCCCGAGGACCAGGTGAAGACGCTGACCGATCTGAAGTCGATTCCGCTGCGCGCCGCCGGCTACAAGGAACCCACGCGGCTGGACATGATCAGCGCGATCCGGCGGATCAAATCTCCCACCGAGGTGGACCACTACTCGCTGCGCCGCACGATTGACGTCTATGTACGGCCATTGAACGAGGATCTGGGGAGGATTGCCACCTCGATCGACAATTTGATCGCGAGGACGAAGAAACCCGAAGGATTGAGCGTCACGCTGCAGGGGATGGTGCAGGGGATGCGCAGCTCATTCACGCGGTTCGCATTCGGCCTGTGCCTGGCGGTGGTGCTGCTGTATCTGATCCTGGTTGCGCAGTTCCAGTCGTTCCTCGATCCATTCATCATTCTGCTGGCGGTACCTCCGGGACTGACCGGCGTGATCCTGATTTTGTGGCTTTCGGGCACGACGTTGAACGTGATGTCGCTGATGGGCGTGGTGATGCTGGTGGGGATCGCGGTATCGAACAGCATTCTGATGGTGGAGTTCACGCGCCATCTGCGACGAGAGGGGATGGACGTGAGGGAAGCGGTGGCGCTGGCGTGCCGGGTGCGGCTGCGGCCGGTGCTGATGACTTCGCTGGCGACGATCATCGGCCTGCTGCCGATGGCGTTGAAGCTGGGGGCGGGCAGCGAGGCCTATGCTCCGCTGGCGCGGGCAATTTTGGGAGGGCTGAGCGTATCGGTCGCGCTGACGGTTTTCCTGGTGCCCGCGGCGTACGTGCTGGTTTACGGCGAGCGAGGTAATCGATGAAGTTGAGATTCTGTCTATTAGCCGTTGCGTCTGTGGTGGTGTTGCGGAGTCAGCAGCCGGCGATGCGATTGACGCTGGCGGAGGCGCAGCGGGAGGCGATCGCCAACAATCCGCAGTTCTCGGCGGCCCGGCTGAATGCGGCCGCGGCGTACCAGGTGCCGCTGGAGTACAAGGCGAACTACGAGCCGAACCTGATCGGGAGCCTGACCACGGTGGGCGCGGACAACGGCAGCCGGCTGGCGGCCGGCGGTCTGAATAACCCGATCGTGTATAACCGCATCGGCTCCGGGTTGACGGTGGGCCAGATGATCACCGATTTCGGCCGCACCGGCAACCTCGTGGGAATGGCGAAGCTTCGCGCGGAGGCACAGGACCAGGTGACGGAGACCACCCGGGCACAGATCCTGCTGGCGGTGAGCCGCGCGTATTTCGGGCTCTTGCGGGCGCAGGCGGTGGTGAAGGTGGCCGACCAGACCGTGGCCGCACGGCAGTCGGTGGTGGACCAGGTGACCGCGCTGGCGGAGAGCAAGCTCAAATCGACGCTGGATGTGAGTTTCGCAAATGTCAATCTGTCCGATGCGAAGCTGATTCAGATCCAGGCGCAGAACGATCTGAAGGCGGCGGACGCGGAACTGGCGACGGCGATGGGATTGCCGGGGCAATCCGGATTCATCCTGGCGGAGGAAGGCATGCCCGGTCCGCTGCCGGACCGGGTGACGGACCTGGTGCACGACGCGCTGCAATCGCGTCCCGAGCTGAGGGATTTAAGGCTGGAGCAGGGCGCGGCGGAGCGGTTCGCAAGAGCGGAGCATGCACTTTACTATCCGAGCCTGGGAGTCGTGGGCACGGCCGGATTTGTACCCGCCGGGTACGAGGCGGTACCGAGCAAGTACGGCGCCATCGGAGTGAACGTGACGATCCCGATTTTCAATGGGGGGCTGTTCAAGGCACGGCAGACCGAGGCGGAGCTGAAGGCTAAGGCCGCGACACAGAATGTGAGCGATTTGGAGAACCGCGTCACGCGCGATGTCCGGGTGGCGTTTCTGAACGCGAACACGGCGTACGACCGGATGGCGGTGACGAAGCAACTCCTCGATCAGGCGCGGCAGGCGCTCGATCTGGCGCAGACGCGGTACGACTTCGGGCTGGGGAACATCGTGGAGCTGAGCACGGCGGAGCTAAACCTGACGTCGGCGCAGATCGCGGATGCGAATGCGAGGTACGACTACCAAACACAAAGGGTCGTGCTGGATTACCAGGTGGGGGTGTTGAGGTAGGCAGACGCCGCGGTTCAGGCGCGGAGGAAGCGGGAAGTTCTAACTGATGACTCCTTTGCGGATGGCATAGAGGATCAGCTCGGCGCCGCTGTGGAGGTTCAGCTTTTGGAAGATGTTCGCGCGGTGGGTTTCCACCGTGTAGAGGCTGAGTTGCAGGACGGTGGCGACCTCTTTGTTGCTGCGGCCTTCGGCCAGCAGTTGCAGGACCTCGCGTTCGCGGGTGGTCAGGAGGTCGAAGCTGTCTTCGACCTTCTGCTCCTGCATCTGGCGGACGTAGTCTTCCACCAGCATTTTGCTGATCGCCGGACTGAAGAAGGCTTTGCCTTCGCTCACCGCCTTCACGGAGTTAATGAGATCGTGCTCGGCGGAATCCTTCAGCAGGTACGCGCGCGCGCCGGCCTTGAGCGCCTTCAATACGTATGCTTCGTCGGAATGCATGCTGAGGATCACGATCGCGGTTTGCGGTAGCGCGGAACAGATCTGGCGGGCAGCCTCGATGCCATTGAGGGTGGGCATGGCGATGTCCATGACCACGACGTCGGGGCGGTGCTGCACGGCGAGAGCGACGGCTTCGCGCCCGTCGGCGGCGTCGGCAATCACGTGAAAGCCGTCATGGCTTTCGAGAAGCAGGCGCAGGCCTTTGCGCACCACGGTGTGATCGTCGGCGAGGAGGATGCGGATGGGCTTCATGAGGAGGGGTGCCTGTCCTGACGATACCACCAGTTTCAGAACTGGACGCCGAAGTGGGCGACGAAGGTGCGCGGCTGCAGAAAATGGGTGCCGCTGAAGGTGGAGAGGAAGTTGTACAGCGCAACCCTGTTCGTCAGGTTCGCGATCTCCAGTGAGGCTGTGAGCTTGGCACGTTTTTCGGTGTGGGTGAGATTGTCAGTGCCTACGCCGAGATTGAGCACTTGGCGGGGCATTCGGCCGCTACCTCATGCTGGATGCGGACTACTTCTGGAAGTACACGCATGGCGCCTATGATTTCAGTACGCTGCTCGACACCACCATCACGTTCCCCATTTCCTGGCACAATTCCAAGCTGGACGGCTTGACATCTGCTGAAGGGCTTCGCGGCCGTTGGCCGCCTCGCCGACGAGCTGGATCTCGTCGAAGTTCTCCAACTCCTCGCGCAGCAGGCGGCGAGCCACGGGCTCGTCGTCAACGATCAAGGTTCTGATCCGCCGGGCGTCCATTTCGGTCCCAAGTCACGAGCGTGCCACACAACGCGGTGAGCGGGCAAGAAAAAGATCGCTGGGGGCGGCGGACAGCGCTGTACAGTATGAGGAGGAGGCGCCGCCTCCGCATATGACGGCACTGGACCAACCGCGGTTTCGATTCCAGTGGCGGCAGCAGGAGCGCGGGGGAAGACCGAGAGCTGCCCGACGTGATTACTCGAGGATCTCGCTCAAGACGCGACTCGTTGCGCCCGAAGGGCGTTCCACGCCGAGGATCTCCGACAGGGTAGGGGCGATGTCGTTGGGAGCGATCCGCTCACGGTAGGTACCGGCTTTGACACCTGAGCCCATGAAGATTACGGGGACGTGGTTGTCGTAATCGTAGGGCGCACCGTGATTGGCGCGCATCGTCTCGAACAGGTAGTACGGCTCGGGGATCACAATCAGATCACCCGATCGCGGGCCGTAATATCCGACGGAAACCGCGCGCCCCACCGGGTCCTGTTGCACGGCGCCGTTCAGCAATTGGGTTCGGGTGTACACGCGGGCGACGTGGGGAATCGATGAAACCGCGTCGGCGGCGGCACGCTCGACCGCGGCGCGGTCGAGATTACGCTCTTCGATCAGCTTGAGGTTCAGGTACGGCATCCAAACCGGAATCGGTTTGACCCAATCGCCCGGCCCGAACTTCTTCCGCAAAGCCTCGTTGATGGCATTCGTAATCTGCGCTTCGGTGATCCGGCCGCCAGGCATGTGACGAGTCCGGTTGACTTCCGGCACTTGCGCGACCCCGTGATCCGCGGTGAAGACCACCAATGTATTGCCTGCTCCGGCGGCGTTCTCCGCGGCGTCGAAGAGCTTGCCGAGGAGCCGGTCGGTGCGGATAGAGATGTCACGCACGGCCGGATCGTCGGGGCCGACCTCGTGGCCGACGTAGTCGTTGGCAGAGAAGCTGACGGTAAGGATGTCGGTGCCTGGGTGATGGCCGAGATGCTCGGCGGCGAGCGCCCGCTCGGCCATTTCCTCGATCATCTCGTTGGCCCAAGGGGTGGCCTCGATGCTGCCACAGAAACGAACGTCGGTGCCGGCCACCATGGTGCACAGGGGAGCCGTCGAATCGTCGCCGGTTCCGAGCGGGAACCACTGCGAGCCGATGTGACGCCGCAGCGGACTGGTATCGTTTAAGGCTTTGACCCAATCCGGCAGCGCCTCCATGTAGTAGTTGCTGGTAGCCCAACGGCCGCTGGCATTGTCGAACCAGAACGCGCCATCGGCCATGTGGCCCGAGGGAAGGATGGCGCTGCGATCCTTTAGAGAGATGCCGATCACCCTGGAATTCTCTCCTTCGCGCATTTTCAGTTCGTCGCCGACCGTGCTCACCAGCAGGCGATTCGGGGAGGCGCCCTCGAGCCCCGCAAAGCCTCCTACGATCCTGGTATTCGGGTCGCTGACGCTGGTGACCTTGGTCTCGCTTGCGCGGTCCCACCACTCGTTGCCGACGATGCCGCTGACGGACGGCGTCGCTCCGGTCAGGAACGTCG
>Ga0335077_10010703_pt1 | contig 11450 bp, 11 predicted proteins | sample Lox_Sample_31_FD_207151 | JGI IMG/M metagenome (GOLD analysis project Ga0335077, IMG submission 207151) | Soil microbial communities from Loxahatchee National Wildlife Refuge, Florida, United States - Lox_Sample_3.1 | ecosystem: Environmental > Terrestrial > Soil > Wetlands | place: USA...
AGGAACCGAAACGCGCAACAGCCAGAAACCTTCTTATCCGAAACCCGCGGAGGCGATCTCAGCGTGTGAAGCGGATGCGCTCAGTGGACCACATGCACCGCTTCCCCGGCAGCCTGATAAGCACGCCGAATCACGCTGACTCTGCAGCAAGAAAACATTGAGCCCGCGCCGAGCCATTCATCTGAACTACGCAGACCTACGGACGATCGATGCAACCCTGACGGGATGCCGACCGATCGCGTCAATGTCCGGAGCAGAACGCGATCGCCGCGTCGGCGGTGGCATAGACGATCGCGATGCCGTCGCGATCGAGGGTGAAGCTCTCGCCGGCCGCGAGCACGATGTCGCGCGGGTCGCCATCCTGGGTCACCCACACGCTGCCCGCCAGGCAATGCATCGCGCTTCCGCGCCCGTCTATCACCTGCACGTGCCGGCTGCGTGCGAGCTGCAGCCGGCCTTGCTGGAGCTGGATGTTCATGCGCCTCCCTCCGGTCGATGCGCCATGCGTGCCGTGCATTCTGCAGACCCGCATGGCCCGGGTACAAACGATCCTTTGGCATGCGGCGCATGCGTCCCGTGCATCCGTGGACGGCCGTGCCCACCGCGACATCGGGCGCCTCACGGGCTAGGATCGAGCCAGCGCTTTCCGCAGGAACTCGATGCGAACCCTCTTCTGCCTCGCGTTCGCGCTGCTCGGCGTCGGCGCTGTCGGCGCCGCGGAACTGCCGATCTTCGACGCGCACGTGCACTACAGTCAGGACGCGTGGGAGAGCGTGCCGCCGAAGATCGCGATCGACCTGCTGCGCAAGGCCGGCATCAGGCGTGCGCTCGTCTCGAATTCCAAAGACGCCGGCAACCAGATGCTGATCGCCGAGGCGCCGGACCTGATCCTGTCGTCGCTGCGCCCGTATCGCGCCCGCGGAGAGATCAGCACGTGGGTGCGCAACGAAACCGTCATTCGGCATCTGGAGGAGCGGCTCGCGAAGTATCGCTACGTCGCGATCGGCGAATATCACCTGTATGGCGCCGACGCCGACCTGCCGGTGCCGCGGCGGATGATCGAACTCGCGAAACAGCACGAGCTGGTGCTGCATTCGCACTCGGATGCCGATGCCATCGAGCGCGAGTTCAGGCAGTGGCCGGCCGCACGCATCCTGCGGGCGCACTCCGGCTTCGACGCGCCGGCGCGCATCCGCGAGATGTTGCGCAAGTATCCGAACCTGTGGTGCGACCTCGCGTTCCGCACCGATCACGCGCCGGGCGGCCAGCTCGATGCCGACTGGCGCGCTCTCTTCACCGAGTTCCCCGATCGCTTCACCGTCGGCACGGACACGTTTACCCCGGAGCGTTGGCCATACATCGTCGAGCACGCGAAGTACTCCCGCCAGTGGCTCGCGCAGCTGCCGGCGCCGATCGCCGAGCGCATCGCGTGGCGCGACGGCGAAACCCTGTTCAACATTCCGCAGGCCGAACGTTGACGCGGATTGCGCTGGCCGCGTTGCTGTTCGGTGCGCTGCAGGCCGGCGCATGCGAACCGGCGCTGACCGGCGAGGGCGTGCACCGGGTCGAGGGTGAAAACTACGTCGTCGCCTGGCGGCCCGAACCGCCGACGCTGCGCGTCAGCGACTTCTTCGAGGTCGAGGTGGCGGCCTGCTCGAAGTCGCGCGACGAACCGCCGACGCAGGTGCGCGTCGATGCGGTGATGCCGGAACACAAGCACGGAATGAACTACCGGCCGACCGTCACCACGTCGGCGCCGGACGGTTCCAGGCGGAAGGGCTGCTGCTCCACATGCCCGGGTTGTGGGAATTCAGCTTCGACGTGCGCGGGCCCGGCGGAAACGAAGTGCTGCGCGAGCGCGTATCGCTGCGCTGACGCGGCCTGTCATCGCGCGCCAAGCCGAAGGATCTCAGCCCTCGCCCGTCGCCCCCGTGGGGCCGGACTGCTACGCCGCCCGCCGCCCGTTCAGCTTCGGCTTCGGGTACTGCACCGCGTCCGCCATGCGCTGCTCGAACGGATCGCGGCGCGAAAGGTGCGGCACCTGGCGCGCGTGCACGAGCGGATAGTGACGCAGCTCGGCCAGCCGATCGTGTGCGTCCCAGCAGTCTTCCTCGTTGCACACCCATTGCGTCACGTCCAGGCGCCGCAGGTCGAACGCGCCGGAGTAGCTGCGCAAAGTACGCCGGCCGCGCCGGTCGCTGTACTCGTGGAAATACGACAACGCGAGTTCGCGCAGGCTGCGGTAGACGGGATCGCGGTAACGCAGGGCGACCCCGTTGGTCTTCGAGATCGCACCCCAGGCACCGTTGCGCCGGAACAGGGCGATCACATGCGGGTAGTCGCTCAGCTCGCAGTCGAGGTGCATGACGAAAGGCGGTTCGCCGTGGATCCAGAGCGCGCAGGCGGCAACGAACGCGCCCTCGATACAGTGCGCCCGGCGGTTGCGCAGGACGTTGTGCACCGAGTGGACCGTTTCGCCTTCGAGCTCGTGGTTGATCGGAATGGCGTTCAGGAACGCCTGGATCCGCTGCGGCGAATCCAGCCTGGCGAGGCGGTCGAACTCGCGCAGGCCGAGGCCGAGGTCCTGGCGGCGTGCGAAGCGGGGGAACCAGCGCTCGTTCATGCGGCCATCGTATCAGCGAGCCGGGAGCCGGCTGCCGGCCCCGGTGATTCGTATTACGCTCGAATTTGCCCTGCAACGGAGCCCTCTGCATGCCCGCTGACGCGGCCATGACCAAACCCGGCCACATACGGCTGACCTCGCACCCGCCGACGACCGACGCCGAGCTCCTGACCATCCACTGGGGCGCGCGCGACACCACCGAACGGGGCCCCGTGATCGGGACCACGACCAACCGGTTGCATCGCAACGTGATCGGCAGCCACAGCGGCTCGTACGGCGTGTACCGGGCGCTCGCGGTTGCCGCGAAGGCATTGCCGCGTGGACATCGTGCCGACCTGACGAACACGCTGCCAACTGCGCCGATCGGGCCCTATCCGCAGTGGTTCGAGCCGGACCGGATCGTTTCGCTCGACCCGTTCGGCGCCATCGTCGCGGAGGTCTATCGCGAGCAGATCGCAAAGGGGTTCGACATCCGGCCCACGATCGCCGTCACCCAGGCCCGAATCGACATGCCCGAGGTCCGCATCGCGATGGCGTTCCGGCGCCTGCATCCGGACGGCCGGGTGCTCCTGGAATCGGGCTCGGCCCTGGTCACGAAGGTCGCGATCGAGCCGGTCTGGTGGCTGCCCGGCGTGGCGCAGCGTTTCGGCGTCAGCGAGGCAGACCTGCGGCGCGCACTGTTCGAGGAGACCGGCGGCATGTATCCGGAGCTCGTCACGCGCAGCGACCTCGAGGTTTTCCTCCCACCGATCGGTGGCCAGACGGCCTACATCTTCGGCGATCCGCAGCAGCTCGCGGACCCGTCCATCAGTCTGACGGCGCGCGTGCACGACGAATGCAACGGTTCGGACGTGTTCGGCTCCGATATCTGCACCTGCCGGCCGTATCTCACGCACGCGATCGAAGAATGCATCCGCGGGGCGCAGAGCGAGGAGTTCGGCGGGTCCGGCGGCGTCGGCTTGATCGTCTACTCGCGCAAGGAGGGACGCGCGCTGGGCGAGGTCACGAAGTTCCTTGTCTACAACGCGCGCAAGCGACAGGAAGGCGGGGATTCCGCCGACAAGTATTTCCTGCGTACCGAGTGCGTGGCCGGCGTGCAGGACATGCGCTTCCAGGAACTGATGCCGGACGCGCTGCACTGGCTCGGCGTCAGAAAGATCCACCGTCTCGTCTCGATGAGCAACATGAAATACGACGCCATCGTCGGCTCCGGCATCGAGGTCGGGGAGCGGGTCAGGATCCCGGAGGATCTGGTGCCCGCAGACGCGAAGGTGGAGATCGAAGCGAAGATGGCCGCCGGCTATTTCGCCGCCGGCGATGCGCCCGCCAACGGCGAGGAACTTGCCGCGATCAAGGGTCGGGACCTGAAGTGAGCGCCGCGCCGACGGTGCCGGCGCTCGCCGCAGCGGTCGACAAGCTGCGCGATCCACGAACGATCCGGCTGCGCTGCGCCGTCATTCGCGCCGCCGTCGCGGCGGGCCGATCCGAGTGGTTCATGCTCGGTGGCGAGAATCGACTCGCCGCCGCGACCGAGCACGTCGCGCGCGTGACGCGCGCGCGTTATCCGGACCTGTCGATCCCGTATCACAGCCGCTGGCGCCACTTCCAGGCCGGCGGCATCGACCGCAACCGGGAGCTCGGCGGCCAGCTCGCCCGCCTCGACGCGGTCGAGCAGGCACGCTGCCGGATCGATCTCGCCGTCGTCAGCGTGCTGCTGGATGCGGGTGCAGGTGACAAGTGGCGGTACCTGGAGAAGGAGAGCGGCCGCGTCTTTGCGCGCTCCGAGGGCCTCGCGATCGCGAGCCTGCGCGCCTTCGAACAAGGTGTCTTCTCCAGCGACCCGGCACGACCGCTTCGCGTCGACGGCAGCGCGCTCGTGGCCCTCGACACGCCGACGCTTGCGCAGTGGTTCCAGGTGAGTGAAGTCAATCCGCTGGTCGGCCTCGAGGGCCGCGCCAGCCTCCTGCGCCGTCTCGGCGCCGCCTTGCTCGCACGGCCGCAGGCGTTCGGCGCGGCCGCGCGCCCAGGCCATCTGTTCGACTTCCTCGTGCGCGATGGGCGGCGCGAGGTGGGCGCCTCCTCGATCCTGCGGGTTTTGCTCGATCAGGGCAGCAGCATCTGGCTGACCGCCAGCCGGCTCGGTGACGAACCGCTCGGCGATGTCTGGCCGCACCCGGCCGCGCACGATGGCGGGCACGCTGACGCGGCCGATCCTTCCGATGGCTGGGTCCCATTCCACAAGCTGTCGCAATGGCTCGCCTACTCGCTGTTCGAGCCGTTCGAATGGGCAGGCGTGCCGGTGACCGGGCGCGACGCCCTGACCGCGCTGCCGGAATACCGCAACGGCGGCCTCCTGCTCGACACCGGCGTGATCGTCGCGCGTGATCCGCAGTTGCTGCACAAGACGTGGCACGTCGGCGATGCGCCGATCGTCGAGTGGCGCGCCCTCACCGTTGCGCTGATCGACGACCTCGCGCTACGCGTGCGGGCAGCGCTGCGGCGGGACGCAGCCGCGATGCCGCTGGCTTGCGTGCTTGAGGGCGGCACGTGGGCGGCCGGCCGCGCACTCGCGCACGAACTCCGCGGCGGGCTGCCCCCGCTCGACATCGTGAGCGACGGCACGGTGTTCTGACGGCAAGGGAGAAGGCCATGAGCAACGTGATCGTCATCGAACATCCGCTGGTGCAGCACAAGCTGACGCTGGTGCGCAAGAAGGAGGCGAGCACCAACAGCTTCCGCCGGCTGCTCGGGGAGATCGCTTCGCTGATGGCCTACGAGGTCACGCGCGACATGCCGATGCACGAGGTCGAGATCGAAACGCCGATCTGCCCGATGACGGGGCGCCTGATCGACGGCAAGAAGATCGTGTTCGTCCCGATCCTGCGTGCCGGACTCGGGTTCCTCGACGGCATGCTGAGCGTGGTGCCGGGTGCGCGGGTCGGGCACATTGGCCTGTATCGCGATCCGAAAACGCTGGTCGCGGTCGAGTACTACTTCAAGATGCCGCAGGGGATGCGCGAGCGCGATGCGATCGTGCTCGATCCGATGCTCGCCACCGGCAACTCCGCTGTCGCGGCGGTCGACCGGCTCAAGGAAACGAAGCCGCGTTCGATCCGCTTCGTCAGCCTGATCACCTGTCCGGAAGGGTTGAACAATTTCCACGGCAATCACCCCGATGTCCCGGTGTACGCGGCGGCCATCGACGACCGGCTGAACGAGCACAGCTACATCGTTCCCGGGCTGGGCGACGCGGGCGACCGGATCTTTGGCACCAAGTAAGTCGGTGCTGAGATCGGGCGGCGTGTTTCGGCGCAGAATCGAACACGTCGACCGGAGGTACGTCGATGCCGCCCGCGCACCGTGCGATCGCCCGCCTCGCTCCCCTTGCCTTTGCGGCGGGTTGCCTGGTGGGAACGGCACGCGCCGACGCGCCGGTCGCGTTCACGGACGAGGAAATCGCGCGCATCGTCGCGCACGGCCCGTGGCCGCCTCCGGTGACGCACGATCCGAGCAACCGGGTCTCGGGTGACCCGTACGCGATCGACCTCGGCCGCCGCCTTTTCTTCGACCCGCGCTTCTCCCCGAATGGATACGTCGCGTGCGTTGCATGCCATCAGCCGGACCGCGCATTCACCGACTCGCTTGCGCGCGCGCATGCCCTGGGCCCGCTCGACCGCAACGCGCAGTCGCTTGCCAACCTCCGCCTGCAACGCTGGTACGGCTGGGGCGGCACGTCCGACAGCCTGTGGATGCAGACGCTGCGCCCGATCCTCGATGCGCGTGAACTCGGGTCCAGCGCGCAGGCGGTGGCGCATGCCATGCGCACCGGCGACGGCATGGCGTGTCGCTATCAGGTGGCTTTCAAGCGGCCCGTGCCCGCGAACGACGAGCTGGTGCTGGTCGACGTGGCCAAGGCCCTGGCTGCATTCGAGGAGACACTGACGACCGGCCGCACGCCGTTCGACGAGTTCCGCGATGCGCTCGCGGCCGGAGACCACGCCGCAGAGGCACGTTATCCGGAGGCCGCCAAGCGCGGCCTGCGTCTTTTCGAGGGACGCGGCAACTGCTTCGTCTGCCACAGCGGACCCAATTTCACGAACGGCGAGTTCCACGACAGCGGCGTGCCGTTCTTCATCCGGCCCGGCGTCATCGACCCCGGGCGATACGACGGCATCCGCAACGTTCGCGCGAGCCCGTTCAATCTCCTCGGGCAATACAACGACGACCCCGCGCGTGCCACAGCGCAGGCAACGCGCCACGTCCAGCTCGAGCATCGCAACTGGGGCGAGTTCCGCACCCCGAGCCTGCGCAACGTGGCGGTCACCGCACCCTACATGCACGATGGAACTTTTCCCACCTTGCGCGACGTCGTCGTGCACTACAGCGAGCTCGACGAGGACCGGCTGCACGCCGACGGCGAGCGAATCCTGCGGCGCCTCGACCTGAGCTTCAGCGAGATCGACGACCTGGTCGCGTTCCTGGAAACGCTGACGGACGCCGATGGCGAGCGGCGGCGCGTTCCGGCGCCGCTTGCCCTGCCCTGCGACTAAAGTGCTCGCCCTGGCCCAGCCCGGCCCCGGGACCCGGATTGCTATGCGCCGCGGGCGTCGCGCGTGAGACGCGAACGCGCCTGCGGTAGTCCATCCGCCGCGCTCATCCTTCCGGCCGTGCAGCGCGTGATTACGCGCAGCGATGCGGGCTTCGTAGCATCCCCTCGTGCGCGCCCTCCCTCACGTCCTCGCCCTGCGCCTCCTCGCCGCGATCGGCGTTTTCATGCTCGCTGGCTGCGCGACCGTCACGGGAAACGCGATGCAGTCGATCGACGTCCAGGTCGTGGACGCGATGGACCAGCCCGTCCAGGGCATGCGCTGTCGCGTCAGCAATGCATCGGCCGACTACTTCGGCGATGCGCCGATGCGTGATCTCAAGGTGCGTCGCTCCGCGAGCGACCTCCTTATCGAATGCCACCGCGGCAGCCTGATCGCACGCGGCACCGCCGTCTCGCGCGGCCCCGTGGTGGGTGATGCCGTCAAGGCATTGCTGCCGGGTGGCACCGCCATGCTCGCGGTCGATCATTTCAGCGGCTACCGCTACGCGTATCCGGATTGGATCCGGCTGCGCATCGGCGTGCACCTCGTGTTCGACGCCGATCGCCAGGCGCCGGGCAAGCCGGCCGAGGGCCTGCTGGCCGACGTTCCCTGACCGCGCTTCCCTTGCGCCGGGACATGCGCGACCGCTAACGTGCGGTCGATGTCCGCCGCTCCGACCCCAGTTCTGCATGCCGGCGTCGCACGCAGGCTGGACATCGCGCTGCGCAACGTCGGCACCGAGTGCCCCTATCACCTGCGCACGAATGCGCGCGACGTCGACGTCGCCGCCATCGAAGCGGACGTCGACGCGTCGTTGCCCGCGGCGACCGGCGGCGAGTACGTCGGCACGCGCTGGCTGGCGTCGTTCGCGCTGCCGGCGCCGACGGAAGAGGGCGCGAGCGCAACGCCGTAAGCCGATGAAGCTCGCCGACCTCGTCGCGGCATCGTCGCAGGCGGCCCGGACCGCGAGCCGGCTCGGCAAGCGCGATGTGATCGCGGCGTGCCTGCGCGCGGCCGCGCCGGACGAGGTGGCGATTGCCGTGGCATTTCTCTCCGGCGAAACATTGCAGAGCAGGCTCGGCATCGGTTACGCATCGTTGAGTGCGGTGCGCGGCGATGCAGCCGCCGTCGACGCGACGCTCACGCTCGTCGAGGTCGATGCGGCGCTGGCCGCGATCGCCGCCACCACGGGCCAGGGATCGGCAGGCGAGCGCGCGACGCGCCTGCGCGCACTGCTCGCTCGCGCCACCCGTGACGAGCAGGACTTTCTCGTGCGCCTGCTCGTCGGTGAACTGCGCCAGGGCGCGCTCGAGGGCGTGATGCTCGAAGCGGTCGCCGCGGCGAGCAGCGTCCCCGTGGCCGCGGTCCGGCGCGCGGCCATGTTCGCGGGCGACGTCGGGATCGTCGCAGTCGCGGCGCGGACGCAGGGTGCGGCGGGACTCGACCGATTTTCGATCGAGCTCGATCGCCCGGTGCAGCCGATGCTCGCGCAGTCGGCGGTCGATGTCGCGGACGCGCTTGAACGCCTGGGCACTGCCTCGTTCGAGTGGAAGATCGACGGGGCACGTGTGCAGGTCCACAAGAACGGCGGGCGCGTGCGGGTTTTCACGCGCAACCTGAACGAGGTCACGCCGGCGGTGCCGGAGATTGTCGAAGCGGTGCGCGACCTGCCCGCGCACGACCTGATCCTCGACGGCGAGGCGATCGCGGTCGGCCCGACCGGAGCGCCGCGGCCCTTTCAAGTCACCATGCGGCGCTTCGGGCGCCGGCTGGACGTGGAAGCGCTGCGCGCCGAGCTGCCGCTCGCGGGTTACTTCTTCGACTGTCTGCGGCGCGACGCGACCGACCTGATCGACCGGCCGGCCCAGGAGCGGTTTGCCGCGCTGGCGGAGGCACTGCCGCCCGCGCTGCGGGTGCCGCGCATCATCACCGCGGATGCGACCGAAGCGCAGGCGTTCTACGCCGATGCGTTGGCGCGCGGCCACGAGGGACTCATGGCGAAAGCGTTGGACGCGCCGTACGAGGCAGGCAGCCGGGGCGCGAGCTGGCTCAAGATCAAGCGTGCCCGCACCCTCGATCTGGTGGTGCTCGCGGTCGAGTGGGGCAGCGGACGCAGGCGTGGCTGGCTTTCGAACCTGCACCTCGGCGCGCGCGACCCCGCCAGCGGCGGCTTCGTCATGCTCGGCAAGACCTTCAAGGGCCTCACCGACGACCTGCTCGAGTGGCAGACGCGCGAGCTGCTGGCGCGGGAAACGACGCGCGACGAATACACCGTGCACGTGCGGCCGGAGCTGGTCGTGGAGATCGCCTTCAACGACCTGCAGGCGAGTCCGCGCTATCCGGGCCGTCTGGCGCTGCGCTTCGCGCGCGTCAAGGGATATCGCGTCGACAAGTCGGCGGCGGACGCCGACACCATCGACACCGTGCGCGCGATCTACGCCGAGCAGCTCGCGCGCGCTTCCGAGTAAGTGCGGCGAGGCGCGCGCGCTTCCGGGTCTGGTGGTACGCGGTGATGCGGTGCGTGTCGTGTCGCACGCGTTGCGCACTGCGACTCACCGAAAAAAAGCCGCGCGGCGCCTTCAGTTTGGCGCGCAGTAGCCGACTATCCAGAGGACCCAGCGAGCGCCCGAATGCCTCCTTTCCTTCGTGGATTCGCCCGTGCAGGCATAGGCTGCCTGCTGTTTACGGTGACCGGCTGCGCGACTCTCACCGGGAGCAGTACGCAGACCATCGAGGTGACCACGGTCGATGCCCGCGACCGACCGGTGCGCGGCATGACCTGCACGCTCACGCACAGTCCCGGCACTTACGTGGTCGATACGCCCGCCCTCAACCTCGAGATCAGGCGCTCGTCGAGCGATCTCGAAATCGAATGCCGGCGCGGCTCGCAGCTCGCAAAGGGCACGGTCGTGCCGCACGGCGAAAGCTCGATCGCGCACTCGCTGATTCCGGGCGGATCGATCGCGACGCTGGTCGACTATGCGACCGGCGCGATGTACACCTACCCGTCGCCGCTGCGACTGCGCATCGGCCAGCATCTGCGCTTCGAGACCGGCAACGAGGCGCGTGCGACGGTGGTCGCCGATGTCGGTGATCCGGCCGCGGCGGGCAGGAGTGCCAGCCCAGGCTCTCCTGCCGCGAAAGCGACGCCGCTCGCGAACCCGACGTCGTCGAGCCCGGCCGCACGCGCGACCACCGCACCGGGGCGTACCGACTCCAACGGATCGGCCGCGACGCAGTAGAACAGCGGGCGCTAGATCCGCGCTTCCTCGATCGCGTGGCACGCGACGAGTGATTCGACTCCGTCGCGTTTGACCCGCTGCTGCAACGGCACTTCGTGCCGGCAGCGCCCGTTCGCATGCGGGCAGCGCGGGTGAAAGGCACAGCCCCGCGGCGGATCGAGCGGATTGGGCACTTCGCCCGCCACCGGCGTGCGCGACCGCCCGCTCATCGCGAGGTCGGGAATCGCATCGAGCAGCATGCGCGTGTACGGATGCCGCGGATGCGCGAACAGCGTGCGCTTGGGTGCGAGTTCCACGATGCGACCGAGGTACATCACGCCGACACGGTCGGAGATGTGATGGACCACGGCCAGGTTGTGCGAGATGAAGAGATACGTCAGGCCGAGATCGCGCTGCAGGTCCTTCATCAGGTTGAGGACTTGCGCCTGCACCGAAACGTCGAGCGCCGAGGTCGGTTCGTCGCACACCAGGAATGCCGGGTGCGTGGCGAGCGCGCGGGCGATGCTGATGCGCTGCCGCTGGCCGCCGGAGAACTGGTGCGGGTACCTGTCGCGGTCGGCCGGGGCCAGGCGCACTTGGGTGAGGAGTTCATCGACGCGCGCCTCGATCGGGCCGCGCTCGGTCATCAGTCCGTGCGCGCGCAACGGCTCGGCGACGATGTCGGCCACCCGCCAGCGCGGATTCAGGCTGGCGTACGGGTCCTGGAAGATCATCTGCAGCTTCTGCCGCATCCCGCGACCGGACGGCGTGTTCATCTCGCGCAGGTCGCGGCCGAAGAACTCGATCCGGCCGCGGGTCGGCGCGTACAACCCGACCAGCAAACGCGCCAGGGTCGACTTGCCGCACCCCGATTCGCCGACGAGCGCCAGGGTCTCGCCGCGCGCGATCTCGAAACTCACGCCGTCGACCGCGTGCAGGATCTGACGGCCGGAGCGATCGAGCACGCGATTCAGCCAGGGCAGCGAGACATCGAAGTACTTGGCGATCTCGCGCGCC
>Ga0335077_10010704_pt1 | contig 11450 bp, 11 predicted proteins | sample Lox_Sample_31_FD_207151 | JGI IMG/M metagenome (GOLD analysis project Ga0335077, IMG submission 207151) | Soil microbial communities from Loxahatchee National Wildlife Refuge, Florida, United States - Lox_Sample_3.1 | ecosystem: Environmental > Terrestrial > Soil > Wetlands | place: USA...
GGAAGCCGGCTACCACTTCAAGAAGAACCCCGACCAGTTCACGGCGTTCGCCGAGCTCACGCGGGGCAAGGCCACGCCGAACAGCCAGGGGATCCGCCTCGGCAACTTCGTCCAGATCCGCGAGGTCATCGAGAGCGAGATGGAGAACATCTTCGCCGGGAAGAAGACCGCCAAGCAGGGCCTGGACGACGCGGTGGTGAAGAGCAACGAGATCCTGAAGGAGTTCGCGGCGCAGAACCAGCCGTAGCCGACGGGATCCGTGACCATGCGACCCGCGAGGCGGTGAAGCGAACGGTCTTCAAGAACCGGTGGCTGCCCTATCTGCTGGTCTTCCCGCAGATGGCCGTCACGATCGTGTTCTTCTTCTGGCCGGCGCTGAAATCCCTGCAGCTCAGCGTGTTCCGCGTCTCACCATTCGGCGACCGGATGACGTTCGTCGGGTTTGCCAACTTCGCCAAGCTCCTGACGGACGCGGAGTACTACGCGACGGTGGTGAACTCGTTCGTCTTCGCCGGCGGCGTCACCGTGATCGCGGTGACGGTGGCGCTCGTGGCGGCCGGGCTCGCCACGCAGAAGATCCGCGGGCTGGCCGCGTACCGGACGTTGCTGCTGTGGCCCTACGGCATCGCCCCCGCGGTGGCGGGCATCATCTTCCTGTTCATCTTCCATCCGGCCTACGGCATCCTCCCGTACTTCCTGTCCTTCGTCACGACCTACCAGTTCAACTGGCTCTTGAAGGGCTGGGTCGCCATGACGCTCGTGATCGCGGCGACCGCCTGGACCCACCTCGGATACAACATCGCCTTCTACATCGCAGGACTGCTGGCCATCCCGGCGTCGGTCCTCGAGGCGGCCGACGTGGACGGAGCCGGGCCGATCCGTCGCTTCACGGCCATCGTGTTTCCCCTGGTCTCGCCCATCACCTTCTACCTGGTCGCCCTCAACATGGTGTTCGCGTTCTTCGAATCGTTCGGTGTGATCGACGCCGTGACCAAGGGAGGCCCGGGCGGAGCGACGGAGATCATGGTGTACAAGGCCTACAAGGACGGTCTCATCGGCCTGAACCTGGGCTCATCGGGCGCCCAGTCGGTCATCTTGATGGCCATCGTGATCGTGCTCACCGTGCTCCAGTTCCGCGTCGCGGAGCGCAAGGTGACCTACTCGTGAGCGCGGTGGGCGCGACCCAGGCGGCGGTCCGGGCGAGCGGACGGGAAGGGCTCATCCGAAAGCGTCCGTTCGACTGGCACGCGGCGGTCGTTCACGCCCTCCTGGTGAGCTGCATCGCCGTGGTGGCGTTTCCCCTCTACTACGCCTTCGTCATCTCGACCCAGGATCTCCAGCAAGTGGTCCAGCGCCCGCCGCGGCTTCTGCCGTCCACGCATCTGCTCGAGAACTACGCCGAGGCGTGGCAGAAGGCCAACATGGGCCGGATGCTCGTGAACAGCGCCGTCATGGCCGTGACCATCGCGGTGGGGAAGATCACGATCTCCATGCTGTCGGCGTTCGCCATCGTGTACTTCAACTTCCGCGGGCGCATGATCTGCTTCTGGATGATCTTCATCACGCTCATGCTGCCGGTCCCGGTGCGCATCATGTCGACCTACGAGGTCATCGGGACCCTCGGCTGGCTCAACACCTATCAGGGTCTCACCATCCCGCTCATGGCCTCGGCCACCGCCACCTTCCTCTTCCGGCAGTTCTACCTCACGATTCCGAACGAGATGGCCGAAGCGGCCCAGCTCGACGGGGCCGGCCCGCTCCGGTTCCTCGGCTCCTTTCTGCTCCCGCTGTCCTGGGCGAACATCGCCGCGCTGTTCGTGGTCCTGTTCATCTACGGCTGGAACCAGTATCTGTGGCCGTTCATGATCACGAATACCGAGGCCATGCGCACGGTGGTCATCGGGCTCGAGGGGCTCATCCCGCGCAGCGGGACGGAATTGCCCACCTGGAATCTCATCATGGCCGGCGCCGTGATGGCACTGCTACCGCCGGTGGCCATCATCGTCTTCATGCAGCGATGGTTCGTGAAGGGTCTCGTGGAGAGCGAGAAATGATTGGCGAGCCGAGACGCGGCCGACGAGCCGCAGGCGAGGAGCGCGGGGAGGCGAGGCGCAGATGATTGGCGAGCCGAGACGCGGCCGACGAGCCGCAGGCGAGGAGCGCTCCCGACGGCTCGCGCCATGAAGTTCGTGGTGGCGCACATCGCGCTGGTGTGGATGGCCGCCGCCGCTCCGGTCCTCGCGCAAGGCGCGGCGTTCCTCGTGGCCGCGCACCGCGGTGGTGGCCTCCTGTGGCCGGAGAACAGTCTGCTCGCGTTCAGGAATGCGATCGACCTCGGCGCCGACTACATCGAGTTCGACGTGCACCTCTCCCGGGACGGTGAGGTGGTCGTGATCCACGACCCGACGCTGGATCGAACGACCACGGGCGCCGGGACCGTCGGAGAGCGGACCCTGGCCGAGCTCAGGACGCTGCGGCTCAAGGACCGTGCCGGGACGGTCACCGAGGAGCTCGTTCCCACGCTGGACGAAGTGGCCGCCGTCGCCGCCGGTGGGAAGCGCCGGATGCTCCTCGAGATCAAGACCGATGCCCAGCGGCGGCGGTACTCGCTGATCGAGGAGAAAGTCATCGCGATTCTCGACCGTCACGGCATGAGCGCGTCCACGGTCGTGATGGCGTTCGAGCGTGAGACATGGCAGCGGATCCGCCGGCTGCGCCCGGACATCACCTCCGGCTCCCTCTACTCGCGTAATACGTTGTCGGCCATGGGCTCGACCGCAACCCGGGAGATCGAAGCGTCGCGGGAAGCCGGGGTTGGGGTGGTCGGGCTGCACCACAGTCTGGTGGACGAGCACACGGTGGCAGCGGCCCGCCGCGCAGGCGTGACCCTCGGCGTCTGGACGGTGAACGAACCAGAGACGCTTCGTCGTGTCCTCGATCTCGGGGTCGCCATCGTGATCACGGATCGCCCCGACCTGGCCAGGGGCCTTCTGCACCGATGACTGACCGTGCCGGGCGGCGCCGCCGCTCCTGCCGCCTGGAAGCGCTCCGATGAGCATGCGGCGTCACGTGCTCGCGCTCGACCAGGGCACGACCGGATCGACGGTGCTGGTCGTGGATCCGGACGGCGCCGTCCGTGGTCGGGGGTACGCGGAGCTTCCGCAGCATTTCCCGCGGCCGGGGTGGGTGGAGCACGACCCCGAGGAGATCTGGCAGACGACGTGCGAGGCCCTGGCGAAGGCACTGAGGGCGGCGTCCGTGTCGGCGACCGAGGTCGCCGCAGTCGGCATCACCAATCAGCGCGAGACAACGCTCCTGTGGGAGCGCGCCTCGGGGCAGCCCGTCGCCAATGCCATCGTGTGGCAGTGCCGGAGGACGGTGGCGCTCTGCGAGGCGCTCAAGGCCGAGGGCGCGGAGCCGGAATTCAAGGACAAGACCGGACTGGTCTTGGATCCCTATTTCTCGGGTACCAAGATCCGCTGGCTGCTGGACGAAGTCCCGGGGACGCGGGCTCGCGCCGAGCGGGGTGAGCTGGCGTTCGGGACCGTGGACTCGTGGCTGCTCTGGCGGCTCACCGGCGGCGCGGTCCACGCCACCGATCCTTCGAACGCCTCGCGCACGCTCTGCTTTGATCTTCACACGCTCGACTGGGACCAGGGGTTGTGCCAGCGTCTCGGCGTGCCGATCGCGGTCTTGCCGCGCGTGTTGCCCTCGGCCGGCGTCTTCGGAGAGACAACGGCGGGGATCCTGCCGGCGGGTATCCCCGTCGCCGGAATCGCCGGCGATCAGCAGGCGGCCCTGTTCGGTCAGGTCTGTCTCGAGCCGGGGATGGCGAAGAACACGTACGGCACTGGATGTTTCGCGCTGCAGAACACGGGGCGCACGCCGGTGCGCTCTACGCGTGGCTTGCTGACTACGGTGGCGTGGACCGTCGACCGCCGAACGAGCTACGCGCTCGAGGGGAGCGTTTTCGTCGCGGGCGCCGCGGTCCAATGGCTCCGCGACGGGCTGGGTATCATCAGCCGCGCGTCGGAAACTCGGGCGCTCGCCGAGTCCGTGCCGGATACCGGCGGCGTCTACCTCGTGCCCGCATTCGTCGGGCTGGGGGCACCGTACTGGGATCCGTATGCGCGCGGGACCCTCGTCGGGCTCACACGCGGGACGACGCGTGCCCACATCGCGCGCGCCGCGCTCGAGGCGATCGCCTACCAGAGCCGCGACGTGCTGGACACGATGGGCGACGAGGCGGGGCTACCGGTCCGCGGGCTCCGCGTGGACGGTGGTGCGACGGCGAACGATTTCCTCTGCCAGTTCCAGGCCGACATTCTGGGGACGGACGTGCTCCGGCCCTCGGTGACCGAGACGACCGGGCTCGGCGCCGCCTACCTCGCGGGTGTGGGCGCCGGGATCTGGAAGATCGAGGACCTGGCAGACCGATGGCAGCTGGAGCGTCGATTCACTCCGGAGCTGGCGCCGGCCGCACGCGAGGACGCCTACCGGGATTGGCGGCGTGCCGTCGAGCGCGCTCGCGGCTGGGCACGGCCGTAAATTCTTCCGTCGTTGGTTCTGTGCGTTTTGCGAGCCACGTTCGTGGACTCCTCGCGCCGGCTCCGCGAAGAGCGCGGGGAAGTGGAGCTGGCGAAGTCGGACCGAGACGTCCATGACCCGATGACCAAACGCGGCGACTCCCCAGCGGCGCGAGCGCGGGATCTCCGCGATCGGCCAATAGGCCTGCAGGCGGTGGGGGAGTCTGCTGATCTGAGCACTCTGCTGTTCCGAGCGCGTCGGGTTCGTCGGCGTCATCCAAGACCTGCGAGGCACCCAGTCGGATCGCCGGAATCAGCTCACCGCTGCCGGAGATTCGACGCTCGATCAGCGCGCCGCCTCATCCGGCTCAGACGGGCAAGCCCTGCGCCTCACACATCGCCCGAAAACGTCCGGCGGAACCGTTCAGGAGGCTCTGCCAGTCGCCGGACTCGACCAGGCGACCCCCCTCCAGGACGTGGATCGAATCGGCGAAACGGACAGTCGCGAGGCGATGGGTGATCACCAGGATCGTGAGATGGCCGTGGAGCCGCTCGATCGCGTCCTGCACGCGTCGCTCATTCTCCGAGTCGAGGCTGCTCGTGGCCTCGTCGAGGATGAGCATGGCCGGCCGGCGGACGAGGGCGCGGGCGAGGGCTACGCGCTGACGTTCACCGCCAGATAGCCGGATCCCGCGGTCCCCGAGCACGGTGTCCAGACCCTGCGGGAGACGTGCAACGAACTCTGCGGCAGCGACCTCCAGCGCCTCTTTGAGGTCGGCCTCGCTCGCATCCGGGCGCGCCCACAGAAGATTCGCTCGCAAGGTGTCGTGGAAGTGGAAGCTGTCCTGGGGCACGTACCCGATCTGCTCCCGCCACGCGGGGATGAGCTCCGGGGCGAGGGGCGTCTCGTCTACCAGCACGCGTCCTCGCTCGGGAACGATCAGTCCCAGTAGGAGATCAGCGAGGGTGCTCTTGCCGGACCCCGACGGACCTACGATGGCAGTGGTCTGTCCGGCGGGGACGGTCAAGCTCACCGACACGAGGGCAGGGTCGGCGGCTGCCTCGTACCGGAAGGAAACCGACTCCAGCCGCACGACCCGCCGCATGCGGAGGTGCCCGTGCCGAGCGGGGCTGGTTGCATCGTGCGTGACCAATCGAGTCTCGAGGGCGAGCACCGCGGCGAGATCGGGTAGCATGTGCAGGAACTGCTGAATCGACTGCTCGAGGGCCGACACCCGGGGAAGCAAGCGGGCGAACGCGAAGAGCAGGAGGAGAATCACCGCGGTCGGCGTGTGCAGGATCGCGATGGCTCCATAGAGGACCACGCCGAGAACGAGTGTGGCGCCGATGTCAAACTGACACTTGGCATCGGCCTGGGCGGTCGCGGCCTTCAGGCTGGTTCCGGCCAGCTCGTCGGCCAGATCGCTGAAGAGCCGGGTACTTCGTTCCTCGGCGCCGTAGCTCTTGGCCATCTTGATGCCGCCCAGATGCTCCATCAAGCCGCGGTACGCCTCGCCGCCGGCGCGCATCATCGCCTCACCGAGGCGGCTGGCCATCCGCGCTTTCCGTCCGACCAGGAGCATGAGCACGAGCCCGGCAGAGACCACGATGGCCGTTACGGACGGGGACACGTACAGCGTGACAGCCACGTAGACCGTCATGAGCATTCCATCCCGGGCGATGCTCAAGACGAGGTTCGTCCCGTTCCCGACACGCTCGACCTGTCCCATCATGGCATGCGTCAGATCCGATGCTCGGCATCGGGTGAGCTGGATCCAGTTTGCGTAAGTCAGGGCGCGATACAGCCGCTTCCGTAGGTATGCGATGAACCCCAGCTGGAGCGCCGCATACGTCACGGTCTGCCAACGACGGACCCAGCCGTCACCCGCCATCAGAGCGACGTACAGCACGAGCACGGACATCAGGTTGAGCGGGAGGCCGAGGAAGGCGAAGGCGGTCGCAACCGAACGGGCGACCCTGCTAACGCTGCCCTGTTGAACGTCGATGCCGATGAGGTGAAGCAGCGGCACCAGGATCAGGAGGCCGATTCCCTCGGTCAGGCTGCTCGCGGCGGTGAGGGTCAGCGCCAACGTGAGCCGGCGGGGCATGGCGCCGGCGAGAGTCTGGAGGTAGAGGACGAATGACTGCCAGACCCACCGGCCCCCTCTGTCGCCATCCGCGGGATGATGAAGCAGTGCCTTGGACACGCGCTGGCTATGGGCTCCGGAAACTTGCCAAGGGCGAGATCACGCTAATCAGATGCCTCCTGCGCAGTCCTCGCGCACGTCCTGCAAGACGAGCCTCTTGGCGAGATGATGTCCAGAGAGACAGTAGGTGTCGTGGACCACATCCTTGCCGCCACGGCCGATCCGAAGGATCTTTGCGGCGCTCGCTGGCGGCCGCGAATCCAGCCGCCCGGGACGACATCCGACCCAATACTCGCCGACGCGGTCGCCGAAGCCTGTACCGGCGGCCCTCCGCCCCATGCCTGGGCGAGCCTGGTGATCGAGCTATGATGACAACTTGCTCCCGGTCCTGGGAGACGATGCCGCGCGTCATCACGTACCGGAAGACGCCTTCGGCCGCTATTGCGGTCACGACTTTAGCATGCACCACTTTCACGGCACAAGTTCGCGCGTGCCGCCATCGACATGCTCGGCTACCGGCCTGCCATCGTGGACGGTCCCCGAGTCACTCTGCTATCATGCGCTCGGCTAGAGTCGAGACCTTACAGGACAGTTCATCTGCCGATGGATTCCTTCGTCCAGTTCCTCCACGCCGACGAGGAACATCCGCTCAGATGACCAGGGTGATCGATCCCGACGATCTGTCGATCGGCTACGAGATCTGGGCGAGGAGTGGCCTCGATATTCGAGGCCTGCTGGGCGAGATGCGCGCGGGTGAGCGCTCCCTCGAGGCTGACCCCGCGTGGTGCTGATCTGCCTCGGATTTGCGATCTCTCGGGATCGGGGGAGATTTCAACGACGACCTCGGAGGAATCGGCGGGCCCGTGCTGACCCGGCACTATACGCCCGGTGCCTGTGGAGGGGTCATCGCCGGCCTGATTCGACGAATGACCGCGGTCTCGCCAACGGCTCGTCCAAGGATCTGGAGACGAGGGCGAGATACCCTTCACTTCGTCGAGGGGATCGGGATCCGGCTCGAGAGGCATTGACGGTCAGCGCGGACACCCCGCGCACGAGACCCACGTGCTTTCCCGGGAGGCTCAGCACGAGACCCACTTGGTTGCGGTCGCCAGGGATGGTTGTACCTGACGCGCCGCGTGCTCGCGCGAGAATATCACGATGAATCAAGGGCTTGCGCTGTGTTGTCTTTGGCCGGGTGCTGTGATAGTGTTCCTATTCACATGACGGACGCCCGGCGACGGGGCCGCGATGACGAATGACTCGTCGCCATGGCGGGCGCTCGGGGGGCTCGCGACCGTAGGCATCACGCTCGTGGTGGCCACGGCGCTGGCGACGGTCGGCGGATACTTCCTGGACGGTTGGCTGGGCACTAAACCTCTGTTCACGTTGATCGGGCTCGGTGTGGGTATTGCGACCGGGTTCCGGGAGTTCTTCCGGGCCGTCAGGCGGTGGAATCGAGAGGAGGACAATGGGGGCTGAGTTCGTGAAGCGCGTGACCGGGACCATGTTGCTCGCGCTCGTGGCTGTCACGATCTGCGGCGGCATAATCGCGGGACGGCCGGCAGCGCTGGGCACACTGGCTGGAGGGCTCATCGCGCTGGGGAGCTTCCGTTGGGTGGCGCGCGGCGTCGCGGGCGCCTCGATGTCTCTGGCCGGCCGTGGCATCGCATTTTCCGGGCTGGCCGTGGGCGTGCGGCACGTCGTCCTCTTCAGCGCGCTCGCCTTCGTGCTCTGGAGTGGCGCCGCCCATCCGGTCGCCGTTCTGGTCGGGCTGTCTCTTCTGCCGCCAGTCGTCATCGCGCTTGGGCTGTCCGCAGCGAGGCTCGTCAGGTAGAGCGCATGGGCGCCATCGAACATCCTCCCCTCATCGCGATTCCCGGCGTGCCTGACCAGGTGCTGTACACGTGGATCACGATGGCGATCCTCTGCGCGCTGTCCTTCGCGGCGACCCGGCGGCTGGAGCTCGTGCCGCGGGGCGTGCAGAACTTCATGGAAATTGTGCTCGAGCAGTTTCTCGCCATGCTGGACGACGTGATCGGTCACGAGGGACGCCGGTACCTGCCGCTCATTGCCACGCTGGGCCTCTACATCCTCATGGCTAACCTGCTCGGACTGATCCCGGGACTGGTCGCGCCGACCGGCAACCTGAATACCACCGTGGCCTGCGCGCTCATCGTGTTCGTCACCTACCACGTGATCGGAGCGAGGAAGGTCGGGGTCATCCAATATCTCAAGCACTTCGCGGGGCCTCTGCTCGGAGCGGAGCTCTTCCCGAACCGCGCCGTCGACCTGGCGTTCAAGGTGGTGCTGGTCCCCCTCTTCTTCGTGATCGAGATCTTCAGCCATCTGGCGCGCCCGCTCTCGCTGGCGCTTCGGCTCTTCGGCAACATGGCGGGCGGGCACATCCTCCTCGCCGTCATGTTCTTGCTGACGATGGGCATGATCGGGTGGACGTTCTCGGGGTCGCTCGGCGCGATCGGGCTCGGCGTGCCGGGCTCGCTCCTGCTCATAGCGTTCACCAGCTGGTTCCTGTTCCCGCTCAAGCTCTTGGTCGCGTTCCTGCAAGCGTTCATCTTCTGCATGCTGTCGATGCTCTACATCGCAGGCGCCGTCGAGGAAGGCGAACACCACTAGGGCTTTCACATTTCACCAAGGAGGCTGAGTCGTGCGACGTTCACTGATGCTGTCGTTGATGACGTGGGCTGTTCTCTCCGTGCCGGGTCTCGCGTTTGCGGCCGAGGGGGGAACGGGGGGTTGGGTTGGTCCGTTTGCCGTACTCGCGGCCGGCATCGGCATGGGCATTGCGTCCGGCCTGTGCGGGCTCGGTCAGGGGCGGGCGACCGCCGGCGCGGTGGACGCGATCGCCCGTCAGCCCGGCGCGGCCGCGCGCATTCAGACGGCGATGATCATCGGCCTCGCGCTCATCGAATCCCTGGCGCTCTACGTGTTCGTGATCGCCGCGATCCTGCTCTTCGTGCAGCCGGTGAAATGAGGCCGAGGGCGTTCCGGCTCGGCCGGAGCGCCTCTTCTGCGATCCGGCTGGAGGTAACGCTGTCGTGAGGGATGCTCGTCTCGACGGGGCTCGGCGGTGGATTCTTCCCGGAGAGTGAACGTAGCGTAGAGCACGCGCCGCGCATGACTCGACGGTCGCCCTTCAAGATCCCCAGGATCCCGGAAATGACTGTCCGGCGTCTCTCCGTCTATACCCGCTGCCTGCTCCAGCTCGAGGAGGATGGCGTCAAGACGATCTCCTCCCAGGAGCTAGCCGAGCGCTTCAACCTCAACTCGGCCCAGGTGCGGAAGGACCTGGCATATTTCGGTGAGTTCGGCGTTCGCGGCATCGGCTACTACGTGTCAGGGCTGAAGGCTGAGCTACAGAGAATTCTCGGGCTGGACCGCGAATGGCAGGTGGCGCTGGTGGGCTTCGGCAATCTGGGTTCGGCGCTCTTTCACTACAAGGGCTTCGCGCGACAGGGGTTTCGCATCTCGGCGGTGTTCGACGACGACCCGGCCAAGTGGCACAAGGTCGTGGACGGCGTTTCCATCCTGCCGCTCCGCGATCTCCCGCGCGAGGCCAAGGCGCGGAATCTCCAGCTCGCCATCGTGGCGGTGCCGGCCGAGTCGGCGCAGACGGTGATCGAGGCCCTCGTGGCCTCGGGAATCAAGGCCGTCCTGAACTTCGCGCCGGGGCGCATCAAGGCGGGCAAGGACACGCGATTGAAGAACGTGGATCTGTCCATCGAGCTCGAAGCCCTGAGCTTCTACCTCGCCCAAGCGACGCGCTGAGACCGCTCTCCGGTCTCGGCGGTAGGTGATGACGGCTTCAGTGTCCGAGTCGGCGTTGTCGCGGTGGGCCGCCTGGGCGGACGTCCGGGCGGCCCTCGCCGAGGGCGTGCCCTGTCTCGAAGCGAGCGGACTGTGGGGGGCCTCGCGGGCCTTGCTCGTGGCTCTCCTTCTCGAGGCGGCGGAGCGTCCGGTGCTCGTGGTCACAGCTGGGCCAGGCGAGCGCCATCGCACGTTCCAGGATCTCGGGTTCTTCCTCTCCGCCGGCTTGTCGGTCTCGGCCCATGACGACCTGCGAGTCGTCGAGTTCCCTCCGGCGGAGTCGGCGTCGTGGCGTGGCTCCCGCCATCGAGAGCAGGCGGCCGAGCATGCGCTGTGCTGTCACCGCCTCCTGCAGGGACATCGGGTGGCGATCGTAGCCACGCCATCGGCGCTGTCGGCGCCGCTCCTGACGCCAGCGGAGTTCCGCGCGCGCACGAACCGGCTCGCCGTCGGGGAGATCCTGACGCGGGAGGACCTGCTCGAGCTCCTGGACTGGGCCGGATACGAACGCGTCGAGACGGTCGTCGAGGTGGGGCAGTGGAGCCTTCGGGGCGGGATCGTCGACATCTTCTCGCCCGCCCGCGGAGCGCCGGTTCGCGCGGAGTTCTTCGGCGACGAGGTCGAGTCGCTCCGGATCTTCGATCCCACCACTCAGCGCTCCGTGCAGCCCGTTCCCGACCTGGACGTGCTCCCGCTCCTGGCCAAGGGCGTGGAGACCTGCACGTTGACGGCTTACTTGCCGGCGACGACGCTGGTGGCCCTCGAGGACCCCGCACTGCTCGACGCTCCACCCGATGACGCGCCCACCGCCCAGCCCCTGCACGTGCTCCTCGGCGCGTATCAGCGCGTCGAGATGCCGCTGCTTCAGCGACGGGGTCCCGGCCCGGGGCGCATCGACATGGGGACACGCGCGGTGGGTGGTGCGCACGGGCAGTTCAAGGCGCTCGCCGAG
>Ga0335077_10010706_pt1 | contig 11449 bp, 7 predicted proteins | sample Lox_Sample_31_FD_207151 | JGI IMG/M metagenome (GOLD analysis project Ga0335077, IMG submission 207151) | Soil microbial communities from Loxahatchee National Wildlife Refuge, Florida, United States - Lox_Sample_3.1 | ecosystem: Environmental > Terrestrial > Soil > Wetlands | place: USA: Florida...
GACGTGGCGGTGATTGGGGCCGGGGTGTTTGGGGCGTGGACAGCGTGGCACCTGGCAAAGCGCGGGAAGCGCGTGGCTCTGGTGGAGGCGTACGGACCGGGGCATTCGCGGGCGAGTTCTGGAGGTGAGACGCGCATCATTCGCATGGGCTACGGCGCGGATGAACTGTACACGCGATGGTCGCAGCGGTCGCTCGCGCAGTGGAAGGAGTTTTTTGCGGCAACGCGGCAGCCGCTCTTTCTCGAAACGGGCGTGCTGTGGATGGCGGGTAAAGACGACACGCGACTGCGAGAGACGGCGGCGACTCTCAAGCGCTGCGGCGTGGCATTTGAAGAATATGATCGCGCGGCGCTGGAGAAGCAGTATTCGCAAATCGGATTCGAAGAAATTCAGAGAGGGATTTTTGAACCGCACAGCGGAGTGCTGATGGCGCGGAAGGCTGTGGCTTCAGTGGTCAAAGATGTGGTGCGGCTGGGAGTGGAATATCGCTACGCCAAAGTCGTGGATCCGCGAGAAGCGGGAGCTGTGGAGCACGTCACGACAACACACGGAGAGCACATCGTAGCGGGACAGTTTGTGTTTGCGTGCGGCGCGTGGCTGGGGAAAGTCTTCCCGGACGTGCTGGGCGCGCGCATTTTCCCTTCGCGGCAGGAAGTGTTTTTCTTTGGGATTCCGGCGGGCGAGACGCGGTTTACGCCGCCCACGCTGCCGACGTGGCTGTTTCAGGAAGATTTAGTCTATGGGATGCCGGACATCGAGGGCCGCGGATTGAAGATCGCGTTCGACGAACATGGGGAACGCGTTGATCCTGACACGCAGTCACGGATTGTTTCGCAGAAAATGACGAAAGCAGTGCGGGAATACGTGGCGAGGAGGTTCCCTGCACTCCGCGACGCACCCATCGTGGAGACACGAGTGTGCCAGTACGAAAACACTTCGAGCGGAGATTTCCTGATCGACCGGCACCCGGAAATGGAAAACGTATGGTTCGCGGGAGGCGGGTCGGGGCACGGATTCAAGCATGGACCCGCGGTGGGAGAGTATCTTGCCGGGCAACTCCTCGATGGCGCCAGGCCGGAACCGCGGTTTTCGCTGGATACTAAAGAAACGACACAACACCGCGCAGTGTACTGAGCGCGGGGAAAGAACCGCCTTCATGTATCGGTTCGCCCTCTTGTTTCTTCTTGCCACAAGCATCTCGCCGCTAGCTCGCGCACAAAATCCAAATGAGGAAATTGCGTGTTACGACCGCGAAGAAAACAACGCTTCGCACAAAAAGAAGTTATGGGATGGCTACGAGATTTCGCTGGGCCTTGCGCGAAATTATGAAGAGACAGGAGACAAGTGCACGGCGGCGATCTACAACAAAGCCGGCAAGGTGGTGTTTCGCACCAGCGGGTTCAATGTGGTTTTCGATGAGGACCTGACGGGTGAAGACTTTGACGGAGACGGCAAGCCGGAAGTCGTTTTCCGGACAGACACGGGCGGCGGGGTGCACTGTTGCTGGGGATACATCGTGTATTCACTTTGGCCTAAGCCGCACAAACTCTTTGAAATGGCGATGGAAGGCAAGGTGGACTTTGAGAAAGGCAAAGACGGAAAAATGGTGATGTGGGAGAGAACGAGTGCGCCGGGAGGATTCTTCACTTCCATGGCGGGCCGGCCATTTGCAGAAAAAGTGTTTCGAATGTTGGATGGCAAGCTGACAGACGTCACGGCGGACTTCTGTGGAACGAATGATCCGCGGTTCGAGAGGGGCGATCTGACTCCGGATGATCTGAAGAAGCTGGCTCATGCAGGTGAGCAAGGACAGGGCGATCTTGAGAATATCATCAGCACGTTGGAATCGCGCACCGCGCAGCACGTCTTTTGTGGGGAATACAACGAGGCCCTGAAAGACCTGAATCTGTGGCCGGAAGGCAAGAGGGAAATCGAAATAAGAAGTCTAAGAAATGCCTTCTGGCAAGAATACCCGGAGCTTGTAGCGAAACTGCCGGAGACGCCCAAAAAATCAGAATAACGATTTGCTCCGGGCAGACTCAACAGCAAGAGTCCCTCTCTCTTCCGACGCAATGGTGCGAGACCTTCAGGTCTTGGGAGTGCGGCGGCGAGGAAGTAGTCCAGCCGTGTAGCGCTTGGCGCGCTTGGCCTTTTCAGCGTAGAGATCCTGGTCGGCTTCGGAGAGCAATTTTTCAATGCGCTCGCCGCCGCCCCGGTAGACCGAAATGCCGATGCTGGCAGACACGCGCGGCGGTTCATCATCGTTGCCAAGAACTTCGCGGATACGGCCGGCGACGCGCTGCGCTTCCTCTTCCTGCGATTCCGGCAAAACCAGGGCGAATTCGTCGCCGCCATAGCGCGCGGCAGTATCGATAGCGCGGCAGTGGATGCGCAGAATATCGGCAACGCGGCAGATCGCGCGGCTGCCGACCAGATGGCCGTAGCTGTCGTTGATCATCTTTAAGCCGTCGAGGTCAAGAAGCAAAACGGCGAAGGGGCGGCCAGTGCGGTCCGTGCGCTCCGTTTCGTTTTCCAGAACATCGAGAAGGCGGCGGTAGTTGGCGAGGCCAGTGAGCGGATCGCTGACGGCCATGTGGCGGACACGCTCGAAGAGGCGCGCGTTGTCGAGAAGCGCCCCGCCGAGGGCGACGGTGTAGCTCAGAACCATCAAGGCCTGCGCGAAGACGAACGGGGCGTCCATCAAGCGCACGGATTGCGCCGCGGAGAATTGCGCAGCGGTGTTCAGCCAGATCGCGGCGTACATGGTGCGGTCGAAAGAGGAATCCTCAATGGACAAGCGGCGGCGGTACCAGATGAGGCTCACGAGGAAAATCGCACCGGGAAGCAATTGTTGCGGACTAGGAAAAAATGCGCTGGGATGCCGAGAAACTTCCGGAGGCAAACCGCGAAGCGCGGCGGCGAGAACGTAAGTGACCACAATTACTGTGACTAGCGCACCAGCGATCTCGCGGCGCGGGTGCCGGGACCGCGGGATGAAATGCTCGACAAGAAGCGCAACCAGGAGCAGCAGCGCGAGGATAATACGGCCAAGCCACCAAGCGACGGGCGCCCAAAGAAGACGCTGTGGCGCATCGGGGAGAAATTGGAAAAAGAGCGCGCTGGTGGCCGTGAGCACAGCTCCAGAAAGAAGAAAGCCGGCGCCCAGAATCAGGGAGATGCGATCTTGAGTTCCCTGAAAGCGAACGAGGGTGAGGGCCGAAAAAACAAATGCGAGCAGGGCGCTAATGACTTGAAGATAGCCCTGGAGAAGAGGATCTGGTTCGAGGTTGATGCGGCGAAGCCAAAACGCTGCCAGGAGGACAAGAAGAAAAGCGGCGACGTGCGACAAAAAGATTGTCGCACGCGTGCGAGCGAAGGAAGGGGAAGATTGGCTCATGATGCCAGTTTGATTCTTATCCGTTTTAGCCGTCGTTTCCGGGCTGAGCTTCTATATAGATTAGACTATGAAGCCCGTTGGGGCGTTGCGCGGGAATAGAGGGCGGAGTGAGATAAATGATACCCTCCTGTGGATTCTCCGCCCCTGTACCATGGGACAGGACAAAATATGGCAGCGGAAGAAGAGGGCCCGCTTGGAAGCGGTTGCGCGATTTGACGTTGCGCGAACGCTGTAAAATGGAACAAAACTTTCAGACTTGAAACGATTAAATAAAGGCTGGGGCGGTTCACGGGAAACGTCCCACAAAGGAGCGCTGCTTGAACAATGACGCCACCACCAATGGCGGGCCGCGGCTGCGGCGGACGCTGACGCTGTGGGACCTGATTCTCTACGGAGTCATCGTGCTGCAACCGGTTGCGCCGATGTCTGCCTTCGGCGCGCTAAGTGACCGGGGGCGCGGGCACGTGGTCACGGCGGTGCTTATCGCCATGGTGGCAATGATGGCCACTGCGGTAGGTTACGGAAAGATGGCCAGCGTTTATCCCAGCGCAGGCTCGGCGTTCACCTATGTGGCGCGGGAAATTCATCCGGCGGCGGGATATGTCACCGGGTGGAGCATGGTGATGGACTACATCGTGAATCCGCTGATCTGTACGATCTGGTGCGCAGGCCAGGCGCATGAGTTCGCCAAGGCAGTTCCGGACTGGGGCTGGAAGATTTTCTTTGCGGTCGTTTTCACCATGTTGAACCTGCAAGGCATCAAGACTTCCGCCCGCGTCAACACTATTCTGGCCGCGGCGATGGGATGCGTGGTCGTCCTCGTCTTTGCGAAGACCATAGGATACATCCTGGGTCATCCACATAGCGATCCAGTGTTCTTCACGCGGCCGTTCTACGACCCGCAGACGTTCACGTTCAAAGATCTGTTCGGGTGCACGTCGCTGGCAGTGCTGACGTACATTGGCTTCGATGGGATTTCCACGCTCTCCGAAGAAGCGGAAAACCCACGGCGAAACATCATGCTGGCCACGGTGCTGACCTGCCTGGTGGTCGGTGTGCTCTCCGCTTCGGAAGTGTATGTGGCGCAGTTGGTCTGGCCGGCTTCCCAGCCGTTTCCGAATCAAGATACGGCCTACGTCTATGCGGCGGCCCGCGCGTGGGCGCCGCTCTTCACAATTGTGGGCGCCACGCTGTTGGTAGCCAACTTCGGATCCGGAATGGGCGCACAGATTGGCGCGGCTCGCCTGCTCTACGGCATGGGAAAGAGCAACGCGCTGCCGAACTCCTTTTTCGGAAAAATTGACGCGAAGCACGGCATTCCCCAGAACAACGTGCTATTCATCGGCGTGATCGTGCTGCTGGGAGCATTCAGCATGACGTATGAACAGGGCATCGAATTGCTGAACTACGGCGCCCTGCTGGCATTTATGGGCGTCAATGCCTCATCGTTCGTGCACTATTTCGTGAGGGGGCGCGAACGCAGCGTATTCAATTTTGTCGTTCCCATTGTCGGATTTGTTGTTTGTGCCGGCTTGTGGTGGAACCTGAGCGCGCGAGCCTTGAAGTGGGGAACGGTTTGGATGGCGGCAGGGATTTTGTTCGGTGTGTGGAAAACACGGGGATTCAGGGAACAACTTTCGTTTGAAGTCCCGCCGGAATGAACGTAACACCGCAGCACATAACCGTTGCACCCGGGACGATTCTGGAAGGATGATGGATGCCAGCGGGGGAAAGCCTCACGGTGAAGCGCCAAAACAGCAAGAGCAGCGCAGTGACTATGCGAGACGTCGCGAAATCCAGCGGCTTTTCGCCTGCAACTGTGTCCATCGTTTTGAACAATGCGCCGCTCGCGCGCTATATCGCCCCCGCGACGAAGAAACGCATCGAAGAGACCGCCAGGAAGCTCGGCTACCGCCCGAACGCGATGGCGCGGTTCCTGCGCAGCAAAAGAAGCCACAGCGTCGGCGTGATGTTCTTCGATATCACTGATCCTTTTTGCACACCGGTGTTGCGGGGGATCGAAAATGCTTTGTATCAATCCTCGTACGTACCCATCTTTGCGGACGCGCACAACCAAAGAAATCGCTTTGAACGCTATCTGGAGATGCTCCTCGAACACCACGTGGAAGCGTTAATTGTGGTTGCCAATTGGCTCTTCGTGGACATTCAGCTGGTCGCGGATTTGAGCAAAAGAAACATTACGGCCGCGACGATTGGCTGGGAAATGCCAGGCGATTCAGTCAGCTCCGTGATGGTGGACAACGAAACCGGCGGGCGGCTGGCGCTCGAGCATCTTTACCAACTCGGCCATCGCAGGATTGCATTTATTCGCGGCCCGAAAATGTTGATCGACAGCGCCCCGCGATGGAAAGGCATTCAGCGATTTGCCCACGCAGCCGGACTCGAGATCGATTCTTCGCTCGTGCTGCAACTTCCGGATGCGTTCGACCCGAATTCCGGATTTGAGGGCGGACACCGCTTCACGGAAGAACTGCTGCAACGCAAGAAGAAATTTACCGCAGTGATGGCGTTCGACGACCTGACGGCGCTGGGCGCAATTCGCGCGCTCACCAAGGCCGGAGTGAAAGTGCCGGAACAGTGCTCAGTTGTGGGCTTCGACGATATACCGCTGTCCGCGCTCTCCGCTCCCTCGTTGACCACGGTTCGGCAGCCTCTGGAGGCCATGGGGAACATGGCAGTGAACATCGTGATGGAAGGCATCAACGCCGGCTTGGAGAAGCGCGAATGGAGCATCGCGCGGCACAAGATGAATCCTGAGCTGGTAATTCGCGACTCCACTCGAACGGTGGCCCTGACCGGCGCGGACGACTGAAAAACAATTGCGGCACAAAGCGAGCGGCGCGGGCAAGACTGTCCGAGCCGCCATCTATCTGGAGTTGTCTGCTTGGTCGCATCACTTGTTCGCGGGCAAAAAAACCTGCGAAGCGTGAAGGAACTCGAGGTTGGGCACTTCGGTGGAAAGGTGGACACGCTCAAAGCGGCCCTTGGCACCACCAATGCCCTGGAACGTCAACAAATACTGATTCGCGAGGTGGGTGGCGAGTTCATCCAGATACGGTTTGAAAGTGACGGGAGGAGTAAACGCGAGATAAAAGGACTCCGCGCCTGTTTCGTCGGCAAGCTGAGTGAGGTCGGACTGCGCTCTCATCAAAAGAAAGTATCGGCGTGAGCGATGGCTGATGTCCGGATAATAGATGGACCAAACGTTGATGTTTTGTTTTTGCGCATGCTCGATGGTGGCGTCGAGATCCGGACTTGTCGGGAAATTTCCGTGGAAGTAGTCAATTCCCGAGGATACGAGGAGGATGGAGCCACGTTCGCCAGTGGATGGCCAACGCTTGATCAAGTCCTGCAACTCGAAATAGGGGCTGGAAAAGGCACCTGGGCCAATGGGCAAGCGAAGTGCTTTCCCAGCCAGCGCATGGTCATTCGTGAAATCCTGGGCGACTACGGCTTCGCCATTGCGCCCGTAAAAAACGGCTATGTACGTTGATGGCGGCTGGGCGTTGAAAAAATCTCTAAGATAATTCCACTGGTTAGCCACGGTTGGATCAAGCGAATCGTCAATAAGCACCGCGAGATACAGCTTTTCTCCACGGCGCCAATCGGCAATTTGTGTGCGTTCTTTGTTCACAAAAAATTGCACGTCACCTCGCGCGACCGCCGGCACATTGGCGTCTTTTCTTCCTACCGCGGTTACAGTCAAGGTTACATTTTCAGGCCCGGCAGCAGCGGCGTTCGCTGCCGCCAACGACAGCGCAGCACCGAGCCCAGCGACAAGCAACGCTACGGTGCTCAACATTGGTTTTAATCTCATCGAATTCACTCCCTTCACTTACCCTTCACATAATTAGATGCGGTGTTGGGTCAGAAATAGGTACACGGCGGACGGGGAATAGTTTCGATTGGTGGGAAAACCCGGTCTCGCTGCGGCAATTCCTTGCTCCGGCAAAGCCGATACATAGTATGCTCCGGTGCGCGAATTGGGGCGTAAGCACTTGAGAAACTACATCGGGGCGATCGATCAAGGCACGACCAGCACGCGCTTCATGGTGTTCGACCAGGCCGGGCGCGTGGTGGCCGCCGCGCAAAAAGAGCACGAGCAAATCTATCCCCGACCGGGTTGGGTCGAGCACAATCCACTGGAAATTCTGCGCCGCACGGAAGAAGTGATCGCGGAGGCCATGAGCCAGCGTGGATTGCGCGGCTCCGATCTCGCAGCTATTGGAATCACCAATCAGCGCGAGACCACTGTTCTTTGGGAACGCAAAACGGGCAAGCCCGTCGCGAACGCCATCGTCTGGCAAGATACGCGCGTAGCTGACGATGTGACGCGCTTCTCTAACGAAGGCGGCCAGGATCGCTTCCGTGCGCAGACCGGACTGCCCCTCAGCACATACTTCAGCAGCCTCAAGTTGCGCTGGCTGCTCGAAAATGTTCCCGGAGTGCGGGAAAGAGCGGCTGCGGGCGAACTGCTTTTCGGGAATATCGATACGTTTCTGCTCTGGAACCTCACCGGAGGCGCGCGAGGCGGCGTCCATGCAACAGATGTGACCAACGCCAGCCGAACGCAACTCCTAAACTTACAAACACTGGATTGGGACGAAAAGTTGCTGGCGGCGTTCGGGATTCCTCGCACCGTTCTTCCGCAGGTACGTTCAAGCAGCGAAGTCTACGGCGAGGCGGCGCTGCCGGTCATTGCTGGCACGCCGGTTGCCGGTGACCTGGGCGATCAGCAGGCGGCGCTGGTAGGCCAAGCGTGTTTTCGTCCCGGCGAAGTGAAGAACACCTACGGCACCGGCTGCTTTTTGTTGATGAACACTGGCGAGCGGCTTGTGCCCTCACATTTCGGGCTGCTCACGACCGCGGCATACAAATTCGGCAACGCGCCCGCCTGCTACGCCCTCGAAGGGAGCGTGGCCATTACGGGAGCGCTCGTGCAATGGCTGCGCGACAATCTCGGTTTGATCGAGAAAAGCTCCGACATCGAACAGCTTGCGCGAACCGTGACCGACAATGGCGGCGTTTATTTCGTGCCGGCATTTTCCGGGTTGTACGCGCCCTATTGGAAGGCGTCCGCGCGTGGCGTCATTGCCGGTCTGACGCGCTACGCAAACAAGGGGCACATCGCTCGAGCAACTTTGGAAGCCAGCGCTTTTCAAACGCGAGAAGTCGTGGAAGCTATGGAAAAAGACTCGCAAATCGCGCTTGAGAGCTTGCGCGTGGACGGCGGAATGGTAGCAAACGAACTGCTGATGCAGTTTCAGGCGGACATTTTGAATCGCGAAGTCGTGCGTCCAGTGATTCAAGAGACCACGGCGCTGGGCGCCGCTTATGCCGCGGGGCTGGCGGTGAAGTTTTTCTCGGGCTTGGAAGAATTGCGGGCAAAGTGGGCCGTGGACCGCGTGTGGAAGCCCCAACTCGGGGAAGACAAACGCGAGCGATTCTACCGTGACTGGAAAAAAGCCGTCACGCGCTCGTTTGATTGGATTGAATCCTGACGGAGGTCTTGCCGAATGACTTCGCCGCTGCTTGGTGAATTTCTTGGCACGATGATTTTGATTTTGCTCGGGGACGGTGTGGTCGCGGCCGTGCTGTTGAAGCGCTCGAAAGCTGAGGGCAGCGGCTGGATGGTAATTACGACCGGCTGGGCACTTGCGGTGATGGCCGGTGTGTTCACGGCCATCGCTTGCGGGAGCAACGATGCGCATCTGAATCCGGCGGTAACGCTGGGCTTCGCGGTGCGCGCGGGAAGTTTCGCTAAGTTCGCGCCTTACTTTGCGGCCCAACTGCTGGGCGCGCTTGCCGGCGCCACGCTAGTGTGGTTGCACTATCATCCGCACTGGAGAGAAACGCCGGACGTGACCGCCAAACTTGGATGCTTTTGCACAGCCCCAGCGATTCGCAACGCCGTCGCGAATTCCATCAGCGAAATCATCGCAACGTTTGTTCTGGTGTTTGTGGTAGGCGCAATTTTCTCGAAGCACGTCGCCGCAGCCGGTCCTGTCGCCGGACTGGGTCCTTATCTTGTCGGCAGCCTGGTTTGGGGCATCGGCCTGTCGCTCGGCGGCACAACCGGCTACGCCATCAATCCTGCGCGCGACCTGGGGCCGCGCATCGCTCATGCGATTCTGCCGATTGCTGGAAAAGGCGGCTCCGATTGGGGCTACGCTGCCATTCCTGTATTTGGCCCGCTCATCGGCGGAGCACTTGCCGGCCTGCTGCTCCGCGCGCTAGGCGTTTCTTGAGTTCGCGCACCAACTCGACGTAACCAATTCTGCATTCGACGTACGATCACAAGCCACACGCGCCGGGTCTCTGCGCTACTCTGCAAAAGTATGGCTTCTACGCTCACAACGGCGCAGGAAACTGCGCCTGCGGCCACTGTCGCTGAGAAAACGGCTCGTTGGATCTACGGTCCTTGGATCGACTTGCTGGCTGGCTGCGGTGCCTGGTCGGCGCCGCTTCTGCTGCTGGCCTTCTATGCGACCACCGCTTACTCGCGCCAGTGGACCGTCGCCTTTTATTTTCTGGCGCTGCTGTTCAACTACCCGCATTTCATGGCCACGGTTTATCGCGCGTATCATACGCAAACGGAATTTCAGAAATACCGCATCTTCACTGTGCATACCGCGTTCCTGCTGGCGCTGGCCGGCGTCATCGCGCATCTCTGGTATCCGCTGCTTCCCTGGATTTTCACGCTGTACATCTGCTGGAGCCCATGGCACTACACCGGACAAAATTTTGGATTGCTGATGATGTTCGTGCGCCGCTCTGGTCTCGCGCCAAGTTCAGCGGAGCGCAATGCAATTCATTTTTCGTTCATCGCCTCGTTTGTCTTGGTGATGCTGAGCTTTCATACCGGGGCGTCGGGCGATCCGCTGATTCTATCGCTGGGATTACCGGCGAAGTTCACGCTGCCCGCTCGGGCCGTGCTGGCTGCGTTTTTTGTTGGAGCGAGCGGCTGGGCGCTCGCGTCCATGGCGCGGCGAAGCAGCCTTCGCGCCATCCTCGCGCCGCTCACGCTGGCTGTTACGCAATTCCTGTGGTTTCTCTTGCCTGCGCTGATTGAGCTGTTCAGCGGCCGTGAAGTGCCGCAAACGCGCTACAGCAGCGGGCTTCTGGCGATCTTGCACTCAGCACAATATTTGTGGATCACCAGTTACTACCAGACGCGAGAAGCACGCTCGGCGGGAAATACTCGGTGGCGCTTTTCCCGCTACCTGCTGACACTCATTGCGGGAGGGATCGCCCTCTTCATTCCCGGGCCATGGATTGTCAGTCGCCTGTTTCATGCGGATTTTGCCGCGAGCTTTCTGACATTTACGGCGCTGGTGAACATTCATCACTTCATTTTGGATGGCGCGCTCTGGAAACTGCGTGATTCGCGCGTTGGGGCGCTTCTCCTTCAGTCGAGGGAGAATGCTGACGAAACTGCCGCAAAGACGGCAAGTGGCTGGCGCGCCGTGACCAGTTGGCTGGCAGGCTCAGCGCCTGGGGCTCGCGCGATTCGCATTGGCACGGTAGCGCTCTTGCTTGCTTGGGCGGCGATGGATCAACTGCACTTTTACTGGGCGAGCGAAGCGGGGGATCTTTCTGCCTTGGAACGCGCGGCCCATCTAAACCCCGACGATAGCTCTGTGCAAATGCGCCTGGCCCACGCGGAAACACTGGCGGGGAATCGCGACAGTTCGCTTGCAGCTCTGCAACGAGCGGCTTCCATCAACCCAGGCAATTTTGCGCAGCAGGAAGCTTACGCCCGGGGCCTGATCGAAACTGGACGAACAGTAGAAGCGTACGCTCAATACGAAAAGATTCTCGCGCGCTGGCCGCGAAGCGTAGATGCACTGGTAAACCACGGCCTTCTCGCGCAGCGGCTTGGGCACGCCGGGGAAGCAATTGATAGCTGGCAGCGCGCCATTGAAATTGATCCGGGGCAAGCTCAACCGCAGCTTTATCTCGCACAAGCGCTTGAGCAGCGGGGGGAAATGCAAGCTGGGGCGCGGCACTATCGCACGTATTTGCAGATTG
>Ga0335077_10010707_pt1 | contig 11449 bp, 10 predicted proteins | sample Lox_Sample_31_FD_207151 | JGI IMG/M metagenome (GOLD analysis project Ga0335077, IMG submission 207151) | Soil microbial communities from Loxahatchee National Wildlife Refuge, Florida, United States - Lox_Sample_3.1 | ecosystem: Environmental > Terrestrial > Soil > Wetlands | place: USA...
GCTGATCTCATCGGCCGGAACGAACGCCGGGGTCAGGCCAGGCTCTTGCCGCCCTGGTCTCCTGCCGGGCGCGGCGGCGGTGGCGGCGAACACGATGTCGACGGTCCGCGGACCGCGGTCCTGCCCCGGGACCTCCAGCACGAACGCCACCCTGGACGGGTCGACGTGCAGCCCGGTCTCCTCGAGAACTTCCCGGCGCGCGCACGCTGCCATGCTCTCGCCGGCGCGCGGGGTGCCGCCAGGCAGCACCCAGTCATCCTCGGCCCCGCGGGTGCGGTGGACCAGCAGCACAGACTGCTGCCGAACGACCACGGCCGAGCACCGGAGCTCGATCCCGTCGGGAATGCTCACAGCCTGCTCCTTCCCGCTCCCGCCTGCACTGGCCCGCCCGGCCCGGACCCCGGCACGCGTGCCGCTGGCTGCAGCCAGCGGCACAGGTCAAGCCAGCCAGCGGCGAACAGCCAGCCGGCCAGCACGTCGCTCGGCCAGTGCACGCCCAGGCAGACCCGGCTCGCGCCGACTCCGACCGCCGCCAGCAGCGCGGCGGTGTGGCTGGTGCCCCGACCGGCGCCAAGAGCGCCTGCGCAGGCTCCGGCGGTGAGCGCGGCCAGCGCGGTGTGCCTGGACGGCAGGCTGAACCCTTCAGGCTCAGCCAGCCAGATGGAGGGCGGCGGCCGTTGCCGGGCGACCACGCCAGACAGCTCCCGCCGTGCCATCATGCCCGCCGTCACTGCCGGGACCGGCACGAAGCCAGCCCGCCAGCCGGCCCGGCGGACCGCCGCAGCGGTGACCGCGGCCAGCAGCACCGCAACGGGGCCCGGCTCGGCCAGCGAGCTCACCGCGTGCGCCGCCCGGACCGCCGCCGCGGTCCGGGCTCCCGCCACCATGCCGATCACCGCTGTGTCGATCCGGCCAAGCCAGCTGTCCCGCGGCTGGGCAGCGACCACCGCCAGGCCGGCAAACGCGGCCGCGCACCCGCCGGCCAGCCGGGATGTTTCTGATGCGGCGCGGGCAGCACCCGGCAGATCCGACTGCCCGCCGTCAGGTACGCCAGATCCACCGGCAGCGAACCAGTCAGACACCATGCGATGGCCCCTCCAGTCCAGGACGCAGGACCCATCGGCCACCAGGCAAAAGGCCGGCGCGGGGATACCGCGCGGCTCCGGCGGGATCCACCGCCGAGTGGGCTCACCCACTGCTGCCAGGATAAGACAAACGCACCGGAATCTGCGGGCGCTGTCCCCGCGGTACTCGCTGCCTGCGAGGGTCCGTCCTGCCAGCGGGGGTGCGAAGCCGAATCCAGCCGGCCGGTGACGTTGGACCCTGACACGCCGACGCGGACTCCTGCCACGATGAGAGGCGACACAGCAGACGCCGATCCCGGCCCCGAAGGAGACGCCCATGGAGGCATCGAAGCCTGCCGTTATCACCGCGGTCAGCGCACTGGAAATCCTGGACTCTCGCGGCCGCCCGACGGTGCAGGCAACAGTCGCGCTGGCGGACGGCACCATCGCGGTGGCGGGCGTGCCGTCCGGGGCGTCCACCGGCAGCCGTGAGGCAGTCGAGCGCCGTGACGGGGACGCCGCCCGGTACCGCGGGCTCGGGGTACTCGGCGCGGTGGCGGCGGTCGGCGGCGAGATCGCGAGCTGTCTAATCTCGCGGCAGTGGCGCGACCTGGCCGAGATCGACGCCGCGCTGATCGCGCTGGACGGTACGCCGGACAAGTCACGGCTGGGCGCGAACGCGATCGTCGGCGTGTCGATGGCCTGCGCCCGGGCCCTCGCACTGGCTGATGGACGGCAGCTGTGGGACTGGCTGACCCCGGCCGGGGTTTCCCCCCGGCTCCCGGTCCCGCACTTCAACGTCATCAACGGCGGCGTGCACGCCGCGAACCCGCTCGACTTCCAGGAATTCATGATCGCGCCGCTCGGCGCGCCGTCGTTCCCCGAGGCGGTCCGCGCGGGCGCCGAGGTCTACGCGTCGCTGCGCGCCCTGCTCGCGGCCAAGGGATACTCCACCGGGCTCGGCGACGAAGGCGGCTTCGCGCCGCAGATCACCGAGCCAGAGGAGGCACTCGACCTGCTGGTCACCGCGATCGGCGACGCCGGGTACGTGGCGGGCCGGGACGGGGTGGCGATCGCCCTGGACCCAGCCTCCAGCGAGTTCCGCGGCCAGGACGGCCGCTACCGGGTCGCCGGCCAGGCCCTGTCCAGCAATGACATGATCGAGCGGTACGCGCAGATCACCGACCGGTTCCCGGTCTGGCTGATCGAGGACGGCCTAGCCGAAGACGACTGGGACGGCTGGACCACGCTCACCGAGCGGCTCGGCGAACGGGTCACGCTCGTCGGAGACGACATCTTCGTCACCAATCCCGCGATCATCGCCGACGCCATCGCTCGCGGTGTCGGCAACGCCGCGCTCATCAAGGTCAACCAGATCGGCACCGTCACCGAGACACTGGCGGCCATCGCGACCTGCCGCGACGGCGGCTACGCCCAGTTCGTCTCCCACCGCTCCGGCGAGACCACCGACACCTTCATCGCCGACCTCACCGTCGGCGCCGGATGCGGCATGCTGAAAACCGGAGCGCCCGCCCGGGGCGAGCGCGTCGCCAAGTACAACCGGCTGCTGGAAATCGCCGCGTCCCACCCCGACCTGCCCTACGGCCTGGCCCCGTAGCCACCTGCCCGTCAGCAGGCCGGCGGTGCCGACTCGGCCGCGGCGGCTTCTGCGGTCGCGTCCAGTGCCTGCCGGGCGATAGCCCGCACGTAAATGGCTGGCCCTGCTCAGCTCGTCCAGCCACGGGCGGAGCGCGCCTCGACTGGCTCATCGCACGTGTCGCACGGCCCGCTCGGGTGATCGTTGAGCGCGTAGCAGTGGAAGCACCAGAACACGGGAACGCCGCCTGCGAATTCGCCGCCGCGGGGGCCTCCTGGCTGGCCAGGCACCGCCGCAACGCCCTGAGCGACGAAACCCAGGTTCCGGTGCTCTGCCGGGACGGCCGGATCGTCACGCCGCTGCTGACCCAGATGCGCCGGGCCGGCGTTCCCGTACGCTGCACCCGGCTCAGGCGTGGCCGGCGTCTACGGCCGCATCACAGCGAGGGGTTTGCGGGTGGGCCATTCCTGCTACCGGAGGGCCGGGAACGGCTCGCGTGATCCAGCCGGACCGCGGCCGGGCGGGCGGAAGGCCGGTCCCTCACGGACGCGGCCGTCCGACGTGGCGTGCCAGTTCCAGGCCCAGGACAAGGTCGGCGAACGCGAAGGTCTCGAATCTGGCGCCGTCCGGCACGTCCTCGTCGTGTGCCAGCCTGTCTAGCAGCGCCAGTGCTCGCAGGACGCTTCTATGTGCTGTCAAGTGGCCAGGGCAGCGGTTAGCGCCCGGTAAAGCTGGCGGGCTGTATAGCGCTTGATGCACCGGCGGATCTCGCGGTCGGTCTTGCCCTGGGCGCGGCGGCGCGTGACATATGCGATGGTCGCGGGATCGCAGCGCATCCGGGTGCCGGCGATGACGTGAATGGCCCGGTTCAGGGCCCGGTCGCCGCCCCGGTTGAGCCGGTGGCGGGTGATCTGGCCGCTGGATGCCTCAACCGGGCTGGTCCCGGCCAGCCGGGCGAAGGCGGCTTCGTGGCGGCAGCGTCCGGCATGGGAGAACGACACGATGGCCTGAGCCGCGGTGACCGGGCCGATGCCGGGACGGCTGGTCAGCCCGGGAGCCAGCTCACCCACGATGGCGTCGAGTTCGGCGCGGTTGGCTTTCAGGGCCCGGGCTGCCTCGCGCAGCGCCACCGCGAGCCGGCGGATCTCGCCCTGGCGCACCGCCAGGGCCCGGCTGGCGTCCGGCGGCTGCCGACGGCGGGCCAGCCGGGCCAGGACGGCGTCGCTGAAGCTACCGCGGGCCAGGTCAAGGTCGTGGTCATCGCCGTCGCGCAGCAGGGCCCGGAGCCGGTTAGCCTGCGCGGTGGCGGTGGTGGTCAGTTCCTGCCGTGCGCACAGCAGGATGCGCAGGGCCTCCCGGTCCCCGTCGGCGCGGGGCACGGGCAGTTTGCCGGCATCGAGCTGCAGGGCCGTCAGTACCGCCAGGTGCGCATCGATCGGGTCCGACTTGCCCTTGCCGCGCCGGGTCTTGCGGGTGGGCTGCTCGCATTCGATTACCGCAAGCCCGGCCGCTGCCGCTGCCCTGGCCAGCCCGGCTCCGTAACTGCGGGTGCCTTCGATGCACGCGGCCAGCCGCGGGCCGGGAGCGTGCTCGCGGGCCCAGCTCAGCAGCTGGGCAGAACCCGCGCTGCTATTGCGAACCGAGCACGTCGCGATCACCGCCCCGGTGGGATACGCGATCTCGGCGTGATGAACATCGCGGTGGGTGTCGACCCCGACGACGGCGTCAACGACATCTGCCAGCATGGACACAGACGGTGCTCCCTTCACGAGCGCGGTCAGGGTCGGCACCGGCCTGGGTGAAGGTCACCAAAGTGGCATATCTGTGACGGGTCACGCTGGCGCGGACATGCTTCTGATCAAGCCAACTGGTGGGGCCAGGCCGGTGCCGGCAACCCGGGCGGCAGGTCCCATGAAAGGCACGCCGTCAGGCGGCCAGATGTCTAGCGAGCCAGCCCAGATCACCGGCCCCGATCCTGGCAGCGGACCAGACCGGAGCCGCTACGCGACACACTCACAGATGTCTAGCCCGGATCGTTCGCGGCTGCGGGGGCGGAGCCTGAGACACTGGCGCGTCGCCGTTTCAGCTCGTGGTCCGTGCTGGCTGCCCGGCTGTCGCGCCGGGTGGACGGACGGGGTTCCACGGTTCGTGCCTGGTGTTCGCGGGCTACCGTCCAGTGCATGGAGCTGGTGCGGACAAAGCGGCTGCTACTGCGGCGCTGGGAGGACTCCGACCTCCCCGCCTTCTTTGACCTTTACGCACGTCCGGACGTGGCGCGGGGGCTGGGACAGCATCCAAGACGCGCCCCTGGCCACCCTGGACGAGGCACGTGCATGCCCTCGTCAATGGCATGTCCTGGAGGCGACGGGCCGAGGCTAAGCCCGGCGTGCGCGGCTGACCATTCTCTCCCTTCCCGGCTGCCGGGCGGCCGATTGATCACCTTGCGAAACAAGGGTTTTACAAGCGTGCCCGCCCGCGCCGGCATCGTATGGCCGGCGTAACGGTCAGGAAACGTGGCCGAAACGAGCGCGTGGGAGATATGAACCAGACGAAATACCGAACCGAAGCGGTCGCCTGGAACCGTGCTGGTCGCCGATGCCTGGCAACCCGGCAGCCCTTCGCTTCAGCCTCTGGAGGCGAAGAGTGAACCCCTATGCAGCTTTCCTCAGTCCCGGGGATAACGCATGGCAGATGACGGCGGCCACGCTCGTAGGACTGATGAGCATCCCGGCGCTGGCGGTCCTGTACGGCGGGATCGTGCAGCGAAAATGGGCCGTGAACACCATGATGATGGTGTTCAGCGCGTTCGCGATGACGCTCATCGTCTGGGTGCTGTGGGCATTCAAGATGGGCTTCGGCAGCACGTGGATCTCCGGCTTCGGCGCGGGCCTACTCGGCAAGCCCGGGCAGGTGGTGGGTGCGTCCGGCGAGCAGGCACAAGCCGTAATCCCGGCGCTCAAGGGCCTGCTACCGAACTTCAGGTTCCCGCAGGGCTCGCTGGTCTATTTCCAGTTCGTGTTCGCCGCGATCACGCCGATCCTGTTCATCGGCAGTGTCATCGGCCGGATCAAGTTCAGGGTATGGCTGATCTTCGTGCCGCTCTGGATCACGTTCGCCTATGCGGTCAACGCGTTCCTGCTGTGGGGCGGCGGCTACTGGGCGGCCCATGGCGCGCTGGACTTCAGCGGCGGCTACGTCATCCACCTGGCCGCCGGCGTCTCCGGCTTCGTCGCGGCGGCGATGGTCGGCCCGCGGCTCGCCCGCGACCGCGCGAAGGCAGTCCCGAATAACCTGCTGTTCATCGCCGTCGGGGCCGGGATCCTGTGGCTCGGCTGGAACGGCTTCAACGGCGGCGACCCCTACTTTGCCGGCGCGGACGCCACGGCCGCCGTCGTGAACACCAACCTCGCCACGGCGGTCGCGATGATGGCGTGGATCATCATGGACATGGGCTTCGGCAAGGAGCGCAAGCCCACGTTCCTCGGCGGCGTCAACGGCATGATCTGCGGCCTGGTCGGCATCACCCCGGCGGCCGGCTACGTGAACGGTGTCGGCGCGATCGTGATCGGCGCGGTGACCTCGTGCGTGGTCTGGGTCCTGTTCGGCTACCTGCCGCGCAAGGTCTGGCCGTTCAACAAGGTCGATGACGCGCTCGGCGTCGTCTACACGCACGGCTTCGCCGGCCTGATCGGCGGCCTGCTGGTCGGCCTGCTAGCCGATCCGGACATGATCGTCTACCTCGGCCTGGGCAAGAACCCGAACGTGACCACGGCGGGTGCCTTCCACGGGCACCCCAAGCAACTGCTGATTCAGGCACTCGCGGCGCTCACGGTCATCGTGTGGGACGCGCTCGTGACGTACGCGATCCTGCGGGTGATCAAGTTCTTCACGCCGCTGCGGATGCCCGACGCCATGCTGGTGGCCGGGGACATCGCGATCCACGGCGAGGTCGCCTACCCGAACGAGGAGCCGGACGCCGAGCCCGACTTCGGCGAGATCCCCGGCGAGCCCGCACCCGAGCATCACTCGCACGCAGCGCACAACGGCGGCGGAAAGGACCTCGATCCGGAGACGGTTGGATGACGGCGGCTCCGGGCCGGGCGGGAGCGGCGTGATCGGTGGCAGGGACCGGCTAGCGCCCTGAAGCGGGCGCCACTGGCCAGCGGCAGGCCGCCCCGAGCGCAGCCAGCGGCCGCCCGCGGAGACTTGATATCTCCGCGGGCGGCCGCTGGTGCATGCTCCAGCGGGAGCACGACGCGCCGGGCCGGAAGGCGCCGTCCTGGTAAGCGGGCTGGCGACTAAGTACTGCGCCGGCCTGCTAAGCGGGCTGGCGGCTACGCACTGCGGCCGCCGGCTGCCGGGCGTGGCGGGCGTGGGGGTCCTGGCGGTCCTGGCGGGGCGGCACTGCCGCACGGCCATCCTGAGTCAACTCCTCGACCTTGGCGGCCAGCAGGATTGCGCCGTCGATCAGCAGATCGCGCTCGAAGGCCGTGATCTGGCCGTCGTCTGCCTGCGAGCGGAACTCGCCGCAGACGTGCTCCAGCGCCACATCGACGATGAACACGTTTACCACCTCCTGCGACCAGGCATACCGGCGCGCGCGCTGGCGGCAACAGGTGCTTTGGTCCTCAGGGCGCGGGACCCCGGTACCCGCCGACATTTCATCGATTCCAGGCACTTTCGCGCCCGACAACAACCCATTTGCGGACGGCGAACCGATGAAATGTGGCAGGGCGCCCCGCTGTCGGCAGGGCGGCCGCCATCGGGTCGGCCGCTGCCAGCCGCTTATGCTGGCGTGATGCCGGAGCTGAGCAGCTGCCTGGTCCTCGCCGGCCGCCCGGATCCCGAGTCGCCCTGACATGGCAACGGCCATCGAGGTCATCATCTTCACCGGCACGATCGTGGCGGCGCGGCTAACCGTCGAGACGGTAGCGCTGACGGCAGGCCTGACCATGATTCCTGTTACCGCCGAACTGACCGGTCAGCTCGATCCTGCCGCCGGCGGCGCCGACCGGATCCCGCCCGGCTGGGCCCTGCGCCAGCCCGTGGCTGCCCTTGCCCGTTCGACGCGGTGAACGCCGGCCTGCGGGCGATCGGCGTGCGTGCTGCCGGCGAGCTCGACGAGTATGCGGCCGTGGGCCGCACGAGCCACCGGATGACACGGGACTGGCTGCGGCGGTGACCGGGCGGCGCCGGGGCAGCGCAGCTGAGGACGAGGTGCCCGGAGCGCACGGGACCTATGCCTCTCCCGGCTGCGGGCCGCGAAGGCCACCATGAGAGTGGGAGCGCAAGCGCGGCCGGTTGACTCGGGCTCGCAGCGCGGACCAGGTCCCCCACCTGGCGGAGTTCGACTCTCCTCGCTCCCGCCAGCTCCACGATCGAGCGTGCCGGTCGGTCACGAGCGCGGCCCGTCTAGGCTGCGCGCGCCAGGATGAGAGTGTGCCCGCTGTCGCCTTCTGGCACGTGCCTGTCCCAGACGGGGGCGAGCCCGGCCGCCCGCAGCCAGCGCAGGTATGTGCCGGTGTCGGCGTGATCCCAGAACATGTCCGCGCCGAGATAATGCTCGGTCCCGGTCCACCTGTCCGCGCCGACGGTTGCCATGAGATAGCCGCCAGGCCGGATCCACCTGCGCAGCCGGGGGAATAGGGCCTGCTGGTCGGCGAGCGGCACATGGATCAGCGCGTAGAAGGAGACGACGGCGTCTACGCTGGCCGGCCGGAGGCTGAGCGCGGTCATGTCGGCCCGGACGAACCTGGCCGCAGGGACTAGCCGCTGCGCGCGGCGCAGCTGGACGGCCGAGAAGTCCACGCCGAGCACCCGCAGCCCGCGGTCGGCCAGCCCGCGGGTCGCCGGGATCCCTGCGCCGCAGCCGAGGTCCGCGACCCGCGCGCCTGTTTTCAGCCGTCCGGCCAGCTCCGCCGTCCAGCCGGCATAACGGCTGACGTCCTCGGCGGATGACGCGGCCGCGCTGCCGTCGTCGGCGCGGTATGCGCGGGAGATCGCGTCGTAGCCGCGGCGGACCAGGTCGCGCTGCCGCGCCCGCTCCGCTGTCGTATCGGGGTCGGTCATCTGTCAATCGTGCCAGCCGGCCTCCGCAGCCCGGCGGCGTTACCATGGCGGTGGTCGTGCTTGCGCCCCTCACCAGGCAACTGGCGAACACGATCCGCGGGCCAGGGCGCCTCTCGCGCGGAGGAACGCCGTGGCACAGACAGCCCTCGCAGTGGCCGCGTCATCGTGGGCCGTGCTGATGGGCCTCGCGCCCGTCCTGCAGATCCGCCGCATGCTGCGCGAGCGATCCTCGCAAGCAGTTTCAGTCGGCTATTTCGTGATCCTGCTGATCGGGTTCGTGCTGTGGATCGGCTACGGCGCGGCGGCCGGCCTTCCGGCACTGGTGATACCCAATGTGATCGCCCTGATCGTCGGCACGACGGCCGTCCTGGTCGCACTCAGACTGCGCAGGCCGCCGTCAGGACTGCCTGACTCGCCGGATGCCGGCTGCGAGGCGAGCGAGGCAAGCGAGGCAAGCGAGGCAGGCGGGGCCGCCTTGCGCGGCGACCGGCCCGGCCTGGGCGCAGTCATGAGGCAGGACCGGTGAAAGCCGACGACATCACTCGCCTGACCGACGGGCTCGCGGGCGTGCGCCGCACGGCACCGGAAGGCCTTTCGCAGTGGCGGTACCACGGACGGCTGGTCGCGCGCCAGCTCGACGACGCTCACATCGTGATCCGCGCCGACTTCGACTACCGGGACTCGATCGTGCGCCAGTTCCCGGCCACCTTCAGCGTCCCGGCACGCTACGCGAAGCACATGATGGTCGTCGCGGACATCGCGAGCGGCGACGCTGGCGCGATCGAAGACGCGCTCGTGGCCGCCTGGCAGCTCCAGCGCCGGGCCGGCTGAGAGCACCCGGGCGCGCGGCGAGCCGTACGCGCTGCTCGATCTGGACTTCCTGAGCTGGGCCAGCACCGGTACCGGGGGCCGTGCGGCGGAGTTCGGGCTGATGCTGCAGAACCTGGCGGCCGTTGTGGCCAACTACCGGGGCGCCGGGGTGCGCCTGTTCGCGCTCGCCTATTTCGTCCGCAGCCCCGCTGAGACGCGGGCGGTGCGAATGCCGGCGGGCGTGCCACTGCGCGTCGTGCGCCTGATCGTTCCGCTGCCCGACATCGAGCGCCGGCCGGCAGCGGCTCAGTGACCGCGGAACGCCTCCTCCAGCCACCACGAGGCCCGCCCCGATGACACCTTGGCGTCGATCAGGATCGGCGCCGACCGCGGCCCGGCCAGCCACTCCCTGACCGGCTCCAGGTCGGGGGCCGAGCGCACCGCTACCCCGGTGCAGCCGAAGCCGGCGGCGATCGCCGCGATATCGGCGGCCGGGAAGCGCACGGTGTCCAGCGGGTGCCCCGACGGCCCGAAGTGGTGCACCTCCGCCCCGTACGCCTCGTCGTCGTACACGACCACGACCAGCGGCAGCCCGAGCCGGACCGCGGTCTCCAGCTCGCTGATCCCCATCAGCGCGCCGCCGTCGCCGAGCGCCGCGACCGTCAGCCGGTCCGGCCGCGCGATCGCCGCGCCGATCGCGGACGCGAGCCCGAGGCCGATCGACTGATAGGCCTGCGTGAAGCAGAACCCCTCGTAATCGGGCACCGACAGGAACATGCTCGGGTAGCCCATGAAGTTGCCGGAGTCGATCGCCACCAGGCGCTCGGAGGGCAGCATGTCGTCGAGCGCGATCGTGAGCGTGCGCGGGTCGATGTGCTGGTCGTCCCCGTCGTCCTCATAGGGAACGTCACGCCAGCGTATCCCGGCCGCCAGCCGCTCGCGGAGCGCGTCCGAGCGGTAGCCGGCCGGCTCGCCGTCCGCGGCGGGCTCGAGCAGCGCCGCGACCGCCTCGGCTACCTGCGTGACGTCTCCGGCGACGCCGACGTGCACGCGCCGGTGCGCCCCGATCGCGCCCGGCTCGATGTCTACCTGGGCGACGGTCGCGCCCTGGCCGATGAGGGAGCCGTGCCTGGTCGTCCACATGCCGAGCGAGCAGCCCCAGGCCACGACCAGGTCGGCGCCGCCGAGCAGCTCGGCCGCGAGCGGGGAGGCGAAGCCGCCGCTGACATCCAGGTCCCACGGGCTGCCGCGGAACAGGCCCTTGGCGGCGGCCGACGTGGCGAGCAGCGCGCCGCACTGACCGGCAAGCTGCTCGAGCGCCTGCCGCGCGCCGCCGCTGCGCGCACCCCGGCCCGCGACGAACACCGGGCGCTGCGCCGCGCGCAGCGCCGCGGCGAGGGTCTCGAGCTGCCGCTGCGGCGCTGCCGGGGGCTCGGCGGCGGCCGGCCGGGCCGGGCCGCCGGCCGGCCACGCGCACTGGGCCGCCTGCACATCGAGGGGCATGGCGAGCACCACGGTGCGGCGTTCCTGCGCCGCCGTCAGGTAGGCGCGGACCGCGTCGTCGATGGCCAGGCTCGCGGAGTGCAGCACTGCCGGGGTGGCCCCGACGGCCTTCGTCAGCGCCTCGACCCCGATCTTGAAGTTGGACTGCACCGCCGAGGCGCTGACGTCCGCGGCCAGCACCAGCAGCGGCGTGCGGCTCTTGGCGGCCTCCGTGATCCCGGTCAGTGCGTTCGTGATGCCGGGCCCCTGGTGCACGGACAGGATTGCGGGGCGGCCGGTGCTGCGCGACCACCCGTCGGCCATGCAGGCCGCACCGTTCTCGTGCCGCGCGGCCACGAACCTGGCGCCGCGCTCTATCAGTGCATTCGTGACCATGAAGTTCCCGCTGCCGACGACGCCGAACACG
>Ga0335077_10010708_pt1 | contig 11447 bp, 10 predicted proteins | sample Lox_Sample_31_FD_207151 | JGI IMG/M metagenome (GOLD analysis project Ga0335077, IMG submission 207151) | Soil microbial communities from Loxahatchee National Wildlife Refuge, Florida, United States - Lox_Sample_3.1 | ecosystem: Environmental > Terrestrial > Soil > Wetlands | place: USA...
GAATGCGTACAGGAATGGCGGCGTCGGCGACTCCAGATTTTCCGTGGCCGCGACCTTCAGGCTCGGAGCGTGGATCCGCAGACGCAGGGTGGCCGGCTCGTCGGGACGATCGTTGCAAACCATCCAGTCGCTGGTAACCGACGAGGTGTAGACCTGATCGGGGAAGAACTGCAGACCTTTTCCGGGGCCGGCCTGATAGCGGATCGATACGCTGCGATGCTCGCCCGCACGGACAGGATTGCCGAGCACGACAATCAGCAGACTGCCCTTTCGCTCGAACCACTGCGGCGCCTGGTTGTCCGTCACGCTCGCGATCGTGAGATCGCCGGCATCGAACTCCAGCGCATCGAGGCGTTCGATCCGGCTGTGGAAACGAATGGTATCCTCTCCCGACAGGCGTTTGGCGGCGAGGTCTGGTGCGATGCTTACGTCGTAGCTCTCCACCGCGTAATTGCGCGGGAGCGGGGCTGCGCCTGCGCGGGAAACCAGGAACAGCAAGGCAGCCGGAACGGCTGTGTGGGATACCGCACGGACGACGCGGCGCGCAAAGCCCATAAGCTGCATCTGTCCTTATTTTAGGCGACGCAACCGGTAGTACGGCAGGGCGCTTGCAAGTGGTCATGGGGAGGTTCGATATGATTCAGTCGGGAAAGTCACCAAGCATCTTAGTCGCTGCCTTGCTTCCTGTTTCCGCGGTTGCTGCCTATGCCCGGCCCAGTTCCCTGGAATCGCGAGAGAGCATGTCGTTCTTGTCGTGGATTGTCCTCGGGTTGGTGGCAGGCTTCATCGGCAGTATGCTGGCCAACCGGCGGGGTGAGGGCATTCTGCTCGATATCTTGCTGGGAATTGCCGGGGCCTTTGCCGGGGGTTGGCTCTTCCGCATCTTTGGGGCTCCCGGCGTCACCGGTCTGAACCTCTACAGTGTCGTCGTGGCCGTGGTCGGATCGGTAGTCCTTTTGACGATCTATCACCTGTTCCGGCGGAGACGGGTGTTTTAGCGCCGCGCACGGCTTCAGGCGAATGACGGCTCGGGAAGGCGGATTACCTTCTTTTGAATCGCATACTGCACCAGCTGCGCCTTATTGTGGATGTCGAGTTTTCGCATGAGGTTGAACTTATGGGCCTCGACGGTCTTCACGCTCAGGTCGAAACCCGTGGCGATCTCCTTCACGGAGCGGCCCTCCGCCAGCATCTTGAGAATCTCCAACTCCCGCTTGGTCAAGGTGCCGAAGCGGGGCTGCCGCACCGGTCCTCGCCCTTGCATGCGAAAACCGTCTACCAGGCGTGAGAGGAGGCGCGGGCTCAGATAGCTGCCGCCACGATGCACTTCCCGGATGGCCGTCACCAACTGGTCGGCCGGGCTTTCTTTGAGAATGTAGCCGCTGGCCCCGATATCCACACATTCGGCCAGATAGTCTTCGTCGTCATACATCGACAGGAACACCACGCGAGTATCGGGCCGTTCTTTGCGAATGACGCGGGTGGCCTCAAAGCTGCTCATCCCCGCCATTCCAATATCCATCAGGACGATGTCGGGGCGCGTCTGGCGCGCGGCCGAGACCGCTTCGGAGGCACTACCGGCTTCGCCGACCACCTCGAGGTCCGGCTCCACCGACAGCAGCGTCCGCAGCCCCTGCCGGAATAAAACATGATCGTCAGTCAAGAGTACACGAATCTTTGCCATGAGCTGTCACCTGTGCGGAGGTTCGGGGAATCTGCAAGACGACAGCCGTGCCCTTCCCGGGCGCGCTCCGTATCGTCAGCGTCCCGCCGAGGAGCGCGGCGCGCTCCCGCATGCCAGCCAGTCCAAACGACATCGGCTTCCTTCCGACCATTCCCGCATTGAAGCCGGCGCCGTTGTCCACAACGCTCAGCCTGATACTCTTATCGGCAGTCCGGAGCGAAAGGTTTACATGAGTCGCCTGGGAATGCTTCACGATATTTTGCAGGCACTCCTGAGCAACCCGGTAGATCACCTCCTGGATCTGCAGGGGAAGAGGTTCCGAAGGTACCGAGATCCCGACACGGATCCGGCTGGTGTGCATCTTCCGGAACCGCGCAATCAGTTGCCGCAGGGCTGCGGCCAACCCCAGGCGTTCGAGGACCGCCGGGCTGAGTGCGGCCACAATCCTCCGCAGTTCCTCCACGGTCCGCTCCGCGACGCCGCGCACCTCCTCGAGGCGAGGGCGCAGGGCTTCCGGCGCATCTCGTCCGATCATTTCCAACTGCAGCCGCAGCAGCAGCAGCGACTGGCCTGCTTCATCGTGAAGCTCCCGCCCGATGCGCCGCCGCTCTTCTTCTTCAGCCTGGCGAGTCTGACTTTCGAGGCGGCGAACGTCCCGCTCGAGCCGGGCGCGCGCCATGACGGCACGGCAGCGCTCCGACGCCGCTTCCAGCAACACACGTTCGCGGGGCAGCCAGACGTAAGGCACCCGAAATCCGAACTGCACCAAGGCGCCCGATCCCAGAGGATGCGACCAGTAAGATGCGTAATGTCCCCGCATCGCCGGGTCAGCGATCAGACTCTCTTCTTCCTGGCCGTGCTCGATGTAGCAGGGCTGTGCCAACTTCCCCACGGGCGGCTGGAGCAGCAGGCGCCCGATCCGCGCATGGAATACCCGGGTCAGGATGCCGACGACACGGCGGAGAAGTTCGTCCAGATCCCGAGCTTCGGCTTCGGCTCGATAGAGGCCGAAAAACGCCTGGGTTTCGGCCTCCCGAACCCGATAGAACGCGTTCTCGAGCGTCAGGATTGTCGCCAGGTGGAGCTGTTCACGAGCGGGCTGGCATTTTCCACACAGCACGGGATCGAGCAATTCGCCGAACTCCAGGAGCATCTCCCGGACTTCAGCAGGCGGCACGTTGAGCTTGGCCAGGCGCTGGCCATGGTAATCGACCTGTTCCAGAAACTGGTGGAGCGTCCTGAGCCGTGAGCGGGCAGCCGGAGTGATTGCCAGGAGCGCCCGGACCTTCGCGTCATCGAAGGCGCGCACCCTCAGCCGCGCCAGGAAATCGCGGTCCAAACGTGCCGCGAACGGGCGAATCCGGCGCGCCATCGACGCGCCGTGACGGCGGGCCGCGGGAGTGAAAAGTGCGGCGGTCATGATGTTCTTCGAATTGGCCTGCTGGTCAAAATGCGCTATTTCGCGCCGTGTTCCTTCAGAATGCGGGCGGCATCGGGAAAGCCGTTCTTCTCCGCTGCCGCCAGGGGGGTAACGCCCGTCTTGCTCTTCGCATTGCAATTGGCGCCGCGGGCAATCAGCAGTTCGACCACCGCCGTGCGTCCCCATGCAGCCGCATGGTAGATCGGGGTCGCGCCGGACTCCCCATCCCGCGCCTCGATGTCCGAGCCGCGATCGAGAAGCAACGCCGCCACATCGCCATGGCCGGCGATCACGGCATCGATCAGCGCGGTGGCGCCGTCGCCATCCCGCGCGTCCACCTCCGCTCCATGGTCCAACAACAGTTTGACCATCGCCAGGTTCCCCTTCAGGGCCGCCTGGTGAAGCGCGGTGGCGCCGGACTTGTCCCGGGCATTTACGTTCACGCCCTTCGCAATGAGAATATCGGCAAGGTCGGCCTGACCCTTTAGAGCGGACTCCAACAGAAGATTGCCCGCGGAATCGGCGGCTCCGCCCGCCAGCAGCAAACCGGCCGCGCCGGCATGACCCGCCCGGACGGCATTTTCGAGCGGGCTGGCGCCGCTGCGATCGCGGCGCTCGCGGTCCGCGCCGAGGCTCAACAGAAGTTCCACCACCTGGGTGTTGCCCTTGGCGGCGGCTTCGTTGAGGGGCGTGCGGCCGGTCTCCGGGTTCTCGGCATCCAGGTGCGCGCCGTGCCGGAGCAGGGTGCGAACGATCCCGGCATGGCCACGCAGGGCGGCCTCGTCCAGCGCCGCGGAGCCACCCCGGTCGCGGACATTCACCTCGGCGCCGTGGGCCAGGAGCACTTCGACGAGCAGTTGATAACCTCGCTCAGCAGCCAGTTGCAATGCGGTTGCGCCGGATTTGTCGGCGGCCTTCACCTCCGCGCCGTGAGCGAGCAGCAGGTTGACCATCGCGACGTCGTTCTTCATGACCGCGTAGGCCAGCGGCGTGGAACCGCCTTCGGAGTGCCGCGCCTGCACGTCGGCGCCGTGCTCGATCAGCCACTCGGCGACTTCGGGCCGCCCGTTCCAGGCTGCATCGTGCAGCGGTGTCGCCCCCAGGCTGTCGCGCTGGTTGACGTCCGCCCCGCGGGAAACCAGGTCTTTGACCTGCTCGAGATCGCCCGACTTGACTGCGTCGTGAAGATCCGCGGCGGCCAGTGTCGAGATTAGTGCGAGGAGCAGGCACGGGGCGCAACGCCGGACAGCCTCGAAAACCCCTTCGCCGCCAGCGACACCGTGCACGCCCGGCCAGCGTCCCCAGAAGTGGGGACGCGGCAGGCAAAAGTGCCCGCGCCACGCCGCCGGCGCAAAGGTCTTCGTGGATTTTCGGGGGCTCCCCCGGCCCCAGGACCCGCTCGCGAAGCGCGCCTTAGCCCACGTACTGCACCTCTTCCTCGAGTTCGATGCCGAACCGCGCCTGCACGCGGGACTTGAGTTCCTCGATTATGGCGCAGAGATCGGCCGCGGTCCCGCCGCCCGAGTTGTAGATGAGGTTGGCGTGGTAGGTGGCCACGTGAATATCCCCCCGATCGAGTCCTTTGGCGCCGACCTGCTCGAGAAACCACCCCGCCGGCACCTTTCCTTCGCGCACCGCCGACTCCGGGACCGCGGCGGCCACCGCCGTGGGAAGGTCCTTCAGCATGAGGTTCTTGAAGATGCTGCCGGCGCACTTCATCGTGACGGGAAACTTCTCGTTGCGGACTCTCAGAATGTCGTCCGCGATTTTGCGCAGCACGGCGGCGTCGGCGGGCTCCAGCACCAGCTCCACCGAGAAAATCACCCATTCCTTGTGCCGCTTGAAAAGGCTCTCGCGGTATTCGAAATGGCAGGCCTGGTTGTCGAAAACGCGCACCGTGGTCCCATCGTAGAAACGCACCTGCCGGACGCGTTCCGAGATCGAGTGGCCATACGCGCCGGCGTTGCCGTAAATCGCCGCGCCGACCGAGCCTGGAATGCCCGAGAGCGTTTCCAGGCCCTTCAGGCCGCGCGCGATGGCGAAGTCCACCAAGTCCTGCAAAACCGCGCCCGCATCCGCGATGATCCGGTGATTGGCGGCCAGCAGGCGGTCGGCGCGAAAACGCAGCACAATCCCGCGGAACCCGTGGTCCGATACGATGAGGTTGGTGCCTCCGCCGATCACCATGGTGGGGATTCCGCTGGCCCGCGAGGCTTCCAACGCCGCCACGAAGGCCTCCGCGCTGGTGGTTTCGGCGTACAGGTCGGCGGGGCCTCCGATGCCGAACCGCGTATACCGCGAGAGCGGAGCGCAGGTGGAAACGGTTAAATTAGGAATTCCGGCGAGGCGCGCACGCGCCTCTTCGAGGGACGGCATTAACTCAATTATACGGGAGGCATTTGAATGAGCACCGGATTTCCGGGTTTCCCCAGCGAGGCCCTGACTTTCTTCCGCGGCCTGGCACGCAACAACAATCGCGAGTGGTTCTTGCCGCGCAAGCCGCTGTTCGAGGAGAAAGTCAAGCGCCCCATGTGGGAGTTGGTGGAGGCCCTGAACACGTCCATGAAGGAGTTCGCCCCCGAATATGTCACCGATCCCGCCAAGGCGATTTATCGTTTCTACCGCGACACGCGATTCAGCAAGGACAAGTCGCCGTATAAGGACCACATCGCCGCCAGCTTTTCGCGCCGCGGCCTGTCGTGCGAGGGAGCGGCCGGTTACTATGTCGCCGTTTCACACAAGAACGTCGGGATCGGCGGCGGGGTATACATGACGATGCCGCAGACCCTGCTGACCATCCGCCATCACATCGCGGAGCATGCCGAAGAGTTCCGCCGGACGGTTGGAGCGCGCGCCATGAAGAGCCTGTTCGGCGACATGCAGGGCGAGCAGTTGTCCCGGGTGCCCAAGGGTTTTCCGAAGGACCACCCGGCAGAAGACATCCTCCGTTTCAAACAGTTGTTCTTCTTTGCCGAGCTTCCCGCGGAGTTGGCCACCACGCCGGGAATCTACCCGGAAGTAAAGAAGCGCTTTCGCGCGATGGCTCCGTTCATGGAGTTTCTAAACGCTCCGCTCGTGCAGGCACAGAAGCGGCCGGCGATACCCCACGGTTAGCCGCATTCACCAACATCTGCCGGAAGGCGCGAAACACCTTCCGCATCTGCGGCTGCTTGTACGGATAGATTTCGGCCGGATCCATGGAGTGAACGGTCATGCCGCTATCCACCTCGAACACCAGCAATTCACCCTCGCGGGTTTCCCCGCAATCGATGCCGACGTATTCCAATTCCAGCCGGCCGGCGATGGTGGCAAGGGCGCGGCGGTGGCGCTGGGCGAAATCGCCGTCGAACCGGGCAAAGAATTGGGCCTCCTCGCCGCGCTTGGCTGAGCTTTCCGCCATGCCGGCGCTGATGTAGTGCACCACCCAGTGGTGCGAGATCGCCATATGGCAGGCGTAGGCCCGCCCATCGATCAGCACGATGCGGTATTTCCGGAACAGCCCGTCCGGCCCGCGATAGTCCAGGTAGGGAGCGGCATAAAATGCCTCTTCCGGCCTGGTCTTCAGATAGTCAGCGACATCCTGAGGACGATCCAGTTTCCGCAGGCCCTGACCTTTTTGGGAGTCCACAGGCCGCACAATGATCGGCAGCGAAGCCTCCGCGGTGTCCCGCAGCGCCCGTCGATCGACCCGGTCGGTCAGTGGTACCCGCAATCCGGGCTGCGAGGGCAACAATCGACATGCGCGGTCGCGCGAAAGGCGGGCGATGCGCTCCGGCCGGCAAATCACCGGGCGCGGCCACGAGGAGACCAGCGATTCGACGTGCCGCAGCAGCGAGCGATTCCGCTCGCTTTCACAGACTGCCACCATGGCGATGTCGTGCTCCGGAAAGAGCGACGGAGGCGGCAGGTCCGGCGATACATACAGCAGATCGAGGGCGACATCGGTCTCCTCCACCAGAAACTCCAGCGCGTTGTTCACCGACAGGTCCCCCGGGGTCACGATCCCGAGCAGCCGGACGGCCGCGGAATCTGCCGGGCACGGGAGACGATACAGACGCTGAATCTCGAGCGCGGATGCCTGCGCGGCCAACCCGATCTCGCGCTGCCCCATGAGCTGCAGGACGATCGCGAGGTCCATCCAGGCATTGGCATCCCTCTGGTTGCGCGCCAACCGGTCGAGCAGGAGCGCCTTGACGGGCGTGAGGTCGGCGCCGGCGAAGGCCATTCTCGCCAGCGTGGCGAGACCGATGAGCGGCTCGATCAGCTTGGTCATCGGCCTCCCGGGCAACGCCCGGCGTACGCCGCCCCAAGCGCCAGGACTGCCTCGACGAGCGCGTCGATGTCACTGCGATCCGTCCGGTGATTGACAATGGCGGCGCGAATCGCCAGTTGGCCGTTCCAGGTCGTGGTTGATGGTACGGCGATTCCGGATTCCTGCAGGTCGATGACGATGTTGCGGTTGACTTCATCGGAGCGCTCGCATCGATAGCGGAAGCAGACAATGTTGAGCGCGACCGGCGCCATCAACTCGAGCACCGGCTCGGCTTCCACCCGCTGACGCAGATATTGCGCGAGTTTGCAGGTCTTCGAAATCATGGCGCCGAGCTTCCGGGCCCCGAAGGCCTGGATCGTGAACCAGGTTTTCAGCGCCCGAAAGCCCCGGGAGAGGTCGGGACCAAAATCGCAGGGCCAGGGAGAGCCGGCGGCCGGCCCGCGAGTCTCACGCCGCAGGTAAGCGGCCTGAGAGGCAAATGTGGCCTGATGCAGCGGGCCATCCCGGACGAGGATGAAGCCCGCATCGTAGGGAACTTGTCCCCATTTGTGAAAGTCGAAGGCCAGGGAGTCGGCGCACTCGATCCCGGCCAGGCGGGGCGCAAGATCCGGCGCGAGCATGGCAAGAGCGCCCCAGGCGCCGTCTACGTGGAACCATGCCTTTTCCTTCCTGGCAATGCGCGAGACAGCGGCCAGATCGTCCACAGCGCCGGCATCCACGGTGCCCGCGGTCGCGGCGATGAAGAACGGAACGAATCCGTCCCTTCGGTCGCAAGCGATGGCTTCTTCCAGCGCCTGGACGTTGATCTGATGCGCGTGGTTCACCGGAATGATGCGCAAGGTTTCACTTCCCAGCCCGGACAGGTCCATGGCTTGCGCGATCGAGCCGTGAGCCGCCGCCGACGTGTAACCTGCCAGGCGTTTGCCGGCGGCCGCGACACCTTCGCGGCGCACTCCGGGGCCGATGGCCCGCGTACGTGCCACCAGCACCGCGATCAGGTTCGCCATGGATGTCCCGGTCACGAACAGCCCGCTGGCAGTTTCGGGAAAACCGAAGAGTTCACGAACCCACCCGACGACCTGCCGCTCCACCTCGATGGGAATCTGGTCGCGGCCCCCGAGATTCGCGTTCAGCCCGGCTGCCAGCATCTCGGCCAGCAGGCCCACCGGCGTCCCCCCGCCGTGCACCCATCCCATAAAGCCGGGATGAGCATTTCCCACGGCGTACGGGAGGATGTCGTTCATGAAGGTGTGGTGGATCGACGCAAGGTCAGCCGGACCGCGCGGCAGGGGCTTTCGAAACGACGCCCGAGTCTCGTGCGGAATCGGCTGCCACACCGGCCGGTTGCGGATGGTTTCCGTGTAATCCAGGATGTCGTCCAGCATGTGGTGTGCCTGGAGGCGAAAGCTGCTCCAATCGGCGGGGTCGAGCGTTTCTCCGGATGGAGGTCGAGATCCAGGCTCCCCGGACACGAGGAGCGCATGCCTTGCCAGTGACGCTGTCATACCTTCCACTGGATCTATCGGTGGTCGTCGCCGGAAACTTGATAACGTTCGGGAAAGATCTGCTGTCTTGGATCAAGAGAGCGGCTTCGAACGAAGCGCGAAAAGCGTCCCGAAGAGTCGGGACTGCGGCAGACATGTGTGTCTGCGCCACGTCGGCCCCGACCATGCGGGGAGTCCCTATCGAAAGTTCGGGTAACCGGAGGGAGGCGCTCCGAACCTTTACAGCCATGCGAAATTCCACGATATCGGGAGTGCGGCTGGCTGGGCTGCTGTGCGCCTTCTCGGTGGCCGCCCGATCGGCCGAACCGCAGGTGATTCTGCTATGGCCAAACGGCGCACCGGGATCAGAGGGCAAGACCGGGGAAGAAGTGGTGCGGATTGCCGCGCCCGGAGGAGACCACGTGGTCCACGGCATCCACCACCCGTCGATTACAGCGTACCTGCCGTCCCGGGACGCGGCCACCGGGGCGGCGGTAGTGATCGCACCGGGCGGCGGGCACAGCGAACTGTGGATGGACCACGAAGGCTACAACGTCGCCAAATGGCTCAGCGAACACGGCGTGGCCGGGTTTGTTTTGAAATACCGGCTGGCGCGGGAGAAGGAGTCCACCTACCAGGTAGAAGGCGAGTCGCTGGCGGACACCCAGAGGGCCATCCGGCTGGTGCGGGGCCGGGCGGCGGAGTGGAACGTGGATCCGGACCGGATCGGGGTCATGGGCTTCTCCGCGGGCGGAGAACTGGCCGCGCTGGCCGCCACGCGATTCGACAGCGGGCACGCGGGAGCGGCCGACCCCATCGACCGCGTGAGCTCGAAGCCGTCCTTTCAGGCGCTACTCTATCCAGCCATCCCGAAAGACATGCGGCTTTCCAAGGAAACGCCTCCGGCATTTCTGGCGTGCGGCGAAAACGACCGGCAGAACATTTCGCAGGGCCTGCCCGAGCTGTACCTGGCTCTGAAGAAGGCCGGCGCCTCGGCGGAACTGCATGTCTATACGCACGTGGGCCATGGATTTGGAGTACGCGCCACGACCAAGGGACCGGTGGCCCATTGGCCCGAGCGGTTTTACGACTGGCTGGACGCTGCCGGGTTCCTGAAGATGAAGTAGCCGTGCCTTCACGGGCGGATCCTGTGTCACGATGGACGGATGAACCGAAGACACTTCCTGGCGGCCATGTCGGCCCCTGCGTTCGCCGCGCCAACCGGTCCGCGGGTGAACGGCGCCCGCCTGCGCGAACACCTCGAAGCGCTCAGCGTGTTCGGCCGTCCGTCCGGGGGCGATTTCGCCGGCGGGGTCAGCCGCGTGGCCTACTCGGATGCCGATGTCGCGGGACGGCGCTACGTGATGGGGCTGATGGAAGCGGCGGGCCTGAAGCCGCGAGTCGATTCGGCCGGAAATATCTTCGCGCGGCGCGCCGATTCCGACGCCGGTGCCGCTCCGGTGCTTTTCGGATCGCACATCGATTCCGTTCCCAACGGAGGCAACTTCGACGGCGACCTCGGTTCGCTGGGCGCCATCGAGGTCATCCAAACGTTGCAAGAGGCCGGGATCGCCACGCGCCGTCCGCTCGAAGTGGTGGTCTGGTGCAACGAGGAAGGGGTCGCGTACAACAATGGCCTTTACGGCAGCCGCGCAGCCGCGGGGCATCTCGAGCCGGGTGAGTTGGACCTGGTATGGAACGGCGTCCGGAAGTCCGACGCCATCCGCAAGGTGGGCGGCGATCCCGATCGCATTGCGGAAGCCCGCCTCAAACCCGGCTATTTCCACTGCTACCTGGAGTTGCACATTGAGCAGGGAGGCACTCTGGACAAGGCTGGCATTCCGATCGGTGTGGTGGAAGGGATCGTGGCCATCGATCGGTACGACGTGGAGATCCGCGGCTTCGCCAACCACGCCGGCACCACGCCGATGCCGGAACGGCGGGATGCGCTGCTGGCGGCCTCCTACCTGACCATCGCGGTGAACGAGATCGTGCGCCGCGAGCCGGGGGCGCAGGTGGGGACCGTCGGACAAATCGCGGTGACTCCCAACGCGCCCAATGTGGTGCCGGGCATGGTGCGGCTTACCGTCGAACTTCGGGACCTCTCCGCGTCCAAGATCGCGGGGTTGGGGAAGCAGATCATGGCCCGCGGGGCGGAGATCGGGGCGATGACCCACACCGTGATCGAGATGCGTCAGATCGCCCATCACGACCCAGCGCTGGCCACGCCCGAAGTGCAGAAGTCCATCGAGGCGGCATGCGATAAGCTCGGCCTCCAATCGCGGCGCCTTCCGAGCGGCGCCGGGCACGATGCCCAGATGATGGCCACGCTTGGTCCGATGGGCATGATCTTCGTGCCGAGCGTGGGCGGGATCAGCCACGCGCCTGGGGAACTCAGCCGGTGGGAGGATTGCGCGCGTGGCGCCGGCGTGCTGCTCGAGACGGTCCTCGCCTGGGCCGGGTGACCGATCCGCGCCTGAGCCGGAGCGTGCTCGATCTCACGATCCATGCCCGGACATCACTGCCCCGAGGATTAGAAACTGGCTTGCGCCGCAGTTACGTATGCAAGTACTCTAGAGGAGCAGT
>Ga0335077_10010709_pt1 | contig 11447 bp, 9 predicted proteins | sample Lox_Sample_31_FD_207151 | JGI IMG/M metagenome (GOLD analysis project Ga0335077, IMG submission 207151) | Soil microbial communities from Loxahatchee National Wildlife Refuge, Florida, United States - Lox_Sample_3.1 | ecosystem: Environmental > Terrestrial > Soil > Wetlands | place: USA: Florida...
GTCGCTAGTTTATGAGGGTCCGGAGACGTATTACCTCGGTAGGTTTGGAGCATGTTTTGCCGTAGTGACCAAGTGCAGAATGGGCGCTCTCGGCGATGGATCCGTAATCCTTGCTACCGATCAGGCTCAGCGCCTGTGGTTGCCGAGAGCGATAATCATGATAGGGCTTGCGTTTGGCAAGGACCGGAATAAGCAGCGAATCGCAGACGTAATCGTTGCTTCACAGATAGTTTCATACGAGCAACAGCGGATTGGCGCAGAGATTGCATTTCGAGGTCCGATAGCCCCAGTAAATGGGGCCCTTCTCAATAGGTTCGAGAACGCAGCGGACTGGAGGTTTGAGCGACCCGATAAAACGTCCTGCACGCTGATTGTAGGCCCGGTTCTGTCCGGAGAGAAGCTTATCGACGAGCCAGCCTTCAAAAAGGCTCTATTCGATAGGTTTCCCCAGGCGGTAGGGGGAGAGATGGAGGGAGCTGGCCTGTGCGCGGCCACGGGTCGTATCGGCACCGCATGGATCCTCGTGAAGGCGATCTGCGACTGGGCGGATGGCAGGAAGGAGAGCAGCCAGCAGCCTCTAGCCGCGGCTGCTGCTACGTCGCTAGTGCTGCATATTCTTTCTCGCCGTACCGCACTGCGTGCGATCGAGAAACCGAAACTGTCGCAAGGATGAGCTGTCAGGCTAGCCGCCAGAAGTGCGCTTGCCTAGATGAACTATATACTTGGCTGGCTTCTTCACGGGCTGGGCAAGTCTGCCAAGATGTCGTAGTATCCGATCGGAACAGAACGTTGTACACAATCTCAGCGGAGCCGGGACTCAGCGCGGTGTCACTCGGCCTTGAACGCATAATGTCTGAGCCTGTGCAGCGTAATTCTGTAATGGCACCCTGCGCTGTTCTTGAATATCTAACATGTGAATCGATCATCACATGCCAACCTGGCCAGGGGCTATGATGAACGCTAATGGTGGTCTCAATAGCTCGCAGGCGGATGCACTTATCGATGCGCTAATCGACGCATATCCTGAATGGGATGAATTCGATATGCTTCTGTTCAGGAAGCTAGACAGATCATTTGAAGAAATAGCCGGCCGAGGCAAGCTTCAATCCTGTGTATTCAAGCTAGTTCGCAATGCGATGAGTGAGGGCTGGCTGCATGATCTTATAGCTGCTGCAGTGGAAAGACGGCCAGAAAACATCACTCTGAGAGCCTGGGTTGAGGCTCACGGTCACGCAGTCGGCTTGCTTGGGCAGAGCCCGATGAAGGGGTATGAGCTCGCCAAATCCATGAATTTTGACCTTAATGAGCTGCATAAGAAGATCATTGGTGAGCTAAGGGATCCGGCCCACCCGGTCGTCGGGTTCGCGCTCCGGTATTCAGAGGATGTCTTCTTGGCGAAACTATGTGACTGGGTTGAATCGCGCGCTAGCAAGATAAAGCGTAAGGATTCGCTGAACCTGCGGCCCGAGCTCGGGCCAGTACCCGAACGGCTTCGCGCACTCAGGCAATACAAGCGCGATCTGGACTCGGCTGATGTCATGTGCACAGTTTACGCGCAGGGAGTTTCGGCCGAAGTCATCATGGAATTCTGGCATGGCGTGCGCCATGATTTCGTCGACATCAAGCACAAGCTGCTGCTGATGGTTGCGAGCGATGCGACAGCAATATTTCCGGAGGACATGATCGAGCTGCCCGAACCCAATTTCGAGATTACTGATATCGAGCTGTGGACGGGAGATATGATTATCCATTGCGGGTGGCCGCAAGATCTCGCCAGCGCATGGACTCATCTGCTTCTCGAGCATTCACTTTTTGACGGTGTCCTTGATATCCGCTGTCTATACTACGCGATGGATGAGACAATTAAAGATGTGCAGAACGACGCAAAGAGCTTTCGGCAGCGACTAGAAGGGCGAATGGGCCATGCCAACCCGCCACAAACTTGATGTATCACTCCGGTTCGACCGGCACCAGGAGCTGCCGGATAAGCGGGAGATAGAAGTAGCCGGCATCGAACCTGTCCCACAGCCAGACACACGGCTGGTTGATCGAGAGCCCTACCTGGCCGGCAGCGAGCTTGAAAACGCAGTCAATCTCGCCATAGCACTGGGGCGGCCCCTCCTGCTGCAAGGTGATCCCGGATCCGGCAAGACCAGGCTGGCGCATGCTGTGGCATTCTCGCTTGGCTTGCCGTTGGAGGAAGCGTATATCAAGTCTACGAGCCGGGCTCAAGACCTCCTCTACAGTTACGATGCCGTGCGGCGACTATATGACGCGCAGTTGCATCGCGGGACAGATACCGCGGGATCGGAGGTCCGCGATGTCCGCGAGTACATCCGTCTCGGGCCGCTGGGGCGCGCCATTGCCAGGGCGTCTCTCGGTCGCCGTTCGGTCGTCCTCATCGACGAGATCGACAAGGCAGACATCGACTTCCCGAACGACCTGCTCCACGAACTCGATCAGCTGACGTTCGAAATCCCCGAAGCTCCCGAGATGCTCTTCGCGGTGCCTCCGGACCGGCCCGACCTCCGGCCGGTAATATTCATTACCAACAACGAAGAGAAGACGCTGCCTGCGGCATTCCTCCGCCGGTGCATTTTCCACTACGTCAAGTTTCCCGACAATCCCGCCGATTTGGAGGAGATCCTGGCCATGCACGAGATCGGAACGGACAACCTCCGGACAGAGGCGATTAAGGTCCTGCGGTGGCTGCGTGGACTTGATCTCAGCAATAAGCCAGGGGTTTCGGAACTCCTGGACTGGGTCGGCTACCTCCAGGCCGTCCAGACCCCTCCGGAGGATATCGCAGGCCTGCCGTATGCCGGTGCGCTTGTCAAGCAGCACAACGACCAAGTCCGAGCGCTCGAGAGGCACGCGACGACATGACCATTGGCGACGTCCCACAGCCGATCGTTGAACTCGGACGGCAGTTGCGGCTGCGGCGGCTGCCGCTCGGGATCGAGGACTACAATGCGCTGTGGCGTGCGCTGGCCGCGGGTTTCGGCTGGTCATCTCATGAGGAGCTCTGCGAGCTTTGCGTAGCGTTGTGGGCCAAGTCGCCTGAAGAGGCAGAGCTCGTGAGAGCGGTTTTCAGGCGGAGCGTCCTGGATGACTGGAACGTCAGCCAGGCCAGACGAACGTCCTCGGCCAAGGCCCCGACGTACGCGACAGAGTCACGCGTGCCACGGCTACCTGACGATTCCGCGGAGCACGTCCCGCAAGCAGAGCCGGTACGCGGCCTGCACACCATCCCGCCGTCGATCGGCGCAGTCGACCGCTCGCTGGTGATGATCCCGCAGTACCCGCTGACCGAGCGGGAGATCGCGCAGGCCTGGCGCCGCCTCCGGCGTACGATCCGCTCTGGACCTGCCGTCGAGCTGGACGTGGCCGCCACGGTCGAGCGTTACGGCCGACACGGCGTCGCCACTCCTCCTGTCCTCGTTCCCAGGCGGCGGAACACCGCAAAGCTGTTGCTGCTCATCGACCGGTTCGGCTCGATGACGCCTTATCATGGCTACATCGACCACGTGGTACGGGCAATACGTAATGCCGGACGCATCGATGATGTGCGAGAAGCTTACTTCCACGATCTTCCGGGCAAAGCCGCTGACCACAGGATACTCGAGCAAATCGAGGATCCATTCTGTCTAGATCTCGATGCCGTACTGCCGATGATCGGGCCCATGCACGACGGCTCGGTTTACGAAGATCCAGAGCTGACCGTGCCATGTCCACTTAGCGTCGCACTGAGTCAACTCGCTAAGGGCACGGCGACCGTAATAATCAGCGACGCAGGCGCGGCGAGACGATACTACGACATGACGCGGCTACTGGACACCGTCGCCTTGCTCAAGGCCCTGCAGGCAAGGGCAGGGGCCGTAATGTGGATCAACCCGGTTCAGCCGGAAGGCTGGCCGCGGACCACGGCGGACCAAATACGCCGCTACATCCCGATGTACCCGCTCACGAGGGAAGGACTTGACCGTGCCATCGACGGACTGCGCGGACGCCCAGCACCAGTAGAGCGGCTGCCATGACCCCCCCGTGCGGGATGGCCGCCCAACGGCTAGCCGAAGTGCGCCGCCGGATTCCGGACAATGTACTGCGGCTGGCCTATCATGCCGCATTGCCTGTAGTCGTGGACGTCGGCCTGCTGAACCTGCTACGCGTCAATTTCTTCCTGGATCCGCCAGACGTGCTCCCCTTTGAAGCAGAGGCGGCTCTACTGCTATCACCGCTATGCCGTGAGATCGGGCAGGGCCTCTACGAGATGCCGCCGGAGATACGGAACGTACTGCTTATAGGTTTGCAAACGAGCTATGGTGACAAGCGTATACGCCAGGTAGCGCTGCTGCTCGAGCAGTACAGCACTCCAGCTTGGAGTACCCAGCCAGAGCTCGAAAAGGCCCAGCAACTCACCGCGCTTAGTTTCGTCGACTCAGCCCGTGCGACACGCTGGCTCGAGAGCGCCTCCGCTGACGTGGAGACAGCCACGGTCGGCCGGGAATGGCACGTCGCCATGAGAAACCGCCTAAGGGCGCAACCGCAGGCCGACGAGGCTCCGCGCGAAGTCGTCAAGGCCAAGAGCAAGCTGAAGAGTAAGTCGCAGGAGGTTCGCCTCACAGCTGTATGGGCCCTGGCTGCGCTGGCTCAGCTTCCCGGTACCGACATCACTCCCGCCGGAGATGCATTGCTCGACATGGTGCGGCACCGGGCGGATGCCAGTGCCCCGGATGTGAAGGCCGCGGTGACGCTCTTGCGCACGCTTGGCCGGCCCTACGCCGATCTTGCCGATGCCATGGCGCCACGATCTCGTGACCAGATGCCGCGCAACACCATGCGCGAGGCCGCCCGTCAGATGGCGGCAGTGCGTCTGGAGCAGAAGATGGCCGCCGACCAGTCGGCTGGAAACCTCGTGAGTGCCCTGGCTGCGATCGAGGAGGCGATCGCCATCTACCGGAAGCTGGCCAGGTCTCGTCCGGACATCCTGCCTGACCTGGCCAGGTCGCTGAACGACAAGTCGAACCGGTTGGTGGACCTAGGGCGGCGAAATGAAGCTCTGGCTGCGATCGAGGAGGCGGTCGCCATCTACAGGAAGGTGGCCAGGTCTCGTCCGGACGTCCGGCCTAACCTGGCGAGTTCGCGGAACGACCTGGCCCGCCTCCTCAGCTCACTCGATCGCACGAATGAGGCAGTGCGCCTCTATCAGGACCTGCTGCCCGACCAGGAGCGCGTCCTGGGACCCGACGATCCCGACACCCTGGCCACCCGGCAAAACATCGCGCTCTGGACCGGCAAGTCCGGGCAGTGGGCAAAAGCTCTGCGCCTGTTTCGAGCGCTGCTGGCCGATCAGGAACGCGTCCTGGGACCAGACCATCCCGATACACTGGCCACCCGAGGCAATATCGCGCTGTCGACGGGCGAATCCGGACGGCCAACAGAGGCGTTGGGCCTTCTCGTGGAGTTGCTGCCCGATCGGGAACGCGTCTTGGGCAAAGACCATCCCGATACCCTAGTCACCCGCCGCAACATCGCGTTCTGGGCCGGTGAGTCCGGTCAGCCGGCCGAGGCGCTGCGTCTTTACCAGAAACTGCTGCCCGATCACGAGCGCGTCTTCGGTCCTGACCACCTCAACGCTCTGGCCATCCGAGGCAACATCGCGTTCTGGACAAGTAAGTGCGGGCAGCACGGGGAGGCGCTGCGTCTTTACCGGGAACTGCTGCCCGATGAGGTGCGTGTCTTGGGTCCCGACCACCACAACACCATGGCTACTCGTCAAAACATCGCAATTTTGGAGGGCGACGATCCAGAAACCAACTTCCTTCACTGATTCGGTGTGGCGCGCTCGTGCTTGCGCCCATGGAGGACCTCCGCAGATAGGTAGTGAGCTTCTCACGACCAGTAGAAGGAGTCCTTCGATCCGGCCGCCGAGCACGCCAAACGCGACCAAGATGACTGTGGCTGCGGCGAGCAACTCGAGGAAGCGGGCTGCAGGCGGAGCGGTGGCCCCCACGACCACGGTCGCCGCGGCGGGGGCGTCACGGCTAGCGGCGGAGACCGATACGCTGGTATCTGATCCACGCGGTGTGGCCACGATGCCCTGCGGATCGTTCTGTGTGACACAGGGTGTGTGAGCTGTTACCCTCGCTGAGCGTCGGTGGGCTCTGAGCCCTGTTTCTGCAAATGGATGGTCGGCCGTCGGCCCGATTAGAAAGTGCTCGGGACAGCAACTGGCTCGACCCGGCTGCGACGGGAGCTACAGCAACTGGACGCACTCCAGAAGTTCAATCGTTGGTTATATCGAAACGATAGAATATATAGCAGCAAAGAAGAACATGAAGGCTACCAATAGCTGCAGGCTCTGTATAATAACCCGATAAGAATCGAGGAATGAATGTCGACCTTCGTGAGACCGTTTCACTAGCTCAAAGGTTTGATCTAGGCCACCTGCAGTCCGCTTTTCCTCAAGCGAGCGGAGAGCATTTTCTGCTACACGGACTAGTTGACGCGTGCGGACATCAAGCCTCAGGAAGGAGAGGCTGGCCACCATCCCAGTGATGGCAACGCCCAGAGCCACAGCATTCAAGTGACTCGCTCTGGCTTGTACGAAAGCGGCAGCCAAGAAGGCGACCGACACGAGCCAAAAATTTACCATCTGAAGACGTTGGCCAGAATGTAGCACAAACCAATTCCAGGCGTAAGTCTGAGCTTCGCACTCGTCGTTACTCATGATGACAAGAATACAGCAGGCGTGCGGTAATGTCATTATATAGGTCCCTAGCGAGCATGCGGCGAAAACCCTGGCCTGTATGAGGAGCGCTCGCGGCAATGCGTTCCCACGAACTGTGCACTAGGATCTCTGCGTCCTTTGGGCATCACCCTGCGCCAGGAGCACCAGCTAGCCGGACATCAGGACCATGAACAGGTAGATGAGACGGATGAGTACAAGGCACGAGCGTAAACGGCTGGGACGACCGCGTCGCCGCGCTCGCCACCATCGTGGGGATCCGCAGGCACCGATTGGTCTAGGCTCGCCATCCTTGCCTTCACTCAGCTCTCGCCGCTACTGGTAAAGAAATCGAGCATGCCAGACAATTTGCCATAGAGATTCCTAAGCGCCTCAATGCACTCCCATCGCCGTTTCAAAATTGTTCCGAATTCTGATCTACCTTGGAGAAAGTCGTTACGCCCGGCGGCGGACGGGCGCTGGGCCCTACTAGTGTCGTGTGAACGAGGTTCGTTTACCTGGGCGGCATTTCGGGAGTATCTCGTCGGCGGTCTTGGTCCAGGTGAAGGGGTGGCAGCGGTTGTTCCATCCGGCGATGAAGGTCTCGATGGCGGCGATCAGGTCGGGGACCGAAGTGAAGCTGCCGCGGCGGATCGCCTGCCGGGTGATGATCGAGAAGAACACCTCAACGAGATTCAGCCATGACCCCGACGTCGGCGTGAAGTGCAGCGTGATCCGAGAGTGCTTGTCCAGCCAGGCCCGCACGTCGGGGTGGGTGTGGGTGCCGTAGTTGTCGCAGACCAGGTGCAGCTTGCGGCGCGGGTAGGCCTTCGCGACCTGCTTGAGGAACGTCAGGAATTCTTCGTGCCGGTGCTGGGGGTAGCAGGCGCTGGTCACCTTGCCGGTGGCGGCCTCCAGCGCGGCGAACAGGCTGGTGGTGCCGTGCCGGATGTAGTCATGGCTGCGCTTTTCCGGGACCCCGGGGCGGGCCGGCAGCACCGGCGCCTTGCGTTCCAGCGCCTGGGTCTGCGGCTTCTCATCCACGCACAGCACCACGGCCTTATCCGGCGGGTTGAGGTACAGGCCGATCACGTCGCGGACCTTGGCCTCCAGGGCCGGATCGGTGGAGAACTTGAAGCTCTCGGCGCGCCAGGGCTGCAGCCCCCACTCCCGCCACACGTCCGCGATCTTGACGTTGGACAGGCCCAGCTCGGCGGCCAGCAGCCGGGACGACCAGTGCGTCACCCCCAGCCGGGCCGGCGGTGGCTCCAGCGTGGCCAGCACGATAGCCACGTCATCCGTCGTCCGCGGCTTGCCCGGCTTGGGCCGGTCCTCCAGCCCGCCGACGCCCTCGGCGGCGTACCGCTTCTTCCACAAGATCACCGTTGGCTTGGATGCCCCGGTACGCCGGGCGATCTCATTCGTCCCGGCCCCGTCCCCGGCCAGCAGGACGATCCGGGCCCGCTGCGCCAGCCCGGCCCGGATCGACGTCGACCGGACCCACGAGGCCAGCACCTCACGATCGCGCGGCGGGACCTCCACGCTCACAGTTAAAGCCATAAAGGGAGCGTCTGCGAAACACCACCGAAGGTCAAGACATCTCGCTCACGCGATACTAGCTCCATTCCGCCCAGGATTCCAGTGGAGCCCCGCACTGGCAAGCGAGGGCTCACCAGAGCGACCCGGGCCGCCAGTCGCAGGTGAGCTCGCCCGACACGTCGACCGGCACCGACACCGGCAGGACGTAGATGACGCCGTCCGTGCCCGGGGTGCGCACGAGGCCGTCCGGTGTCATGGCGGAGGCGGGTCCGCGCCACGGCAGCCAGCCGCGCGAGGTGTAGAGCAGGCCGCCCTCGGGGCTGGCGCCGAGCGCGCCGAGCTGGTACGCGGACCGGATGACCCGTTCCAGCGCGGCCATCAGGGCCGCTCCGTGCCCTTGGCGGCGGCGGTCGGCGCGGACCGCGACGCCCTCGACGTAGCCGGTGCGCAGCGCGCGGCCGCCGTGCAGCAGGCGCCGCTGGACGACGCTGCCGTGGCCGATCAGCTCCCCGTCGTCGAGGATGAGCGCGTGCATGCCGCCGAGCACGTTCTCGAAGGTGTCGTCCGAGACGGTGCCGAACGCGGCGTCCATCAGCGACCGGATCGCGGACTTCGCGCCGGCCTCGAGATCGGCGGTGTGGGCGGCGCGCAACTCGGCCACGTCAGCTCGCTACCGCGACTACGGCGTACCGGTCGGCGGAAGCGTCGAAGTCGGTATCGACTTCCTTCAGCCCGGCGAGCTCGAGCCGTTCGCGCAGCTCGGCGACGGTGAATGGGCGGAACGAGATCGGGTACTCGTGCATCTCGGTCTCCTCGCCGTTCTCGAAGACGAACACGATGTGGGCGACGTGCTCGTCCTGCAGCCGTTCGGGTATCTCCCAGGCGTAGAAGCTCAGGCAGCGCCGGCCGTCCCGGGTTATCACCCGGTTCGCGACCCGCACGATCCGGCGCTCGGCGTTCAGCTTCTCCCAGTTGCGGGAGTCGATCACGACGTGTCCCCCGGGCCGGGTCATCCGCCTCAGCCCGGTGAGCGCCGCCACCATGGCGTCCCGGCCCGCGGCGTGGACCAGCGAGTTCCCGACGCAGAGCACGACGTCGAAGCGTTCGGCGAGGGTATCGGGCAGATCCGCCCACAGGCAGCGCCGCAGCGGGATCGCCAGCTGCTCGCGGCGGAACCTGGCCGCCGCCTCCTCGACCATCGCCTCGCTCCCGTCGGTCGCCCAGACGTCGAACCCACGGCGGGCGAGCACCGCCGCGTTGATGCCGGTGCCGCAGGACGCGTCGAGCACGGCGCTGCCGCGGCCGGTCCGCTGAAGCAGGCGGGCCGCGGCGGGACTGCTGATCGCCTCCCCGCCGGTCAGCACGTCGTCGCCGAACAGCCAGTCGTAGTCGGCGGCGAGCGTCAGGTAGGAGTCAGCCATGAAAGCACAGCTTGTCATGGCGGCGGGCTGGCCCGCCCGGGCCCGTCGGCCGGCTCGCTCTCGTGGCCGCGGACCAGCGCGGCGACCTCGTGCGTGATGCCGAACGACGGCCCGCCGATCAGGTCCCAGGACCGGAAGATCCCGATCAGGAAGCAGACGATCACCAGGATCGCGATTGTGTTCACGGCGCCGGGGTTGTGCGGATGGGCGATCACCTCGGCTCCCTGGATCAGCTGGATGACGAACGTGACGGCCAGCCCGACCAGGAACAGCGCATCACGCACGATACTCCACCGCACCTGGTGCAGCCGGATCAACGAGAGCAGCACCGCCACGATGAACGCCAGCCCGGCCGCGCCCACGGCCACCGCGGCCGGCCCGATATTGTGCCCTGGGACCAGCGCGAACAGCGACACCGCCAACGCGTTGGTGAACGCGGTCAGCGCCGCCGAGGCGCGGATGCGGTGGACCTGCGCCGCCTCCTTCTCCCGGGCGAGCCGCTCGGCGACGACCGAGATGGCCACGAACAGCAGTCCGATCAGCGCGCCCGCTACGCTCGCGGCCGCCACGAAGAGGTCATGGATGTCGGCAGGGACCACCCGGTGATTCTCTCAGGGCCGCGGCGGGGTTACCCGCCGATGGTGTCGAGTTCGGCGAGCGCGTCGGGCGGCAGGACCAAGTCGGCGGCGGCGATGTTCTCGCGCAGGTGGGCTACTGACGAGGTGCCCGGGATGAGGACCATCGTGGGCGAGCGCCGTAGCAGCCAGGCCAGGGCGACCTGATGCGGGGAGGCGCCGAGGCGGGCGGCCACGCTGTCCAGCGTCGCGGACGCCAGCGGAGTGAAGCCGCCGAGCGGGAAGTACGCCGCGTAGGCGATGCCCTCGGCCGCGCACCGGTCGACCAGGGCGTCATCGGCGCGGTTGGCCACGTTGTAGAGGTTCTGCACCGTTACCACGGGCGCGATGGCCTGCGCCTCGGTGAGCTGGGCGTCCGACACCTCGCTCAGGCCGAGATGGCGGATCAGGCCCTCCTTCTGGAGTCCGGCCAGGGCGCCGAACTGCTCGGTGACGGGCTCCTCGCCGGTGCCGTGCGCGGACAAGCGCAGGTTGACGACGTCGAGGGCGTCCACGCCGAGGTGCGCGAGGTTCTCCCGGACCTGGGCCACCAGGTCGGCGGGCTCCAGCGAGGGGCGCCAGCTGCCGTCCGGGCCCCGGCGGGCGCCGACCTTGGTGACGATGCGCAGGCCGGCTGGGTAGGGGTGCAGCGCCTCCCTGATCAGCTCGTTGACCACCACCGGCCCATAGAAGTCGCTGGTGTCGATGTGGGTGATGCCGGATTCGACGGCTTCACGCAGGACCGCGAGGGCCTGGTCGCGGTCCCTGGGCGGGCCGAAGACCCCGGACCCGGCCAGCTGCATGGCGCCGAAGCCCATGCGGCTGATGACGAGATCGTCGGCGAGCCTGAGGGCACCGCCGGGAACCGTGCGGACGCCGGAAACACTGTCAGCCATGTATCTCCATCTCCAACGTTGCGGTTGTAGTTATCGATCCTAGCGCGCTCGATTGCCAACCGCAACGTTGCGGTTGGAAAAGGATAGGATGAGGGGCATGGCGTGGGACACCGAGGGGACGCGTCGGCGCCTGAAGGAGGCGGCGGCGGCGGAGTTCGCCGAGCACGGGCCGGACGGCACGACCATGGCCCGCATCGCCGAGCGAGCCGGGATCAACAAGGAACGGCTGTACAAGTACTTCGGCGACAAG
>Ga0335077_10010711_pt1 | contig 11446 bp, 10 predicted proteins | sample Lox_Sample_31_FD_207151 | JGI IMG/M metagenome (GOLD analysis project Ga0335077, IMG submission 207151) | Soil microbial communities from Loxahatchee National Wildlife Refuge, Florida, United States - Lox_Sample_3.1 | ecosystem: Environmental > Terrestrial > Soil > Wetlands | place: USA...
GTCGAAAAAGCCCGTGGCGGTGAGGACCGGGAAACCCATGGCGGCGTAATCCGCTGGCTTTGGCTCGGACGCCAGATTGAAAGCCTCATCGCCAACGTGATCGAGCCAGGCTGTCATCAGGGGTACGCGTCGGCCCTGCGCGTCGAGCATCCACCAGTCGTCCAGGGCGGCGACGCCCACCGCCCGATCGAGCTCAGTGAACGGCCGTTGGGCAGCGTACTGCTCGAGCATCTTTCCCATCCAGTAGCTCTGGTTGCCAATGATGCCGGTGTTGAGCGTGCGCCCGGAGGTATAGCTGAGGATCACCGTGGTAAATGCCTGCGGAATGCCGTTGGTGTTGGGTACGTCCCAGCCTGGATATATCGGCACATATGGCGTAATGGCTGCGAGGTGCGGCGGGTGCTGAGTCGCGGTGCGCCATTGAGTCATTCCGACGAATGAGCCGCCATACATCACGACCTGACCGCTGCTCCACGGCTGCCGCGCGATCCACTCGACCAGGTCATAGCCGTCGCGACCCACCTGAGAACCCAGGTTGTCGCTCTTGACGCCACCGGAGCGCCCACGCCCACGGACGTAGGCCTGAACGAATACGTAGCCGCGCTGCGCGAAAAACTGCGGTTCCCCATGACGCCCGCCGTCGATGTCGTATTGGGTGAGCTCGAGGATTGCAGGCGCCGGCGTCTTCAGTTCCGAGGGCTTGGTGATCCACACCTCGAGCTCAGTCCCGTCGCGCGTCGGGATCATGCGGCTCATCTCGATGTCATAGCCAGGCCCGGGCGTGCCGGCGTACGTCATGCCGAGCGTCGCCAGCATGAGACCCGCCGCGAAGGTGGCTTTCCGTGCCGGGTGTCCGCCGGATGATGGGCCGATAGGCAGGTGTAATCTTGGGTTGGCGCCCCAAGTCGCGCTGCGGGCCGCGCCGAGCCTTTGTTTTGCCCCTGTCATTCTCCAATCTCAGATCGGCGGGGACTCGTTTGCGATATCCACGACGCAGCGCCACAGGCCGTCGTGATCGCGACGCCAAATGGAAATGCCGCGCAGGTGCAGCGTCAGCGGCTTGCCCTCCGGCCCAGGCATCGTGAGCTCGGTCTTCCCGGGAAGCCATGCCAGGTTTCCATCCGGAGAGAACACCGGGTGCTCGGAGATCCAGTGAATGTGAAAACCTGGGGTCTGGAGGCTGTTGGCAACATAAGAGCGGATGGCAGCCTTGCCGCGGTAAATCGGCTGCTGTGGCTCGATGACCACAGCGTCATCAGCCCAGTAGGAAACGATTCGGTCGACGTCCTTGCCCGCGCTGGCGAGCTGCGCCCACTCCGCATCTCGTTTCAACAGCGCCCGGCTCTCCGCCAAAAAATCGACCGCACGTTTGCCGCAGGCACACAGGCTCAACAATATCAGGATGGGTATGACCAGGGGTGTCCGCATCTTTCCTCCGTCCGCAGTATTACACGTCGGACTTCCTGGTTCGCGATTAGGGCGCGCCAGCTCAAAGGCGGTGCGGTGAGGTGGCGGTGCGGTGCAGGATAGCGGAATGTCCGCGTTTGCAGCAGATCGGCAGTTCTGACGACCCGCCGTTCCGCTGGAAGATCCTCAGGTCATCCGTACTTTCGAAGTCCTTTGCACCGTCTCGGGCAACCGCTCGAATCTTCGGGTGGCGCCAGTCCGCCTCGGAGCTGCACTCGTACCAGGTGCGAAATCTGCCTGGTGCCACACGCCCTCTCCTGTTGCATGACCTGCAACACACGCAACGGGGTCAATTCGTACGTCGCGCGGCTAGCGATTGACGGGGTCCGAGGCGACACTTCATCAAGGCTCCGGACGTCGGATTCGGTTTGTGCTCGTTTGAGCATCCGACATGCGGCACTCCGGAGTGCGAAACGAACCAGGTGCCGAGAACCCGATCTCCATTTTTCGCATGCACGTCGTGCTCGCGCGGGACTCGGTGCGCCTGGACGGTCCTGGACGAGATCGCCCCTCCTGCTGGTTCACACTCGTTTGTCTGTCTTGTATCGCACAGTGTTGTCCAACGAAGTCCGAGGCTGCTCAAGGAAGAACAAGGATGACCATCGCGTACACATGAAACTAACACGTGCGTCGTTTCTGCGAATTTTCAGCGTGATTCTCACTTCCAGCGCGATCGAATTCGCTTTACAGTGTTGACTCGCGCGCCTTCGACGCTAAGCATGAGCGACTTAAGAACATATAATGATGCCGCAGAGAACGTTGACGAGGGAGGCCTCGCGCCTACTCGCACCAGGCGTCACGCGCGGTGCTTTGTGCCGTCGATCACGCTCCGCCCATCGGCTGAGGAGAAGGCGCGCTTCAAATTGCTCGCGCAACAGGTCGGCCTATCGGAATCCGCGCTCGCATTGAATGCGATCCGCGCCCTTCTCGAGCGACGATGTGTGGCTTCGCCGACAGTCACCGCTCAAACCGCAGCACGTCGCGGACCACCGACCGCATCACGATACGCCTGTGGCCAGGCGATGGACTCGCGGTGATGCAGCGTGCGGCAGAACGCGGCTTCAAGCCTGCGACCTACATCAGCGCCCTCGTGCGCGCGCACATCACGGCGAACCCGCCTTTGCCGAGCGCGGAGGTCAACGTGTTGAAGATGAGCCTCGGCGTGCTCGCTGGCCTCGGGACTGTGCTCGCCGACACGAGCCGCCACGGAATTCCGTCCGGCCCTCAGGCAGAGCTCTACCGTGAGGCGATCCAGCGCACTCGCGGAGAAATTGCCGCCCTCGAGCAGCGCATCGTTGACCTCACCAAAGCGAAGCGGCACCAGGCGCACGCGTGCTGGCGGACGGCGACGCGCATGCCCGCAGCGTTCGAATACCTCGCCCCGCTAGCAATAGCGGCGGCAGCCGTGGCCGTAGCCGTCACCTCTTTTTGAATCTGGCCACAGAGCTGGCCACAAAGCTTTTCGAGATCGCTGTTTCAGATGGTCGGAGCGCCGAGATTTGAACTCGGGACCCCTTGCACCCCATGCAAGTGCGCTACCAGGCTGCGCCACGCTCCGACACTGTTCTTCTTTTGTAGGAACTTTGAAGTTGCGCGGGTCGGGGAGCCTCCGCGCACTGCGGTGAATCATACGCCGCTGCGAAGCTCAGCGCTTGCAGCTTCAGCGCCGCAGGATCCGCATCAATTCCTCGAGCTCGACACGCAACTGCTTGACGATCTGCTGGCTCTGCGACACGTCGGTACGTGCTTCTTCGCCCGTGAGCTTGTTACGCGCTCCGCCGATGGTGAACCCCTGATCGTAGAGGAGACTGCGTATCTGGCGGATCACGATAACATCCTGTCGCTGGTAGTAACGGCGATTGCCGCGGCGCTTCACCGGCTTCAGCTGCGGGAACTCCTGCTCCCAATAGCGCAGCACGTGCGGCTTTACGCCACACAGCTCGCTCACTTCTCCGATGGTGAAGTAACGCTTGCCCGGGATGACCGGTAACTGCGCGTTATTCTTTGGCTCCAACATAAGCTTCGACCCGTGCCTTCAGTTTCTGCCCTGGGCGGAACGTCACCACGCGCCGTGCGCTGATCGGGATCTCCTCGCCGGTCTTTGGATTGCGACCGGGGCGCTGGTTCTTGTCACGCAGATCGAAGTTGCCGAACCCTGAGAGCTTGACCTGCTCTCCGCCCGAGAGGGCTGCGCGCACTTCCTCGAAGAAGAGATCAACCAACTCGCGGGCTTCGCGCTTGTTCAAACCGAGCTGGTTGAACAGAGCTTCCGCCATCTCCGCTTTAGTCAGGGCCATTTCTTTATTCTCGAATTCTAGCGTTCAGATTCTCGCGTAGATCCGCCACCACGGAGGCCATGAGGCGCTCGACGTCGTCATCCGTTAGAGTGCGAGAAATATCCTGAAAAATCAAGCCCAAAGCGACGCTTTTTCGACCTGGTTCGAGGCCGGGGCCCCGATACACGTCGAAAACGCGGAGATCTCGCAGGAGGCGTGAGGTCGCTAAGGTTACACGCTCGGTGAGCCTACTTAAAGTGACCTCCTCGTCAATGACGACGGCGAGATCGCGCCGCACCTGCGGGAAACGCGAGATCTCCTGATAGGTGATGCGGTCAATGGCGAGTGCTGTCTCGACGTCCAGCTCGAAAAGCACCGGCGCATATGTAAAATCCAGCGCCCTGACGAGATTTGGGTGCAATTCCCCTAGCCATCCGACTGGCTGATTGCGGCGCCGCACACGTGCGGAACGTCCCGGGTGGAGAGCGGGTAGCGTATCCGTGACAAAACTGAAAGACTCCCCGTCGCCGGTCGCGGCGAGAAGCGCTGCAACATCGCCCTTGACATCATAGAAGTCCACCGGTGCGCGCAGCTCCTTCGATGCGCCCCACTGCTCGGGAAGCCGCGGCCCGAGGGCGATCCCAGACAGTGTGTCGATCTCACGGATGCCGTCAGCCTGGACTTCGAAGCGTGTGCCGTGCTCGAAGAGTCTGATGCGATCTGCGTGGCGGTGCTTGTTCTCCAGCGCGGCACGCAGTAAACCCGGCCACAACGATATGCGCATGACCGACATGTCACTTGCGATCGGGTTCGCCAGCGCGACGGACGGTACATTCGGGAATAGCTGCATTTGCAATGCCGGATCGACGAACGCGTAGTTGATGGCCTCGGTGTAGCCACGCGCGGCGAGCGCCTCGAGCACCGCAGCTTCCGCGGGACGTTCCGCCGGAAGTTGCCGGAAATGTTGCGAGGTCAGTGCGTCGGTCTCGGGAATCACCTCGAAGCCGACGATGCGTGCCAGTTCCTCGATGAGGTCGGCCTCAATGCCGATGTCGAAGCGGTACGCGGGCGGGATGACCTGCCAGGCGTCTGCGCTGCTCGTTACTTTCATCGAGAGACGCTCGAGCGTCTGCACCACCAGCGAAGAAGGCAGTGCGACGCCCAGCAACCGCTGCAGCTGCTTGGCGCGCAAGGTCACAGGCGCGCGGCGTGGCAATTCGCCGCTCGCCTCGGTGACTTCGATCGGGCCAGCGGCCCCACCCGCGAACGGAGTGAGCAGCGCGACCGCGCGCTCGATCGCACGGGCCTGCTGCGTAGGATCCACACCGCGCTCGAAGCGCTGGCTCGCATCGGTGGTGAGGCCATAGCGGCGTGCGCGTCCGAGCACTGCCTCGGGGGAGAAGTACGCGGACTCGAAGTAGACATCCGTGGTTTCCGCGGTCACGGCGGTGCGCTCGCCGCCCATGATGCCGCCGAGACCCACGGCACCTTCTGCATCGGTGATGAGCAGCACGTCCGGTTCAGCGGTCACCCGCGTGCCATCGAGCAGCGTCAACGCCTCACCGGCATGCGCCCGGCGCACCGTGATAGGGCCTGTCAGCTTCGCGAGATCGTAGGCATGCATCGGCTGCCCGAGCTCGAGCATCACGTAATTGGTGATGTCGACCACTGGTGTGATGGAGCGCAATCCGGCGCGCCGCAGGCGCTCGCGCATCCACAGTGGTGTGGCTACGCGGTTGTCGACGCCGTGCACGATGCAGCCCGCGAACCGCGGACAGCCTGCAGTGTCGGCAAGCCGCACCGGGAAGCTTCCTGTCCCTCGCGCCTTCGGCGAGGCGATCGCAGGTCCAGTCACGGGTTTGCCGGTAAGGGCTGAGATCTCGCGTGCTACCCCGAGCACCGACATCACGTCACCGCGATTTGCCGTGATGTTGAGATCGAGCACTGGCTCATCGAGCTTCAGGTACTCGCGCAGACTCTCGCCAACCGGCGCATCGCCGGGAAGCTCGAGTATGCCGCTCGATGCCTCCGCAAGGCCGAGCTCGCGTGCAGAAGCGAGCATGCCCTGGGATTCGACCCCACGCAGCTTCGCTGCGTCGATCGTCATCCCACCCGGCAGGCGTGCCCCGACCGTCGCGAGTGCGCTCTTGAGTCCCGCGCGCGCGTTGCTCGCGCCGCACACGATCTGTAGTGGCGTGCCTGATCCGACCGACACGCTACAGACTTGCAGCTTGTCGGCGCGTGGGTGTGGCTCCGCCGCGAGAATTTCCGCGACTATGACACCAGTAAAAAGCGGTGCCGCAGGCTCGAGCGATTCCAGCTCGAAGCCCGACATGGTGAGCCGGCCGCCGAGCTCGCGCGCATGCCAAGGGATCTCGGTCCACTCGGCGAGCCAGGAGTAAGGAACTCTCATGCGGGGAATGTCCCGAACTGCTTGAGGAAGCGCAGATCGTTCTCGAAAAACAGCCGCAGGTCGCTCACCCCGTAGCGCAGCATCGCCAGACGATCGATGCCGGCGCCGAAGGCGTAGCCGGTGTAGCGCTCGGCATCGACGCCGCTCGCCTTGAGCACATTCGGATGCACCATGCCGCAGCCCGAGATCTCGAGCCAGCCGGTCTGCTTGCACACCCGGCAGCCCTTGCCGTCACAGAAAACGCACGACATGTCGACTTCGGCCGAGGGCTCGGTGAAGGGAAAGAACGAGGGTCGCAGGCGCATGGCGAGTGGACGCTCGAAGAAGGCCTGTAGAAACCCGTGCAGCGCCGCCTTCATGTTGGCGAAGCTGATGTTCTTATCGACCACCAGCCCCTCGAGTTGATGGAACATCGGCGAGTGAGTCATATCCGAGTCGCAGCGATACACGCGCCCCGGCGCGATGATGGCAAGCGGGGCGCCGCGTGCCTGAAGTGCGCGGATCTGAACTGGGGAGGTGTGCGTGCGCAACAGGCGCCCGTCGGGAAAATAGAAGGTATCGTGCATCGCCCGCGCTGGGTGATTCGGCGGGATGTTGAGTGCCTCGAAATTGTGGAAGTCGTCCTCGATCTCTGGACCTGATGCCACTTCGAAGCCGGCACGCCGAAAGAGCGTCTCGATCCGCAGCCGCGCCTGCGTCACCGGGTGCAGCGCGCCCGGCTCCTCGCCCCGCCCTGGAAGGGTGACATCGATGCGCCCGGCGGTGAGCTCAAGTTCGATGCGCGCGTGCTCGAGCGCGGCCCGCCGTGCCTCGATGGCGGACTGCAGTTGCTCTTTCGCTTCGTTGATGCGTGCACCCGCTGCAGGGCGCTCGGCAGCGGGCAGCGCACCGAGCGCCTTCAGCTGCTCGGTGAGTGCGCCCTTCTTCCCCAGCCAACGCACACGGACCTCATCGAGCGCAGCCAGGTCGCCGCATGCGGCAACCTCAGCGAGCGCCTCCTGCGCCAGGGCGGTCAGGTCGGCCAAGAGCGGCCTGCCGTCAGCTCATACCGAGGGCAGTCTTTGCCTGCTGGGCAAGCGCTCCAAATGCCGCCGTGTCGTGCACCGCGATATCGGCGAGCACTTTGCGGTCGATCTCCACGCCGGCTTTGCTCAGTCCATTAATGATGCGGCTGTAGGACAGCCCGTAAATGCGCGCCGCCGCGTTGATACGCGTTATCCAAAGGGCGCGGAATTCACGCTTCTTCTGCCGGCGATCACGATAGGCGTACTGCCCGGCCTTGATGACGGCCTGCTTGGCGGCGCGGTACACCTTGCGCCGAGCGTTGTAGTAGCCCTTCGCCTTGCCAAGAACCTTCTTGTGACGGCGCCCGGCCGTCACGCCACGCTTCACTCGTGCCATGGATCTGCTCGCTTAACGGTGATAGGGGAGAAGCTGCTCGACGCGGCCCACATCGGTCTGGTCCACGAGACTCGAGCCGCCGGAGCGTGCCTGGCGTTTGAGCTTACGGTCCTTGTGACCGAGATTGTGACGGCGGTTCGCCGAGTACCGCTTGAAGCCTTTCGCTGTCTTGCGAAAACGCTTGGCTGCGGCCCGGTTGGTCTTCAACTTGGGCATCGTTCAACTCCTCATTGTGTAGCCCCGTTCGCAAGGCGCTCGCGCACCCGCTACGGGCGAACACTCCGCCAGCCCCGCGGGCTGCGCTGAGCGTTACTTCTTTTTCGGTGCAAATACCATGATCATCTGCTTCCCCTCCATGAGCGGGTTCTGCTCGACCACCGCATGGGGAGCGAGGTCGGTGGAAACCCGATCGAGAAGCTTACGACCGATGTCCTGGTGCACCATCTCGCGGCCACGGAACCTCAGGGTTACCTTGGCCTTATCACCTTCGTGAAGGAAGCGGGTGAGATTACGCAGCTTGATCTGGTAATCCGACTCGCCCGTGCCCGGACGAAACTTCACTTCCTTGACTTGAATCTGCTTCTGCTTGCGCTTGGCGGAGTGGGCCTTCTTGTTCTGCTCGAACAGGAACTTGCCGTAGTCCATGATGCGCACGACCGGCGGCTCGGCGGTCGGCGATACCTCGACAAGATCCAGTTCGGCAGCGGACGCCATCTGCAGGGCGTCGTAGCGAGACATCACTCCGGCCTGCGACCCATCGGCCGCGATCACACGCAGTTGCGGCGCGCTGATCTCTTCGTTGCGCCGCACCCGCCTTGTTGCACTAGCGATTCGTCAACCCTCCAGCGTCTTACGCCCTCGGCTTTCGAGCTCGACACGGAGCCGTTCAGCGAACGTTTCCGGGACCATCGAGCCCAGGTCCTTGCCGCTTCGCGTGCGTACTGAAAGTGTGTTTGCGGCCACTTCCTTGTCGCCCGCCACCAATAGATACGGAACACGCCGCAGCGTGTGCTCGCGAATCTTAAAGCCGACCTTCTCATTGCGCAAGTCGGACTCGACTCGAAATCCCTGATTTTTCAGGGTTTCCGTAACTCGACGTACATATTCTGTCTGGCGGTCGGTGATGCTCATGACCACGGCCTGCACGGGCGACAGCCACGCGGGAAGCCTGCCGGCATGGTGCTCGAGAAGAATCGCGAAGAAACGTTCGAGCGAGCCGAACATCGCGCGGTGCAGCATGACGGGAATGCGCTTGGCGCTGTGCTCATCGATGTAGTAAGCGCCGAGCCGCTCGGGCATGTTGAGGTCCACCTGCAGGGTGCCGCACTGCCAGTCGCGGCCGATCGCATCGCGCAGGACGAACTCCAGCTTGGGCCCGTAGAAGGCGCCCTCCCCTTTGTTCAGGGTGGTCTCAATACCTGCCGCGGCCGAGGCCGCCTGCAGTGCCGCCTCGGCGCGGTCCCAGATCGCGTCATCGCCCACGCGCTTCGCCGGCCGATCGGCGTACTTGATCGTCACCTCCTCGAAGCCGAAATCGCGGTAGATATCGAGGATCAGCCGCGTAATGGCGACCGACTCGGAGGTGATCTGATCCTCCGTGACGAAGCAGTGGCCATCGTCCTGCGTGAAGGCGCGCACGCGCATGAGTCCATGCAGTGCCCCCGAGGGCTCAAAGCGGTGCACCTTGCCGAACTCGGCGAAGCGGACCGGGAGCTCGCGATAGCTGCGCAGCCCGTGCTTGAAGATCTGCACGTGCCCGGGGCAGTTCATGGGCTTGATGGCGTACAGCCGCTCATCGGGCGTCTTGGTGAGATACATGTTCTCACCGAATTTCTCGAGGTGCCCGGACTGTTGCCACAGTGTGGCGTCCATGAGCTCTGGAGCATTCACTTCCTCATAGCCCGCGGCCTGCTGGCGCTCGCGCATATAAGCAATGAGCGCCTGGAATACCGTCCACCCCTTGGAGTGCCAGAACACTGCTCCGGGGGCCTCCTCCTGCAGGTGAAAGAGATCGAGCTCCTTGCCGATTCGGCGGTGGTCGCGCTTCTCGGCCTCTTCGAGGCGGTGGAGGTAGGCCTCGAGCTGCTTCTTGTCCGGCCAGGCGGTGCCGTAGATCCTTTGCAGCATCTCGTTGCGTGAATCCCCCCGCCAGTAGGCGCCGGCGACTTTGGTGAGCTTGAATGCCTTGAGCTTGCCGGTGGAGGGCACATGCGGGCCGCGGCACAGGTCAACCCAATTGCCCTGCCCGTAGAGGCTGATCTCCTCCTTGTCGGGTATGCCGGCGATGATCTCCGCCTTGTAGATCTCGCCCAGGCCGCGGAAAAACCTCACCGCCTCAGCGCGCGGCATCACACGCCGACTCACGGCCTGGTCCGCCAGGGCGAGCTCGCTCATCTTCGATTCGATCGCAACGAGATCTTCGGGCGTGAACGGCCGCCTGAAGGCGAAGTCGTAATAGAACCCATCCTCGATGACCGGCCCGATGGTCACCTGCGCTTCCGGAAACAACTCCTTGACCGCTTGGGCGAGCAGGTGCGCGGTCGAGTGGCGAATGATCTCGAGCCCGTCGGCGTCCTTATCGGTGACGATGGTGAGGTTCGCGTCGCTCACAATCACGTGCGAGGTATCGACGAGCTTGCCGTCGAGGCGGCCGGCGAGCGCGGCCTTGCGCAATCCTGCGCCAATGCTGCCCGCCACCTCATCCACCGTGACCGGCTGATCGAAGTGACGCTGACTGCCGTCGGGCAAGGTGATGACCGGCATGAATGCGAGTTTCAGTGTCTGAGCGGCTTACAACAACGACTGCAGCACCTTCGGCTGCGGTCGGAAAAAAAGGGCGCTCGGGTGCGTTCGTATGACCGCGAGCGCCCTCTTCGTCAACTGGTAGGCGCGAGTGGGATCGAACCACCGACCACCACCATGTCAAGGTGATGCTCTACCACTGAGCTACGCGCCTGCGCCCCTCGAGTGCAACGAGGGCCGCGAACGATACAAGAGTGACGCGCACGGCGCAAGCTAATGCCTGATTTTCCAAGGAGTTAGGAGGCAGTCGCCGATGTGGGGAATCCGAGCTCGAGTTGCTTGAGACGCTCGATCTCATCACGTAACGCGGCGGCTTGCTCGAACTCGAGATTGCGTGCGCGGCGGAACATCTCCACCTCGAGCTTTTTGATTTGCCTGAGGAGCGCCTCGGGCTTGAGCTCCTCGGGGCTCAAAGGCTTCTCGCCCCGGCGGCGTGGCAGGGTAAGGACGCCAGCTTCCGGCCGCGCGCCCTCCATGATCTCCATCACGGCCTTCTCGATGCCGCGCGGAGTGATGCCATGTGCGGTGTTGTAGTCGAGCTGCTTCTTGCGCCGGCGATTGGTCTCATCGATGGCGCGCTGCATGGAGCCGGTCATGCGGTCGGCGTAGAAGATAGCCCGCCCGTGAATATTGCGTGCCGCGCGGCCGATGGTCTGAATCAGAGAATTGTCCGAGCGCAAAAATCCTTCCTTGTCAGCATCGAGAACCGCGACCAGGGAGACCTCCGGCATGTCGAGCCCTTCACGCAGCAGATTGATCCCGACTAGCACATCGAACTTACCGAGGCGCAGGTCGCGGATGATCTCGGTGCGCTCGACGGTCTCGATGTCGGCATGCAGGTAACGCACGCGCACATCGTGCTCGCTCAGGTAGTCGGTCAAATCTTCGGCCATGCGCTTGGTGAGCGTCGTGATGAGTACACGCTCACCGCGTGCGGTGATCTTGCGGATTTCGGAAAGCGCATCGTCCACCTGCGTTCCGACTGGACGCACCTCGACCTGCGGATCCACGAGCCCGGTCGGACGCACTACCTGCTCGACCACCTGGGCGGAATGCTTGGCCTCGTAATCCCCGGGGGTCGCCGAGA
>Ga0335077_10010712_pt1 | contig 11445 bp, 13 predicted proteins | sample Lox_Sample_31_FD_207151 | JGI IMG/M metagenome (GOLD analysis project Ga0335077, IMG submission 207151) | Soil microbial communities from Loxahatchee National Wildlife Refuge, Florida, United States - Lox_Sample_3.1 | ecosystem: Environmental > Terrestrial > Soil > Wetlands | place: USA...
GTCGATGCTCTGCGAGAGGAGGTCGCGATCCCGGAAGAAGAGGGCTCGCTCGAGGTCTTCGCGCACCTCCTCCAGGAACCCAACCGTCCGGTAAAGGTGGTGCAGTTCGATGCCGTCGAAGCCGGGCGCCTCCACCGTGCGCAGCCAGGCCGAGCCCTGTAGGTCGCTCCCCGGCGCGCAGAGCCGCTGGAGGGCGAGCGCGAAACCAACGCGCTCCACATCGAAGCCGAAGCGCCGTCCCTCGGCCAGCCTGAGCAAGAGCTCCGGAATGCGCTGCTCGCGCCACAGCCGCTCGAAGACGAGCGCTGGCCCCCAGCTGCGCACCTGGTGGGCCTCCAACCCCTCCTGGCGCACGCGCTCGACCACGCGAAGCCGCTCGCTGAACTTGGCGAGCGAGCGCAAGAGGCCGTCCAACGTGCCATCGGCCACGATCTGGTCTCGCCGCCCGAGATTGCCGATCACGCGCTGGTGCACCCGTGCCCCGTCGCGCACCGACTCGACGATCTGCAGGTACTCGTACGTCCCGCTCGACTGGACGCTACGTTTCACGCGGATGAACACGCGAGCAAGATCGTACGCGGGAGAGGATCCGCAAGGATCCTTCAGGGGCGCACTCCGAGTCCTAGGCACTACATTTCGGCTCGACCAACCCCCGCGCCTCATTCAAGTGATCGAAACGATGGGAGTCGGACGTCCGCGCCGCCAGCGAAACTGTCGAAGATGAGTCAGAGAGAGACCTCGCGAACACCCCGGACGTACTCCCCCGCTAGGACTGGATGAGAAACTGATGAACTTCACCGAAGGCGAACACTGAAGCACGAAGGCCCCACGGGTGAGTGCCCGCAGGGCCTCCGGAATCAGATGCGCGCCCTAGAGGATTCGAACCTCTGGCCTTCGGATTCGTAGTCCTCATTTACGTATGGTGCAGGCTGGCATCAGCACTACGGATTCGAAGGATTCAGAGGAGTTGGCGAGGTGAAAACAGGCCCACGAATCAACCGAACTCCCATGGAATCGACACGGTTCACGGCAAGATTCCGGCAAAACCACTCGATTCGAACGCCCTACGCGGGCCAGGGCCGGCTGGCCGCACGGCGGCCGCGTCGTCGAGAATGGAGTGCCTATCCGCACCTCAGAACCGCCCCTATCTCCGGTCGTCGGACACGGCCACGTCGTGACTTCCGCCGGGCACGGAGACCCAGGGGTGGCAGGTTCAAATCGGGGCAGGACTTGAACCTGCGACCTTCGGGTTATGAGCCCTTGAACATGGTGCGGGCAGACGGGCGTCGTTGTTGCGATTTCGTTGGGAGGGCGTTTGCGCGATCGGCTCAGTCGACACGAGTCGACCCCAGAGTGACGGGAGCGCCCGTGAGGATTGGCACCTTTCGGGCACGGTTGGTTCGGGTCGCCTACCCACCCGATGGTCACTTTCGCCGCCGTGGGCCGCGGCGCCGCCCTTTCCCTGCCGGCCGTCGGGCAGGCGCGGCGGACGCAATAGACCGCAGCCTGTCCACCACGACTGGTCCACGGGCTTGGCTCGCCATGTCACCCGGGAGGTGCCCCGCCACGGTAGCGGCAAAGTCCGGATCCTCGAGCCACCGCCCGATCGTGCTCGCCAGGAATCGGCGGATGTGCGCGGGAGCGCGCTTCACCTCGTCCGGGAGTGCCGGCCGGCCGTCAACCACCGCGATGATGTCCTCGAGGTCGTGACTCGCCACGAGGTCGCCGCGGCCCCGCGACCGGAACGCCTCGACCTTGGTTGCGACAAACAGCGGCGCCGTCACAGCGCGAATCCGGACGCCTCCCGGGAGATCCTTTTCGTCCGACTGTTTCTTCGCCTGGCGATACCACCGGTTCGTGAAGCCGAGCACGCGCTCGAGCGCCGGCATGACGTCGACGACCAGGTCCCCGATCAGCCAGCGGCAGAGCGGCGCGCCCTCCCGCCGGTCCTCGCGGAACCCCAACGTGCGTAGCCGCGCACCGATCTCAGCCCACGCCCCGTATGTCGCGACCTCCACCACGACATCGACGTCCTGCGTAAACCGTGGGTGGGGAGCTGCGGGGTCGGTGATGAACAGGTCGACGACCGCACCGCCGACGAAGACGACCTCGTCCTTGAGCTCGCCGAGCGCCTCCGCTGCTCGCGCCAGTATCTCGACGTTGCGGGTCATCGCTTGCGCTTCGTCACGATCTCCTCGAGGAGCTCGGCCGCGATCTGCCGCTCGCGCGCGGAGCCGCCTCGGATCGCGTCCACGAGCGCCGTCGCGTCGTACATCGAGGGATCCGCGAGGATCGCTTTGATGACGGCTTGCGAGGGATAGAGAGGCGAGAACAACTCGCCGCGCACAGGTCCCTCAGGATCCGGCCAGACCGGCGGCAGCCCCTCGCCTTCCACGATTCGCTTCCGGAGCACGGGAGCCGCGTACGCGGTGGGATGCCCGCGTGTGACAGGGCCGCGAGCGGCGGGGAACGCGTACTTCACGCCATGAACGAGAAACTCTACGAGGTTCTGCGGCTGGACGCGGAACCCCTTGGGCTGCCGGGTCACCGCGAGCTTCGCTAGGACGGCACGCCTCATCGCGGCGTGGACTTCTGACGCGCTCATCCCGAGCTCCGTTGCGATCCGTGGATACGACCAGCCGCCGCCCTCCCCGAGAGCGAGCTTCAGGAGGACCAGAATATCTTGCGGCTTGAGCTGGGGCGCCTTGCCGAGCATGGATATATGCTATTCGCGAATCGCGAATCGCGCAAGCCTTGCGCCCGGGCAATGGGGGGCGGTGGAAGCGCCGCGAAAAGGTCCCGATGCCACCCGGATATTCCGGGGTGAGCGCGGGCAGAGTCGCTGGGCCGCAGCGACCGCACGTTGTTGAGCGTCGGCTGCTACCATGAGAGCGTCGAGTGTCTGTTGCCCCATCCAAGCGTCGTAGGCCCAGGAGGGATGGAATCAGTTCAACCAACCTGTAGACTGAATCGGGATCAGTCCCACTTACGGCTCACTGGCGGTCGGATCAGCAACCTCTGCAGAGGTACGGACTTCCAAGTGGAGCGCCACGGTGAGGACGCACGTTTCGTCGGTACCAGTCTGCGCGTCCGTGCAAACACACTGCTCGACCGGCCGGCTGACGTCCTCTCACCCGTGGCGCTTGCAGAAGAGCACCGGACCTACAGGTGGCGCCTCGTGATCGGGGTGACCTACCGAGCGGACATGTGGGCGGCGCTGGAGCAGAAGCCGAGCTTATCGCCGTCGACCCTGGCGCGAGTGACATATGGGTCGTTCGCGACGGCGTGGCAGGTGAAGAGGGACTTCGGAATGTGGAGGCATCCACACCGTCGGCGGATAGTACCGATACCGAGCAGTTCCTAGGCTTCCGCGGCCGCCACGTGCCGGTTCTCGTCGGCTGCGTTCATCGTGGGGACTCGCAACCGCGGGCGTGACGGCCGGGTTCCTGGCTGCGTTCAGCCGGCGCCGGGATCGACCTCGATCGCAGTCGCCGAACGGCGCCGGGTTGGACGGAGCCCTGCATCCGGGGAAACGGCCCGCGATTCCCGTCTCCCCAAGATCCCTACGCGAGGCCTCGACCGGTGGTGGCCGGCACGAGCTTCCCATAGCGAACGCCACGGGTGCTGATGAGGCCCTCGCCCATCGAGATGACCTGGCTGCCACGGCCTCGCAGAACGAGCACCTCGAGGCAGTTGTGCGCATCCATGTGGATGTGCAAGGCCGAGACGACCGCCTTGTGATTCTCGTGCTGGACGTGCGCGAGCTTCTGGGAGAGGCTCGACGAGTCGTGCTCGTACACCAGCACCACGACCGCCACGCGTTCCTCGTGCCCGGTCGACTCTGACCAGTCTCTCTGGACCAGCGAATCGCGGATGAGGTCTCGGATGGCCTCGGATCGGTTCTCGTAGCCTTTCTCGGCGATGAGGCGGTCGAACTGCGCGAGGAGATCGTCTTCTATAGAGATGCCAATGCGCTCCAGCATGAGTCCTCCGTACGAGCTGAGGCTAGCGTGACGTCGTCAGGGGCACAACGGTGATTGAGGCGGCAGCGCCTTGTGGCGTGGCCTTCGTCGTCCGAGCAGAGAAACCCGACTCGGGGACGGCGGGACATCCCGGAGGGCCTTGTCAGGCGCTCGAAGGGCGAGTAACACGTTCGGTCCGTTCGTATGCTCACGCGGGAGCCGGGATGTCCGCCGATAAGCTGCCACTGCTCGACTTCGTGCTCCGGAACTACCAGCACCTCAATGCCCGGGCGACGCGCGATGCCCTCCTTGCCTACTGGCGGCACGTGCAGGATGGCGGAAAGATGTTCTGGGCGGTGGCCGGGGTCATGTCGTCCGCCCGGGTCGGCATCACCCTGGCGCCAGCGATTCGGGCCGGGCTCATCCACGGACTCTCGGTGACGGGGGCGAACCTGGAAGAGTCGCTCTTCCGCCTTGTCGCCCACGATGCCTACGCGGACTTCCCCGACTACCGCTACTTCCGCAAGGAGGACGATGCCTACATTCTCGCGCGGCGGATGAGGCGTGTCATCGATACGAGCATCCCGGAGGACGAGGCCTTCCGGTCCCTCGAGAAGGTCGTCCTTCCCATGTGGCGGCGAGCGACCGCGGACGGTCGGCGACGTTTCTGGCACGAGTACTTCTGCGAGCTGGTGCGGGCCATCGATCCAGAGCTGCACCAGGGGCCAGCGGAGGAATGCTGGCTCCTGGCGGCGGCCCAGGCCAACCTCCCGATCGTGGTTCCGGGCCACGAGGACTCGACCTACGGGCAACATCTTCGCCTCCTACGTGAAGGCCGGCGAGTGCAGCGTCGCGATCGTGAAGTCGGGGATCGAGTACATAGCGGCGTTCTACGATCAGTACCGCGAGCTGTCGGAGGGCGCCGGCGCCGGATTCTTCCAGGTAGGGGGCGGCATCGCCGGAGACTTTCCCATCTGTGTCGTGCCCTCCATAAAGCACGACCTCGGCCAAGCGGTGAAGCCTTGAGCGTACTTCTGCCAGGTTTCGGACTCGACCACGTCCTACGGCTCCTACTCGGGCGCCACGCCCAACGAGAAGATCACCTGGGACAAGGTCACGACCGAGACGCCGATGTTCGTGATCGAGTCCGACGCGACCATCGTGGTCCCGCTCCTGCTTGGGGTCCTGCTCGAATGCAAGGCACACCCACAGGATGCGGATGCGCTCATCGGTCAGACCACGTTCATCTCCCGCAGGAACGCTTCGTCAGCGACCACCTCGCCGTAGGGGCCGATCCGCGCGATCCGGTGATCCTCGGACAGCACCACGGCGGTGTCGAACACGCCGTCGACATACCGCAAGTCGTGGGTGGAGCAGATGATGGTCTTCCCCGTCCCGTTGAGGTCCAGGAGCAGTCGGCGCAGGAACTCCTTCATGCGAGGGTCAAGGCCGTTCATGGGCTCGTCGAGGAGCAGGACGTCGGGGTTGAGGGCAAGGACACTGGCCAGGGCGACGCGGCGCTTCTCGCCCCCGCTCAGGTGATAGGGGACCCGATCCCCGAGGGTCCCCATCCCGAGCAGACGGAGGCTGTCGTCGGTCCGGCGTCGCACCTCCTCTTCGGAGAGCGCCATCTGGCGCGGGCCGAAGGCCACCTCCTCCCCCACCGACGGACAGAAAAGCTGCGCATCCGACGCCTGGAACAGGAGCCCGACCCGCTGGTGAAACCGCTTGGCGAAGGCCTGATCCTCGAGCCGGCGAGCGGTGATCGGCTCCCCATCGAAGTGGTAGCAACCCACACGAGCGAACAGCACGCCGGCGAGTAGCTTCATGAGCGTCGACTTGCCGCAGCCATTGGGCCCGATAAAGGCGACTGCCGCACCGGTGTGGATCTCCAGGTCGAGATGCGAGAGGACATCCCCGTCACCGTAGGTGCAGCACACGTCCTGGAGCCGGATCACGGGACGCTCGGCCAGACGAAGAGGGCGATGGCCAGCGCCGCCAGGCCGGCTCCCAGGATCGCATCGTGCCTGCCCAGCGCCAGCGGGCCGGGCGAGTGGTACTCGCCCGTGAAGCCCCGGCACACCATGGCGGCGTGGAGCTCCTCGGCCAGCTCCCTGGAGCGGAGGTAGAGGCTGCCGGCTACTCCCCCGAGGGCCGCACTCTTGTTCCGGTTGCGCCCCACCGAGCGGAGCCGCACGGCTTGGAGCATCTCCAGCGCCACTTCGCCGAGCAGGGCGACGAACCTGATGAAGACGTCGAGCACCGTCAGGAAGAGAGCGGGAACCCTGAGGCGCCGGGCGGCGCCGGACAGCGAGGCCCACTCCGTGGTCGACCCGACGAGCGCGACGGCCCCGGTCGAGAGGATGACCTTGAGCACCAGGAATACCGGTCGAACCGGTCCGGCCGAGAGCGCGTACGGCAAAAGGATGACCGCAGTGAAGGCGGCCGTGGGGCCCGCTGCGCGAAGGGTTTCCGCGATCCGGCTGGCCGGCTGGAGCGCGAGGACCACGAGAAAGGCGGCTCCCGCGACGGCCACGAAGGACGGGCTGCGGGCCACCGAGACAAGGAGCACGAAGCCCAGCGCGCAGACCAGCCTGCAGGTCGGGTCGGAAAGCCGGTCGTGCCTGCACCGAAGCGGGCGTCGGCGTCCCAGGGCCAGCACGTGCAGCAGCGCCCGGATGGTCCGGTCGAGAAACCCATCGCGATCCCGCGCCGGCCAGTACGTCTCGGCCCGCTGAAGCCAGGAGGGGAGCACCGTCCGTGGCTCGCTAGTGGACAGGGCGTGGGTCCTTTCGCGCGAGGCCGAGCAGCTTGAACACGATGACGAGGATCGCGACCGCTACCACGGCTGAGAGGATGTACCCGAACCACTCCGGGAAGCCCGAGACCCCGTAGTCGGGGAACAGGACTCGGAGGCTCCACCCCTTCTCCATGCCGGCGGGCACGTAGCCGAGGGCCTTCCCGCCGGAGACGACCCCCTTGATCTCGTCCGGGCCCCACTCCCCCCAGGCCGTGCCGGCGGCCAGGAGCCCAAGTGGTGAGAGGAGCGCCAAGAGCCCCAGGGACACGTACAGCGGGCACATCCGTGTCGGCGCTCCCTCCTGCACCACGCCGGGGGAGACGCGACGCACGAACGCATAGATGCCCAGGGTGAACACGACCTCGACCACCCCTGCCACGAGCAGGTGGGGGATGGTCATGGCGGGGACGGAGACCGAGAGCGGATACGGGCAGTAGAGCGGTAGACCTGCGGCGTCCCGGGCGATGAGCGGCTGGAGGCCGAACTCGATCGCCGCGCACAGGGCGGCGAGGTTGAGGCCGAGGTAGGCGCCCACGGCCAGCGCGGCTAACTCACCCTTCCTCCGCGGAAGCCGCCGGCGGAGGACGTCGAAGAGGAAGTACCCGGCGAACGGGATCACGAAGGCCATGTTGAAGCTGTTCGCCCCGAAGGCCAGGATCCCACCGTCACCGAAGAGGAGGGCCTGGACGAGCAGGGCGACCGAGACGGAGATGCACGCCGCCCAGGGACCCAGCAGCGCGGCGATGAGCACCGCCCCCACCGCGTGCCCCGTCGTCCCGCCGGGCAGCGGGACGTTGAACATCATGATGAGGAACGAGAACGCGGCGGCGACGCCGAGAAGCGGCACCTTGGTGCGCGGCACCTGCGCACGGACCTTCCGGATGGACGTAGTCCAGACCGGGAACATCGCGCCGCCCAGCACCGCGCAGGTGCTAGGGCTCAGGTAGTTGTCGGGGATGTGCATGGAGCGATGATGTCGGTGAATCCGTACCCACGCGCCCGGCCCGTGGGCCGGGAGCCGTCCTCGCCGTAGGGCGAGTCGTGCGCCGTGGGGTAGCCGGGCGAGGCATTCAGGTCGACGTCGTCGACGATCGCGTAAGTCACGGAACTCTTTTCGTATACGATTCCTAAAGTCGTATGCAAGTGGAATCCGAGTGGGCGGAGGTTCCCCTGGCTCGCGGACGACCGGCCCCTCTAAGATCGCGCCCACCTACTGCCCGCGGCGTCGCGCCGTGAGGAAGCCCGCTCCGTGGAAAGGGCGTGACCCGGCTGCTGCCCGGCCCGGAACCCGCTGGGCGCGGTCGGTGGTCGCGTCAGAACGGGAGTCGGCTGCGGCGGAAGTGGGGCCGCGTCGTTCGTCTGGTCGCCCGCACGCTACGGAAGCAGGCACCACCGCAGCAAGAGGCCTCAGTGCTGGTGTCCGTGGTCTCGTCCCGCCTCGATGCGCTCGTGCGAGTGCTGGTGGGCTTCTTCATGGCCGTCCTCGTGCGCGTGCTCGTGAATGTGCTGGTGCGCATGAGTATGGCTGTGACGAGTTCCGTCGGCGTGCGTGTGCTCGTGTTCATGCGAATGCTCATGAATGTGCTCGTGCATGACAGGCTCCTCTGCAAGGCTCCAGTAACCTAGCTGCGGCCGAAAAGGCGGCTCGGTAAGCCGTGGGTCAGCCCCTTGTGGGTTGTCGAGACTGACCGAGGGCACGGGGCCGTCACTGGCGAGGCAGCTCGTGAAGGCCGTGCCGACGGATTCTCGCATCTCCGGACGTAGCGATCGGCCGACACGTCCGCGCTCTCTGGCCCGTGCGCCACCGTGCGAATGCGCTTCCTCGAACCCTTCTTGCTTGCGTTCTCCCGAAGGATCCCGTAACACCTACCAGCAACTCGTGCTACGCGCTCGAGGGGAACATGAGCCGGAAAACCCGCGTGTCGCTGTCAGCGCTCACAGCGTGCTGCATTACTCGCAAGCCAGGGATGCGGCGTCGGCGAGAGCAAACCGCCTACGTGTCGATCCAGAACGACTTCAACGATCCGGACATGGCCACGTGCCAGCCGCCGTCGACCATCTGCCGCTCGCAGCACCTCGGCGTGGACTTCGGGCAGATCGGGCTTGGGGAGATGAGCGCGGAGAAGCCGGTCGAAGGCTTGATCGACCACGTCCTCACGGTGGCCGCCTGGAAGTCCGATCTACGATCCAGCCCACTACCTCCCGATCGCCAGCGCCGAGGAGATTTCGCCCGGGCAGCACCGGACGGTGGTGATCGGCCTCAGCAACCACCAGGTACCCCGCCCGCCAGAAGGGGTCGCACCCATCCCGCAGGAGCTCTACGACCGGATCCTGAACCTGTGGCCCGAGTTCTACCTCGAGCCGGGGTAACGGCCCCGCGCGTGCAAAACGTGTCGGTTTGGCGAACGACGGTGAGTGATTCCGCTGGCTCGTGGTAGCAGCACGATTTGGCGGTAGACCGGAGCACGCGCCCGGAGCTGGCAACTCGTTGAATTCAGCGGAGCGCTAAAGCCACTCGGCTGAGCAAACCGATGTGAACACGATGAACACGGCGCGGCCGGAGGGCCGATTCGGAAATCCTCAGAGAGGCGCGCGTAGCACGAATTGGGACTACGTATGCCTATTTGTGTTCTTTGGAGGGTCAATGAAAGGGGTCGCTTCGCATTTCACAATGGCTTGTGACCGAAGCCTCTGTCTCGTGGATTGGCGGAGGCGAGCGACCGTGCTCCTGGCGCTCACAGTTTTCGGCACCGGTGAGACAGGGTCCGCTGCGGAGCCCGTCAGCCCGGCAGGTGAAGCCTCATCGGAGACTCCATCCCAAGAGGTGGAACTTCCCGAGATAGTCATACCGCTCCACTACCGACACAACATCGACACGGCGGACGCGGCCAGCGCGGGGACGGCAACGGCTGAGCTCATCGAAGACCGGCCCTTGCTACGGCCGGGAGAGGTCCTTGAGCTCGTGCCAGGACTCATCGTCACCCAGCACAGCGGTGCCGGGAAGGCGAATCAGTACTTCTTGCGTGGGTTCAATCTGGATCACGGAACCGACTTCTCCACCACCGTGGAGGGAGTGCCGGTGAACCTTCCCACGAACGCTCACGGCCAGGGGTACATGGACTTGAACTTCCTCATCCCCGAGCTCGTAACGCACGCCGACTACTTCAAAGGGCCCTACTACGCCGAGAAAGGCGACTTCTCGTCGGCCGGCGCGGAGGACATCTTCTATGCCTCAGAATTGCCCTCCAATATTCTCTTGGGAACGGTCGGGTCCTACAACTATGAGCGCGCCCTCGCCGCCACGTCGCCCAAGGTCGGGGATGGGACGCTTCTCGCCGCCTTCGAGGTGATGCATCAGGACGGTCCGTGGACGGTCCCGGAGAACTACCTCAAGCTCAACGGCGTGCTTCGCTACACCCATCCGCTCTGGAGAGGGAATCTCTCTTTCTTCGGTATGGGATACTCGGCGAGCTGGAACGCGACCAACCAGGTGCCGCAGCGGGCGGTGACATCGGGAGAGATCGAGTATTTCGGCACCTTGAGTCCGACCGACGGGGGCTCTTCCCAGCGATACGTTCTCTCCCTCGGCTGGGAGGGGGAGGCGGCGGGTGGTCGGCTGCGAGCGAATATCTACGGCGCGCAGTACGGCCTCGACCTCTTCTCCAACTTCACCTACTACCTTATGGACCCTGTGAATGGCGATCAGATGGAGCAGGAGGAGAAGCGGTTCTACCAGGGCACCTCGGGAACCTGGAGCTTCAGTACGCATCCAGCGGGCGTAGACGTCATCTGGAAACTGGGGTGGGAAGGCCGCGCCGACCAGGTGAGCCCGATCGGACTTTTTCACACCGTCGACCGAGGCCGGATCGGTACCTGGAGCTTTGACCACGTCAACCAGCAACTCGGAGCTTTGTTCGGGGAAGCGCTCGTTGAGCCCACGCCGTGGCTAAGAGCAGTCCTGGGACTAAGGGGAACCCTCTACCGTTTCGACGTCGCGAGCAACGACCCACGAAACTCCGGCGAGAAGAGCGCGGGCCTTCTCTTGCCGAAGGCGAGCTTGGTCCTCGGGCCTTTCGAGAAAACCCGGTTCTTCTTTAACTTCGGTGAGGGCTACCACTCCAACGATGCTCGGGGGGTCACCGGGACCGTTGACGCGAAATCCGGCGAGTCGATCTCGCCGGTGACCCCGCTCCCGAAATCATTGGGTGCTGAGCTGGGAGCACTCACCGAGATCGTTCCCGGGCTTCAGACCTCGGTGGTCTTTTGGCTCCTCAACCTCGACTCCGAGCTCGTCTGGGACGCCGATGACGGTACAACTTCTCCCTCCGCCCCAACCCGGAGGCTCGGCGTCGAGTGGGCCAATACTTACCAGCCGCTCCGGTGGCTGGTCTATGACCTCAACGTCGCTTACTCGAGGGCGTACTTCACCAGCGACGACCCGGGAACCGGCGAGCTCAGCGGCCAGCCCGTCCCCGAGGCCATCCGCTGGACCGTCGCGGCAGGCCTTTCGGTTCATGATCTCGGACCTTGGTCCGTGAGCCTCTTCATGCGGTACTTTGGCCCGCGGGTACTGTGCACGGAAGGGACATGTGGTGGGGCTGGAGGGCCGTCGAATGGTACTCCCATCTGGTCGGAGCCCTCGACACTTTTCAACGGCCAGGTCTCCTACGACTTCAATAGGTA
>Ga0335077_10010713_pt1 | contig 11445 bp, 8 predicted proteins | sample Lox_Sample_31_FD_207151 | JGI IMG/M metagenome (GOLD analysis project Ga0335077, IMG submission 207151) | Soil microbial communities from Loxahatchee National Wildlife Refuge, Florida, United States - Lox_Sample_3.1 | ecosystem: Environmental > Terrestrial > Soil > Wetlands | place: USA: Florida...
TGGGCGTAGACCGCGTGGATTACACCAAGGGCATCCTGGAGCGCTTTCTCGCCATCGAGCGTTTTCTGGAGAAGTATCCCAGCTACCAGGGCAAGTTGACGTTCGCGCAGATCGGCGCGCCCAGCCGTACCCACATCAAGCGTTATCACGACCTGCTGGCGGAGGTGGAAGCTGAAGCTGACCGCATTAACTGGCGCTTCCAGTCCGGCAAGTGGAGGCCTATCGTCTTCCTCAAGCGCCACCACAGCCACGAGCAGATCTCGCACTTCTACCGCGCCGCCGATTTCTGCCTGGTGACTTCTCTGCACGACGGCATGAACCTGGTGGCCAAGGAATTCGTCGCCGCCCGCGACGACGAGCAGGGCGTGCTGCTGCTCAGCATCTTTACCGGCGCTTCCCGCGAGCTGCGCGACGCGCTGATCGTGAATCCTTACGACATCGAGCAGCTTGCCGATGCTATCTACCGCGCCCTGGAGATGAATCCCGCTGAAAAGAAGGCGCGAATGCAGCGCATGCGGCGCGCCGTCAAGAACAATAATGTGTATCGCTGGGCCGCCAGCCTTATCGGAGAACTGTGCGAAACCCGGCTCGACCCTCCAGAGCCCACGCGGGAAGAGTCCAGGGAGTCCCGGGAGCTGGCGGCGCGATGAGTCTCCCCAAGACCGGGCTTGATGGGGACTCAGGTGTGCGCTGGTCGGCCCTGGCCTGTGATTACGACGGAACGCTGGCCAGCGGAGGCCGCGTCCGCTCGGCGACCGTCGCGGCGCTCGGCGAGGTGCGTCGTTCCCGGCGCAAGCTGCTGCTGGTGACCGGCCGCGAACTAGACGAACTCTTCGAAGTTTTTCCCCTCGTATCACTCTTTGATCGCGTGGTGGCGGAGAATGGCGCCGTCATTTATGACCCTTCGAATGGCAAGCGCCGCCTGCTGGCCGGCCGGCCTTCGCGCAAGCTGGTGCGGGCGCTGCGGGCGCGCAAACTGGTGCCACTCTCGGTCGGCAGAGCTATTGTCGCCACCTCCCGCGGCAAACGGCGTATTGTCTCAGAAGTGATCGATCAACTCGGCCTGCCGCTCGACGTTCTTCTGAACAAACGCTCGCTGATGGTGCTGCCACAAGGCGTGAACAAGGCCAGCGGCCTGATGGGTGCCCTGCGCGAGATTGGTGTCGCACCCAAGGACACCGTGGGCGTGGGCGATGCCGAAAACGACGAGGATTTCCTCGCCCTCTGCGGCTACTCCGCTGCCGTCGCCAATGCGCTTCCCGGACTCAAGCGCAAGGTGGATGTTGTGACTTCGGCCGCTTACGGCGCCGGCGTGGTCGAGCTGGTGAAGGGCCTGCTGAATGGGAGCGCGCGCGTCTGACCTGGCGGTTGCTGGGGTCTTTCGGCCCCTTGCGGTCCTGAGTTGTTCGTTTACCTTCTACCCCCTGGAGTTGCCCTCAGTCTTGGGAAGGGCACGGCTTGAGCCGTGCCGAAAGAAAGCAAAAATGTGCGCGGCTTTAGCCGCTGAGGTAAGCCTTTGAAACCGATACGCAGGTTAAGTCCAATTGGAACATACTTCATAACCGCCCTAAGCTGGGAGCGCCGGCCGATATTCCGCGCGGAACCAATGGCGCGTCTGCTTATCGATACTCTGTATTCTTATCGTGCGCAATCCAAGTATTTGCTCCACGAATTCGTGATCATGCCGGAACACATTCACCTCTTGATCACGCCCGCGCTGGGAGTGACGATCGAGCGCGTGATGCAATTGATCAAGGGAGGTTATTCGTATCGGCTAGGCAAAGAATTAGGCTCGCGAACGGAGATTTGGCAGCGGAGCTTCACCGACCACCGGATTCGGGATGAAGGAGATTTTTTACGGCATCGTCAATACATACGGGAGAATCCCATGAGGCGCCGGTTGGCAGAGACGCCGCAGGCCTACCCATATTGTTCCGCGTTTCCTGGTTTCGACTTGGACGAGTTTCCCTCAGCGGCTAAAGCCGTCGTCTCGGGGGCTGACTTGCGGCACGCCTGAAGGCGTGCCCTTCCCAAGATTGCAGGCGTGCCCTTGCCAAGACTCATGGCGATTCCCATCTCACTTTGCTCTTCCTCCGTCGTCCATTACGATAGGCAGTCCGGCCTAACACTGGAAGTCCGGCACTTTGCCCGAGAGCGGAAATGACGCGCATGCCCAATAGATGGTTATGGTCCGGCCTGCTTGGTTCGGTGCTGGTCATTCTTATCCTCTATTATGGGTATCGGTTCCTCCCCAAGCGCGCGATGATGGAAAACTATCAGCGTGCCAACAGTTCTCTTCCCGCCGCGGACGCGGTGGAGAATCTGGCTAAGTTCCAGGATGCACGGGCCACGCGACTTCTCCTCAGAGTTGCGCAGAATCCTGATGCCTTTCCCCAGAACAGAGAATTTGCAATCCTTGCCTTAGCCAAGCGTGGAGATGGCACGATTACAGATAGCCTAGCCGAGCTACTGCGGCCGGGTGAGGCACTGGCCATTCAACTAGCCATTGTCGGACCCCTGTTAGATCGAGATTGCCAGCGACAATGCATACGGTTTCTCATCCGGTATTTTGACCGTCTTTACAATGGCGAGCCGATGCCGCATCCCGTCTCGCCTTCTTCCGATGTCAACCAGGGCCTTGAAGCCGACGGACAGGAAATCCTACGGCTGGCCAGGGAACTGCTAACCAACAACAAGAACCGCACTCTTGAGACTTTACGCGATGAGTATGGATTGGGCTCGGCGAATCCAAGCGCTTTTGCTCCGCGCCTACTGAGGGATCTCCACATGGTGAAAGCCTGCCCGCTGCTAACGCAGAGCAAGGGGGCGGTACCGAAGAGCGACAAGCCGCTGTCGCCCGACGTTCAATCCGCGATCGATAGCTTGGAGTGCGAGCATTACAGGAGGACAACGTGAGACTTCGCCTCGCCGCCTGTGCGGCCATTTTCTTGTTCGCAGCTTTCTTGTTCGCACCTCCTGCTGGCGCCGAACAGCCGGCCATGTCCAGTTCCCTGGTGGATCGCGTCGGCAATACCGGCTTTGTGCTGCTCCGCGCCGAGAGCCTCAAGGCGCTCGACCCCAAACAGCAAGCCCTCGCCTATTGGCTCACGCAGGCTTCTATTGCCATCGATCCCATCATCTATGACCAGTTATCGCCGTACGGCTTGCGGCAGAAGCGGCTGCTGGAAGAGATCGTCGCGCATCCCCAGGGCATCGACCCGGCGGTGATGGGCAAGATCACTGACTTCGCCAAGCTCTTCTGGGGGAACCGCGGCAATCACAACGAGAACACGGCTCAAAAGTTCTTGCCGACCTTCACCTTCGACGAGTTGAAGCCGGCCGCGCTCAGGGCGCAACGCAATGGCGCTATGAAGACCGCCTATGGCACTCTGCCTCCCCTGGCCACGCCCGCGCAATTGAATAAAGAGTTGGAGGAGCTGAAAGCTTCGCTTTTCGATCCCAGCTTTCAGCCCATGACTACGGCCAAGAGCCCTGAAGGCGGTAAGGACATCATCCTGGCCAGCTCTAATAATTTTTATTCCGGCGTGAGCCTTGCCGACCTGAAGGATTTCAAGGATCAGCATCCGCTCAATTCACAGCTGGTGAAAGGCAAAGACGGAAAACTGCAGGAAGAGGTCTATCGAGCCGGTACGCCCGACGGCCACGTTGCGCCCGGCCTCTACGCTACCTACCTGCGCCGCGCCAACACGTATCTTGAGAGAGCGCGAGCGGTGGCGGAACCACGGCAGGCCCAGGTGATTGCCGACCTCATTCGCTTCTATCAGACCGGCGACTTCCAGGACTGGCTCAAGTTCGGCGCCGACTGGGTGCGGGACAATTCGCCTGTGGACTTCGCCAACGGCTTCATTGAGATTTACCGCGATGCACGCGGCGCCAAGGGTAGTTCGCAGAGCTTTGTCTCAGTCACCGACAAGCCGCTTACCGACGCCATGGTGAAGCTGGCCGAGAACGCCCAATACTTCGAGCAGAAAGCGCCCTGGGACGATAAGTACAAGAAGCTTGGCGTGCAACCACCGGTGGTGAAGGCGGTCGAGACGGTGATCGAGACCGGCGACTTCCGGGTGACTACCATCGGCGACAATCTGCCCAACGAGAACGAAATCCGCGAGAAGTACGGCAGCAAGAACTTTCTGTTTACGGGCAGCTCGCGCGCGCTGAACGATGCCGGCGGTTTCAAGTCGCTGGAAGAATTCGCGGCCACACCCGAACAAATCGAGCGCGGCAAGAAGTACGGCAGCGAGGCCGAAGAGCTCGAGACCGCGATGCACGAAGTCATCGGCCACGGCTCCGGCAAGCTCAGCGATCGGCTGAAGGGCGGCGCCGAGCCCTATCTGAAGGAATATTTCTCAGCGCTCGAAGAAGGGCGCGCCGACCTGATGGCGCTGTGGAATGTCTGGGACCCGAAGTTGAAGGAGCTGGGTCTGGTTTCCGAGCAGGACGAAGTCGCCAAAGCCATGTACGATCGCCAGATTCTGGCAGCACTCATCCAGCTTCGGCGCATTCCCAAGGGTGACACCATCGAAGAAGATCATGCCCGCGACCGCCAACTGATTGCCCGCTACATTCAGGACAAGGTCCCCGGCTCGATCGAGCAGTTCGATCGCGATGGCAAGACCTATCTCCGGGTGAAGGATTACAAGAAGATGCACGAGGGCGTGGGCATGCTGCTGGCGGAGATCATGCGCATCAAGGCCGAGGGAGATTACGACGCGGCCAAGGCGCTGACCGAGCGCTACGCCGTGCACTTCGATCCCGGGCTGCGCGACCAGGTGGTGGCCCGCTACAAGCAGCTCAATATTCCGACCTACTGGGCGGGAATCTACTCCTGGCTGGACGCGTCCTTCGATGCCAAAGGGAATGTGAAGAGTGTCGTGATCGAATATCCGCACGACGTGGCGCGCCAATACCTGGGGTATGCCGCTATGTACGACAAGGGTCTCGCGCCGCAGAGAGCCACGTCCGCGGCTGCCGTCAAGAGTTCCCGATCAGCACCCCAGTAAGGAAGACCAAAGCGCCTCCCAAGCCGACTTGCACCGCCGCGGAGAACACCGGGGTCTCCATGTAGCGATTGCGGATCCAGGTAATGGTAGCCAGCTCCGCCACGACTACCACCGCGGCCACTGCAGTGGCCAGCTTGAACGTCGGAATGAGGAAGGGCAGGGTGTGTCCGATGCCGCCCACGGTGGTCATTACGCCAGAGGCCAGGCCGCGTAGCAGTGGATGCCCGCGGCCGGTGAGGCTGCCGTCATCGGAGAGCGCCTCGGCGAAGCCCATGCTGATGCCGGCGCCCAGCGATGCCGCTAGGCCCACCGCGAACGCCGTCCAACTATTGCGCGTGGCGAAGGCAGCCGCGAACACTGGCGCCAGCGTGGACACCGAACCATCCATCAGGCCCACCAGGCCGGGCTGCACGATCTGCAGCAGGAACAGCCTCTTGCGTGCCTCTTCTTCCTGGTGCTGAGTGTTAGGTTCAAGCACGGTCTTTTCCAGTTGCTCGGCGCGGCACTCGTGGGTACGCTCTGCTTCGGCCAGGTCATCGAGTAGTTGGCGGATGCTGGCGTCGGTGGTGCGCGCCGCCGCCTTCTCGTAGAAGCGGCGGACTTCTTCCTCCATGGCCGCGGCCTGGTTGCGGATGGTGTTCAGCCGCAGGGGCCGCGCCAGCCAGATAGGATGCCGCTCGACGAAACCTTTCACGTCCTGGCGGCGGATCAGCGGAATATGCTCGCCGAACTTCTGCCGGTAGAGATCGAGCAGCTGTCGCCGGTGGCCCGACTCCTCCTCCCGCATGCCCTCGAACACCTTGGCGGTCGACGGATATCCCTCGCGCAGGCCCTCAGCGAAGTCAGCATAAATGCGCTCGTCTTCTTCCTCCAGCGAGATGGCCAGCGCCAGCACTTCCTGTTCGGACAGCGTATCGAAGCTTCTCATCCTGCGCTCCTAGTGATCCACAAAGCCGCCAATAATACAAAAGAGGGGACTCATCGTCCCCTCTGGTAAACCGGTTTTTTCTGTTCAGGCCGATTTCTTCTGTGCCTGCATCTGGGCCCAGAAGGCCTGGGCTCTCGTCTCGACCTCCTGCGGGGTCAGGATTTCCTTCCGAGTCGCGATCGACCAGGTATGTCCGAACGGGTCCTGGAGCTGGCCGAAGCGGTCGCCCCAGAACATGTCGGTGACGGCCATGGTCTCGCGCCCCCCTGCGGAGACGGCGCGTTTGAAGGCAGCATCCACGTCGGGGACGTAGAGGTGCAAAGTGGCGGATGTGCCGCCCAGCGTCTGTGGCGACTTGCACGGCGACTGGGGGAACTCATCGGCAAGGAAGATGATGGAGTCGCCGATCTTCAATTCGGCGTGGCCCATGGTGCCACCGGGACCGTCCATCCGCGCCACCACTTCGGCGCCGAACGCGCGCTTATAGAAATCAATCGCTGCGGCAGCGCCCTTGATTACGAGGTGTGGCGTTACCGTGTGGAAGCCTTCAGGGATTGGCGTGACAGCTTTAGCCATGTGATTTCTCCTTTGTCGGTGTGTTATGCCTCGATGATGCGCTTCCCGCATCCATTACGGGAAACGCCTTGAGAAACGCGTTGCGTTGATTATACGAGAGGCATGCGGATTAGAATTGGCATCAGCCTGATTTTCCACATTTGCACTAATCACGGGCATTGACGCGAGCCGTGCCCGCATTTAAGGTGACTCGCGTCGACGGTCGAAAGGGTTGGCTTCCTAAACAGTAGCCAGTCCGAAGTAGGCCGGGTGATCAGTCCGGCGGGGTGACCCAAACGGACCGCCAGGCCCGAAAAAACCGGCGAGCTTGCGAGAGCGCGCTGGGGCTTGGAACTGCGAAAGCAGTGATCGCATCAAGGGCTGTGACGGTGCATGTTTCCACGCCGGTCGACTCCCTCGCAGGAGCCGGCGGCTAGAACATAACCAATGTCGCAGCCCTTTCTGTTTTTGTGCAGGAGCTTGGCGGCGTGAAGGAGCAACTGGAAAGCCTGGTTCTGCAGATGGTCCGTAGCGGCATCCGCTACGGCGAAGCGGTGCGCGAGTTCAAAAAGGCTTTCCTCACCAAGGTGCTGGTGGAGAACCGCGGCAACCAGTGCCAGGCAGCCAAGAGTCTGGGCATGCACCGCAACTCTCTGGGCCGCACGCTAACCGACCTCAAGATGGATGCGCGTGCCCTCCGTACCCAGTTGCGCCGGCCTCCCCGCGGTGAGCGTCCTGCACCCGCGCGCCGCATTGCCTCCGGACGCTGATCCATTCTCCACCGCGGTAGAACCTATCGCTGCACGATTCGGGGGAGTCACTGCCCATAATGGCAGTTTTTACGGTTGTACGCTTGACAAGGCGGTTTGGGGACTATACTAGTCCGACTCGGTGAGGGTGGTTGCGCCAGTCAGCGGAGCGCCGCCGGGATGATTCTGTTTGTTTTAGCAACGACATTTTGTGGGGAGAGCCGATGAATGCTCTGCTGGTTTATCCGGAGTGGCCTGACACCTACTGGAGCTTCAAGCACGCCCTGCCGTTCGAAGGCAAGCGCTCGGCGTATCCGCCGCTCGGTTTGATGACCATTTCTTCGCAGCTTCCCGGACATTGGAAGAAGCGCTTGGTCGACACCAACGTCAAGCGGCTCACCGACTCCGACCTGAAATGGGCCGACGTGGTGATGCTGAGCGGCATGCTGGTCCACCGCCGCGAGATTCTCGATATCCTGGCACGGTGCCGCGCCCGCGGCCTGCGCACCGTGATCGGCGGACCCATCACCAGTAGCGTGGACGAGCTGCCGCTCGCGGCTGACCACGTCGTGGTGGGCGAGGCCGAGGAGCTGATGCCCACTCTGGTAGCTGACCTCGAAGCCGGCACCGCCAAGCCGCTCTACAAGGCACACGCGCTGCCCGACCTGAGCAAGACTCCGCTGCCTGACCTCGACCTGGTCAACCTGAAGCCCTACAGCGCCGTTGGCATCCAGTATTCCCGCGGTTGTCCCTTCAACTGTGAATTCTGCGACATTATCGAGATCTACGGCCGTCGACCGCGCACCAAGTCGCCGGAGCAGGTGGTGGCTGAACTGGAGCTGCTCCACGATCGCAAATGGCGCGGCTCCGTCTTCCTGGTGGACGACAACTTTATCGGCAACAAGAAAAAAGTCAAAGAGCTGCTGCCCGTGCTTGGGGACTGGAACTCCCGGCATGGTCGCCCCTTCACCTTCTTTACCGAAGCCTCGCTCAACCTGGCCGACGACTCCGAGTTGCTGGAGATGATGAAGGCCTCCGGTTTCATCCGCGTGTTTCTCGGCATCGAAACCCCGGTCGAAGCCAGCCTGAAGGAAGCGCAAAAGCTGCAGAACACGCGCCGCAGCCTGCTCGACAGCGTGCACCACATCCAAAGCTTCGGCATCGAGGTGATGGCTGGGTTCATCGTCGGCTTTGACAATGATCCCGACGACGTCTTTGACCGCCAGGTGGAATTCATCGACAAGAGCGCCATTCCGCTGGCCATGGTGGGCCTGCTACAGGCACTGCCCGGAACCCAGCTCTATCGCCGCCTGGTCAAAGAAAAGCGCCTGATCACCGAGGGTAGCGGCGACAACATGGAGACCCGGCTGAACTTTATCCCCAAGATGGACCCGCAGCGGCTCATCGACGGCTACCGCTCCATTCTCAAGCGCATCTACGAGCGCGACGCCTACTACGATCGCGTTCGCCGCTTCCTCAGCGAGTATCATCCCGCCAACCACGTGCGCCACCAGGTCTCCGACTACCTGGCCTTCGCGCGCTCGATGCTGAGACAGGGCGTGCTGGGCAGCCAGCGCAGCACCTACTGGAAGTTCATCTACGACGCAGCTACTCGCTACCGCCATGCTTTCGGCACGGCCATTACCCTGGCCATCATGGGCTACCACTTCGAGAAGATTACGGAGAAGGTGCTGCTGCGCGATCCGGCCGAGGAGAACGTCTCCATCGGCCTGCTCGAACCAGGCATGGAACAAAGCGTGACGTAACGCCCGCCTTGTTATCGTCCGCGGCTTGCGGGTGGGATGATGCCGTTCATGCGCAGGTATTCGACCATCTGCCCATTTACGACTCCTCCCTGCAGAGTTTTCTATGTCAATGATGACTATCCCAACTCCATCTCATGCGCGGGCAGGCGATAGCGCACTGCCGCTGCCAACCCCAGCACCATCCCCAGCGCTGCCAGCATAAAGGCAGCGGGGAGCCCCATGCGAGAAGCGACGGCGCCCCACAGCGTGCTGCCGGCGGCCATGCCGCCCTGCAGCACCAGCAGGTACATGGAGAGGGTTCGCGCGCGAATCCAGGCCGGGCACATCACCTGCGCGGTGACGTTCAGGGTGGCGATGATGGCGATCCAGCACATGCCGCCGGCAAACAACACCGCGCACAAGGCGGCAAAACTCCCAAGCTGCGCCACGGCAAAGGTCACGGCGGCGAACAGCACCGTCGCCGTCATCACCAGCATGTCGCAGGAAAACGCACGCCTCAGCCCCGGCAGCAGCACCGCTCCGGCGAGCGCTCCCAGTCCGAAGAAGCCGAGCAGCAGTCCGTAGCCGACGGGGCCGTGCGGACGCGCCACCAGCGGCAATAGCGCCCAGATCACGCTGGCGAAGAGACTGAAGACGCCTGTCCGCACCAGCACTGCGCGGACCGTGGGAGCGCCACGTGCGTAGCGGAAACCCACCGCCAGTGCCTGACGAAGACGCTTTGCCGGCTCCGGCACCTCGTGCGGCACCCGCTTCCAGCGATAAAGAAAAACAATGACCCCGAAGAACGACGCCGCGTTCAGCAGGAATGCAAATCCCGATCCCGCCAGGGCGATTACCAGTCCGCCCAGGGCCGGCCCCACGGCGCGCGCCGCGTTGTAGCCGGCGGAGTTTAGCGCCACCGCCGCAGCGAGTCTGTTCGACGACACGGTTTCCGGCGTGATCGCCTGCCATGCGGGATCGTTCATGACCGCGCCGAAGCCGAGGGCGAAGGTCAGCAGTACCAGGCTCCACGGGCTGACCATGCCGAATATGGTCAGGATGCCCAGGGCCGCCGCGGCCACGACCATCCACGCCTGGCTCAGCAGCAGGAAGCGGCGCCGGTCCACCATGTCGGCGAGCGCGCCTGCGGGCAGGATTACCAAAAAGACGGGCAACGTGGTAGCAGCCTGCACCAGTCCCACCATCATGGGCGAGGCGGTCAGAGAGGCCATCAGCCAGCCCGTGCCCATGTTCTGCATCCAGGTGCCAACGTAGGAGGTGACCGAGGCAATCCACAGGGCGCGGAAAAGCGGTTCGCGCAGGGGGCTCCAGGCCGACTCGGCAAGCGGCGGCGCCGTCGCCGACACGTTGAGGCTGGGTTGCGGATCGGCCATGTTGATAGAAGGACCCTCGGACAAAAACCCCATGCTACCTCACCCCTCAAACGACTGACTGTTAATAATCGAAGTAGTGAGCAGGATATTTGGCAGTGGCGAGAGAATCATGTAGGCGCAGCCGCCCCTGGCGGCCGAGGGCGGCCGTCGCCACGCGACCGAAGCCGGTCTAATGCACCCGGTATTCCTTGTACAAATCCAGGCGGTTAATCACTCCCAAAATGACTCGGGTATAGGCCGCATACTCGTACAGGCTTTCGTCGGACACCGAGATGAGCGCCGACCGCCGCGCTTCCCGCACCGTCTCCAGATCAGCGGCGCTGAGTGTGGCAATAGCGCTGCGGATGAATGGTTCATCGTCGACGATGCCCACCACCGGGCGCTCCTTTTTAAGTTCTGCTGCCATTTGTTCCGCAGAGCGCGGCAGCGCGTGCAGCCGCACCAGCACCTGCTCCCGCGAGTAGGTTGGGATCACGTTGGCATCAGGTGCGTGGTAGGCGAGCGCCTCGACTACCTCTTTCTGCACATACTGGGGCAGGTGGTCGATTCCGTGCAGTCCGGCAAGGGCGCGATAGCTTTCCTGCGTCAGGTTAAGCGCAAGCTCGAGCGCGGCCGTACTGTGGACGTTGGCTTCTTTGGCATCCAGCAGTGGGACCAGATACTTGTCAGCGCGCTCCGCGGTCATGCTGCCATAGAGAAAGGTCGCGCCGGCGGCGCGGTCCACCACCAGCGAGCGTTCGGGAATGTAACCGTCCACCTCAGGATAGCGCAGATATTTTTCCGCCAGCGCGCCGGTGTCCACGCCGTGCTGTGCCAGCTCCAGCACCAGCTCGACGTAGCCGGCAGCGTCGATCTCTCCCAGATCGCTGCGCAGGGCGGATTCGCTCACTACCGCCAGCGACGGCTGGGAATCGTCCAAGTGCAGCAGCAGACTGGCGCCATCGAACAGGAAGAAGGAATCCTTGTTCTCCCATTTCAGCATCTCGCGCAGGCAGCGGATGCCTCGCTCGCCTTGCGATTCCGCCAACTTCCGGAAGCGGTCGATCTGAGTTT
>Ga0335077_10010714_pt1 | contig 11445 bp, 8 predicted proteins | sample Lox_Sample_31_FD_207151 | JGI IMG/M metagenome (GOLD analysis project Ga0335077, IMG submission 207151) | Soil microbial communities from Loxahatchee National Wildlife Refuge, Florida, United States - Lox_Sample_3.1 | ecosystem: Environmental > Terrestrial > Soil > Wetlands | place: USA: Florida...
GCGAGCGGTCCGCTCATCCCGCGCCTCCGGCGCTCGCCCGTCGCGGCCTCCGTCCTGGACGGCGTGAACGTGGCGGCCGTGGCCGTGATCCTCGTCGTGGGCGTTCAGCTCGCCGAGACCGCTCTCGTGGATGTGACGGCGATCCTCCTCGCCGCGCTCGGCTTCGTGGCGCTCGTGCGCCTGCGCCTGAACTCCGCGTGGCTGGTCGCGGCAGGAGCTCTGGCGGGCCTCATGCGCGCGTGGCTCGGGTCCTGACCCGGCTGTCGATTATGGTTGCGTACGCCGTCTGCCTGAACGAGGCGCTGACCTCGCCGCCGGGCGAGATCCACCGCGCCCGTCGAGGGTCGACCGCTGTCGATGGAGGCCGCGAATGACGCATCGAGGCGAAGAGGCCGGCGCGGGGACCCGGTCGCACCCGATCCTCGGCGGCGTGGTCCTGCTCTACTTCGTCATCGCGCTCGAAGTGCTGGTCATGATCAGCCCCTTTGCCGCGTTCTTCTACGCGGTCTTCAACCCGGTCCTGCTCTTTCTCGCCCGGTCGCCGGCGACGCGCTGGCTGGCGGCGTTCTTCCTGCCCCACATGGTCCTGCCGCCCGGCCTTTTCCTGAAGGCGATCCGAGTCGCCGGCTCGGTCCTCTTCGTCGCCGGCACGATCGCATTTCTCGTCTGCGCCGGGCAGGTATACGCGCACAAGCTCTTCCAGCGCGGACCGGCGTCGGGTGGCCTCTACCGGTGGATCCGCCACCCGCAGTACCTGGCGCTCGCGCTCGCGGGGCTGGGCCTCGCGATTCTCTGGCCGCGATTCCTGACCATCGTCCTCTGGACCGTGATGGTCGGGCTCTACGCCCTGCTGGCACGGGACGAGGAGCGGCGGATGGTGAAACAGTTCCGCGGTGTGTACAGCGAATACAGGGAGCGCACCGGGATGTTCCTCCCGCGCGGCCTCGAGGCCCTCGGCCGGCGATTCCTTCCGGGATCGCCCCTCCTCCGGCCGACGCTCGCTTTCGCGACCCTCGTCGCCGTCACCGTGGGTGGCGCCTTCGCCCTGCGCGCCTACACCGTGGCCCGGCTGCCGCTCTGGTCGAGCGGGCGGGTCACGGCGCTCGCCATCCTTCCGGGTGACGGGCCGATGCTCGAGCACCGCACGGGGGACGTGCTCGAGCTGCCCGAGCTGAAGGCCCGCCTGGCCCGGACGCCGGGGCCCGTTCTCGTCTACGTCGTGCCGCGAGAGTACGTGATGCAGGGAATGATCGCCGACACGGGACCCGAGTGGCGCCTCTACGAGCACCACCAGACCATGGCGATGATCGCGGACTGGATTTTCCACCCCTTCCGGCACCTTCAGGGTGGGCACGCGATGCACCACGCCGGTGGTGCCCCGGCGGCGGGCACGCCCCCGGACGGCGCCATCCGCCGGCTCATCTTCCTCAGCGTCGAAACACCTCGAGAAGAGGCGACGTCCGCGTCCCTTTTCGCGATCAACGCGGCGCGCACCCCGCGGTTCCTCGCGGACGTGGACATGCACGAGCTCGCTGTCCTGGAGACGAGGGACCTGAAAGCGGGAACCGGCTGGGGCGACGTTCCGACGCCTCTCTTCTAGCGTCAGCGCGCGGCGGCCACGGCACCGCGAGGGGGATCGATGCCGAGGGCGCGCGCCGCCCGGGAGGCGACCTCGAGAAGCGAGACGGTCGCGGGGCGCGAAGGCTCGATCCCCGGGCCGATCGCGCCGAACGCGGCGTCCAGGGCCGGGGTCGCGTTGCGGTAGCCGTGCCCCCCCAGGTTCGTCGGGACCGAGAAAACGGACGGCCTCGAGCGTGCGAACTCGAAACCCGGCCGAAGAAGGACGACGACGTCGCCCGACCGCGGGTTGTCGAGCCCGAGCGGGGCGAGACCGTCGTGCGGCACCAGCGCGTCGACGGCGTTTCCGGGCAACGACATAAGGCCCCGGAGGTCCCGCTCGAGGGCCGCCGAGGCCTCGGCGCGCGCGGCCGGCGCGAGGGAAGGGTCGACGTACACGTGCGCGATCCCGCTCGACGCGCAGACCTGCACGGCACGCGGCCCGCCCGGGGCCGGGGCCCTGCGCACGATCGTCCAGCCCTTCTCCCCGAGATATCGCTCGAGATCGAGCGACTTCTCGAGCGGGACCATCCCGTGGTCGCTGAGGACGAGGAGCGTATCGCGCGAGGAGAGGGCGGCGAGCATCGCGGCCACACATCGGTCGGCGGTCTGGAAGGCGCGCGTGATCGCTTCGGAAGAGCCCCCCCGGGGTCCGGGCTCGAAGTGGTGCTCGATCTCGTCCACGAGGGGCTGGTACGCGACGAGGAGGTCCCAGCGCTCGGTCCGGATCGCGAAGAGGATCGCCCGCGTGAGGTACTCCGCGAGGCGCTGGGCCTGCTCCTCGCCCGCGGCATCGCCCTCGCCGGGCGGGCCCGCGTCGACGATCGCCGGATCCGGCGGCCCCGGCCAGCCTCCGAGCGCCGCCTCGAACCGGGCCCGGAAGTCCGCCGGATAGGCGGGCACGGCGAAGAAGCCTCCCACGTAGACGACGACGCGCGCGAGCGTCGGCTCGAGCGCCACGACGCGGCACCACGCCGTGAAGGGTCCGTCCTCGCCCGCGGCCTGGACGGCGAACCAGCCGAGGCGCCTGACCTCGGCCGAGGTCCCGTCCTCTCGCGCGAAGACCAGCGTGTCGTAGTCGACGACGCCGTCGTCCGTCGTGTCACGCGCGAGAACGACGAGACGCACCGTGCGGCCGCCCGGCGCCGCCACGTCCACGGCCGCCCGCCGGACCGGGGAGAACGAGGCCGCGTCCGTCCCGCCGGCGCCTGTCCAGCGCCCGCGGTCCAGCGTCACGAAGGCAGACGCCTGCGCCGGCCGGTCGGGCCAGGTCAGGCCGAAGTCGCCGCGCCGCCTCTCGTTCGCGTCGTCCGCGCCCGGATAGAGAAGCACCCCGACGCGGCGGCCCTGCCGGCGCGCCGCCTCCCAGAGCGTCTCGGTCTCGATGGGCGCGAGAAACCCCGTCGTCTCGGCGCCCCAGGGTCTGCCCGGCTCGCGGAAGTGATTCCCGACGATCCCGGTCAGACCCGGCAGCGCGCCCGTGATCGCGGAGATGTGGGCCGTGGGCGTCAGGGACGGCGTGACGTCCACGGCGCGCCCGGCGAGGAGGCCGCGCTCCGCGATCGCCGAGAAGCCGCCGGCCGTCAGCTTCCCCTGCGACAGGAGCTCGTTCAGCCTCGCGCCCCCGAGGCCGTCGAACGAGACGACCACCGTGCGTCCCGCGGGCGCGGGCGGTGCGAACCCGCACCGCACGAGCGCGGCGACGCCGAGAACGAGGGCCGCGGCAGCGCCAAGGCGGAATCCACGAACCGGTCTCGTCACGCGTGCGGAGATTGCCATGCTTGCACCACGATCGCCGAGATGTTGTCCGGGCCTCCCCCGTCGTTCGCGGCATCGATCAGGCGCCGCACGGCTCGCTCGGGCGGATCCTCGGCGAGCACGGCCTCGATCACTCGATCCTCGACGACACCGTGCAGGCCGTCCGTGCAGAGAAGGAGGGCCCGGCGGGCGGCCCACGGGACTTCGAAAACGTCAGGCGCGAAGCCTTCCTTCGTGCCGAGCGCGCGCGTCACCACGTTGCGAAGAGGCGCGCGCCGGGCCTCGTGCGCCGGGATCAGTCCCAACCGGACCTGCTCCGTGACGAACGAATGATCCTGTGTGATCTGGAGGAGACTCCCGTCCGCGAAGAGATAGGCGCGGCTGTCGCCGACGTTCCCGACGAGGAGCTTCGGGCCCGCGATCACTGCCGTGACGAGCGTGGTGCCCATCCGGGTGCGGGGCGCATCAGGTTCCGCACCCTCCTGCCCGGCCCCTCGCACGGCGTCGTTCGCGGCCGCCATCGCCCGGTCGAGCGCGCGCCGGGGTTCCTCTTCGCTCGAGTAGTACGACGAGAAGAGCGCCTCGACCGCGACGCGGCTTGCCACCTCGCCAGCGGCGTGTCCGCCCATCCCGTCCGCAACGGCGAAGAGCCAGCCCAGACGCGACATCCGGCTGCGATCACCGACGAACGCGGGCATCGTTGCCGGGTCTCCCACGAAGTCCTCGTTGTGGTTTCGCACCCTCCCGACCTCGGTGAGGCTCGCGAAGGTCAGGCTTGGAACAATGGCTTCAGCGGGGGTGCTCATGCGGAGCTCACGACGCGCGACGCCGCGACCCGTTCACGAACGCCGCCTTCCCGGCGAACCGTGCGCGCGCGCCCAGCGCCTCCTCGATCCGGAGCAGGCGGTTGTACTTCGCGATCCGCTCGCTCCGGCAGCCGGAGCCGGTCTTGAGGTGGCCGGCGCCGACGGCGACCGTGAGATCGGCGATCGTGGTGTCCTCGGTCTCGCCCGAGCGGTGGGAGACGAAGATTCCGTAGCCCGCCCGCCGCGCCACGGTGATCGCCTCCAGCGTCTCGGTGATCGTGCCGATCTGGTTGAGCTTGATGAGGACGGAGTTCGCGACTTTCTCCTTGATCCCGCGGGTGATGATCTGGGGGTTCGTACAGAAGATGTCGTCGCCGACGAGCTCGACGCTCGGCCCGAGCCTCTCGGTCAGGCGCGTCCAACCCGCCCAATCGTTCTCCGCGAGGCCATCCTCCAGGAGCACGATCGGATATTTCGAGACCCAGCTTTCCCAGAGGTCGATCATCTCGTCGGACGTCCTCGAGCCGCCGCCCGACTTCGCGAACCGGTAGAGCCCGTCCTCGTAGAACTCGCTCGCGGCCGGGTCGAGGGCGAGCGAGATGTGCCGGCCCGGCGAGTACCCGGCCGCCTGAATCGCCTCGAGAATGACCTCGACCGCTTCCTCGTTCGACTTCAGCCGTGGAGCAAAGCCGCCCTCGTCGCCGACCGCGGTGGCGTACCCGCGCCTCGTCAGAACGCCTTTCAACGCGTGGAACGTCTCGACGCCCATGCGCAGGCTGTCGGCGAACGTCTTCGCTCCGTGCGGGGCGATCATGAACTCCTGGAAATCGACGTTGTTGTCCGCGTGGCGGCCGCCGTTGATCACGTTCATGCAGGGTACGGGCAGGAGCGTGGCGTCGCGTCCCCCGAGATACCGGAACAGCGGTTGCTTCTTCGAGGCCGCCGCGGCCTTTGCGACCGCGATGGAGACACCGAGGATCGCGTTGGCGCCGAGGCGCGCCTTGTTGGGCGTGCCGTCGAGGTCGATCATCCGGCGGTCGGTCTCCGCCTGCTCGAACGCGCTCCTGCCTCGCAACCTCGGCGCAATCACCTCGTTGACGTTCGCTACGGCCTTGCGAACTCCCTTTCCGCCGTACCTCTTCGACTTCGTGTCGCGGAGCTCGACGGCCTCACGCTCGCCCGTGGAGGCGCCGGAGGGGACGATCGCCGAGCCCGTCGACCCGTCTCCCAGGTCGACCTCGACCTCGACGGTTGGATTCCCGCGCGAGTCGAGAACCTCGCGCGCATGGATCCGGCGGATGTTCGACATGGCGTTCTCCTTCATGAAACGGGTGTGACCTGTGACGGGCGCGTTCGCGAGGTCGCGAGGGTGAGCGCGCCCGCGAGCTGGAGGGCCGCCGCGCCGAGCGCGTCGCCCGCCCGCTCCATGCCGAAGGCCTTGCCGGTCGTCGCGGGTGTCGTGGCCTCCGCCATCAGGACATCCCGCGGCGCCGAACGGCTGCCGCGCCCGATCCACGCGGCTACCCGGCACGCGAGCACCTGCGCCCAGCTCGTGCAAAGTCCGATCGCGGCGATCCCGAGCGCCGTGACGAGATAACCGATCGAGGCCAGAGGCTTCCGCCGGGTCACGCGGTCCGTCACGACGCCGCCCCAGAGCTTCGCGACTGCCGATAACCCGTCGGCACTGCCTTCGACCCAGCCGAGAGCCGCGGAGCCCGCGCCGAGCGCGAGGAGAACGGCGGGAAGAACGGCGGTGCCGAGCTCGTGAGAGACGTCGGAGAAGAGGCTCGCGAGCGCCACGCCCGCGGTCGAGCGATCGAGCCACGCGGCGGTGGGGGTCGGGGCCGGCGCGCCGGCTGCTTTCACTCTTCCGGCTCCGTCCGGAACAGGTACCGTTCACCGACGAGAAGCACCAGCGACTGCCGGGACGCCTGAATCTCCTCATCGGTGAGCAGCGAACGGCGCAGCGCGTCGTGCTTGATCGTGTATTCACGCATCGAGTCGGAGAGATCCGCAAGACGACACGCGCAGGAACGAAGGAGCCCTTCGGCCGTGTCGCCGTCGACGCCCGTGAGGAGCAGCCGAAGGTGCGGAAGGCAGAGCCACTGGGAGCGCTCGAAGGCCGCGCGTTCCTCCGGCCTCCGAAGCTCGCGCGCGAGCCGCTCCGCGGCCTTCTGCTCCACCCGGCGCCGGGTCCCGCAAGCCGGGCACGTGTCCGTGCCCGAGAGGAGCGCGTCGAGGCGCCGGGCCGCGCCCGCCGCGGAGAGGCCGAACATCCCCCGCACGCGATCCGCCGTCTGATCGAGAAGAGACGGATAGCTGGCACACAGCCCCCGGCGGGAAGACAGCCGCTCGAGGTGCCACGTGTGTGTGGCGCAGAGGCCGCGCGACGCCAGGAATTGACGCTGCGACGCCGGGTCCGTCCCGATTGCATACTGGTGGTGGCACAGGAAATCGAAGATGGCGTCCGAGGCGGCCGAGCAGATGACGCACGTGCCGGTGACCGGGCGCGTCTCTCCCGCCTGATCGGAGGGGCGCTCCGCGCGGGTTTTCCGCGGTTGAGCCGTGGCGGTGCCCGCCTCGGCCGTCGCGGCGCTCACCGGCGCCTGCGGGATCGGCTCGTGCCGGAGCAGAGCGTCGCGCAGGGCGACCGCGTGCACGAGCAGCGACTGGATTCTGACCGCAGTGTCGACGCCGCCTCCTTCGCCTTCCTCCTCGTCTGCTGGCGCTGTCATCACGAGCTCGAGCCGCCGATGCTCGCCGGCGAGTCGCCCGGCGGACGAGACGTCGATGCCGAGCGCGCAGCCGTTCAGATAGTCGACGACGACCCGGCGCAGCTCGGATGCCGTTCGCTCGACGTCCTTCGGAAGCCGTCGCGCGAGCCTGCGGCGGGCGAGACGCACGGCCAGGCCCGGCGGCAGCGGCAAGCGCGAACCAGCGTCCTCGATCTCGCCCAGATCCACGCCGAGCTCGGCTTCCCGCGGTTCGAACGCCGGGGCGATCCAGTCCCACTCGGGCCCGGAAGCGTCCTCTTCGCCGCGAACGGCTCGCTCTTTCACCCCCAGGAGAGAGGCCGCGAGGCGCTCGGGCTCCCGGACGAGCGACTCGATGTCGGGCCGGACCTCGTGCACGACGGCATCGGCGAACGCGTGGACCGTCTCCACGTTTTCCCGAATCCACGCCGCGCCCCGCTCTTTGAGCCGCTCGCGCACCATCCGCGACATCTCGGCGCCGGGTCGTTCCGGGCTCACCGTCGAGGACGTCCGCGGCGACTGGAGGTCGGCCGAAAGGCCTTGAACCGTCTCGGCGGCGAATCGTTCGAGCGCGGGGTCGAGGACATTCGCGGTCCACTCCGCGATCAGCCGGGTGACGTGAGCGACCACGGCCCGGCGCTCCTTCTCCAATGCGTCGAAGCGGGAAGGCAGGCGATCGGCCGTGCTTCCGCCGCCACCCGACTTCTGCTCGAGCGCCCGCTGCCTGAGCCCGAGCATGAATCGGGTCTCTTCGAGCGCCGCGATGGCCCGATCGAGCAACGCGGCCAGGAACACGCTCTGACGCTCCTCGTTCAGAAAGGTCGCGAGCGCGCCCTCGAGCGCCGGAAAACCGCTCCCGGCGAGCGCCTCGGCATCGGCCGGGTCGGCGGCGAGCGCCCGCGTCGCCGACACCGGGTAGAGCCTGACGCTCTCGGCACCGAGACGGTACGCGAGGAGCCGAGCCGTGTCGTTCACGACCTCACCACGCTCCTCCGCGGCCAGCTGGTCGACCTTGTTGAGAACGAAGAAAAGCTTGCGCACGTGCTTGCGGACGCAGTCGAGAAACTCGAGCTCTGCCCGTGACATCGGCCCATCGGCGCTCGTGACGAAAATCGCGACATCCGCCTCGGGGAGGAAATCCAGGGTTGTCTCCGTGGCGCGCTCGTTTGCCGACCCGATGCCCGGCGTGTCGACGAAGTGGAGACCCCGGCGAAGGAACGGCGCCGGCACCTCGACCGCCACGGACAGCACCCGCTTCCGGTTGCCCGGGTTGCCACGCTCGGTGACGAACTCCGGAAGGGACGCCACCGGAATCTCCTCGTTGAAGGCCCGGCCGGCCCGCCTCACGGCAGCCCGGACCGACGGTCCGTAGCGCAGCGACGTCACGGCCGAGGTCACGGGCAGCGCCCCGGTCGGAAGAAGCGGGCGGCGGATGATCGCGTTCATCAGCGATGTCTTCCCTCGTTTGAACTGGCCGAGAACCACGAGCTGAAAACGGTCCTCGCCGAGCCGCGTCATCAGGTCCCGAATCCGGTCGGAGGCCCACGGCGCGCTGCCTTGAAAGAACTTCCCGATTTCCCGCAGGCAATCCGCGACGGACTGCTTGGCCAGCAGATAGGAGCGCAGCGGCGCCTCGGCCTCACCCGTGGCGGCGGCCGCTGGCTCCGTCATGGCGCGACGCCGGTATGCGAGGCCGGAGCGTGCCGGAATCGCTCGAGTATGGTGAGGTCCGCGCGGATCCTCTCCCGCGAAGAGGCGTCCGCGCCCGCGCCGGGTGCGCCCGGCACCTCTTCGCGCGCGAAAGGCTCGACGGCTCCGTGGTAGGCGCGGGCGAGCGATTCGACCGACCGCTCCGCCCAGTCTCGCATCCGGAATCCCCAGGCGCGCAGCACGTCGCGGAGAGGCTTCTCGTATGCGCGCCGCAGGCCGTTCAGGGCAGCCTGAGCCGACCACCCGGGGAAGAGCCCGAAGAGAAGAGGCGGCTTCACGCGCCGGCTCGCGATCTGGCTCGCCACGTCCGCCACGGGAAGCCGTGCGAGATCCGGCGCGGCACGGGCGTCGCGGAAGAGCTCGGCCGCGGCGGGGCTGACCGCGGCCGCCGAGAGACCGAGCGTTTCGTGCAGTTCCCGCAGCGCATCCACGATCGCGCGGCGCACGTCGCCGCTCGTGGCGTCCGCGGCCGTCGCGATCAGCGCCCGGGCTTCCTGCGCGCTCCGTTCGCCGGCCCGCCAGCGCGCGGCGGCGTCCGAGACCGCCGCGATCAGGACGTCCCCCCAGCGGCTCTCCATCCCCTCGGCATCCGAGACGACCTTCTTCCGGGTCGCCGCGATCCGGGCGTCCGCGCGGCGGCGTTCCTCGACGGCCTCGAGTTCCGTGCCCGCCCCTCCGTCTCCCGCGCGAATCCGGAGCGCGGCGATCACGCCTTCGAGAAGGCGGCCGGCCATACGTCGGGTCGATTCCTCGGTGAGCTCCTTCCGGCGTGCGAAGAGCGGCCTCAGCCGGCGCTCGAACCACGCCCGCACGAGCTCCCGCTCGCCTTCCACCGAGCTGACGAGACTCACAGGAACCGCCAGATCCAGCTCGCGCGAGACCGTGCGCGCGACGTAGTCTGCGAGCTTCCGCCGCGAGGGCCCGTCCACGAGGTCGGCCTTGCTCAGGAGGATCTCGGCGGGGATCGCGGCGTCCTTGAAGATCCTGAGGAGCCCGATCTCGTCGGGACCCATCGAGGAGGCCGCGTCCACGAGGAGGAGCGCGAGGTCGGTGCGCGGAAGGTACGCGAACGCTTCCTCGGCGCCGGTCGTCGCGAGGGAGCCGATGCCGGGCGTGTCCACGAGCTCGATCCCCTCCGGCATCCCGGGCACCGGATACACGATCTCGAGACGCGCCACCCGCTTTACGTTGCCGGGATTACCTTCCTCGGAGGCGAACTCGGCCAGGCGCTCGAGCGGAATCTCGATCGTCGCCCCGCCCGCATCGCGAATTCGCGCGACCGCCGGCCTGCCGAGCCGCACGCGGGCCGGCACGGCCGTCACGGGCGTCACCCCGACCGGCAGGATCGGCGCGCCGAGAAGGGCGTTGAGGAGCGACGACTTGCCCGAGCTGACGCGCCCGAAGACGGCCACGTGAAACGTCTTCTCCTCCAGCCGCGCGAGGAGCGCCGCGAAGCTCCGGCGGAACTCCACGAGGCCGTGCTCGCGGACGACTCGCTCGAGCAGGCCGAGGAGCTCCGGCTCGGCGGCGGTCCTCCCGAGCCGCGCGAGCCGTGCGCCGAAGTCCTCGTCGGGCCCGCCATCGACGAAAGCCTGCAGCTCGCGGACGGCCCGCTCGAGCTCGTCGCACGTGCGGTCCACCTCTTCGGCGACGGACGGGTCGAGGGCCCCGTATCCCATGAGGCGTTTCGGGCGCTCTTCCTCCACGGCGATGGAGGCCATCGTGGCCTGAACGCTGATGGCGTACCGGACGTCGAGAGGCGACCCCGCCGGGTCGAGGCGGTGCCTTTCCACGGCGGCGAGCAGGGCCCTGCGCGCCTTGTCGACGTAGTCGCGGATCACCCCGGCCTGGGCGGGCGAGATGTCGCTCACGAGCGGGCTGAACGGCGACGGCCTCCGGGCGGCGAAGAGCAGCCGGTCGATCTCGTCGAGAAGCCTCGCGATGTGGCGCACCGCGACGGACAGGCTTCGCCGGTGATTCTGGTTCAGATCCGGCCGCGCGGGCTCATCCTTCGCCGACATCGCTCCGGATCCCTCGTCACTTCACGACCGTGACCGCACAGTGCGCGTAGCGCAGGACGCGCTCGGACGTGGAGCCCAGGATGAAGCGGCCCACCTGCGTCCGGCCGCGGCGGCCCATCACGATCAGGTCCACGTGCTCTCTCTCGGCGAGGGCCACGATGTGCTCGGGGGGATGGCCGACTTCGACCAACTCGACGAAATCGATTCCCTTCGGGTTCGTCCGGTCATCGAGCTCCCGAAACGCCTTCTGGTAGTGCTCTTTCGCGTCGTCCAGGATCGCGCCCATCTCGAGGCTCGTCGTCGGCTCCGGCAGCCGGACGATCGCGAGCAGGATCAGCTTCGCCTTGAACTTCTCGGCGACCTCGGAGGCGAAATCGAACGCGCGGTACGACGCCTCGGAATCATCGAAGGCCACGAGGATCTTCTTGATCATGTTCTCCTCCGCTTTCACCGGGACGGCTGCGGCACTGGGGCGGCCGCGGGCGCCTCATCCTCTTCCGTCGTCGCAGACGGGAGCAGGTGCCGCGGCAGGAACCACGCGTTGCCGATGACGGTCGGGATCACGGCGGTCCCGATCACGGTCGCCACGATGTAGGAGTACTGCGCCTGGTCGATGATCCCGTGGCTGAGACCGAAGAGCGCCGAGATCGTCCCGAACGTCAGCCCGGTGGACATCATCATGGTCGTGTAGAGGCTCTCCTGTTTCGGGTATCCCAGCCATCGGGCGGTCGGCAGCACGGCCGCGATCTTCGTCCCCATCTTCCCGAGGAGAAGAGCGAG